>Ga0335079_10006675_pt1 | contig 13200 bp, 9 predicted proteins | sample Lox_Sample_33_FD_206719 | JGI IMG/M metagenome (GOLD analysis project Ga0335079, IMG submission 206719) | Soil microbial communities from Loxahatchee National Wildlife Refuge, Florida, United States - Lox_Sample_3.3 | ecosystem: Environmental > Terrestrial > Soil > Wetlands | place: USA: Florida... | reverse complement strand
CAGCGACCGCGCTCAGCCAGGCGAAAACCATTCAACTTTTTGTGGACCCCGCTTCGGTTTACCCCAAGGGACCGAATCAGTGGGCGGCCAAGATCTCTATCGCCGCGATGAACCAGGATGCTCTGGCGCCGGTTTCTACCGATGTCCCTATTCACTTCACGACCACTTCAGGTCAACTGTCGCCCTCCGATATCGTGCTTCCCGCCGGACAGTTGTCGAACTTTGAACATCCCGTTCAGCTCACATCTGACCATTACGGCAAGACTGCGGTGAACGCGGTTTCTTCGCTCGGAATGGCCGGACCGGCGGAAGTGGACTATCTTCAGCCTCTGCCGTCCCAGCTTCGGCTGTCGGTCACCACTCCGGTACTCGCAGGCACGGGCTCCAGCACGGTGAACGTGGAAGTGTGCCTGCTCGATGAGTCCGGAGCGGTCACGTCGTCAGACCAGGACATGCAGGTGACGCTCACCGCTTCCGGACAGCTCGCCTCGCCGACGTTGCCCATTCCCCATGGTTCCTACTGCAGCAGCCCGATGGTTTGGACCTCGACTTCGGGTCCGGCCCACATTCGGGCGGAAGCCGTGGGTTTGAAGGCGGACACTCAGAACCTCGTCTTCCCATCATTCCCCTGGTACTTTGTCTGGCTCGCCGCGGGAGGGGGGCTGCTAGGAGCGCTGGTGTCCAGCTCCGGAGATTTATTTTCGGCTCGCTGGTGGTCGCACACCTGGCGCGGCCTGGTGCTGGGCGCGATTCTGGGCGCCCTCTTCTATCTCTTCGCACGCTTTGGCGCCATCGCTTTGCCCAAGGATTCTCCCGTCAACATTCAGAACATTCCCGTCGTGAGCCGTGTGGGAGCGCTTCTGCTGGGATTCCTGGGCGGATTATATGGACGCAAGTTCTGGCAAAAGGAAGATGACAAGCCGCAGCCGCCAGCGCCACCGATTGCCCGTGGTGCCGCGGGAGGAGCCGAGGGCGGAGGAGACTAACGCCTCTGCGCGGCTGACGGGCTCAGTGTGATTCTTCGGCGGCGGGAGCAGTGTCCGTAGTGTCGAGCTTTTGCGGACCCGAGGTAGGCGGAGATGCGGGCGGAAGCTGGAAATCGCCCGGATCTTTCCCGGCCAGAGCGACCCTCATGAAGTCCATCCAGATGGGCAGGGCGGCGCGGGCCCCGGTCTCTTTGGGTCCCAGCGATTTTTTCTCATCGTAGCCGACCCACACACCGCAGGTCATGGCAGGCGAGAAGCCCAGGAACCATGCGTCCGTGAAATCGTTGGTCGTGCCGGTTTTTCCGGCGAGCGGGTACTTCATGCTCGCGGCGGCAATGCCCGTGCCATGCAGAACCACTTCCCGCAGCATAGACGTCATGATGCGGGCCGTGCGTGCGCTGATCACGTCCTTCACATCCGGAAAATCCTCTTCGAGCACCCTGCCTTCATAGTCGGTCACCTTGGTGATGAGACGCGGCGTGAGGCGAACGCCATCGTTGGGGAAGACGCTGAAGGAGGCGGTCTGCTCGAACAGCGTGATCTCGGCGGACCCGAGCGCGACCGGAAGATACGCCGGAATATTCGACGTGACACCGAAGCGGTGGGCGTAGTCGATCACGGTGCGAATGCCGATGCGGTCGGCCAGCTTGAGCGCGGGAATATTCCGCGACTGTGCCAGCGCCCGCCGCAGCGTGATGATGCCTTCAAACTTCTCGTCGTAGTTGTGGGGAGTGTACGGCGCGGCACCGGTCTGGAAGGTGACCGGGGAATCGAGGATGGTGTCGTCAGGGCTCGCGCCCTGGTCGATGGCGGCGGTGTAGACATACGGCTTGAACGATGAGCCGGTCTGGCGTAGCGCTTGCGTCGCACGATCGAACTTGGACTGGTTGAAGTCGCGGCCGCCGACCAGGGCCCTGATCTCGCCGGTACTGTTGTCGAGCGCCAGCAGCGCACCTTGGGCGCCAGAGTCCTGCTCGAGGGTAACGCGGGTGGGAGCGAGGGAGATGATCTTGACGTAAACGATGTCGCCGAGAGAGAGAATGTCGGAGAGTTTGCGCTGCGTCCAAGCGGCGTCGGCCTGCGAAAGCATCGCCATGTAAGCGCCGAACTTGATGGTTGCGGCGCCCGGAGAGATGGCGGTCACAAGCGCGTGGACGTAGCCGTTCACCTCGGGTTCGGAGTCCCAGTCGGGATCCTGATACTTCTCGAGCGTCGAACCGAGCGCCAGGGCATTGGGCAAGTTGCCCCGCCAGCCATGGCGTTTCTCGTAGGCGGCCAGACCGTCGAGCACCGCATGATTCGCCGTACGCTGCAGATCCATATCGAGCGACGTGTAGACCTTCAGGCCGCCGGTGTGAACCTGGTCGGTGCCGTATTTTCCTTCCAGGTAGCGGCGAATCTCTTCGACAAAGTACGGCGCCAGAGAATTGGGATCATGCTCGACGTTGAGCGTGATCGGCCTGGCTTTCGATTCGGCAGCCTGTTGGGCGGTGATCCTGCCATCCTCGAGCATGGCGTTGATCACCAGGTTGCGGCGTTTGATGGCGCGGTCGGGATGGTTGATGGGCGAATAGAAGCCGGGCGCCTTGGGCAATCCCGCGAGTAGGGCGGCTTCTTCGAGGATCAGTTTTTTCGCGGGCTTGCTGAAATAAAACTCGGACGCCGCTTCAAAGCCGTAGACACCGTGACCGAGAAAGATCTGGTTCGCGTAGAGGGTGAAAATCTGCGGCTTGGTGAAACGGCGCTCGATCTGAATCGCGAGCAGCGCTTCTTCAATCTTGCGATGAAAAGAGCGGTCGGGCGACAGGAACAGGTTGCGCGCCAGCTGCATAGTCAAGGTCGATGCGCCCTGCACGCGGCCGCCGGATTCGATGTCGCGATAGGCAGCGCCAGCGATCCGCCAGAGATTTATTCCGGAGTGCAGGTAAAAGTCCTTGTCTTCGATCGAGACCAGGGCGTCACGAAGCACCTGAGGATAGTCGTCGTAGGTCGCCACCACGCGGCGCTGCAAGGCGAAAGATCCGATCACTCGCCCATGGTCGTCGTAAAGCTCGGTGATCGAACTGGGGCGAAAATGTTCGAGCTCTTCCACCTGGGGCAGATCGGTGGAGTAAACGAGCAAGAGACCGGCCGTCGAACCGGCCAGAGCGGCGAGCACGACAAGGAGAGCGAAGAGCAGGCGCCCGACCATCTTCTTCCTGCCGGCGACGACCTCGGCAAGAAGCTCGTCCTGAAACAGAGATTGCATGAAGGCTTAAATTCAGGATAGCAGCGTGAAAGGTACGAGACCAGTTGGCTGAGGGTGATCGTGGTTAGTCGTGTGGCAGCAAAGAAAATCGCGCGCCGAAGCGCGCGATCAGTTCATCCTGTAAAAAGATTTATAGCGGGGCCAACGCCGTGCTTGTCTAGCTTTGTGCTTTGGCTTCTCGCGCCTTCAGAACCTGAATGGCCTTTTGCAGCTGGTCATCCTGCGTGGGGCGCGGTTTCTTGGTTTCGTCGGTCGGCGCAGCTTCCTGGTCGTCATCGGGAAGCGCCGCATCTTCGTCGACATCGGCCACGATCACGTTGGGCGTCACCGCCGTATCCTGAATCGCCTTGCCATCGGGCGTGTAATACTTTGCGATCGAGAGGATCAGTGCGGACCCGTCCTGCAGATCGATGAGCTTCTGCACCGAGCCATCGCCGAAGGTCTTGTCACCCACCAGGTCACCCCGCGCGTTTGCCAGAACCGCTGAGGCCACGATTTCCGCCGGGCCGGCCGTGCCTCGATTGACCAGAACCGCCACCGGCAGCTTGGTGACTTCCTTCGCGGGATCGGCGTTGAAAGCCTCGCGCGGATACTTCTGTCCCTGCAGGTAGGTTATGGTTCCGTGGTTGAGGAAGAGGTTCGCAGTCGCGATGCCCTCGGACTCCTCGCCCTCCGAGCAATTGCGCAGATCAAGAATAAGCTTCTTCGCGCCCTGCTTCTGCACCGCCTTGATCTTGTTCGCAATCTCCTGCGACTTGCCCTTGGGGAACGCGTCGACTTTGATCACGGCGATTTCGCCGTCCAACATCTTGTCGGAGACCGCCGGGAAATTCTCCACGTCACGCGTAATCACGATCTTCTGCGGCTCGGCGCGCCGGGGACGAACCACCGACACGGTGACGTTCGAACCGGGCTGGCCGGTGAGCATGCTGCGGATCTCGGCGAGCGACAACTCGCGCGTGCTTTTGCCTTCAATGGCCTCAAAGATGTCGGAACCTTCGATGCCTGCCTTATCGGCGGGTCCGCCGGGCAGGACCGAGATCACCGTCGCGTAGCCGAAACGCTTCGAGATGCCGGCGCCGATGTCAGCTTTATTGTCGGCGTGGTGGGCCTTGTAATCCTTGTACTCGGCCGGAGTCAGGAAGCTGGAGTTGGCGTCGAGCGACTCGAGCAGTCCGTGAAGAGCGCCGTCCGTGACCGATGGGATGTTGGGCTCTTCCACGTACTCGCTGTGCACCCGTGACAGCACTTCGCTGTAAACCTCAAGCTGTCGATAAGAGCCATCGTTGGAAGAGGCGCTTACACCCCCGACTTGGCCAACCACCATGAACATCAAAATGGCGAGGGATGCGGCAAGAACGGCAAACTTAGTCTTCATGGACATCTGATATGGATCTCTCTACCGGGAGGTCGATTTCTGGCAAACTCCCGTCATTATATTCCTATTGATGTACTTTTCCGGGCAAAAGCTTCCTCGAATTAGACCTCCGTAACCAAGGCAGGCAGCGTTCCACAGCACAGCCGGCAAGTGTGATCGAGGGGCAGACTTCCAGGAGTCCGGCCAGCCATCCCGTTCCCTTTTGCAATCCATCGAGGCAGATTGCACAAGAAAAAGGACTTAAGGCGGTTTTCGAGCCGCGCTTTGGTGTAGTATGCGACCGGCTTTCACGAAAGAGTTCTTGCGAAAGGAAGGACTTATGAAGAAGGGTGAGTGGTCCCGCCGAGAATTCCTGCAAACCAGCGCTGGCGCCGCGGGCGTGCTGGCAGCAACCAAGACAGTTCTCCTCGATCCGACCCCGGCGTTCGCGTCGGCGAATCCCGTGCCCGCCAGTGACCGGGTACGCTTCGGAATGATCGGCATCGGGATGCAGGGATCGGGTCTCCTGAAGGAGTCGATCGAACTTCCCGGCGTGGAGTGTGCCGCGGCCTGCGACCTCTATGACGGCCGGCATACCCTCTCGAAAGAGATTGTGAACCAGAACCTGCCCACCACTCGACGCTACCAGGAACTGCTGGCGAATAAAGACATCGACTGCATCGTGGCGGCGGTTCCCGATCACTGGCACAAACAGATCGTGGTGGATGCGGTCAGCGCAGGCAAGGATATTTACTGCGAGAAGCCGATGTCGCACTCGCCGGCGGACGGCGTGGAGATGGTGGCGGCCGCGCAGAAAACCGGCAGGATCGTCCAGATCGGCTCGCAGCGCGTGAGTTCGGTGGTATGCGCCAAGGCGCGCGAACTGTTTGCCAAGGGCGTCATCGGCGATCTGACTCTGGTAGAAGGTTCGCTGGGACGCAACGATCCCACGGGCGCATGGGAATATCCGCCCCCGACGGATCTGTCGCCTCAGACGCTCGACTGGGACACGTGGCAGGGCACGGTGCCCAAGCGCGCTTTCGATCCCTTGATCTTTGCGCGCTGGCGCTGCTGGAAGGAGTACGGAACCGGCGTGGCGGGCGATCTGCTGGTCCACTTGATCAGCGGCATGTTGTACATCATGGGCATCAACGAACCTCCCAAGCGCGCCATGGCGATGGGCGGCATTCTGCGCTGGAAGGATGGCCGCAACATGCCTGACGTGCACAGCACCCTGTTCGAGTACGGTGACATTCCGGTTTACATGCGGCTGAACCTGGGTGGGGAGACGCCGGAGACTTATCGTTTCATGGGATCGAAAGGAATTCTCGAGGTCACCGAATACACCGTTACGTACTATCCGCAAACCGGCATGGACAGCGCGCCCAGCTACTATGCTTATGGTTTTCCGCGTGCCATGCGCGAGGAATACTTCAAGCAATGGCGGGCCGAGCACACGCCGCCTCCGGGAAAAGAACCAACCTTGGATGGAGTGACGTACCGCAGCGTCTCCTGGGACGAGGAGAAGCCGCACCTGTGGACCTTCTTCGAAGCCGTACGCACCCGCAAGCCCGTCACCGAGGATGCCGTTTTCGGTCATCATGCCGCGCTGGCGTGCCACATGGCGAACGATTCCTATTTCAAGAAGAGCGGGGTCTATTATGACCCCGCTTCCAGGAGCGTTAAGGTTTAGAGGGGCTGGAAACCAGCGAGGAGAGGGAACTTTCAGCGTGGTCCAGAGTCAGTCCCAGTGATGGCAGCTTGAAGTCCACGGTGATGAAGGTCTGCGTTTCCACTGCCTGTCCGTTCATGTAATAGGGCTTGAAGCGCCACTGCTTGACTGCGTCGAAGGCGGCGCGACCCAGAACGAAGTAGCCGCGGACCAGCTTCAGATTCTGAACGCTGCCGTCTTTGGCGATCCATGCCTGCAGTACCACCGCTCCCTGCACGCCGGCGCGAAGAGCCTCTTCCGGGTAGACGGGACGGTTGTCGCTCACCAAAAACTTCCGCGCTACTTCCTCTGAAAGGACGATCGGCTGCAGCAGGGCCGAATAGGCGTGCGCCGCAGCAGGGCCCGTGGGCGCCGCCGCCGCAGTATTCGGCGTTTTCAAGCTAGCCGGAACATCCAGGCGCGTGTGCGTGACCACGACCGGTTCGTCATCTTCATTGAGCGTGGCGCGGCTTAGAGCGGGGGCCGCGACCGAAGTTTGGGCCACCGAAGCCAGGGCCACAGGCTCCGTAGTCGCCTCGGCGACGGGTTCCGTTTCTTTCGCCAACTGCGCTCCCGGTTGTGGGGGCGGATAGATCGGCGTCACCTGGATTTTCTCGGGATCGACCGGGGCTTGCGCGATCATCGAATCGTCAGCCTCGGCCTGCCGTTTAGCGGGAGTCCTCCTGGACCGCGCCAACTCCGGAGCCGGCGGAGAATATCGCGCTGCCATCTGCACCGCGTTCTCACGGTTCTCGGCGAGAGACGCGACGAACTCGCTGCCAAGGTCAGCCCACGTGGCGACGGGCACGAACACATACGTTGCAGTTGCCGTCAGGAGCAGACAGCTTGCCCGGAGCAGCGGCTTGCCAACTTTCCAATCCCTTTTTCGAGGTGCGGGACGAGATGACAGGGAATGGAAGATAGCTCGAATCTTGTCGGCATCATCGAGAGAGCTGGCCTGCATGAGAGAAGGCATCACGGGCGCGGGAGCGGGGGGCGGAGTGGCTGGTTGCGCGGCATCCGGATCGCGGGGGACCAGGCCGTCTTCCACGACCGGCTCTGCGGCAAGAGCGAGGACCTCGATTTGCGAGTCGTCGCCGCGTCGCGCAGAAATCCGCGGTTGTGCCCCGGGGCGAACCAGCGGCACCACGTTGCTCGGCAGGGTTGCCGGAATTCCTTGCCGCTTCGAGCGGATCAGCTCGCAAACGGTGCGTAGAGTGTCGCGGGCTTCCGCAGGAATGATCGGTTTCCGCAGAACGCCGTGCGCTCCCGCCTGGAGCCCGTTATTGATGGGAACGTTGGGCGGAATGATTGCCAGCGTGAGTGATTCGCGATTGATCTTCAGATCTTTTGCGGTCTTCAACAGGAACGCGGCTTCCACATCGTTCGTGCAATCCACGGCGATGGCGTCGAAGCTTTGCCTGGTGACTTTTTCAACCGCGGCGAAAATCTCGGAACTAAACTCGACTTCAACATCGAGTTCCGAGAGGACGTGGCCGAGAACAAGCGCGGCCTTGGCGTCCGGCGAGAATAGGAGGAGGTGGAGGGCCATCGCCTCCAAGGTTATGTCCCCTCCGCAACATGAACAAGTTACGGAGGTTGCGCGAACTTGTGGCGGTTGGTAGTAAGGCGGAAGCTGTCCGGTGGGTCAGGTAACGTTACCTGTTTTTGAGGGTACTACGGTCCCTGCCGGTGGATCAGCCGGCGGTGGTCGATCAGCTTTTGCCGGGACTCCTGGAGCTTTGCCTCCAACTGTTCATTCTTCTCGCCGCCCATTGCCGACTGTTTCTCCAGCTGCATCAGCAATTCTCCAATTTCGGCAGCCAACCGGTCGCACACGTTGCAGATCATGAGCGTGCCTCTTCCACCCACTGCAGCGGCGCACCCTCAACCTGCCTCAGGCTGAGGAAATGGACATGGCCATTGGGACAGTAAAAACAGAAATTTGATGGCAGATCCGCCGGCTCCAGTTGCACATCTTCCCGAACGCGCTCGGTGGTGACACGTTCGCCACACTGGCACAGGCGTCCCCGGCAGAGGTATCGAGTCGATATGACGTTGGCGGAACTCATCGCTGGGCCCAGTTTCGCTGGATAGGCATCCATCGGCAATGGCTCTTGCTGGTCATTACACGTGTAATTAGGAACAAGTGACCCGCGTGCGGCTGGCAATTTTATTGTTTAGAAATTCCGCTGCGAATGGAGCGACGCGCTCCTTCTGGTTGATAATCCGGGGCTTAGACGCGGGCTCGGGCAAAATACTTCCGCGATCCCGGATCCGATGACCAAGCGCAGTGTTGGAAAAGACGACAGAAAACCTGCGCAGCGGTAATCTTCGATCATTACCGGTGGCTCGAAAGCCATCCCTGCGCACCGCTATCCGCCGGTAGGAAGCGGCTCCTTCTTGCGGCCGAGTGTCGCGTTCGAAATCAAAGGCCGCGCCACGAATCCCAAGGTCAGAACAAACCCAAAGGTCAGATAGAGAACGGCCATCCCGCTTCGCAGGCCCATGCGGTCGCCGATCCGGCCGATGACCACGGGCACAATCGCTCCTCCGATGATGGCAGTGTTCAGAATACCCGCGAAGGAACCGTGATGTTCCGCGACTGAGTTCAGCGCGAGCGAAACGACAATCGGCCACATGACCGACGCGAACAGGCCAATGGTGGGAAAGGCCAGCAACGAAACTTTGGCAGAGCCGAACAACGCGACCGACAAGGTGACCAAAGCGCAGATCGAAGTGCCGATCAGGACCTTGCGGCTATCGAAAATTTTCAGCAGCAACATGCCCGCCAGGCACCCCGCCGTGAGCAGCCCCCAGAACCATGAGATCGCTGTCGCCCCGGTGGTATGAGGGTCATAACCGTGGTAGTCGGAAAGAAAGCGCGAGATCCAGTCTGCGGTTCCCTGTTCGCAGCCGACATATGCGAACATGGCGACGAAATACAGCCAGACCACCCGCTGCCGCGCCAGGCTGCGATACATCTCCCACGAGCCCGCGCGTTCTTCCTCGGTGTGCTCGACTCGGGGAAACTTCGACCACCAGAGAACGACCACCATCACCAGCGTCGACACCGCGAAAATCCAATAGATGGAGGCCCAGGGAAGTCCGGGAGGAGTCAACCGCTCGAGCGTCCGCAACAGCGCGTTCTGAGCCGGTGAAGGAGCTTTGATGTTGAGCACCAGATAGGAATAAATCTGGGGGCTCAGGAAGGATGCACTGCCGAAGACGAGCTGTGCAATCGCCGAATTGAACGCGTAGTGCTCCTCTCCGCCTGCCACTCGCAGCAGGGGATTGATGGCCACCTGGAGTGCGGCCATTCCTGCGCCGATGACGAACCATGAAACCATCGCCACACGATAAGTAGGAAACAGGGCGAAGCTGAGCGCCCCCAGAGTCCCGGCCAGGAAAGCGCAGACCATTACCGGTTTTTCCGTGTAGCGCTCCACCAGGAAGCCGGCGGGAATGGACATGACTCCGTAGGCGATGAAGAAAGCGAAGGCAAGAAATCCCGCGGCGGTGAGGCTGACATGAAAGCTGCTGATGATGTCGGGCACGATCGGGCCGAGAATGTTCGTGAGCAGCGAGATCACGAAGAAGGTGAGAAAGACCAGCACCACCATGTAACGGTTTCTTGCCATAAGCGGTCCTCGATCCGCAGTCAAAGTGCGGTGGAGCTACTCGTCGGCAGTGACCTTCGAAACAAAGCTGAAGCGGCCCGGTTCGCGTCCTGCAAGAGCGCCCAGGGCGAGTGTCAGCATGTGCACGGGAAGAATTTCCACCAACGGCCGAATTCCCTTCGGCACCGCCGGCAGGCGCAGCGCGCCGACTTCTGCCTGCTCGCTCACCAGTTCCGCGCGGCCGTCCTTATCCCGAATATCTCGCGCCAGTTTTGCGTTGATGCCGCGAGTCGCAACGTCGCCCGAAAATATCAGGACCGAAGTTCTCGGTCCGACCATCTCGAACGGGCCATGACGAAAGGCGGCGCTGCTCATGCCTTCGGCGTGCACGTGGTCGCTCTCTTTGATGATCAACCCGCCCGTGGCGGCAGCGGCAAGCGACGCCCCTCGGCCCGTCAAGAACACGTTGTCGACGCCCGTAAATCTGGCGGCCAGGTAGTGAACATGGCTCTCCCAATTCGCCAGATAGGCCGTTGCGGCCGGCATAACTTTGCTTAGCTCCTGGCGCCGGCGACGCAGATCCTTGCCGCACAACGTTGCGGCGAGCCAGTGCAAGGCCATCAAGGTGGTGACGTAGGTCTTGCAGGAAACCGAGAACTCGCTGCCGGCATCGGTCACGATGGTCGCATCGGCCCGGCGGGCCAGCGGACTATCCGGCGTATTGGTCACACCTATCAAAGGTGCGCGTCCACGATTTTTCTGCAGCAGATTAACGATCTCCGCACTGCATCCCGATTGCGACACGGCGACGACCAACGATGCCGGGTTGAGCAGCGGCCTCTCGTAGTGAATGAGCTCGGAGGTTTCCACCATCATCGCCGTCAGGCCGTGCGCGATCAGTTCCAGGCGGAGCGGATAAAGGGCATGCAGCGATCCCCCCATGCCAGTGAGCACCACCCGCCGGAACTTGCCCGCACGCAGGTGCCGCCCCAGCTTCTCTATATCAGGCGACGGTTGGAGCTTAAGCAAGGTACGCTCCAAGGCGGCGGGCTGATCCAGGATGTCTCGCAGGTACGGGCCCGCGATGACGGAGAGGTCAGGAGGCAAGCGGGGCTCCCGACTGGAAGCGGTGGTACCACACTCGGGCAGCGCCGATCAGGTTGGCATCGTCTCCCAGAGAAGCCAGCACCAGCTCGACCTTCTCCAGCGGTACGAACCGGCATCCCAAGCGCATAGTTTGACGAATGCCGTCGAAAAAGAGGAAGTAGCTCCGCATGACGCTGCCCCCAAGTACGATGGTGTCAGGCGCGAACAGGTTCACCAGATTCGCCAGCCCTAGGCCGAGATAGTAAGCCTCGCGCTTCACGGCGCGAAGCGCTAACTCCGATCCCTCGACGGCCAGTTCGCAGATCCGTTTCCCGGTAATGTCCTCACCCGCGTAAGAGCCGCTCGCTGCCTGGCTCTTGAACCAGGCGGCCATGGCGGGGCCGGCCGCCAACGATTCCCAGCAGCCGCGAAAGCCGCAGGAGCACACTGGACCGGCAGGATCGATCACCTGGTGCCCGACTTCCGGGTGAGACTGATCGACCCCGCGATACAAGCGTCCGTCCAGAACGATTCCCCCGCCAATCCCAGTTCCGACGGTCACATAGATCAGGCGGCACATGTTCTGGCCCGCTCCCCATCCTGCCTCGCCCAACGCCGATGCGTCCGCGTCATTCTCGATGGCGACCGGGACATCGAAAATCTGCCCCAGATCGTGAACCAGGTTCCGGCCTTGCCAGCCCGTGAGAAAATCGACGTCGCCAAATTCCCCCGTAAACGGGTCAACCGGACCGGTGGATCCGATTCCGATGCCGGAGATTTCAGTCGCAGCCTCGCGGGCCGTCTCCCGCAGGCCGCTGGTGATGCGTTCGAGCGCGTCGGGATAACCGCGGCCGGCATCCGTGGGGAATTGCTTTTTGGAAAGGACGTGTCCCTCCTTATCCACGATGCCGACAGCTATTTTCGTCCCCCCGATGTCAATCGCTGCGATCACCACGTCCCCAATGCGTAATGATTTCCAATTTCAGAATTCCAGTTTCAGGCCGAACTGTATCACCCGCTGCTTGTGGGTCGCGTAAGGCTGCAAAAAGTTATTAGTGCCGATACTGTTGGCAATGTTGGACCATTGCGTGTGGTTGAACACGTTGAAACCTTCCGCGCGGAACTGAACGTCCACCTTGTCGGTCGGTTTGAATGTCTTGTAGATCGACATATCGAAGTTCGTGCGCCGCGGCATGTTGAGGCTGTTGCGGCCCGAATCGCCAAAGGTCAAGCCTTGCGTCTGGACATACGCGTCGGGATCGTAGAGGAGCGGCCCCTTGATCGTGGGGTCGGGGTTGAATCGGTTTGCGGGTGGCGCGTGAGGATCACCCACCAAGTCGGCGTAAGAGCCGTTTCCCGTGATTCCATTGGCCACGCCCGCGCTGTCGCCAAACACGCCGTTGATCACCGAGAACGGCTCGCCCGTCTGCATCGTCATGATGCCAGCGTACTGCCATCCGCCCAGAACGCGGCGCGACAGACCCGGCTGCTGGAAAAACGGCAGATCGTACACCCAACTCGCGGTCAGGATGTGGCGTTGGTCGAAGTTTGAACTGGCGTAGTTACTTTTCAGATTGTAAGAATCGACGAAGTTGGCATCGGCTTTATCGGAAGAGTTATCGAGTGAGTGACTGTAGGTGTAAGCGACGCTGAGCGTGAGCCGGCCGCTGGTTTTGCGCAGCGAGAACTGCATGGAATTGTAGTTGGAGTTCGCTTGCGGCTCCACGCGCTGCAGTGATCCCAGGCTGAAATAAGGACGAAAGGGGTTAGGATCGTTTCCGCAGGCAACGGCGAGGTTGATCGCGGGCTGGCCTGTCACGTTGTTGCCGTTGACCACGAAGGAAGGAGTGGTTGGATCGCCCGCCTGCGTGCCGCAGATATCGTCGGTGATCGGTTGGCCGGGCTGGAATGGATTCTGCGCTGCCGGTACCGCATGCAACTGGTTAAGTTCGCGCTGCATGGTCAAGTGTGTTCCCTTGCTTCCCACGTACGAGATCGTGGCCACTGTGTTTTTTGGCAGATCTCTCTGGAAGTCGAGGTGCCATTGCTGTACGTACGGCCAGATGGCGTGATCAGAAGGTATAGAGATCGCCGAAAGCGGGAAGAGCAGGCCCTGCCCGCCGATACCCGTATAGCTGGTGATGTTGTACTGGGTGGGCTCCTGCACCAGGGGCGGCGTGCCTTCTAGCGAT
>Ga0335079_10006674_pt1 | contig 13201 bp, 9 predicted proteins | sample Lox_Sample_33_FD_206719 | JGI IMG/M metagenome (GOLD analysis project Ga0335079, IMG submission 206719) | Soil microbial communities from Loxahatchee National Wildlife Refuge, Florida, United States - Lox_Sample_3.3 | ecosystem: Environmental > Terrestrial > Soil > Wetlands | place: USA: Florida... | reverse complement strand
CAGCGTTCCGAAGGCCTCGAGCCCCAGCAACGTCACGATGATCGAGGCAGATGCGTTGGGCCGCGGTGACGGCTCGCGCACGAGCACCCGCTCGATGAGTTGCAGGGCTTCATCCGGAGAACTGCCCCGCCTCACGGCTGCGTGCGCTATGGCGACCAGTACCCGGGCTGGCGGATCGGCGAACTCGCCGAGGCTGACCTCGAGCCGGTCCACGGCCTGGAGCGCGGCGGGCGCGGTACGGTCGTCCATCAGGCCGGCCAGCGCTGCCGCGCCGTCCAGCCGCAAGGCCAGCCGCGGGTCCGTGAGCCGGATCCGGGCGGCGGCTCGCTGCAGCAGCGGGACCGCGGCGTCCGCCTGGTCGGAGATGATGAGCGCGTTGGCCAGCGGCCCCGCGGCTGCGGCTATCTCCGGACCGTCACGCGCCTCGTTCAGCGCGTTCTCGAGGTGGCCGATCGCCGTCGGTTCGCCCGCGGCCCACTCAGCGACGCCCGAACGCAGCAGGATGGCGGGACGCTGTGCCAGGGTGGCGGGCTCGGCGAGGGCGCGCCGTAGGTAGCTGGCCGCGACTTCGGCCGCGCCGCGCTCCCACGCGACCTCGGCCGCCGCGCTCAGCCGCTCCACGACCCACTCGTCGCCGGCCGGTCCCGTAGCCAGCAGGTGCGCGGCGACCCGGTCGGCGGCACCAGCCCGGTCAAGAATCACAGCTGCCCGGCGGTGCGCCAGCCGGCGTGCGCCCAGCGCCAGGTCCGCGTAAACGGACTCGGCGATCAGCGGGTGGAAGAAGTCGAGTGGCCGGGCCGGCGCGAGGATCTGGGCCGCCGCCAGCCGGTCGGCCGTCAGCTCTGCGGCCGCCGGCTCCAAGGCCGCCAGTTCGGCGGCGATCCCGACCTCGGTCTGCGATCCGAGCACCGCCAGCGCCTGCGCCAGCGAAACCGCGTCAGGACCCAGCCTGGCCAGGCGGCCCAGAACAGAGGGTCCGACCGCAGACGAGGCCAGGGCTCGCAGCTCCGGGACGCTGTCCTGCGCTCCGGACAACCCCTCGTTGTGCGCCGCCGCCAGCAGTTCCCTGACGAACAGCGGGTTGCCCCCCGCCAGCTCCCAGCATCGCGAGCAGAATTCCGCGCTCGCCGCCGAGCCGAGTTCGGCACGTACCAGCGCGGCGACGCTCGCGGCGCTCAGCGCCGACAGCCCGACGCGGTGCACCGAGGACTGGTCCGCCGCCGACCCGACCAGGTTGGCCCGCCCCCGCGGATCACCCTCACGCACGCTCAGGACCACGAGCATCGGGGACTCTTCACAGCGCGGCCCGAGATATGCCAGCCAGGACAGCGATGGCCGGTCCACCCATTGCAGATCGTCGACGGTCAGCAGCAGCGGCGCGCGCTCGGCCAGGTTCACGCAAAGCCAGTACAGGCCGTGTATCGCGGCGAAGTCAGAGACGGGCGAATTGCCGGGCTCCAGGCCGAGAGCGCTCGCCCCGGCCCGGGCCGGCCCCGCCAGGAGCCGGCGCCGCAAGCCAGCCGGTGCCGACAGGACCGGCTGCTCCAGCAACTGGCGGACGACCGAGAACGCCATGTCTGCCTCAAGCTCGCGGCCCCGGGCTCGCAGTGACCGGAACCCCCGGTCTCCGGCGAGCCGGTGCACGGCCGCGAGGAGCTCCGTCTTGCCTATCCCCGGCGGCCCGCTGATGACCGCCACGGCCCCGCTGCCTGCCTGGGCCTTCTCGAGCAGGGCGCTCAGCCACGCAAGCTCAGCATCTCGCTCCAGCAGCAGCGGCCTGGGCTTGGCGATAGCCACCATGCCGCTGATCGTAACGGCGCGACCGACCGTGGCCTAGTTCCCCGCTGTGGCCTGCACGGCCGGTTCACCGGGGTGTTCTGGCGCTTCGGTCAGCCGGCCGGCTGCCAGAGGCGGAACGCCGTCCCCTGGTCGTCGACGCACTCGGCGAGCAGCCCGTACGGCTTACGCTCCGGCTCGTCCGCGCGGCCGCCCGCGGCCCGGACCCGGTCGACCGCGGCCGTGATGTCGTCGACGCGGTAGGACAGCTGCACCTCGGGCTCCGCGCCCTGCGACGACCGGATACCCAGCGGCGGGCTGGTCTGGTCGGTGCGCCACGCGCCGGGGTGACCGGAGGAGAACGGAACCTGCAGTACGGCCTGGTAGAACTCCTTGGCCCGGTGCGCGTCTCGTGCCACCATCGTCACGTTCGCGACGTCGCCCTGGCGCATCCGGGTGACCTGGGCGGGGGGTCGCAGCAGTATCCAGCGGTGCCCGAACGGGTCGACGATCACCGCGGCACGGCCGTAGGGCTGGTCGCCCGGCTCCCGCTCCACCGAGGCGCCCCTGCGCCGGGCCCGTTCGGTCGTCGCGTCCACGTCGTCGACCTCCAGGTGGAGGCTGTGGCTGAACGTCGCGGGGGAATCCGGCGCGCGCACGGGTACGTCGGGCCACAGGTCGGAGGCCTCGGAGAACATCAGCACCGCGTCGCCGATGCCGACCTCGGCGTGGCCGATCGTGCCGTCCGCGTTGACGTAAAGCTCGCCGCGGCGCTGCGCGCCGAGCACCTCGGCGTACCAGTCCATGGCGCGCCGGGCGTCCGACACGACGATGTAGGGGGTCAGGGCCGGAGGCCAGGCGGGCTGGCGCTCGACCACGGTCTGCTGGGACATGGTTCCTCCTGGGGATGCGAAGACTCGCCTGGTCAGCCGCTGCCGCAGCGCCTCGGCGAAGTAGGGGTCGGGGTCGACCGGTGTGACGGGCTCGCGCAGCGCCTCGAACGGATCGGTCATGGCGAGCCCTCCTCTCCCTCGTAGATGCGGCGGAACGCGGCCCGGGCCCGGACCAGCAGCGCCTCGGTGGCGTGCACCGTGCGGTCCAGGTGCCGGGCCACCTCGGGCACCGGCAACCCGTCGAGGTAGCGCAGCGTGAGCGCGGCCCGGTGGTGCGGGCCGAGCTGGCCGAGCACCTCGCGGGCCAGGATCCGGTCGACGGCCGCGTCCCACGGATCGTCGGCGCGGGCCGGCTCGCCGCCTAGCAGGCGCAACCCGCGCTGTTCCCGCTCGGCCCGCCGCCAGTGGTCGGCGAGCTTGTGCCGGGCCACCCCGATCAGCCACGGGACGGACGGATCAGGCGCGCCCGGCTTGCGGACCGCGTGCACGGCGGCCAGGAATGATTCGGCCGTGAGATCCTCGGCCAGGCCGGTGTCGCCGCAGCGGGCCAGCAGGTAGCCGTAGACGTGCGGCAGCGCATCGTCGTACAGCTTCAGCAGCCCGAGCGCCGGGTCGGGCCGCACCTGCGGGTGCGTCACACCTTCATCGTCGTCCCGGAGGCCGACCCTCCGACGGGCCAGTGCCGAACTTTGCGGGATCAGGTCATCGGAGCCGAGGCGAACAGGTTGAGCCCCAGCGCTTCCGAGAGGTACCTGGTGATGTGTTGTCCCCGCACGCTGTTGCCTGCCTCATCGAGGGGCGGGGAGAACGTGCCGACGCCCCCCTTGCCCGGAGACACGGTCACGATGCCTCCGGCGACCCCGCTCTTGCCCGGGAGCCCCACGTCGTAGAGCCACTGGCCGGAATGCTCATACAGCCCGGCCGTGGCCAGCACGGCCAGCACCCGCTTGCAGTGCCGGGTCTCGATGGCCTGCTCGCCGGTGACCGGATTCACTCCGCCGTTGGCCAGCGTGGCTCCCATCACGGCCAGGTCGCGCGCGCTGACCCGTATCGAACACTGGCGGGTGTAGACGTCGGTGGCGAGATCGGGGTCGCAGTACATGCGGCCGTAACCGTCGAGGAGGTGGGCGATACCCCGGTTGCGGTCGTTGGTCGCCGCCTCGGATTCGTACACGTCATCGTCCATCACCAGGCGCCGCCCGGCGAATTGCGACATCGCGGCCACGATGCTCTCGAATTTCTCGTCAGCAGTCGTGCCCGGCACCAGGCTGGTGGTGGCTATGGCACCGGCATTGACCGGCGGGTTCATCGTGCGATCGGCGTTGAGCTCGATGGCCATCACCGAGTTGAAAGGCAGGCCGGTGCTGTTGACGCCTAGCTTCTGGCGCGCCTGCTCGTGCCCGAGAGTGTGACAAACCAGGGCGAAGACGAAAAGCTTGGAGATGCTCTCGATGGCGAATTCCTGGTCAGCGTCGCCAACCGAAAAGAGCCGCCCGCCAACCCCGGCAACACACACGCCGAAGGCGCTGGGCGAAGCCGCGGCCAGAGCGGGAATATAGTCGGCGACGGTCCCCTCGTTGAGGTGGAGGAAGCGTTCGTAGCCGGCGCAGATGAGGGCCTGCACGTCAGTATCGGGCGGGAGTGCCCCGGTCGATACGCGTTCGGTCTCAGGGTGGTCATCGGGGAGGGGATCGTGGTCCATGTTCCTCCTCTGGCTGGCGAGTGCCGGCCGAACCTATGTTTTATCCGTAGCATATCCGCAGGTCAGGTCGTGATCGCGAGGGGTCCGAGGGTGAGCCCGCCGCCATTCGACCAGGCCGCCGACCGACTCCAGGGCATGGCAGTTTTCCGCGCCGCTTCAGCAGTTGGGGGCCTGCCCATCGCCCATGGCAAAATCAGCTACGTGCAGATCGGGATGCTCGGGCCATTCGAGGTTCGCATGGACGACGGCACCCTCGCCGAGATACCGGGCGCCCGGTTGCGCGGGCTGCTGATCGCCCTCGCGCTCGAACCAGGTCACATGGTCCCGAATGCGACGCTCGTCGACTGGATCTGGGGTGAGCGTCCGCCCTCCGACGCGGCGAATGCCCTGCAGCGCTTGGTTTCCCGGCTGCGGAAGGCGCTGCCGGACGGGCTGGTCGAGGGGCAGACCGGCGGCTATCGGCTGACGGTGGAACCTGACGCTGTCGACGCCGTACGGTTCGAACGCATCGTCGGCCAGGCCCGCGCGGACGAGAATCCGCGGCGGGTACGGCTGCTGCGCGAGGCCCTGGCGTTGTGGCGCGGCGCGGCCATGCAGGACGTCGGCCTGCAGGAAAGTGCGGCGTTTGACGCGGCGGTCACCCGGCTCGAAGGGCTGCGCCTGACCGCCATGGAGGACCGGTTCGATGCGGAGATCGGCCTCGGGCACGGTGCGGAGCTGGTCACGGAACTGACCGACCTGGTGGCCGCGCATCCGGTGCGAGAACGGCTTGTCGCCGCGCTGATGCGTGCCCTCGTTGCGACCGGCCGCGACACCGAGGCGCTGCTCGTGTACCAGCGCACGAGAGAAACCCTGGCCGACGAACTGGGTGTCGACCCCTCACCGGAGCTGTCCGCATTGCACGTCGCGCTGCTGCGGGGCGAGCTGGGGCGGCGGGAGGACTCTGCTGGTCAGACTGGGCGGAAGACCAACTTGCGTGCCGAGCTGACCAGCTTCGTCGGCAAGGACGCTGATGTCGCCGCGGTCCGCGAGCTCATCGCCGGACACCGGCTCACCACCCTGATCGGGCCGGGCGGCTCGGGGAAGACCAGGCTGGCCACGGAAACCGCGCGCACGCTGCTCGGCGACCTGCCGGACGGGGCCTGGCTGGTGGATCTCGCCGCCATCGGCGCGGACGGTGACGTGGCGCAGGCGGCGCTGACCGCGCTCGGCCTCCGGGATGCCCTGCTCGGCGGGACACCGAACGCGGAGCCGACCGGCCGGCTCATCGCCGCGATCCGCGAGCGGGAGGCGCTGCTGATCCTGGACAACTGCGAGCACGTGATCGAGCCGGCGGCGACGTTCGCCCACCGGGTGCTCGGGGAGTGCCGAAGGCTGCGGATCCTGGCCACGAGCCGGGAGCCGCTCGGTATCACCGGTGAGGCGCTGTGGCTGGTCGAGCCGCTGGCCGTGCCGGGCGGGAACGCCAGCCCCGGCGAGATCGAGTCCTCCCCAGCCGTTCAGCTGCTGTGGGACCGGGCGGCCGCGGTGCGCAAGGATCTCACGGCCGACGCCCGCACGTTGTCGACGATGGCTCGCATCTGCCAGGCGCTGGACGGGATGCCGCTGGCGATCGAGCTGGCAGCGGCCCGGTTGCGCACCATGTCCATCGACCAGCTCGCCGGCCGCCTCGACGACCGGTTCCGCCTGCTGACCAGCGGCAGCCGTACCGCGCTGCCGCGGCATAAGACGCTGCGCGCGGTGGTCGACTGGAGCTGGGAGCTGCTCACCGACGCGGAACGGATGGTCCTGCGCAGGCTTTCGGTGTTCTCGGGCGGGGCCAGCCTGGAAGCGGCCGAACGGGTCTGTGCCGCCTGTGCGGTGGAGCAGGGTGCAGTCGAGCAGGGTGCAGTCGAGCCGGAGGAGATGCTCGAGTTGCTCACCTCGCTGGCCGAGAAGTCGCTGGTCCTCGCCGAGGGCGACAGCACGCCGCGCTACCGGATGACCGGCACGATCAAGGAGTACGCTGCGCAGCGGCTCGCGGAAGCGGGGGAATCGGACCTGGCGCGCCGCGCCCATCTCGCTTACTTCACCGAACTGGCCGAGACCGCGGAGCCGCATCTTCGCCGGGCCGAGCAACTGGACTGGCTCGTCGTGCTCGAGGCCGAGCACGACAACATCGGTGCCGCGATGCGCGGGGCGATCGCGGCCGGCGAGGCGCAGGCGGCCATGCGGCTCGCGGCGGGCGCCGGCTGGTACTGGTGGCTCGGCGGGCACCGGGCCGAAGGCATCGAGCTAGTCCTCGCGGCCACCAAGATGCCCGGCCAGGTGACCGACGACGTCCGGGCCCTGGTGTACGCGCTTGTCGTGCACTTCGTGAGCGACGGGCGCAGCGACGAACACCAGATGGAGGAGTGGGTCCACAAGGCCTACCGTTACAGTCAGCGCAGTCAGCGCCGCCACCCGTCGCTGGAGGTCGTCGCCGCGCTGGAACGCATGCTGCAGGCACCGGACGCGTTCTTGACCGCGTTCGAGCCGTTGCTGGACTCCGAGGACCCCTGGGTACGCGCACTGGCCCGGCTCCACCTCGGCAAGGCGCGGATCGTGCTCGGCCGGGGCGGGCGCGACGCGGATGCCTACCTTGAGATGGCGCTCGCCCAGTTCCGGGCTCTCGGCGAGCGGTTCGGGATTTCGTTCGCCCTGACCGAGCTGGCGGACCGGATCGCCATGCGCGGTGAGCTCGCCGGCGCGTGCGAGTACTACGAACAGGCGATCGCGGTCCTCACCGAGACCGGCGCGGTCGAGGATGTCATCCAGAAACGGTCACGGCAGGCTCAGCTGTACTGGCTGCTCGGCGATGAGGACTCCAGCGCGGCTGCCCTGGCCGAGGCGCACCGCCACGCGGAACGCGTCACCTGGCCAGGTGCGCTGGCTGAGCTGGCCCTCGCGCAGGCGGAACTCGCCCGCTGGGCCGGCCACGCCGAGGAGGCGCGCCGGCAACTCGGCGTCGCGGCCACCATGCTGGGCGATGCGAGGGAGCACGCAAACGTCCGCGCGGTAACGAACGACCTGCTCGGCTACCTTGCCGACGATCCCCGTGAAGCCCGCACGCACCGCGCGGCGGCCTGCCAGGCGGCGGCCGAGGTCGGGTACGCGCCGCTGACCGCGCAGGTGCTCGTCGGGGTCGCGGACCTGGCCCTGCGTCGCGGCCAGGACGAGCAGGCGGCGCGGTTGCTCGCCGCTAGCGTCGGCGTGCTCGGACTGCCGGATCGCTCCCATCCGGATGCGGCCAGGATCGAGCGGGACGCGCGGCGTGGGGGGGGGGGGGCCCGCGGGGGGGGCGCGGGGGCGGGGGGGGGGGCGCGCGCGCGGGGGGGGGGGGGGGGGGGGGGGGCGCCCTGGATCGCGCGGGCCGCGCGGCGTCGCCCCGGCTAAGCCGGGTTCGCCGCGGCGACGCGGGAGGGTACGCAGACGAGCTGGTCTGAGCTGGTCGAGGTCACGCTCGCTTCCTGACGGTCAGCTTGCTGCGCGCTGGATGATGATGTCGCCGTGCCGCGTGCGGGCGTAAACCATGACCGTGCGGTCCGACGGGTCAGGGTTTCCCTGCGGGGAAACGAAGTCGTGCACCGCCCCTCGCTCGCTGTTGACGTCGATGGAGGCAGCGGTGCCCTCGCCGATGCCGACCTCGATGTTTCCCGAGCCGTTCTTCAGCTTCGCCTGACCGTGTGTCATCCGGCCGATCCGGATGGCACCGCTGGCTGTCGTGGCGGTGATGCTGCCGTCGGCGCGGTCGATGTCGAAGCCGCCGCTGCCGCTGCTGAGAGCGAGGTCGTCCGAGGCGTAGCCGATCCAGGCGTGCCCGCCCGAGCTCGTGAGCCCGACAGTGCCCCTGACCTCGCCGATCCGCATCGTGAACGCCCCGCCGTCGACGTTGGCGCCCCCGGCGATGTGGCCGATCGCGACCTCACCGGACGCGATGCTCGCCTGCAGGGCGCCGATGCGGTCCAGCTGGACCTGACCCGACGCCAGGTGCAGCTCGCACCGGCCGACCGGGCCGTCAACCTGGACGCTCGAGTGCGCCAGGTAGGCGGCCAGGCTGGAGTCGGCGGGCAGGTCGATCGTGATGGAGACCGAGCCGTTCTTGTCTCCGGAAGTGGTCGTCTTGACCGATAGCTGACCGTCGGCGAAGCCGACCTTGGTCTTGCTGGCCACCTTGACGTCCAACCGGCTCGCCTCGTTGATGGGTTCGACCAGCACTACGGTGTCGGTCCGGTCGCTCGCGGTGACCCGCACCCGGGCACCGGCGACTTCCACGGTGGCGGCGATGGGCCCCGGCGTGGCGTATGCAGGCATGACAAACTTCTCCTTTTCTTGCATGTGATCTGTTGGGGACGGCTCAACTCACGTCCGGGCGGTCAGACTCGCTTCCTGAACGTGGCCAGCGCCCACACGTACCCGACGATGCCGATCCCGGCGCACCAGGCGAGGGCGGCGATCGCGTAGCCGGTCGACGGCGTGCCGGCCAGCAGCCCCCGCAGCGACTCGATAATCGGCGTGAAGGGCTGGTACTCCGCGAACTGCCGTACACCGGCTCCCATCTTGGCGGCCGGCACGATCGCGCTGCTGAAGAACGGCAGCAGGATCAGCGGCACGATGGCCAGACCCGCCGACTGCGGGGTCTTCGCGGCCAGTCCCACGGCGACCGTGAGCCAGCTGGTCGCGAAGCAGGCCGCCACGATGATGCCGATTACGGCGAGCCAGTCGAGGGAACTGGCCGACGGGCGGAATCCCAGCGCGAAGGCTACCCCGATGATGGCCGCGATGGATATCAGGCTGCGCAGCATGGTGACGACGACATGGCCGGTCATCACGGCGCCGCGAGAGACGTCCATGACCCGGAACCGGTTGATGATCCCCTTCGTCATGTCGTCGTTCACTTCCGTCGCGGTGGCCCCCAGCCCGTAGCTGACGGCCAGCAGGATCATGCCCGGCGTCGCGTAGTCGATGTACTTGACGCCGACGCTGAAGGCGTCGCCGAGCATGTACACGAACATCAGCATGATCACGACCGGGAGCAGGACCGCGTTGAACACGGTGACCGGATTCCTGAGCGTGTGCTTGAAGTTGCGGCGCAGCATGATCACAGCGTCGGTACTCATCGTGCGTTCACCTCCGTGTTGGCGCGCCCGGTCAGGGCGAGGAAGACGTCGTCGAGGTCCGGCGTGTGCACGGAGAGCTCTTCGGCATCGATCGAGTGCTCATCGAGCTGACCCAGCAGAGTCCGCAGCGATTTCACCCCGCCGTCGCCGGGAACCCGCAGGGTCAGGTCCTCGTCATCCCGGGTAGCGCCGGGCAGGACCCGCGCCGCCGCGTCGAGTTCGAAGACGTCGGCGAACCGGAGCCGGACATGACTGCCGGGGACCTGGCGTTTGAGCTCGCCGGGAGTGCCCTCGGCTACCAGGCGGCCCTGGTTGAGTACCGCGATCCGGTCGGCGAGCTGATCGGCTTCGTCGAGGTACTGGGTGGTGAGGAAGATGGTGACGCCATCGGCCACCAGCCCGCGGACGATGTCCCACATCGTGCGGCGGCTGCGCGGGTCCAGACCGGTCGTCGGCTCGTCCAGGAAGATGATCCGCGGGTTGCCGACCAGCGTCATCGCCAGGTCCAGCTTCCGGCGCATGCCCCCGGAGTAGGTCGACACCAGCTTCTGCGCCGACTCCGCCAGGTCGAACCGCTCCAGCAGTTCCGTGACGAGCCGGCTGCCCTCGCGGGCACCCACATGCTTGAGGTCCGCCATCAGCTGCAGGTTCTCCTGCCCCGTCAGCAGCTCATCCACCGCCGCGAACTGGCCGGTGACCCCGATCGCCCCGCGCACCGCCTTGGTCTCGGTCGCGACATCGTGCCCGGCCACGCGGGCTGTCCCGCCGTCGGCCTTCAGCAGGGTAGTCAGTATGTTCACCGTTGTCGTCTTCCCCGCCCCGTTCGGGCCGAGCAGGGAGAAAACCGAGCCCGCGGGAACTTCCAGGTCGATGCCGTCGAGCACCACCTTGTCCCCGTATGCCTTCCGCAGCCCCGAAGCCGCGATCGCTGAATTTGTCATGCGACCACCATCGGCGCCCGGCCTGACACGCCCCTGTCACGCCCCCTACGCGGCCCCTGACACGGCGTTCTGCCTGGCCGATTCGGGGAACGTTACTGGCTGCGGGCTAGCCGGCGCGGGCAGCGGCCCGGCGGCCACCCGGAACCTTTCGACATGGGGAGGAACGATGACAACAGCAGGGCCAGGGGCTCAGGCCAGCACGACGGTGAACGCGCACGCCGCGGTGCCGGGACTGGGAAACGTGACGGCGACCACGGTCACCCTTCAGCAAGGCAGCTCGGCTCAGGAACTGCTGGTGGTCATCCAGGGCCTGAACCTGACGACGGCCACGCCGAGAGTGGTGCTGGTCCAGCCCCGCCAGTCGGTGAACCAGAACCAGGGCAACCCGGACGAGTTCGTGACCCAGGTCATCACCACGTCCAAGACGCAGATCCAGGTCCTGGTCCGTCGGGTCGATACCAATTCGGGGTGGGGGCAGCACCTGCGCCTAGATCTGTTCATCGTTGACTAGATGCCGCGAGTTGCCCCTGGCCGGGGTCAGGGCGGGGCGCTGAAGCGGTAGCCGGCGCCGCGCACTGTTTGCAGGCTTCCGGCCCGGTCGCCGAGCTTGCGGCGCAGGGCGCTGATCACGACCTCGACGACGTTGCTGCCGCCGCTCCAGTCGTAGCCCCACACGTCGCGCAGCAGCGCCGCCCGGCTGACGATCCGGCCTTCGCGTTCGTACAGGTACTGAAGGACGTCGAATTCGAGCTTGGTGAGATCGGCGCGGGTGCCGTCGAGGATGAGCTGGCGGCGGCCGGGATCGAGCAGGGCGTGGTTGTCGATGAGCATTTCCCGCGCGGCGAGGTCGGTCAGCCAGCCGTCGATAGAGGATGGCCCGAAGTCGTTGCAGAGGGCGTGGTAGGTGATTCCCCCGATCTCGGCGGTGCCGTCCGGAATGCGGGCGAAGCCGAGCGGCGCGAGCTGGGACAGCGCCAGGGGGAGGTCCGCGGCCAGCGAGTAGATGCGCCGGAGCCTGGGCCGCATTTCCAGGTAGCGCCGCTTGAGGTCGAGGATCAGGGCGGCGTGGGCGGGCGTCGCGGCTTCGCCGCCGTCGGCGGCCAGCATGTGGCGGAGGAAGAGCACCTGCTGGCCGCGCGGTACCGGGTTGGCGCGCAGGTGCTCGCGCCATACGACGGCCACCGGGTCCGCGGTGAGGAGCCGGGTCGGCACGGAGGCCGCCTCGCACAGGCACTGGAACGCGGCGGGGGACCCGTCCGCGTCCCGCGCGACGCGGAACGCGGACGGCATCGTGTCCCACCAGGACCGCATCATGGTGACCGCCCCGGCCGGCTGGTGCGCGCGGGTGATGGCGGTGACCTGCGCTTCATCGGCCGGTCGCGCTGGCTCGACCGCGTACCGGTAGCTGGAAGTGGGGAAGAATGCCTCCCGCACGGCCGGGTTCTCGATGAGGTAGAGCAGGTCGGCGGTGTAGCGCCACAGGTCTGCTGGCGGGGCGGCGCGCAGCTCGCGCCGCAGTTGCTGCCAGGCCGCGATCCGGTGGGCGCGGTAAGCCGGCGGATCGTTGACCCGCAGCAGCGCCGCGACGACTTCGCGCACGGTATCGTGCAGGACCAGGCCGTCCGGGCCGAACTCCACGAACGGCAGCGGGCGCAGCATGTCGTAGGCGTCGTTCGGGGGTACATCCGGCAGCAGGGCCCCGAGGAGCGACACGGTTGGCCGGCGCAGCGTGCAGGCGGCGTCGAGCACGGCCCGGGTCGGCTGGTCGAGGCCGGACAGGTAGACCCGGGCGAGTTCGGTGACGACGGTGGCGACCGCGGCGTCGGGGACCGTGAGGTCCGGGCGGGCGCCCCGCGCGGAGGCGGCGAGCCGCAGGGCCAGCGGGTGGCCGTGGGTGAAACGGGTGACCCGGGCGGCGTCGGCGCCGCTGAGTCCTTCGCGACGCAGCAGCGCGTCGGCGTCCGCGGCGGCCAGGTTCGCCAGCGGCACCATGGCCAGCAGGTCCCCGAAATCACTGATCCAGGCGGCGACTGGCGGCTCGCGGCCGGCCAGCGCCAGCCTGGTGTTGTCGCGCAGGCCCGGCACGAATTCCTGCCGCAGCCAGGTGTCCAGCAACCGGAGCTGTTCGTAGGTATCGAGAACCAGGACCACCCGGTCACCGAGGCCGCCGAGCGCCGCGGCGGCCTCGGCGATCGTAGCCATCGGCCGGGTCCCGCCGGGTGGTTCGGCCAGCAGCGCCCCGATAGCGCGGTCGAGCGCGGCGAGGAAACCGCGCTCGGTCGGCTCGATGCCGCCGCAGTCCAGGCAGACGACGGCCGCGCCGTGCGCTCGTGCGTCCTCGGCGAACGCGGCGAGCAGCGCGGATTTCCCGATCCCCGCGATGCCGTGCACGGCCACGACCAGCGGGCGGTCCCGCTCGACCAGGGCGAGCAGCACCGCCCGCTCCGCCTGCCGGCCGACCACAGCGGCCGCCCGGGCGCCCAGCAACGTTCGCAGGGTCCCGCTCATGCCCGGCCCGGTCGTGCCTCAGTCATCTGTCAGTACCCGCCTCGGGTCACCTTCGTAGGCCCGGCCAGGACCGAGAAGTCCCTGACGGTCACGTCGATCATGTGCGGGTTCGCCTGCAACCCCTGGAAGATCTTCCCGCCCTGGTAGGCCCTCATCGCGGCGACGTCGTCAAACGCGTAAATACCACCGTAGGTGTTGGCCTGCTGGCTGGCTAGCCAGATCTTCGCGCGCAGACCGGGCAGC
>Ga0335079_10006673_pt1 | contig 13202 bp, 9 predicted proteins | sample Lox_Sample_33_FD_206719 | JGI IMG/M metagenome (GOLD analysis project Ga0335079, IMG submission 206719) | Soil microbial communities from Loxahatchee National Wildlife Refuge, Florida, United States - Lox_Sample_3.3 | ecosystem: Environmental > Terrestrial > Soil > Wetlands | place: USA: Florida... | reverse complement strand
ACTGGGATCGATCATTTTGATTTTCACGGGACAGGTGTGGAACATTGCATTCAGCTTCTATTCGTCGCTGAAAACCATCCCGCGAGACTTGCGCGAAGCCGCGATTATCTACCGTTTCAGCAAATGGCAGCGGTTCACGGAGTTGGACCTGCCGTTTTCGACGATCGGGCTGGTATGGAATTCGATGATGTCGGTGGCGGGCGGGTGGTTTTTTCTGATGGCTTGTGAAATGTTCGTGTTGGGCGACAAGGATTTCCGGCTTCCGGGTTTGGGGTCGTTCCTGCAGACCGCGGCCAGCAGCGGCAACACACGGGCGATGTTGTGGGGGCTGGCGACAATGGTTGCGGTGATTGTGCTGATGGACCAGTTGATCTGGCGGCCCGTAATTGCTTGGGCGGACAAATTCAAGTTCGAGCAGGTGGAGAGCGCGACGACGGCGGGGAATTCCCTGCTCAACTTCATACGGCGAGAATCGTTTTTGATCCGCCTGTACCGGCGCCTGCTGCACCCCGTGGTGAATTGGCTGACGATTCAGTTCGCCAGCGGAGCCAGGCGCGCGGCGGCGACCTTGGCGTCGGCACAAGCGAAACAGCCGAGGCGATTGTTGCGATGGGTAGCGCTGGTTGGCGTGGCTGGGCTGACGGTATACGGGATTTACCGGACGCTGGGCGAGTTAGCGCTGCTGGACCGTGGCGATTATTTCGTGTTGTTGCGCAGCGCCGGGCTGACATTCCTCCGCGTGAATGTGGCGCTGGTGATTGGGGCGCTGTGGACCGTGCCCGTAGGAGTGGCGATTGGATCGAGCCCTCGATTTGCGCGGCTGATGCAGCCGTTGGTGCAATTGGCGGCATCAATTCCGGCCACGGCACTATTTCCAGTGTTACTGCTTGTATTAATCCGGCTGAGGGGTGGAGTAGAAATCGCAGCGATGGCACTGATGTTGCTAGGTACCCAGTGGTACATTCTTTTTAATGTAATAGCCGGCGCGATGGCGATTCCCACGGACTTGAAAGAAGCGGCGGAAGTGTTTGGCTTCAGCCGGTGGGAGCGCTGGCGGCGATTGATCTTGCCAGGGATCTTTCCGTATCTCGTGACCGGCATGGTGACGGCTTCAGGCGGCGCATGGAACGCGAGCATCGTGGCTGAATATTTTCACTTTCAGGGGAAAGTGGTGGAAGCGCCGGGACTGGGGAGCACCATCAGCCGGGCAAGCGATGCTGGGCACTTTCACATGTTATTGGCGGCGACACTGGTGATGGCGACGATCGTGGTGTTGATCAATCGGGTGGTGTGGCGGCGGATGTACCGGCTAGCCTCTTCACGATTCAAGCTGGAGACATAAAGATCATGGCTTTGTGAGTTCGCGGCAGAGATAAACGATCTGGCCGACGTGATGGTAGAGGTGGACGGCGCAGCGTAGGAATGCGGCGTATCGCGTCGTGGCTTCCGGCTCGCGCTCGGCTGAATACGGCAAAAGCCAATCCGATTCAGTTTGTTTTTCGGCAGTGGCGCCAACCATGGCGATGGTGTCATCGAATCGGCGGAGGACCTGTGCCTTGGCTGGACGGGTGGCGTCGGTGAATTCCAGGTCGCGATTGCGGATATAACCGGTGGCGGCAATACGCGCGCCGATGTAATAGCTGAGATTGCCGGTCAGATGAAGAACGAGATGGCCGACGCTGTTTCCGTAGGAATAGGGGTTGCGCCAGAACTGGATGTCGGTGAGCGTGTCAACCCACTTGTGAAGCTCCGCCGCGCGACCGCGATATTCCTTCGCGAACGCGGCGGAGATGATAGAAGACAGCTCGCTCATGTGGCAACCTCTCTGCTTTACCTTACGGGAAGGACCCTCTCGTTTTTGTAGATTACGCCTTCCTTCATGACAAAGAAGACGTGTTCGGTTTGCCGGATGTTTTGAATCGGATCGCCCGGAATAGCAACGATATCAGCCAGCTTGTTGGGCTCGAGTGTGCCCACTCTGTCAGCGATACCGAGAAGTTGGGCGTCGCTCGAGGTGCCGGCCTTGAGAGCGGCGACGGGTTTCATGCCGAGGTCGACCATCTGGTGGAATTCCTCGCAGTTGCGGCCGTGAGGATAGACGGCGGCATCCGTGCCGAGACCGATGTTAACGCCTTTGGCGAGGGCGCGCTGGAACGTGCCGTGCATGGAGTTGATAGCGGCATGAGCTTTAGCGGCGATGGCGGGCGGGACATAAACGTTCTTATCGAATCGTTCCTGGAGTCCCTGTGCCGCCATCAAAGTGGGAACGAGGTAGGTACCGCGTTGTTTCATCATGTCGAGGGCTTCGTCGTCGAGGAAACTGCCGTGTTCGATGGAGTCGATGCCAGCGCGAATGGCGCGCTTGGCGGCTTCGGCGCCGTGGGCGTGCGCGGCAGTCTTGAGGCGAAGGGCGTGAGCTTCGTCGACGATGGCGTTCAGCTCGTCCTGCGTGAGTTGTGGGGTGTCGACGTCGTCCGTGGGAGAAAGCACTCCGCCGGAGGCGCAGACCTTGATCATGTCGGCGCCATATTTGTGATCGAGGCGGACAGCATAGCGCGCCTGATCGGGGCCATTAATCACGCCATCCAGTGGGCCGGATTCGTGACCGAAGAGGCCTTCGCGGAAACCGTCCTGATCATCGCAGTGGCCGCCAGTGGCGCCGAGCGCGTGAACGGTTACGAGCATTCGGGGACCCGGGATGATGCGGTCGCGAATGGCGTTGCGCAAGCCGACGTCGATGAAGTAGTCGGATCCGACGTCACGCACGGTAGTAAAGCCCGCCATAAGGGTAACTCTGGCATTGGTGGTGGCATCCAGCGCCATTTCCGGGATGGTCTTTCGCAGGCGATCCAGTTCAGCGCGATCGTAGTCTTCAGAGTAGGGGAAAGAGAGATGCGTGTGGGCGTCGATGAAGCCCGGGAGCAAAGTGGCGTCGCCAAGATCAATCACTTCGGCCCCAGCGGGAATTTCGGCGCTCGAACCGACTGCGACGATCTTGCCGCCGGTGACGACAACGAGTCCTGGCGTAACGAGCGCATCCGACTTACCGTCGAATAAGCGAGCCGCCTTCAGGATGTAGGTCTTGTCGGCGGGTTTTTGCGTCTGTCCGTAATTCCGCGCCCCGCAAAGCAAAGTGATCAGCAGGACGAACACAAATCTGCGAACCATAAATCGCTCCCTCCAGGAAGTGTCGGATCTGGGTCGAACGCAGACTTTATCGTGACCAGCGAAAATGTCAAGGAACAGTGGCCGGCTGGCGTTTCGAGTTACCGCTGCAACTGCGCGGGTCTGAAGGGCGGGCGCGCACTTGCGCGGTGTGAGGGGAATGGCGGAGGATATGGCTGAACGGTCGGTGTCAGGGACGTCAATTTAATTAGGCAGGTCAACTAGCGAATGGGCACCCGTGTGGATGTGTTGATCGTCGGCGGAGGGCTAGCTGGTTTGAGCTGCGCGCGAACGCTGCAGGACAAGGGCGTGAGCTTTCAGATATTGGAAGCGTCGGACGGATTAGGCGGCCGGGTACGGACCGACGAGGTGGATGGATTTTTGTTGGACCGAGGATTTCAGGTACTGCTCACCGCGTATCCGGAGGCAAAACGAGTTCTTGATTACACGAGATTAGAGTTGAAACCGTTTGCGCCGGGAGCGCTCTCCTGGTACGCGGGGCGGATGAACCGGCTCGTAGATCCGTGGCGCACGCCGGGAATGTGGAAGCTGGCACTGCAATCGGATTTTGGAACACTGCGCGACAAGCTGCGGATTGCCAGATTGCGAAGCCGGTTGCGCAGATCGTCGATCGAGGAGATTTTTGGCAGGCCGGACGGGAGCACGAAGCAGGCTTTGACCGTGGCGCATTTCTCGAAAGAGATGATTCACCGGTTTTTCCGCCCTTTCCTGGGCGGGATCTTGCTGGATGGCGAGCTGAAGTCGTCGAGCCGCATGTTTGAGTTTGTGTTCAAGATGTTGTCGGAGGGCGATGCCGCGGTTCCGGCGCGCGGCATGGGCGCGATACCCGCGCAGATGGCGGAAAAGCTGCCCAGTGATGCTCTGCGGTTGAATGTGAGAGTGGAAGAACTGCATGAAAACGAGCTGAAGCTGGCGGGCGGCGAGGTGCTCAGCGCAAAGGCAATTGTCGTGGCAGCGGACGGTCCGGCAGCCGCGCATCTGATCGGAGAGGTGGAGCCGGCGTCGCGCAGCGTGAGTTGTTTCTATTATGCTGCGGGCGAAGCTCCAATTCGGGAGCCGATCCTGTTCTTAAACGGAGACGGCGCAGGCCCAGTTAACAATTTTTGCGTGATCTCTCAGGTTGCGCCCACCTACGCGTCGAATGGTAAGCACCTGATTTCGACGACGGTTTTGGGAACTCACCAGCTGACCGATGTGCAGTTGGGCGGATTCATCATCGCGCAGATGAAGAGCTGGTTTGGAAAGGTGGCCAGCACATGGCAGTTCCTCAGGAGCTACCGGATCACGCACGCGCAGCCACAACAACTTCCAGGTGCACTCGAGCCACCGCAGCGGCCGGTGCGGGTGCGGCCCGGGGTGTATGTTTGCGGGGATCATCGCGATAACGCGTCGATTCAAGGAGCGCTGACCAGCGGGCGGAGGGCGGCGGAAACGGTGTTGGAGGATTTCTCGCGGTAAACGGAAAGGAGTGGCGGGAATGTGGAATCGAGCCTGTCCGTTGTGTTTTGCGAAGGTGCCTCGAGGAGTAGTTTTGTCGAAGTCGGAGGATTTGGCTTGCCCGTCGTGCCGTGCGGAGCTGGAGTTATCGCGACTGAGCCGGGTATGGGGAGCGTTTGTGGGGCTGCTGGCGGGGTACCTGACGGCGTCCTTTGTGTTTCATCGCGGGGTTCCAGGCGGCTGGGCGGTGGAATTGTTGGCAGCGGTATTGGCGTTCGGAGTGGGATCGGTGGCAGCGCTGTTTTTCCTGTCGGACCTGGTGGTCAGGCCGAAGGAAGCAGCGGCTTTTCCACATCCACACAAGTAACGGCCCGTTGGTACTATTGACCCGTTGTCCGCATGCTTCGAGACTGCTCAGGGTGGCAGCTTATTCGCACTACCTGGGCGCGACAGTAACTGTCCAATACCGATTGGGGGATATACAGCTGTCCGCGACAGGGGTTTTTGTCGGCGACTCCGGACGATCGATTTTCCTGGAACAGCACCTCGAGCAGCGCGGCAGACTGAATTATTTTCGCTGGGAAATTCCCTACGGCAATATCCATTCCGTCGAAACCGTTTGTGCGACAGAAGCGGAAACACGGAGCGAGGACAACGGAGAGTCGGAACGACCGCGCGTGAATGCCGCCGCCGCAGGCGCCGGCAATTCTTGTACGACTTCACCAGGAGTTCTGTCACTTCCGCAGCCGCCAAAAACCGCATAACCGACAGCCGGCTATCGATAAAGACTTGCCGGCGCTGGCGTAATCACTTCAACGAGTGACAGTGAACTGGGTGTGGAGGGTGGCAGTGGAGTCTTCGCCTGCCCAGACATCGAGAGTACTCGGCTCGACGGTCCATTCTTTTGTTTGGGGACTCCAGAACTGCAGCTCGTCTCTGCCGAGAGTGAACTTCAGGGTCCTGGTTTCTCCGGGTTGAAGGGACACGCGTTCAAAGCCTTTTAGTTCACGCACGGGCCGCGAAGCTGAGCCGAATCGCTGATGAATGTAGAGCTGAGCGACAGCGTCTCCGGGCAGCGAGCCGGTATTCGTCACGTCGACGGCAGCCTCGGTGGCATCACCAACCTTTATGTTGGTTTTGCTGAGATGCAGATTTGCGAACTTGAAGGTGGTGTAACTGAGTCCGTAACCAAACGGGTAAAGCGGCGTTGAACTCAGCTCCCAATAGCGCGATGTAAAGGCGGGCGCGTCCTCGGGGTCGTGCGTCAGGTTGTGGTTGTAGAAGAGCGGCTCTTGACCAGCGACCCGAGGCCAGGTCACGGGGAGCTTGCCGCCGGGATTGGCATCGCCAAAGAGGATGTCGGCGACGGCGTTGCCGCCCTCGGTGCCGGGATACCAGGATTCCAGGATTGCCGGCACGTGGCTGGCCGCCCATCGAATATCCAGAGGGCGCCCACTTTCAAGCACCACGACGACGGGTCTGCCCGACGCGACCGCGATTTCCAACATCTGTTGCTGAATGCCCGGCAGATCGAGGGAGGCACGCGACGCCCCCTCGCCACTCATATCAGAAGTTTCGCCGAGCACAGCCACGATGACATCCGCGTTCGCTGTGACGGATTTGACCTTGGCGAGCGCGTCATCAATCTCGGCTTGGCTCGGAGGTGGCTGAGGCTTCTCGCCGAGCATGACATCAATCATTGAAGGGTATTCCCGTTGCGGCCTGGGGCCGGAAACACAGGTGACGTTCGAACCTGAACCAAGCTTGTTCTTGATGCCGGCAAGCACGGTAACGGGATGGCTCTTGCCGCCACCTCCGAACAATCCCTCTACCGTCCAGCCGCCCTCGATGTCGCGCGTCGAATCCGCCAAGGGACCAATCACGGCGACGCTCTTCAGCGAGGTTTTCAGTGGCAGCGTGTGATTCTCATTCCTGAGCAGCACCATGGAGCGGGCGGCCAGCTTGCGTTCCAGGGCGAGTCCTTCCGGTCGGTTAAGAATCTGCTCGACCTTTGACTCATCAGCGTAGGGTTGATCGAAAAGGCCCAATTGGATTTTGATGGCGAGTATGGGCAACACGGCTGCGTCGAGTTGCGATTCGGTGATTTTGTCGTCGCGCACAAGTTGAGGCAAATTCTCGATGTAGGTGGGACTGGCCATATCCATGTTCACACCGGCAGCAAAGGCTTTGAAGGTAGCGTCGGCGGGACCGCTGGCGTATCCATGGGTAACAAGGTTTTTCACGGCGAACGCGTCTGAAACGACAAATCCCTGAAAGCCCCATTCCTGTCGCAGAATGGCGTCGAGCAGCCATCGATTGCCGCTGGCGGGAACGTCGTTCAGGTCCATGTAAGCGGACATAAAACTACCGGCACCCTGCTGTTGGGCGGCACGGAAGGGACGAAGATAGACATTCCGAAATAACTCTTCCGGGATATACGACGAGTCGTAATCGCGGCCGCCGTCGGCGGCACCGTAACCTGCAAAGTGCTTCACGCACGCCAACACAGAGTTCTTGCCAAGCGAGGAACCCTGAAATCCGCGCACTTGCGCGCGCGCCATGGCTGAGCCGAGATACGGGTCTTCTCCTGCGCCCTCGACGATGCGGCCCCATCGCGCGTCGCGTGCGATGTCCACCATGGGAGTAAACGTCCACGGAATGCCGGCGGCGCGGGCGTCTTCGGCAGCGAATCGTTGCGCCTGCTCTTCAACGGATGGATCCCAAGAGGAAGCCATGGCGAGCGGCACGGGGAACGCGGTGCGGTAGCCGTGAATCACATCGAAGCCGAACAGGATGGGGATGTGCAGGCGTGATTCCTCGACGGCGATGCGCTGGAGGCGATTGATTTCCTTGGTGTCCGCGAGCCAGAGAATGGAACCGACTTTACCTTGAGCGATCAATTCGTCGGGCTTGCCCGAACTTAAACCTGGCAAATCAACTCCCGGCGCCTGATTCAACTGCCCTACCTTCTCCTCCACGGTCATCTGTTTGAGCAAGGCCTCTGCGCGTTGTTTCGCCTCCGGACCGAACGGAGCAGTTTGTGAGTTAGCAGGTGATACGAAACAGATGACTAAGACGAACGTCAAAAGTAGCGTCACCGAACTGTAGTAGAACACACCGGACTTTCGACTGGATGGGTTTTCGAGGGTCATCGTTGTATGCCTCCGATGGTGGATCAAATGAGATGAGTTTGCATGGTGGTGAAGCGCTCTGCCGGGCGTGAAGCTCATGTCACCACGCGCGATATGAGCCGCGAAGCTCACCGGATGAAGCTGTTGGTTCTGGCAGGCTAACCCAACTCGCCGTTGCATCTTATCGCGAGGCGCAGCGAAACGCGAAGGGCCCGTGGCCAGCTTCTCTGGCGCCACGATTCTCGCAGGAATCGGCTACAATCTTGTTCGCACTGGAGCATCCGGCGAGTGAGCGAGTCGGATAGGAGGCTGGCTGTGAGCGTTGCTGCGGTTCCGCGGAAAATTGGATTGATTGGTTTGGGGCTGATGGGCCGGCCCATGGGAATGAACCTATTGAAGGCCGGGCACTCACTCACGGTGTGGAACCGGACGCCGGAGCGTGCTACCGAGTTGGTGGCGGCTGGAGCGAAGTTGGCGAAGACGCCGCGCGAGGTGGCAGAAGCGAGTGACGTACTGCTGACGATGGTGAGCGATCCGCCAGCGCTGGAGTCGGTTCTGTGGGGACACGAAGGAAAGAGTGACGGAGCGCTGGGCGGCTTGACACCCGGAAGTGTCTACATTGATTCGAGCACCGTATCGCCGGCGCTCGTGAAGAAAATTGCTGAGGCATGCCGAGAGCGCAGCGTGAAGTTTCTGGATGCGCCCGTCACAGGGGGAGATTGGGGCGCGCGCGAGGGGAACTTGGTGTTCATGATCGGTGGCGAGGAGGAAACGCTGAAAGAAATGGAACCGATCCTGGGCGTGATGGGCAAGAAATGGTTTCACCTGGGTCCCAACGGCGCGGGACAGACGATCAAGTTGGCCATGAACGCGATCTTGGCGTTGCAGGTCGGGGCAATGGCGGAGGCGCTAGCACTTGTGCAGCGCGCGGGGTTAAACGGGGAGCAGCTGGTGGAAGTGATGCAGGCCAGTATGGCGCGATCGGGCGTGTTGGACGTGAAATCGCCGCTGATGCTGAAGGGCGACTACAAGCCGAGCTTTCCCCTGCGGCTGATGCACAAGGATCTGGGGCTGGCGCTGGATCTTGCCAATCAATTGGGCGTAGCGCTGCCTGCGACGGCGGCTGCGCGTGAGGTATACAACTACGTGAAGGGCGAAGCGAAAGAAGATGTGGACTACTCCGCCGTAATGCGCTTCTGGAAGAAGTAGTCCGGCCGCTATTTCAGCGGCTTCGAAGGAAAGAACCCGATCGGAAGATCACGGGAAGTACGCAGCCCGGAAGGCGCTTCGAGAATCACGGGAATCGAATTTACGGCTACAGAAGCTGTGGCGATATCGCCGTGCGATCCACCTGGAATGATCAGGCTGATGTTCGGGTGGCCCTGCAGTTCGACTTTATCGGCAGGATCCTGCGCACCCACATACATCTGCAATTCCATGTAGATAAGCTCCTTGCCTTCGGAAAGGCCGCGGGCGATCTGGTGAACGCCGGCAGCCTGGCCTGGCTCGACGGTGAGGAATTCGGTCTGCACGCGTTCGGTGGCGACTTTGGGCTCGATGGTTTCGGTGATTTGGTCGACGCGGAGGCCTAAGCTGTCGGCGACCATGGCGACGGATTCCGGCAAGCCAACATGCTTGATGGTGCCTTCGTTCACTTTGGCGCGGAATTCTTCGACAGACAGGCCGGCGCCGATCTTCTTCTGCAAAGGCAAACGGCGCTTCGAGGCGTCCACGATGCGGATTGCCGAAGCGTGTTCGATGCGCTGGGAGACCGCTGCGAGTGTGACAACCAGCTTATCCATCACAAAGCCGGGATTGATGCCGGTGCCGACCAGGGCAACACCGGATTCCTTTGCGGCGGTGTCAAGCTTGGCGGCAAGCTCCGGGTGGGTGCGGTACGGGTAGGAGAGTTCTTCGCAGGTGGAGACGACGCAGGAGCCGACGTCCAAGCAAGTGAGCAACTGGTCCATCACTCTAGGCAAGGAAGAAGAGGTGGTGTGCATGACCACGTCGGCGGACTGCTCGAGCACTCCCTTGGCATCGCCGGATACCTTGATTCCCCAAGGTGCGTCGACCGCGCCAACGACCTCGCCGAGGTCGCGGCCGATTTTGGCCGGATCGGTGTCAATGGCACCGACGATGTCGACGGATTCTTTCTCGCGAAGCAGTTTTGTGATCGAGGCGCCAATGGGCCCGATTCCGTACTGGATGGCACGAATTTTCTTTTTCACGTTTTTCTCCGATACAGTTCAGCCGGGAAACACACAGCGCGGAAATTCGCCGGGCGCGAACTATTAAGCCTACTGGATTTCCGAAACGCAGGCAATGACGGCAGGGATGTATTGCCGTGGGTGGCGGGTTTCCGCATAATGGGACCTCTCCAGAACGGCCGGGAGGCACATCTATGCGCGCCGAAAAATTGAGCGATGCGGACATTCAAAAACGCCTGCAGACGATTAATGGCTGGAGCCTGAAGAACGGGAAGCTGCACAAGGAATTTGAGTGCAAGGATTTCGTGACCGCGTTTGGGAAGATGACGCAGGTGGCGTTAGTCGCCGAGTGGATGAACCATCACCCGGAATGGTCTAACGTGTGGAACAAGGTTGTGATCGACTTAAATACGCACAGCGTCCAGGGGATTAGTAACCTGGACTTTCAGCTGGCGGAGAAGATCAACGAGATATTTGGAGTGTAGACCGCGGTCGCGTTCCAATTCGGTGCGCGCCCAGCCCGAGTGATTGCTTGAATCGCAAAAAAGTCGCGGCAAACAGCGTTTTTGTGACGGTAAGACCTTGACAAACAGGCCGCCCGGGCCGATCAGGAAAATCCCTTCCCATGTTGTTTACCGATTCTGTATATTATCTGTATCGTATTATCCCTCTCAAAATGAGCGGCATAGCTCGTTGTCGCTCCAGGAAGGCCATGAAGTATGGGAGCGTCTCGGCTGCGAGTGGTTCTAGCGGAAAACGGACTGACGGAAACGGGTTTGATACTGCGGGCACTGTGTGCCGGGGCAGGGCATGTGCTGGAGTTGGTGCGGGTGGAGAGAGGGGAGGATATGGAACAGGCGTTGCGCTCGCATTGTCCCGACATTGCGCTGCTGAAGCTGTCACTGCCCCAACCTGACGCCGCCCATCAGTTGCGTGTGCTGCAGAAGAACAGCCCTTCGATTCCATTCATTCTGCTCGCGGAACCTGCCGATAACGTCAGTGCCGAGATGTGTTTTGCACTGGGGGCAGCAGATTATCTGGTGGAAGGGTACCTGGACGAGCAAACCATGAACCGCGTGTTGTGCTCCGCGATCGGAGAAAGTTGGCCGAACAGAGAGATGGAGCGCGGTCCCTCGGGGCAGGGCATGCAGCCGAATGATCTGGATCGTGGGTGGAGCAGGAACGGCGAGCGGGAATGGATGTTCACCCTAATGATGGGCGATGCGGGCAAAATGCAGGCATGGTGTGGGACAGAGGTCGTCAGCCAAGTGTTCGAGCAAGTTGGCGACGTGATGCGAAAGAGCGTGCGGTCGACTGACTCGGCGGAATCGGCATCAGGTGGCGAACTGGTGGTGAGAATAAGAGGAGTGGATAAAGCTAAGCGCGCGACCGTGCAGAAGCGAATCACGGCGAGGTTGGCGGATGGAGCATTGCCATTGCTACGGCAATTGAATCTAGAAATCCAGCCGGTCGACCCCGCCCGGAGCATAGGCGGGCTGCTCTTCGCCGTGGTGCCGGTCGAAGACGGAAAACCGGACCAGCAGAGATCGAGGGTTTGCCGAGGTAGCGGTCATGGATGGGATGAACGGAAGTCAGGCAAGCGTGACAGGCACGATGGCACGATTGCGCGTGCTTGTGCTGGAGGAGTCAGCGGAGAAATCGCGGCAAATCATCGAGGAACTGCATATCGCGGGAATGGAAATCGAACCCACGGTGGTCGCAGGCCGCGACGAATTCCTGAAGGGGGTGCGCAGCGGGGAGTTCCCGGTGGCAATTTCGCCCTACGAATCAGAAGACTGGAGCGGAGTGGAGGCATTACGGGAGCTGCGGAAGGAAGGCAACGATGCGGCATTTGTGTTGATTGGATACCCACAAAGAAAGTACGAGGCGCCGGAGTGTCGAAGGACGGAAGTGGGAGACTGCGTGGCGCCAGTGGAACTGAGCCAACTGCCAATGGCCATCCAGCAGGCCATAGCTGAGAAGAAATGGCGAGACGCAAACACGGAAGTGAGGCGGGCATTGGTGGAAACCGAGTCGCGGAACCGCGAACTCATAGAGAATTCACTGTATGGCGTGTTCCGGGCGTCGCCGGCAGGCACCTTCCTGACCGCAAATCCAGCGATGCTGCAAATGCTGGCTTATCCCACGGCGGAAGCGCTACAGGCCGCCAGTCTGCCGCGTGAAATTTTCCGATTTCCAGCCCAATTCGGCAATCTGACGGCATCGTGCCGTGAACATGGCATGGTTCCGAGCGCGGAATCCGAGTGGCGACGCAAGGACGGCGGCTTCATATCGGTGAAGCTGCATTTGCGGCACCTATCGGTGCCGGGTGGGCCAGACGAACTGGAGGGAATCGTCGAAGATGTGACCGAACTGCGGGCGCTGGAGCATCAACTGCGCCAAGCGCAGAAATTCGAGCTGATCGGCCAACTGGCGGGCGGCATCGCGCACGATTTCAACAATGTGGCAGGCGCGATCCTGGGTTGGGCGGAACTGGGTTGCGAAGAGAGTCAGACGTATCCGCGCATCGCGGAGCGATTCGCGCGCATCCGGGAACAAGCGGACCGGGCGGCGACGCTGACGCGCGAGCTGTTTGCCTTTGCCCGGCAGCAGGCGCTGCAGCCACAGCTCGTGGACCTGAACGAAGTCATTCGAACCTTCGTCATATTCCTGTCGAAAGTCATCGGCAGCGATATTGAGATGGATGTGGTCAGCGGTGAGCTGGATGCGATTCAGGCGGACTCGACACAGCTGGAACAGGTGCTGATGAATTTGTGTCTGAATGCGCGCGACGCCATGCCAGATGGCGGCCGGCTGGCGATTGCGACGGAAATGCAGGACTTGGATGACACCTACGCCCGGTACAATGCCGGAGTGGCGCCGGGTCGGTATGCTGTGCTCTCGGTTTCCGACACGGGCATGGGAATGAGCAACGAAACCAGGGACCGGATATTTGAACCGTTTTTCACCACGAAGGAGCGGGAAAAAGGAAGTGGCATGGGGCTGGCGGTGGCCTACGGAATCGTGAAGCAGCACGGTGGATTTATTCATGTTTATAGCGAAATTGCGCAAGGGACCCTATTCCGGGTGTACCTACCTGCGAAGAATGGAGCGCGGGTGAATCGTGCGGCGCGGGCCAACGAATCCGCGGGCACCATGAACTTGGAGGGCACCGAGACGATCCTGCTGGCGGAGGACCATAACTCGATTCGAGAAATGGTCCGTCAATCCCTGGTGA
>Ga0335079_10006672_pt1 | contig 13205 bp, 11 predicted proteins | sample Lox_Sample_33_FD_206719 | JGI IMG/M metagenome (GOLD analysis project Ga0335079, IMG submission 206719) | Soil microbial communities from Loxahatchee National Wildlife Refuge, Florida, United States - Lox_Sample_3.3 | ecosystem: Environmental > Terrestrial > Soil > Wetlands | place: USA... | reverse complement strand
CGATTCGGCGATCCCGCTCAGTTTCTCGTCAGCCGCCTTCTCCTCGTCGAGGATCTCTTGCAGCAGATCGGCCGCGTCGTTGTGGCCCATCGCCTTTGCCCAGGCGACGAGCGTTCCATACGCGGCGATCTCGTAGTGCTCGGCGCGCTGCCCCGACGCAATCAGGCACGCATCCATCGTCGCCCCCTCGAAGTCCTCGCCCATGACGTTCTTGCCTTCGTCGATGATGCCGGCGATTCCATCGCAATGCTTCCCCTTCGCCTTCTCGTCGAGGCTTTGGAACACCTGCTCGAGTTTTTCGATGTGCCCATTCGTTTCTTCGAGGTGATCCTCGAACGCCTGGCGCAGTTGGGGCGACGTCGACGCCTTCGCGAGCTTCGGCAGCGCCTTGGTCAGTTGTTTCTCCGCGTCGTACGCATCCTTCAGCTCGTCCAGAAAGGCGTCGTGCAGTGTTTGCGTCTCGGCCATACCTCCTCCTGTCTTTGAATTAATTGGCGAGTTCCGGCGATCCCAGCGATCACCAACTCACCAAATCACCAACTTGCCCGATTCACGTTCTCCGCATCCGGCATGACGTGTCTCCCTGTGGTTCAGGACGTGCTGGCGCCCACGTGGCGACGCCGCCCGGAGGACACGCGCGAGGTTCGTCAGATGTCTGTCGATGTTCCGACGTCGCAGGAGTCACGGAGATGGACGTGGTGCAAGGCAGGTGCCGGTGCGCCATTCTTTTCCAACACATGACGCCACGAATCCAAATGTGGCCGTCATCAGAGCGGGAATAGTTCTCGCGGGTCTAGGGCTCATCTCGAAGGCGAGACGACGAGCACGCGCGATCGATTTCTACGGGAAGATCGCGCTCATCACGGGAGGAAGCGATGGCCATCCATGTGCTGGGCGCCGTTGTGTGCGCTCAGCGAGTGGGGTGCGGCGCAGAATAACGACCTGCCGTAGCGTCGAACGTCCGCATCCACGCCCACGCCGAGCCGACGATGTCGTCGAGCCGCTCGTGTTCCGGCGTCCAGCCGAGCGTCTCGCGGATTTTCGCCGAGCTCGCCACCAGGACGGCGGGATCGCCGGCGCGCCGGGCCTGCACGTCGATTGTGATGGGACGGCCTGTCACTCGGCGCGCGGCGTCGACGACTTCGGTGACCGAATATCCCTGGCCGCATCCGAGATTGAACGTGGCGGAGGGCGCGCCGTCAGCCAGCGCACTGAGCGCCAAGACATGGGCACGCGCAAGATCCGAGACGTGGACGTAGTCGCGCACGCACGTGCCGTCTTTGGTCGGGTAGTCGTTCCCGAACACTGCGACGCTCGTGTTCTTGGCCGCGGCGTCGAGGACGAGCGGAATCAAATGCGTTTCCGGCGAATGACGCTCGCCGCGCGTCCGAGTCGCGCCGGCTGCGTTGAAGTACCGAAGCGCGACGAATTGAAGTCCGTGTGCCAACGAATACCAGTGAAGAGCCCGCTCGACCGCGAGCTTGGTATCGCCATATGGATTGGTCGGCACGGTCGGGTCGTGCTCTTCGATCGGCTGCTTTTCCGGATTGCCGTACACCGCGGCCGTCGAGGAGAACACCAGCCTTCTCGTTCCTGAGTAAGTCATTGCCTCTAAAAGGCCCAACGTCGCCCATAGGTTGTTGCGGTAGTACTTCGACGGCTGGCTCATCGATTCGCCGACGAGCGACGAGGCCGCCATGTGAATCACCGCATCCACCTGATGACGCGCCAGCGTGTCGACGACGGCTGACCTGTCCAACAGATCAGCTTCGACGAACGTGGCCCGCTCGGCCACGGCGTCACGATGTCCCTTCGACAGGTTGTCGATGACGACCACGCCGTGGCCATCTGCGAGCAACTGGTCGCAAATGACACTGCCGATGTAACCGGCGCCGCCCGTAACCAGCACATTCATTGAGACCTCGATGCTACTTACGTAGCAAAAGCCCCGCCGTACTGGATCGAATCTTGCGACTCTTCGGTACCGAACGATGCTGCAAAACGACATGACGCCGCTGATCGGTGGACGGGGATATCCGCGTCCGCAGCTGGTACGTAAGGACTGGGTCTGCTTGAACGGCACGTGGGACTTCGCGTTCGATGCCGACGGCGTCTGCCAGCAACCGTCAGAGGTCGAGTGGACGCGCACCATCCAGGTGCCGTTCGCGCCGGAAACGCGCGCGAGCGGCGTCAATTTCACCGGCTTCTTCCGCGCGAGCTGGTATCGGCGGGAGATCAACCCGCCGCCGATGAAACAGGGCGACCGTCTCCTGCTGCATTTCGGGGCGATCGACTATCACGCGACGGTCTGGGTCAACGACTGGCTCGCCGGTACGCACGAGGGCGGGTATACGCCGTTCACGATCGACATCACGTCGTTTGCCAGCGCACCGAAACTGGTCATCGTCGTCCAGGCGGAAGACGACCCGGTCGAGCTTTCGAAGCCGAGAGGCAAACAGGACTGGCTCCTCGAGCCGCACTCCATCTGGTACTACCGCACCAGCGGCATCTGGCAGACGGTCTGGATGGAGGTCGTGCCGTCGACGTGGATTTCGCGCCTGCGATGGACGCCCAATCTCGAGCGCTGGGAAATGGGCATCGAGGTATGGCTCGAGGGGCAGCGCCGCGACATGCTCAGGCTCGAAGTGAAGATGCGCGTCGGCGAACAGCTGCTGGCCGACGACACGTATCAGGTCATTGCTGGCGAAGTGCACCGGCGCATCGCGCTGTCGGATCCGGGCATCGACGACTACCGAAACGGCCTGCTGTGGAATCCGGCCGCGCCGACGCTCATCGACGTGGAGCTGCGTCTGTGGGGCGGCCGAGATGAGTTGCTCGACGAGGTGTACAGCTACACGGCGCTTCGCGCGATCCATACCGACGCCGACAAGATCGTCCTCAACGGCCGCCCGTACATGCTCCGCATGGTGCTGGATCAGGGGTACTGGGCCGATACCGGGCTGACGGCACCCGACGACGAGGCGCTTCGGCGCGACGTGGAGCTCGCGAAGTCGATGGGCTTCAACGGCGTCCGCAAGCATCAGAAGCTCGAAGACCCTCGGTATCTCTACTGGGCCGACCGCCTGGGACTCCTTGTGTGGGAAGAGATGCCGAGCGCGTATCGGTTCACCGAGAAGTCAGTGCAACGCGTCACTCGCGAGTGGACGGCGGCCATCGAGCGCGACTACAGCCACCCGTGCATCATGGCGTGGGTGCCGATCAACGAATCGTGGGGCGTGCCGAATCTCCCGATGAATCCGACCGAGCGGCACTACGTTCGCGGCCTGTATCACCTGACGAAGACGCTCGATCCGACCCGCCCGGTCATCGGCAACGACGGCTGGGAGAGTGTCGCGACCGACATCATCGGCATTCACGACTACGACAGCGATCCCGAGCGCATCCACATCCGTTACTCCACCGACAGCGTGCTGCCGCGTCTGTTCAAACGCGAGCGGCCTGGCGGGCGCGTGCTCGTCCTCGAAGCCGATCGCGCGACGCCCACCGAGCAGCCGATTGTGCTCAGCGAGTTTGGCGGTATCGCGCTCGCGATGGACGCGAAAGCGACCTGGGGCTATTCGCGCGTCGAATCGGCGGAGTCGCTGGCGGGCCGGTATCTCCGTTTGATGTCGACGATCCACTCGCTCAGCATCCTTGCAGGTTTCTGTTACACGCAATTCGCGGATACCTATCAGGAGGCGAACGGCCTCCTGTTCGAGGATCGTTCGCCGAAGTTTCCGATCGATCAGATCGCCAGGGCGACGCGGGGCCACCCGCTACCCGCATCCGCCCCAGAGCCACAGGCACACAACGTCGCCGCCCTGACAGTGTCGGCGACCGATTCGGTGGCGCCAGGTCCGGCACCCGTGCCGGTCACCATCGGCGAGCGTCCGGAGTAGACCATGTACACGCGAGTACTTTCGAAGCCGGACGGACGGGCGCTTCGACTGTATTCGCGGCGGCCGATCCCCGAGACGATCGTCAGCCCGCCATCGACGCCTCAAGGCGCGCCTGCGAACTCGCACATGCGCTGGCATCCCCTTCGACGTGAGTGGGTGGCGTACGCGCAGCACCGTCAGGACCGGACGTTTCTGCCGCCTCCGGATCACAATCCGCTCGCGCCGAGCGACGACCCGAAGCGCCCAAGCGAGCTGCCGGTCGGCGACTACGACGTCGCCGTCTTCGACAACCTGTTTCCGACCTTCTCGGAGAACGCGACGGCACACCCGCCAGAAATCGTGGACACGCGGCCCGGGAAGGGCGCGTGCGAGGTCGTCGTCTTCACGCAGGATCCATCACAGAGCCTGGGACGTCTTCCGCTGTCGCACATCGAGCTGATTCTCGAAGTGTGGGGCGATCGCTACGACGATCTCGGACGGCGGCCCGACGTGCAGTACGTCATGCCGTTCGAGAACCGCGGCGTTGAGGTCGGGGTGACGCTTCACCATCCGCACGGTCAGATCTACGCCTATCCATTCGTGCCGCCCGTCCCGGCGACAGAGCTGGCGGCGCAGCTCGAATACCAGCGTCAGCATCGCTGCGGCCTGCTGGAGCATCTGTTCGCGGAGGAAATCAAGGACGGCCGACGCACGTTGTACGTCAGTGACGAAGCCATTGCAGTCGTGCCCGTGTGTGCGCGATACGCGTATGAGGTCTGGATCGCGCCTCGACGCGCCGCGTCGTCGTTTGCGGACGTCACGCCGGCCGAACGCGCGGAGATTGCTCGCGCGCTCAAGACGGTGCTGCTCAAGTTCGATCGCCTTTGGGACAAGCCTTTCCCCTATGTGATGGTCGTGCATCAGGCACCGACCGACGGGAGCGCTCACCCGGAAGCGCACCTGCACATCGAGTTCTATCCGCCCTATCGCATGCGCGACCGGCTCAAGTACATCGCAGGCAGTGAGCTCGGAGCCGGCGCATTCACCGCGGACACCCTGCCGGAAGCGAAGGCCGCGGAGCTCCGCGCCGTGGAGGTGTCGCTTGAATGACGACATGTTCGCGTCGTACTTCGGTCACCCGCCGCAATTCAAGGCGTCGGCGCCTGGGCGCGTCAACTTGATCGGAGAGCACACCGACTACAACGGTGGCTTCTGCCTGCCGACCGTGTTGCCGCTGCATACGCAGGTCTGGCTCTCGCCGAGACCCGATCACACCGTGCGCCTCGCCAGCGACGCCGAAAACGGCGACGTCTTCCACTACACCGTCGGCGAGGAAAAGCCGTCTCGAGCGTGGACCGACTACGTCGCGGGAGTGACGTGGGCGCTGAAACGCGAGGGCCACCGTTGCCCGGGCTTCGACATGCTGATCACGTCGGACGTCCCGGTCGGCAAAGGCCTGTCGTCGAGCGCGGCGCTCGAAGTCTCGGCGCTGCGCGGATTGCGAGCGCTCGCATCGCTGCCGATCTCCGATCTCGACGTCGCGCTCATCGCGCACACGGCGGAAACACAGTTCGTCGGCGCGCCCGTCGGCCTGATGGATCAGATGGTGTGCAGTCTCGGAAAGGACGGCGTCGCGTTCTTTCTCGACGCGGGAAGCCGCACGTTCAAGGACGTGCCGATGCCTTCCTCGACATCACTACGCGTGATTGACTCGGGCATCGCCCATCAGCACGCGAGCGGCGACTACCGCACTCGACGGCGTGAATGCGAGGACGCGGCACGCGCACTCGGAGTCTCGCGTCTCCGCGATCTGACGCCGGCCGATCTGCCGCGCATCAACGCCCTCCCCGAGCCGCTCAATCGGCGCGCGCGCCACGTCGTCACCGAGAACGTGCGCGTGCTCGACGCCGTCGACGCGCTGAACGCCGGCGACCTGCAGAAATTGGGTGCTCTGCTCAAAGCCTCCCACACGTCGTTACGCGATGACTTCCAGGTGTCGCTCCCTGAGATCGACTGGCTCGTGGACACTGCCAACAGCGATCCGGCCGTCCTCGGAGCTCGACTGACCGGCGGCGGATTCGGCGGTGCGATTCTTATGTTGTGCAAGCCGGGCGCTCCCGCCGAGACGGCTCAACGGGTCGTCACACGGTACCGTGAGCAGTACGGCAAGAAAGCGGAGGTGCTGGTTTCGTAAGGACGGGAATGGATCTTGAAAGATCTTTATCTTACAGGAGCTTAGGAGCCATGAACCCTCCCCACTACGAGAACGCTCACAGACCGACGACGACGACAAGTGCAAGACCATCAACGTCTCGCACGGACCTCGTGTGCCTGTCGCACCTGCGATGGAACTTCGTCTTTCAGCGGCCGCAGCACCTCATGACGCGGTTTGCGTCGGAGCGCCGCGTATTTTTTTTCGAGGAGCCGCAGTTTGACGCGCAGCGGCCGCATCTGAAAGTCCGCCGCGATGGCGAGGTCCGGGTCGCCGTGCCACATCTGCCCGCGTCCATGCAGCCGTCGTCGACCGACGACGCGCTGCGCGACCTGCTGCACGGCATGTGCGACGAGTGGCATATTGACTCGCCCGTCTGCTGGTATTACACGCCGATGGCGCTGAACTTCGCGCGTGCGTTGAAACCCGGCGCGGTCATCTACGACTGCATGGACGAGCTGTCAGCCTTCAAAGGCGCGCCCCCGGAACTGCTCACGCTCGAAGAGGAGCTGTTCGATCACGCCGACATCGTGTTCACCGGCGGCCACAGCCTCCACGAGGCGAAGCGCGGCCGGCATCCGCGCGTCTATCCGTTTCCGAGCAGCGTCGACGTCGCGCACTTCGCCAAGGCCCGCAAGAAGACGCAGGAGCCCGCGGACCAGGCCAGCATTCCACACCCGCGTCTGGGATTCTTCGGCGTCATCGACGAACGCATGGACATCGATCTCGTCGGCGAGCTCGCCGCCTCGCATCCGGAGTGGCATCTGGTGATGCTCGGCCCGGTGGTGAAGATCGCGGAGGAGTCGCTGCCGAAGCTGGCGAACATTCACTATCTCGGCCTGAAACGCTACGAGGACCTGCCCGCGTACCTGTCTGGATGGGAGGTCGCACTCCTTCCGTTCGCGATGAACGACTCCACGAAATTCATCAGCCCGACGAAGACGCCGGAGTATCTCGCCGCCGGGTGCCACGTCGTCTCGACGCCGGTGCGCGATGTCGTGCGGCCATACGGCGACGAGGGCATGGTGGCCATCGGCAGTACCGCCGCCGAATTCGGCGACGCCGTCGGCCGCGCGCTCGCCTCCACGGACAAAGAATGGCGCGCCCGTGTGGACAAGTATCTGTCGACGCTCTCGTGGGATCGCACGTGGGCCGATATGCGCACGCTCGTCGAAGACGCGTTGCGCAAGCGCGCCCGCGCCGCGCGTGCCGAAACCTCGCGCCGCGTGCATCTCGCATACAAGGACAGACGTTCGGCGTCGCGTTCCTCCGGCCCGGCGGCCCCTTCCATGGGGCAGGCCGATGTTTGATTTCCTCATCGTCGGAGCGGGATTCGCCGGAAGCGTGATTGCCGAGCGCCTTGCAGCCGACGCGGGCAAGAAGGTGCTGCTTATCGACAGGCGTCCGCACATCGGCGGCAACGCGTACGACCACTACAACGACGCCGGCATCCTGGTGCACAAGTACGGGCCGCACATCTTCCACACGAACTCGAAGCCGGTGTTCGAGTACCTGTCGAAGTTCACGGAGTGGCATCCGTATCAGCATCGCGTGCAGGCGTGGGTGGATGGCCAACTGGTGCCGATTCCGATCAACCTGGAGACGGTCAACCAGCTCTACGGGCTGAAGCTCACGTCGTTCGAGCTGGATAAGTTCTTCGAATCGCTCGCGGAGAAGCGACCGCAGATCAAGACGTCGGAGGACGTCATCGTCTCGAAGGTCGGTCGCGAGCTATACGAGAAGTTCTTCCGCAACTACACACGCAAGCAGTGGGACCTCGACCCGTCGGAACTCGACGCTCAGGTCACCGCGCGCGTGCCGGTGCGCACCAATCGCGACGACCGCTATTTCACTGATACCTACCAGGCGATGCCAAAGCACGGCTTGACCCGCATGTTCGAGAAGATGTTGTGTCACCCCAACATCAAGATCATGCTGAACGTCGACTATCGCGAGATCATGAAGGCGATCCCGCACGGCGAGGTCATCTACACGGGACCGGTCGACGAGTTCTTCGACTACCGCTACGGTCGGCTGCCGTATCGATCGCTCGAGTTCAAGTTCGAGACGTTGAACGAGCGCCAGCATCAGCCCGTCGCGGTGATCAACTACCCGAATGAAAATCTTTACACGCGCGTGACGGAGTTCAAGCACCTCACCGGGCAGGAACACGAAAAGACGACGCTCGTGTACGAGTATCCACAAGCGACCGGCGATCCGTACTACCCGATTCCGCGCGCCGAGAACAACGAGCTCTATCGCAAATACCAGATGCTCGCCGCGTCCACGCGCGGCGTCTACTTCACCGGCAGGCTCGGCACTTACAAGTACTACAACATGGATCAGGTGGTCGCGCAGTCGCTCGCACTCTATCCGAAGCTCATCTCGCGTGACGCCACGCTGGCCCGCGCGTAACACTCCAAGCCGCGTGTCGAACCCGATTCGGCACGCCGCTTCTCCCCTCTCGTAATTCTGACCCGCACCGCCGGCAATAACTGCACGCTCGGCAGGCTCAACGCCCCGTCCACGGCCGCTCATCGAGCGAATGAACGGCGGCATTCGCCGTGCATCGTTCGTCGTGTGAGAAGTTCTCATCGTGCGCAGGCCGGCGGTGGGTGCGGCGAGTCGTTCCTAGGCAACGGCGATAGTCGAGCTCACCGCCGGTACGACGGCAAATCAACGCGATTCACATCGCCATCGATAACAGAACACAGAATCAGCAGGAGCTTTCGATGTCACGTAAGCTGACCGCACTCTCGAGTGCCTTCGTGCTTGCGTTGGCGATGTCGGTCATCGGCATCGCAGCGCAAAGCCAATCGACGCCGGGCACGACGTCCGGGACGCCGCCCGCGTCGGGGACCGCCACGCCGAAGACACCATCCGGCGCCCCACCCCCGACGCCAGGCACCACACCAAGCACACCGCAGACGACACCGACCGCGCCAACCGCGACGCCACCGTGCATTCCCTCTGGCGCAGGCACGGGCACATCGACGGCAACGCAGCCGGGCAACACCAGCACCGGCGTCGGTACTAACTCCAGCGGCGTGGGGACGACGAGCACCACACAGACGCCGTCGACGCCGAACGCGACGACAGCGCCAGGCTCCGCGACGCCGGGCGCATCCACGCCAGGGTCCGCCGCGCCGGGCACGCTGCCGCCGATAACGCCATCGACCTCGACACCGAGCTCGACATCCACGCCGTCGTCGACCGCATCAGGAACGGGAACCGGGACATCGACTGCGAACGCGACGCCCCAGCTTCCGTGTCCTCCTGGAGCGACCACCGTTCCGCCCGTCGGAACCGTGAACAGCAGGTAGCGCCGATCACGAGCATTCCGGGTCCGGCGAGTCGGACGTGTCGCCGACACGGCTGACTCGCTTCCGACATGTCCGGACTCGTTTAGACTCGTCCTCGACTGTGGCTGACTCGTCCAGACCTGCAACGCATTTCCCGATTGACCCTCCCGTCGAGCCGATGCTGGCAAAAGCCGTCGACACGCTGCCCGACGGTCAGGAATTCCTGTACGAACCGAAGTGGGACGGCTTCAGAGCGATTGTGTTCCGCGGCGCGCCAGGACTGTTCATTCAAAGCCGAGACCTGCGACCGCTCGATCGGTACTTTCCCGAACTGCACGAACGGTTCGAGACGCTGCTCCCTTCCGGCTGCGTACTCGACGGTGAGATCGTCGTCGCGACCCCGCGCGGCCTCGATTTCGACGCGCTGCAGCAGCGCCTCCATCCGGCGGCCTCGCGCGTCGCGATGCTCGCGACGTCGACGCCAGCGACGTTCGTCGCCTTCGATTTGCTCGCCGTCGGCGATCGGGATATCCGTCGCGAACCTCAGCGCGAGCGACGGCACCAGCTGGAGCGTTTGCTCGCAGGGGTGCCGCCGCCGATTCGCCTCACCGCCATGACGAGCGATCGCGCACTGGCGGCAGACTGGCTGCAGCGGTTCGAGGGTGCCGGACTGGACGGTGTCGTGGCGAAGCACGCCGATCTTCCGTACACGCCTGGGAAGCGTGTGATGTTCAAAGTCAAACACGCCCGCACGGCGGACTGCGTCGTGGCGGGCTTCCGCTGGCACAAGAGCGGCCATGACGCTGTCGGCTCGCTGCTGCTCGGGTTGTACGACGACCGTGGGCATCTGCATCACGTCGGCGTGACGTCGGCATTCACGATGGCGATGCGACGGGACCTCGTGCGGTTGCTCGAGCCTCTTCGCCAGCACGCGTTAAGAGATCATCCATGGCGCGAGTGGGCCGGAATGGGTGACGACGGCATCCGGATGCCGGGCGGCCAGAGCCGATGGAGCGCGGGCAAGGACTTGTCGTGGGAGCCGCTGCGGATCGAGCGAGTGGTCGAGGTCAAATACGATCATCTTCAGGGCGATCGGTTCAGGCACGCGACCATATTCCTTCGGTGGCGGCCGGACAAACGGCCCGAGGACTGCCGCTACGATCAGCTCGAAGTCACGACGCCGTTCGCGATCGAGGACGTGTTCGCCGCCGCGAAGCATTCGCCCGCGAAGCATTAGCTTTCGACGGCTGGACTCGCGACGGCTCGCCTCTCTGTTTCCTGTAGTGCGGCGGCCACGGCGCATCGCCAAGCCCCTCGCGAGCCTGCCGTTCAGACAGCTCCAGCAGCGCGTCCAGCGTTCCAACGCTCGCGTCGATGCCTTTGTGTCGATCCCCGACGTCCCTGAATCGCGCCGGCATCGTTTGCAACGTGAAGTCGGCCGGGTCGCACGTCTCCAGCTCGTCCCACGTCACCGGTGCCGACACACGAGCATCCGGAACGGGCCGCACCGAGTACGCGCTCGCCACCGTGCGGTCCTTCGCATTCTGGTTGTAATCGATGAACACGCCATGACGCTCTTCCTTCCACCACTTGCTGGTGGCCTGCGCGGGCGCCCGTCGCTCGACCTCGCGCGCCAGCGCCAACGCCGCCCGGCGGACCTGCTCGAAGGTCCACCGTGACTGAATGCGGACCGAGACGTGGACACCGCGCGAGCCGGAGGTCTTCGGCCAGCCGACAAGACCGACGTCCGGGAGTACCGCTCGCACCACGCCCGCCACGTCACGCACCTGCTGCCACCCGACGCCGGGAACAGGATCGAGATCAACGCGCAGTTCGTCGGGATGATCGAGGTCCTCCGCGCGAACGGGATGCGGATGCAGTTCAAGGCATCCAAGATTCACCACCCACAGCAACGACGCCGCGTCACGCAACACGATCTCGTCGGCCGTTCGCCCGGAAGGAAACTCGAGCGTCACGACCTCGATCCAGTCGGGCCGCGACGACGGTGCGCGCTTCTGGTAGAAGAACTCCTCGTCGATCCCGTTGGGGTACCGTTTCATCATGTTCGGACGTCCGCCGGCGGCGCGCAACGCGCCGTCCGCGACGCCAAAGTAGTAGTTCGCCAGATCGAGCTTCGTCTGCCCGCCCTGCGGAAAAAACACCTTGGATGGATTTGTGATGAGCACGTCGCGCCCGGCGGCGACGATCGTGACGGGCGGTTCATGCCCCTTGGCCACGGGATGTCGATTTTACCTTCCGCGATCCCGTCGGTCTAATCCTTCTGAACGGGCCGACGCGCTCCCGCAGCGGCCGAAGGAGACGAACCGATGTTCACGAGACACATGCTCGCCGTCGTCGCAGCGACAGCGTTCTGTGCGGGCGCGGCGTACGCCCAGGACGCGACGCCGGCGCATCCGACCATCAATCAGCGGCTGGAGAATCAAAACGATCGGATTCAGGCGGGCATCGGCGACGGCCAGTTGACGAAAGGCGAAGCCACGCACCTCGAAGTGCACGACGCGGAAATCAAAGCACAGACGCGGGTCGAACGTCAGGCAAACGGCGGCACACTGACGCACAACGAGAGAAAACAAGTCAACCGCGAACTGAATCGCAACAGCCGCCAGATCTATCGCGATCGTCACAACAATCGGAAACCGAAGGCGTAGTACAAAAAGAGAGCCGCGGCTCGTGGCAACCGCGGCTCTCCGCCGATTCGATCCTGCCCAGTTCTACGTTCAGTCCGTGACGCCTTTCGCGGTCTTCGCATCCTCGACGCGCTGTGCGCGCAGGATGTTCGGCAGGCCGTAGTTGCCCTCGTGGCACGCGTACTCATAAATCGGCCCAGGCACCTTGCGCAACGGCACTGCCGCCGTCCACGCATGCGTCCACGTGTTCGGATCGTCGACCGTGAACTGATAGTCGATCGTGTCGGCGTCGGTGCGCGTGAAGCGCTCGGTGACCTTCAACGCCGTCGTCGAGTTCCTGAAGCGCGTCTTCTCGTTGAAGTTCGTCGTCTCGACCACGAGGGTGTTGCCTTCCCAGTGTCCGCGTGAGTCGCCGTTCCACTGACGGATCTTGCTGCCGACGTGCGGACGCGTCGCGTCGATCGGAATCAGACGCGCGCTGTGAATCATCTCGTTGCGGACCACGACGTAGCCCTGCCCCTGCAGGATGTCGAGGTTCGCGTTGTAGCCGACCGGCATCATCGGCGGCCCGTCGTTCCCCCAGGTGATGCAGCGTTCGGCGAGGGTGCGGTTCTCGTAGCTGTCCGCGCGGCGGAGATTCTGGCCTTCGCCGACCACAGGCCCCTGCACGCGATTGCGCGCGGCCTCGACGAGCGCCGGAAGCTTGCCGTCCGCCGGATCCACGATGAGCGACGTGCGCAGGCTGTTGACGCCCTTCTTGTAGTTCTCGGACTGCCAGAGCACGTTGTCGTAGTGGATGTCCTCGGCAGACTGGCTGTTGAAGTTTTCGTCGCGCGACTTGACGAAGGCTTCGGCTTCTTCAGGAGTGAAGAACTCCTTCCCGGCCATGTTCGCGGGGCGCTCGAGCGGAGTGTACGTGGCGTTGGTCCAGTTGCCCGTCAGATCCGGCGCGCCGTCCGCGGTACGCGGCGCAACCCACGGTTTTGCAGATTTGACGACAGGTTTCCCTGACGAGGATTGCGCGATAACTGGCAGTGACCCGAGAGCAGCAACGGCAACTGCCGTAAGCACGACACGCATTTCGACCTCCTGCCTTGGCGCGATTATACAGGCCGCAGGGCACGGCCAGGACGGCAAATCGCCCTGGGCCAAAACCGTCCCGTCC
>Ga0335079_10006671_pt1 | contig 13206 bp, 8 predicted proteins | sample Lox_Sample_33_FD_206719 | JGI IMG/M metagenome (GOLD analysis project Ga0335079, IMG submission 206719) | Soil microbial communities from Loxahatchee National Wildlife Refuge, Florida, United States - Lox_Sample_3.3 | ecosystem: Environmental > Terrestrial > Soil > Wetlands | place: USA: Florida... | reverse complement strand
CCGATAATTCGTGCGTCAAAATTTTAAGTTTCTAGATTTGAATTCATGGCGAGGTTTGCACACAGATCCTTCTCCCGCAAAGCAGGATCAGGGTGACAAGCCGATCCCAGGATGTGTCGTTGGATTTTGGAGCGGGCGATCGGGATCCTTCGCTCCGAGCCGATAAAATGCATCGGCTCTCCGCTCAGGATGACAACCTTTTTGTGGCGGGCCCCTAATGATGAAAAACATCTCTGCGACGGAAAATCTGAACTACTGATGATGCGGGGAGCGGAGCGTGGGGGCATTCGGGTCGCGCTTTTCCTGGACTACTTTCTCGACATCTTCGGGCGGGGGAATCACCCAGTCAAATTTATCGCCATCGTGAAGAATCGCGAGAGCGGGCTTTTTTTCAGGCGTGAGGGTCGCGGTGATCGCGCCTTTTACAAAGGCCGTGGCGGGATCCGAGAGAGCCTTGTTGCTTGCGCCATCAAAGATTTGCTGCGCGGCCTGGGCGACCTTGGGGTCGGAATGGCGCACGGGAATCAGGCGCGCGTCATTCTGGCCGAGCATTTCGAGGAGCGTAGGCCCTTTTATTTCGGGCGGGTAGCGGACTTCAATCAGCGTGCGGGGCTCGCCTTTTTCCGGCGGATAAAGCTGCACATAGCTCGGGTGCTGGACCTGAATATCCCAGTAATCGTCCTTCAACATATTTTGTTTGACGCGGTAATTGAGCAGCCAGGCTTCGGGCCCATAATCTTTTTCGTATCCGGCGACGACGACCTGAACGAGAGGCTCCTCCTCTTTTAATTCCAGCGGATGATGGAGCTTGCCGACGACATCGCGGAGGCGCGTGAGGAATTCGACACCGAGGCTTTCGATGTCTCCGGCTTCATTGTACGTGGCGGTCTCAATGGGATGCTGACTGCGGCCCGCGGCGATGGACATTTCCACGTCCATGCGGATGGATTGCTTGCCGGAATTCAGCTCAACCCATTCGACGGCGCCGAGAAGGACGGCAACGTGGCCGCCGGAGAGCGGAACGAAGAGGGGCGCGTGGGAGCCGGGCTCTGATCTTTCGCTGATCGCACCGACGAGCACGGCGTCATGCGTGACGCAAATGATGACGCGTCCCGTGGCGAGATTGGCGATGTATTCGCGGTCGCTCTGCTGCTCGCGATCTTTCAAGCCGGATTGGGAGGCCGATGTGCCGGCGAAAACACAGACGGCGCAAATAAGGGCGATCAGGGCAGTGGAAATGGGAATTGCGGTGCGGCGCATAGCAGTTTCCTTGAAGAATCTACGGTATCACATCCGGGGGGAGGCGGCGAGAATTCGGGTAACTCGTCAGCAAGCTGGGAAGTGCAGGATAAAGCACAAGTATCCTCGTCTCACCAGCAGACGTGCACACGAACTCTTCACGATGAGACAATTCGACCGTGCTGATCTTCTTCGCAGTAGGGGCGCTCCTCCCGCCCATATTGGATGTAGTGGTGTGGTGGCGTCTCAGGCATCTGTTTGAGGGAGCGCTCTCTTTGAATTGGCGGAGGCAAGTTGCTTATTTCGGACTTGTGGCGAATTTCCTCGCGTATGCGATTCCATGGGTGACGTTGATTTATAACTACATTCTTTCGAATCGTGGGCGCCCTGTCGGCGCAGAAGAGTTTATCGACGGACTTGCCGCCACAAAGTTCTCGCTGGCCCTTGCTGCGCTATCTTTGGTTCTCGGGGTCATGGCCCCGAAGCAAGTTCGAGTCCAGCTAATACTTAGCGCCGTTTGCGTGGCGATTTTTTTGGTTTCCATTCCGATGGGAGTTCTGTGATGGTAAGGTCCATCACCTGAAATCTACGGGTATATCAGGATTGGCTGAAATAGAAGGTCTCAGATAATCCGCGCAATGCACCCCCATGGCAATTTCAGTAGAATGGTGTGCGTTGATAGGCGAGGAAGGAACCGGGAAACGATGGGAATTCTGGACAGTCTGCTGGGCGCGGGCAAAGGGTTGCGATCTCCGCGCGGCATCAAGCACGGCGGGAAGCGCGTGAGCGATATTCTGGCGGAGCACGGGAAGTTTTTTCGCGGCGAGCCGGGCGGGGTGCGGGCAAACCTGGAAGGCGCGGACCTCTCGAGGGCAGATTTTCGCGGGGCCAACCTTTCCCAGGCAACGCTGGCGGGATGCAATTTGGAGTCTGCGAATTTTTTCGGCGGAAGGCTCTGCGGGACCGATCTGAGCAAATGCAATTTAAAGATGGCGAAGCTTCAGAAATGCGATATGACCGAGGTGAAGCTTGTCGGTTCTGATTTGACGGGGGCGGATCTGAGCGGGAGTGAAGTCTTCCGCGGCGACCTGACCGATGCGATTATCCGCAACGCGACGGTGCGCGGGACGGTGCTGCGGCAGGCGGTGCTAAAGAATACGGATTTGAGCGGGTCGGATTTGGGGCTGGCGAGCGTGCGCGAAGTGGATTTGAGCGGCGCGAAATTGGATCAGGCGGATTTGTCGAAGGCTGTGGTTAGGGATAATAAGAAGGCTGCGCCTACAACATAATTTTCTTAGTTGAATGCAATGGTGAATTTGTACGGATCCTTCTCTCCGTCCCGATGAAAAGCATCGGGACTCCGCTCAGGATGACAACTATTCCTATAGATAGTTTGAGATAAGAAACTGGGAAGGGATTACTTGCCGGCGCCATCGCCATTGGCGGCGCGGCCGATGGCGCGGCGGCGGACTTCTATGCCGAGGCGCTTGATCTTCTGATTGAGAGTGGAGAGCGGGATCTGGAAGCGTTCGGCAGCTTCGGTTTGGTTCCAGCCGGTGCGTTCGAGCATGTCCAGGACGATTCGGCGCTCGACTTCTTCGACCATTTGAAAGAGCGAGGGGCGCGAATTATCTGCGCCGGTGCGCGCGCCCGGTTCGCCGGGAAGCGGCGGCATGAATTCGGAAAGCTGCAGACGCACGCCGCGGACGATTTCCGTGCCGCGCAAATTTTCGGGAAGCAAGTCCACGTCAAGCTGCTCGCCTTGCGCGAGGACGACGGCGCGCTCGACAACGTTTTCCAACTCGCGCACGTTGCCCGGCCATTCGTAATCCATCAGGAGCTTCATCGCCGCGTTTGAAAAATGCAATGGGGCCTTGGCGTTCTCCGCGCAGAAATGCTTCAGGAAATGATCAATCAGCAGCGGGACGTCACCGGTGCGGTCGCGCAACGGAGGAAGCGGCAGCGAAATCACGTTCAAGCGGTGGTACAAGTCCTCACGGAAGCGCGCTTCGCGGACGAGGCTGAGCAGGTCCACGTTGGAGGCGGCGACGATGCGGACGTCAACCTTGATAGTTTCCGTGCCGCCGAGGCGCATGAATTCGCGCTCCTGAATTACACGCAGCAGCTTCGCCTGCGTTTCCCCGCTGATGGTGGAAATTTCGTCGAAGAAAATCGTGCCCTGGTCGGCGACTTCAAAGAGGCCTTTTTTGGAAGCGACGGCGCTGGTGAACGCGCCCTTCACATGGCCGAACAATTGCGATTCGAGCAGGTCCACGGGAATCGAGCCGGTGTTGACGGGCACAAACGGTTTATCAGCGCGCGGCGAAGCGGAATGGATGGCCTTCGCGATCAGTTCCTTACCGGTGCCACTTTCGCCACTGATGAGCACGGTGGAACGCGACGGCGCTACTTGTGAAACGAGATCGAGCAGCGCGAGCATTTTGTCGCTCTTGCCGATAATGTTCGGGAAGTTGTAGCGCTCCTTCAGAGCGCGCTTGAGCTGGACATTTTCTTCGCGCAGGCGGCGGCCTTCGACAGCTTGCGCGACTTGCAGCAGCAATTCGTCATTCGACCACGGCTTGGTGATGTAATCCTGCGCACCGCTCTTGAACGCGGCGCGAGCCATGTCCACGGAGCCGTAGGCGGTGATGAGGACGATGGGAAGCGCGGCATCGCGGTGGCGGATTTCACGGAGGATGTCCAGACCGTTGCGGTCGGGCAGGCTCACATCGAGTAGCAGGAGATCGAAGGGGCTCTCTTCGAGCTTCGCCAAGCCTGCGGTTCCGGTTTCGGCGCTGGTGACGCCATAACCTTCCGTGCCAAGCAGGAGTTCCAGACCTTCGCGGATTTCACTCTCGTCGTCAATGACGAGGATCGAACCTTTAGACATGCGCCGCCTTTCGCGCAACGGGGAATTCCAGGCGGAATTGAGTGCCGCGCCCGGGCGCGGACTTCACGTCAATCTTGCCCGCATGTTCTTTGATGATGCCGTAGCTCACGGAGAGGCCCAGGCCGGTGCCGCGCCCGGTGCTCTTGGTGGTGAAGAAGGGGTCAAAGATCCGGTGCAACTGATCGCGCGGAATGCCCACGCCGGTATCGCTGACATCAACTTCGACGGTGCCATTCGAGCAGGCGGTGCGAATATCAAGAACGCCGCCGGCTGGCATGGCGTCACGCGCGTTCATGAAGAGATTCAGGAAGACCTGCTGGAGACGGTTCATCGAGCCGAGGACGGGAGGTAGGTCGCCCTGCAGATGCTGCACGACTTCGATGCGCGCAGTTTTCAGCGGATGGGTGACGAGCGAGAGAGTTTCTTCGACGACGGCGTTCAGGCTGACTTCGCTGAACTGCGATGAGCCAACGCGCGAGAAATTCAGCAGGTTGTTGACGATTTCACTGGCGCGGAATGTCTGCTTCACAATTTTTTCGATCAACGTGTGGCGCGGGTCGTCGCCCGGAAACTGGCGCGCGAGCATTTGGATGTAATTTGAAATGACCGCGAGCGGCGTATTCACTTCGTGGGCCACACCAGCGGCCAGCAGGCCGAGTGACGTGAGCTTTTCGGTCTGCATGAGCTGATCTTCGAGGCGCGCGCGCTGGGAAACATCATCGACCAGAATCAGGCGGCCGAGGCGCTGTCCATCCTTGCCGAGCAGCGGCGTAATGGAGACGTTGACCACCAGCATGCGGCCATCGCGGTTGCGCATGGAGAATTTATAGATGCTCGAGACATTTTCTTCGTCGGCGCGCGCTTCAATTTCGGCGACGAGGTCCGAGGGCAGCACACCATCGAGCGGGTGGCCGATGGCGTCCTTGCGGGGCACGCCGAGAAGCGCTTCGACCTGCGAGTTCCAGGATTCGACGCGGCCTTCGAGGTCCACCGCGAAAACGCCGACATGCAGAGATTCCACGATGTTTTCGCTGAAATCCTTGAGGCGCTCAATTTGCGCGGCCTTCTGTTCGAGCGAGCTGTAGAGATGCGCGTTATCGAATGCGATGGCGACATAAGCAGCGATGGTGAAGAGCAACTCGACGTCGTCCGAGGAAAGGAAATCGCCGTCCACAGTTTTGCCGAGGCCGAGGATCGCAACGGTGCGTTCGCGGATGCGGCACGGGATGTAATAGTTCAAATCCAGACGCTCGAGGGTGCGGCGCGAAGCGGCGTCCGTTTCTTCGGCGTAACGCGGGGACTCGTAAAACAAATAGCCGCGGGTAAATTCCGCGCGGGCAGGGTCAAGGAACCCGAAATCGAGTTGCGAGTCCGCGGTTTCGGGCGAGCCCATGCCGAGCGAGCGCGCAAGGCGCGTGCGGCCGGTGGTTTCGTCCACGAGAAAAATCGCCATGCGGTCCACGAGGAGTGTTTGGGAAATGCGGTCCATCACCGAGCCCAGCATCGGCTCAATGTGAACTTCATTTGTGAGCGTGCGGCCGAATTCGATTAGCGTGCGGCGGAAATCCAGGCGATCGCGATAGAAGAAGCGGTCGAGCTGCCGCTGCGTCCAATCCCGGAACGGCTGCAAAAGAAAAGCTGTGAGGACAATTGCGATCAACCCCGGCCAGGGACCCGCCGACCATGCAGAGTGAGAAAGCTCGGCAACAATGCCGATCACGAGGAAGTAAATCCCGACAATGCTCGCTGTGGCTGCAGTGTATGCGAGACCGCGCTTGAAGATGATGTCGACGTCCATCAAGCGGTAGCGAATGATGGCGTAGGCAAAACACAAGGGCATCAAGACCAGCAATACAGTGGGATATTTCGCCCATTGGGGAACATCACCGTCATTTGCGATGAAAAGCGGAATATAGGTGAAAACAAATGGGGCGACTGCGAGAGTCCCGAAGCAAGCCCATTTCAATTGCTGGCGCAGGATTCCGCTTGGTGCGCGGCGGAAGCTGCTTAGGAACACGCCCGCGGCAATCAAGAAATAAATTCCCAAATAAGCCAACCGGATCTGATCGAGCTCATTCCTCGATCCCAGCCAAAACACAAATCCAAAGTACCCTTTGAGGGTTGCGATGCTAAGGGCGCCAAGCGCGGCGGGCACGCCATAAACCAGCGCGAGAAGGGTGCGAAGCCGCCATGGTGATGCGTGCCTTTCGGGAAAGACGAGGGCGAAATGGACAAGCAGGGCGGGTTGCAGGAACCATGCCACCGCATTCGCAAACAGGATTATCTGATCAAAAGAATTCAGTTTTCCGCTGTAATGGAAGGAATAGAAAATGAATGAGACAAGACAGAAAATATAGAAGTGCAGTGCGCGCGGCGCGGTCCACCGGCGAGCAAAAATGAAGAACCCGATAAAAAGATAGACGAGGCCCACAATCCGCAGGAAATTCTCGTAGGCCAGCGGCTTTTCCGCGGGGGCGGTGACCAGCCGGGCGGTGAATGACGAATCGCCACGCGACAACTGATAGCGAACTTCGGTCCAAAGCCCGACGCGCCAAAGACGCTGAGTGACATCCGATGTAGTGCGAATGGGATTGTCATTGATGGAGATGAGGCGGTCGCCCTGGTTGATGCCCGCCAGCACCGCAGGGGATTTTGGCGCAATGTTTCGCGCCACAACTCCCGCTGAAGTGTCCCACCACGTCACACCATCGTCAGGGATTTCATAGGCGGTACGCTGGCGGAAGTTGATGACGCCGAAGACAACGGCTGCAATTGTCACCAGAACGAGGGTGACCGCGCCAACCCGGACTCGAAGGCTTTCCGTCATATGCCAGCTAGACTACAATTTCGGCTACGTCTCTAACTGCCTGGTTGACCGGACCAGAACCAACTCACTCGCGGGGTAGACTTCCCCGCAAATCTATCTGCACGCAACTTTCCAAATAGTGTAAGCAGGTGTGCGATGTAACTATAACAAAATAAACGACTTATTGTTATAGAGAGCTTTGTCGTCAAGGATAATTCCGATATTGGAATATTGCTTCCCATTTGCCGTATAGACAGACTAGCGCTTAGAACCGGACGCTTATCCCGCCACGAACGGCCCGGGAAGCGGGCACGAGGAGTACTTGGCCGTCTTTGGAGTTGGCGAAGAAGTAGCCTTGAGCGAGCAGATTCCGGAAGTCGGCGAGAGCTTCCCAATGGCAGCCCCCGATGGTTCCCGGCATCGGTTGGCGAATACTAATGCTGAGATACGGGTCAATTCCAGCGAACGCTTCCCCGATCGCGTCCTGCTGGCTAAGAGCCTCACCGCTCAGCCACTTGTAGCTTGCGGAAAACTGCGTCCCCGTGCGATGGACTTTACCTGAGAGGCGCGCCGCCACGCTGTGGCGATACTGCATTTGCAATTCTTCGCGGAGCGGCTGGTCCGCCGCGTCCATCATTTCCCCCGGGGCAAGGGCGCCCGCGTAAGCATAAATCACGGCCAAGTCCAGTGATTGGGTCAGCTGCTCCTTGTAAATTGCGCGAATCCCCCATGTGGAGGTGGGGCCGGCGTCATAGACGAATGCGCTCGAAAAAGGGTCCTGTAGATATTCCGGATTGGAAACATTCCCCCGGCCGAAGATCGGAGTGTCTCCATTGCGCTCATGGAACCCCGCAACCTCGATGCTTCCCCGACGCGTAACGGAGTGGCCCACTCCAGCTTCTTCATGCCAGCCGCCTTCGAGGACCGGGCGCCCGTTTCGCACCATTAAGATTGGGAAGCCATCGAGAGCGGCCATGGCGCTTGTTTCGGGCGAAGGGCTGAGGATGGGGCTCGATGCAGTTCCAGAAAAAACAATCAAAGTGCCCTGGAACCCGGCCGGCAGCACTACATCTATAGCGGCGCTTGGACGCAATGCCTTTGTGCTTTCGCCGAGTTGAGCCGAAACGGCTTCGGCGCCAACGCGTAATGTTGCGTGCTGGCCAATCGCAATTGTCTCGCGCTGCGAAATTCGCTCGCCGCGGAAAATAAGTCCGCCAGGGCCAAGCGTCGCCTGGCGCAGAGTGACTTCCGTCACGGGTCCATCGGGATTATTGCCTGCGGGCGCCCAAGAAGTCGCCAAGGCATATGCGGGAAGTGCGCCGCCGTAATTTAATTCTCCAGCAAAAAGGATGTGGCCAAAATTGCCGGCGTTTTGATCGTAAGAGACGGCAGTCGTTGGAGCATCCGGCATATTGGAAATGGAGCCGGGCCGATTCGAGCCGCTGGTCAACTTGACCTGGCCGCGCGAAGCCGGCCTTCCGTAATCGTCTGCGGTTTGCGCGCTCAAGCCGGGGTTTGTCCATTGCAGCACAGGCCGAGAGGCTGCTGAAGTACGCAGCACCCACTTCCAATCATCGGGACTGGAGGGTTTATCCGGGCCCTGGCGCAAGCGGTCCAGGGAAGCAAATATTGTGGCCAATTCTACTTTGACAAGCGTAGTTACGTTGGGAACGATGCGGACGTGATGTTCGACCTTCGGGAGAAACCCAGCGAGCGTGACGTGCAATTCATAAAAGCCCGCAGGGATGCGCGAATTGCTGAATCCGCCATGCTGATTTGTAAACAGGTCGAGGCGATATGAGGAAACAGATTGCAATCCTTCCGTCATAAGCACTACGGTGGCGCCCATCTGTGGCGTCCCAGATGGGTCTACAACGATGCCCGTGAGTTTGCCGAATGTGGTGTCCGCCGAGGACGGCACAGCCAGAGAAGTTCCAAGGGCAAGGGCGAGCGCGCAAGCAATAGCAATTGCCCGGCCCCGGGAGCGCAAGAAATCTGTCGTCATGGCCCTCCCCCTTTTAAGAATCGTAAGCTGACCTCACTTGGCGGCAGTGTGCGTATCCGCCGGGGTCCTCACCGTAAATTCCGCGCCGCGAGTAATTGTTTCGTTTGCAATCTGGTCGTTGATGGTAATCGTAAGCTTATACTTCCCGGGCGCGAATGTGGCAAGAGGCAAGAGAGAATGGATCGTCATCTCATTGCCCACTTGTTTCATATCGTCGGACGTCTGCGAGTGCTGCCAGATCTCCTGCGCGCCCTGTGTTACACGGAAATTAAGCGTGACGTTGGACTTGTGCGTCTTGTCGTCCACCTTGATGTTGTAAACCTGAAGATAGATACCCATCTTCTGATCCGGAAAGAATTCTTGTTTGAGCTGCGGGCGTACCTTTACGTCCCCCAGAACGAATTGACCGATTCCCACCTGGCCCGAAGGGACGTTTTCGATATCATCGGCAAGAATGAGGGTGCTGGTATCGAGCTTTTCCTGTTCAAAACGAGGAACAGCGAGGCGTGTGCTGATCGTACCAACATTTCCGCTCTGAACATCCTTGATGATAATGTCGAGCTTGTAGAGTCCGGGGCGCAATGGCACCGTTTTTTGATAGATGGATTGCTTGGTGACGTATTGCTGGAAAAGCGTGTCCGGAAAATCACGGTTGAGTGTGTCTTCAAAGGATTGCACGCGGCGATCGCCGAGTGTGCTAATTATCCCCAAAATATTGACTTTGGCGGAGTGCACGCCTTCCTTGCTCTGAAAAGTCAGCTGGCGATTCGCGATCTGAATCGTGATAGGTACATTGATGGTGTCGTCCGTGATTCGGAGGTAATCGAACCGGTAATCAAAAGGAAGCTGATTGCGGACGATTCGGGCCGAAACCAGCGCCTCCAATTCTTTGTTCTGCGGAGTAGGCGCCACAAAAATCTTCGCGGCAAGCTCATAACGCTCGAATTCCTGTGTCTGCCCTGGGATGTCGTATACGGATGTGGGCATGTTCGTTCCGTCACCGCGATAAAAACGCTGAGTCTTGTCCGCAAGGCCCTGATCTTCCAAATCGCTCAACCCCGCGCCGGGAACATAAAGCAAGGCGTCCTTTGCTTCGGGGTCTGTCTCTAATTTGTATTCATTGGAGCCGGAGGCATCCACGAATTCGAGATTGATATTGTTTCCAAGTCCCGGCAGATAGTTGTAGTGCCATTGCTCAAACGGAAATGTTTCTGTTTCCCCGCCGCCTTCTTTGTCGGGCCGTTGATAAAATCCGCCTGAAGGATGTTGATCCTTGGTGTCCGGTGGACCCCAGAGGATGTAGATCCATCCCCGATCCGTCTTCCAACCTGGAACACCCGATGCGAAATGCTCGTTCGCGTATGCGATCCGGCGGTAATGTTCTTCCTTAAACTCGTTTTCGGGCGTATCCGGAGTGGGGTCGCGGCGCAACCAGAATTGCTCGATGAATTGCTCGCGTTCTTCGTTCGTGGAAAGCCGCAGGAAAGCTTCCTGCTCGCCGGGAGTGATAATGTACCGGACGTCCTCTTCCAACCAAATTTTATAGGCGTTATCCAGTTCCTTCTTGGCTTTCTCTCTTTGTGCTTTAGTCAGCGGCGGTTTTTGCGGTTGGGTCTGGGTTTGGCCTTGCTGGCCCGTTCCGGACTGAGTTGAGCTTGTTGGAGGGTTCTGCGCGTGAAGAATAGGCACAAGCAAGGAGGCCGAAATGACCCCGATAAACGCCAGAGACTTAAATGGTCTCATGGAGACACCTCTCCCCCTCAGTCGAAGGACGATTCTAACTACCTCTAAATGGTTCGTCAACAATGGAATCCCCGGCTTTTCCCTGATTACAAGGCTTAGATTGCAGGGTTATCTGGGGGGTTGCCTGCGCCCTTTTGGAACAAATCCAGCATCCAGACTTTTTCATGGGTGGCGCAAGAGCTTTAACGCCTGTTCTTTATTTTCTTGAGCGGAACGGTTTGAGGGGTCAAGAGCAATGGCCTTCTCGAATTGCTCCAGGGCCTCAGCCGCCTGGCCCCGGCGCAAGAGCAATTCGCCAAGCCCGTTCAAGATTTCGACGTTTTCCGGAAGCGCCGTAGCAGCAAGTCGAAATTGCACGAGCGCCTCATCGAGTTGACCGGAGTTCGCCAGGGCCCGTGCAAGATTTTGGTGTGCCTGTCCGAAATCGGGTTTGAGTTCAAGCGCAAGCCGGAATTCCCCGATTGCCTCCGAGGCACGGCCAAGGACGCCGAGCGCAATGCCTCGGAGATTGTGTGCATCCGGACTTCGTGGATCGATGCGTATGGCTTGTTCCGCTGTTTCTTCCGCGTCAGCAGGATCCAGTCGCGCGAGCATCAGGACTCCCAGCCGCAAATGCGCCGACAAATCGCTAGGATATTTTTCAATGCGATGCTGCATGAGCGCTTCATCAATCGCGGGACGCCGATCGCGATCTCCGCGAGGCAAGATCTGCAGCCACAGATGGGCCATTTCGTCAGTTGTCTGGTCACCGCCTTCCACTTTTTTCGGCGGATGATTTGGATTGCGCGGATTCGCGGCGGAATTGTCATAGTGATAGCGCATGGAGACGACCGACCCTTTTGGCAGGAACACAGGTTCGCGAAAATGAAAAACAGCCTGCCAGTTCGGGTCCCAATCCGGAATGCGAACCAACCACTTCCGTTCGCCGGTTGGCAGAGTTGCGTAGCCCTCGAGCAAATGCCCGAGATAATGCGCGTGCGGATAGACCGCCAGAACGTCCACGTCAACGGGAAGCGTGAAATCGTCGCTCACGACAAAATCTTGCGCGCCGGGAGGAATCTCAAGAGCATTGTCGTCTTGAAGCTGAATCAACATGGGAAACTTTGTTGGCGGCGTGGATGTGAAATATAGGCCGATTGAAGGGCGCACGTCCTCGCGCATCCCCATTGGCTTCAGATGCGCGTTCAATACGAGATCCGCGCCGGGTTCGAGCTTCCAGGCCAAACCATCCGGCTCAACCCAGGGCGTGCCGCCCGGTTTCCAGAATAGGAAGTGAGACTTGAAATCGAGCGCCGATCGCCAAATATTTACATCCATGCCAGGGAAGCCTGCGCCGGGCTGCTTTTCCTGAAGCCGGGCAGACCGCGCTGGATCCACGATCAAGTTGGCATGGTGAACGAGCATCGAGCCTCCGCCGGGCCGGATTTCGATGCCGCGGACGAACCGGGTTGTCTTGATCCCGGGAGAAAAAATGAAATTCCAGAACATGTCCGGGCCTGAAGGCGGCACGGAGATGGATGACGAGGCCTCAAGGATCATGTCGGGCGGCCCGAGTTGCCAATCCCCCGAAAAATGCGGCTGCGGAGGCGCTTCCGACGGAACACCCTCCGGCGCGCCGGCATTCACCCAATCCGCAATGAGTTTGATTTGTGCATCAGTGAGGCGCAATTCGCCGGCGAAATCGCCGTAGCCATGCTCGGGCAGCCATGGCGGCATCTTGTGCAATTGCGTTGCGGCAGCAATTTGCGAGCTGTGGTTCTTTGCGTCCTCGTAGCTCATTAGTGGGAACGGGCCATGCCCGCCCGTGTGATGGCAACCAGCACATGTGCCATAAAGAATCGGCGCGATGTCTCGTGAGAACGTGGGACTACTTGCAGTCTGGGGCGCCTGCGATTTTGCGTTGCTCCACAGGAGGATCATTCCCGCGACTGCGGCAAGCGACCAAATCGCCAAACGAATTGCGGGATCCTTTCGGCAAGCAACCATCACAGTTTTGTCCCTCAGCGGCCCTTTCATGGTCCAATTATGCGGCTTTTGTGCCGGGCGAACCACACCGCCCTCGTGAAGCTGACTGTTCCAGGCCCTCCGCAACAGCTCGCTAACCATTGATGGGAATTTGGAGTCCAAGGTTGTCAGTGTGCACTATTGAGCAGCGCGAGTGCGTCCCTATGAGAAAATAGGATAAAATGAACAGATAGAGTGGGTTGCGGGCGTTCAGGTTTCGCGCATATAGCGAATAGCCGTTTAATCCAACCTCACCCCCGGGTGATGCATCTTTCACTCGGGTAAGGGTTGCGGCGAGAAACTTTTGACGCCAGCGGCTCGTATTAAGTGATGTGGGGGTAGTCGGATGGGCAGGACCCCCAGAATCAAGGAAAAAGGGAATCTCAAATGAAGGTATGGAAAAAGGTCACAATTGGTGTCGGGGTAGTAGTTCTGGGCGGCGGCATTGTCCTTTACAGCGTGAATCAGGCCAATAAGGACGTCGTCACCGTACAGACCGCAAAAGTGGGGCGCGAACAC
>Ga0335079_10006670_pt1 | contig 13207 bp, 7 predicted proteins | sample Lox_Sample_33_FD_206719 | JGI IMG/M metagenome (GOLD analysis project Ga0335079, IMG submission 206719) | Soil microbial communities from Loxahatchee National Wildlife Refuge, Florida, United States - Lox_Sample_3.3 | ecosystem: Environmental > Terrestrial > Soil > Wetlands | place: USA: Florida... | reverse complement strand
GTCCTCGGTCTGTGCTTCGAACTGCGGCTTGCCCTCGTCCAGCAACACGGCCTTGGACTGCCGCTGTGCGGTTGAGGAGAAGACGATACGGCCGTCGGGCATGAAGTGCGGGGCGACGTTATTGCTGGAGTCGGGGTCCAGGGCCGGCGGAATGACCTGCTGCAGGGTATCCGAGGCGATGACGTACTCCCACAGATGCCAGGTGGGCGGGTCCTTCTGCTTCATGTTCTGCTTGAGCGGACCGCGCATGGCGAACACGATCGACTTGCCGTCCAGCGATGAGTCGAGATCCTTGATGTCGTAGGTATCCGTTCCGGTGACCCGCGCCGTGATGTTGGTCTCGGTGGCGCTCGGGGAGGCGCTGGCGCGCATGTACACGTCGGCCTTCGGCACGACGGTGGCGTTGGCCATCGGCAGGACCGCCTGCCGCAGCAGGCGCAGGTCATCCGAGGTCGGCGGGATGGTCCGCTTGACGTAGAAGATCGGGAAGTCGACGGTCGCGGGATCCGCCGACTGGCTGTTCGCCACGTCGAGGTGCGCGTTGGGGCTGCAACCGGCGAGGATTGCGGCAGCGCAGGCAGCCAGCGCCAACGCGCTCCGGCGGCCCAGGCGGGCGGTCCGGCGGGCCATCAGCGTGAGGCTGTTCACGATTTCGCGCTCGACTTTCATGCAGAACACTCCAGCTCAGCGTCCACCTCCCCGCGGCGGACGAATGTAACGTAATTCCATCCCCTGTTTTAATTGTTTCTCGTAACGCGTTGTTCGATGTGCCGAATCCGTCACGGCACACGACTTCAGTTCGCTGTTCCCTCACCGGCGTGCGAGATGCTGGTGAGGACGGCCTTTAGGTAATCCTTCGGTCCCCTGAGCGCCGTGACCCGACTCGCACTTTGGTGTGTGAAGGATGCCTCGCGCCCGGCAAATTCAGAACTGTCTGTCATTGGCGACGTCACTTGCCTGAGACATTCAGAGTGGGCCTGGAGCATCCGTATAGTTCGTCCCGCGCACGGCAATTTGTTGGGAGTAGACCAGCGCCATGGATACCAAGACACACAGCAGACGTGAGGGTTCGCGTACCACGCGCAACTCGGCCGCCGGCACTCTTTGCACGCTGGCAGTGCTGATGCAGCTCGCGGCACCCGCTGCTGCGGGCACGCGCGATCAGGCGGAACGCATCTACAACCGTCTGACCGGTACGCCGCCGTCGGCTGCTGATCTGAACACCATGGATACGATGATTCAGCAGAACAACGCGATCGGCGCCGCGGGCATCGCGACATCGCGCGCTGCGTTCTACAACGTGGTGCTGAAGAACTTCGTGACGCCCTGGACCAACCGCGACCAGACGGTGTTCGCACCGCTGAACGATTACACGGCAACCGTCATCGGCATGGTGCGCGATGACGTGCCCTTCAATACGGCCCTGTCGGCTGACATTCTCTACACGATCAATGCCAGCGGGCTGCCGGCGCCGTCCATTGCCGGCAACGACCACTACGCGACCGCTGAGACGAACAACGTCGATCTGAGCACGGCTCTCGTGAAGACGACGCAGTCTTCGGTATACGGAACGCCCACGGATGCGACCGCCGGCCTCATCACGACCCGCGGTGCCGAGTCCGCGTTCTTCGTCGCCGGTACCAACCGCGCGATGTTCCGATTCACGATGATCAATCACTTCTGCCGCGACATGGAAGCGTTGCAGGACACTACCCGGCCCACCGATCGCATCCGTCAGGACGTGGCGCGTTCACCGGGCGGCGACAGCCGGATCTTCCTCAACAGCTGCGTGGGCTGCCACAGCGGCATGGATCCGATGGCGCAGGCATTCGCCTACTACAACTTCGATGCGACCCAGGGCGCGCAGGGCACGATGGTCTACACGGCCGGCACGGTGCAGCCGAAGTACTTCATCAACTCGAGCAATTTCAAGTACGGCTTCATCACCCCCGACAACAGCTGGTCGAACCGCTGGCGCCAGGGTCAGAACGCCACGCTGGGCTGGGATTCGACGCTGCCAGGCAGCAGCACGGGCGCGAAGTCGCTCGGTCAGGAACTCGCGCAGAGCGACGCCTTCGCCGACTGCCAGGTGCAGAAGGTGTTCAAGGCGGTCTGCTACCGGGCGCCCGGCAACTCCGCCGACCGCGCGCAGGTTGCGCAGATCAAGGCCGACTTCAAGGCGGGCGGCTACCACCTCAAGCAGGTGTTCGCCGAAACCGCCGTCTACTGCATGGGCCAGTAAGGTGAGACCCATGACCAGGGAGATCCTCATGAATCGCATCGCTTCCTTCCAGGGTATGGCGCGCGCGCTGCAGTACCTCGCGCTCGCGACCGTCGCTCTTGCTCTGGCGGCATGCGCCGGCGGCGGTGCGCCCACGACACAGATCCAGCAGACCACTCCGGGCACGACCACGGCGAGCTATACGGGCCCCGCGCCCGCCAACGCCGACGTGCAGGCGTTCAAGATCAATCTGTGGGAAAACATCCGTGTGGCCAACCGCTGCGGCGGCTGTCATCACGAGGGCGGCCAGGCTCCGATGTTCGCCCGCTCGGACGACGTCAATCTCGCCTACCAGGCGGCCAATCCGCTGGTCAACTTCCAGTCGCCCCAGGACTCGATCCTGGTGCAGCAGGTCGGTGGCGGACACAACTGCTGGGTCTCCGACCCGCAGGTGTGCGCGGACACCATGCTGCAGTGGATCAAGAACTGGATCGGGGCGGGCTCGGCCTCGGCCACCTCCATCACCCTGACGGCCCCGCCGTCGCAGACGGTGGGCGCGGTCAAGCAGTTCCCGCCGGACTCGACCGGCTTCCAGCAGTACATCTGGACGCCGATCCTGTCGAAGTTCTGCAGTAACTGCCATCGCTCGGACGCGCCGGTGCCGCAGCAGCCGTACTTCGCCAGCACCAATCCGGACGAGGCCTATGCCGCCGCGCAGCCGAAAATCGACCTGAATACGCCGGCCAACTCGCGCTTCGTGGTGCGCCTGGGCACGGAGTTCCACAACTGCTGGGCGACCGTGGCCAACGGACCGCCCGACTGCGCGGGCAGCGCGGCCAAGATGCTGGCGGCGATCACGGCTTACGCCAACACCATCAGCGTGACACCGGTCGATCCGTCCCTCGTGCTGTCCAAGGCGCTGACCCTCAAGCAGGGCACGGTGTCCTCGGGAGGCAATCGCTACGAGGCCAATCTCGTCGCGAAGTATGAGTTCAAGACCGGCACCGGCACGACCGCCTATGACACGAGCGGCGTGGACCCGGAGGCGGACCTGCAGTTCACGGGTGACGTGAGCTGGGTCGGCGGCTGGGGCATCAACATCAATCAGGGCGGCAAGGCCCAGGCCTCCACCGCGGCCAGCTCGAAGCTCACCTCGATGATCACCTCGACCGGCGAGTATTCGATCGAAGTGTGGGCTGCGCCGGCCAACGTGGCGCAGATGAATGCGTACATGGTCAGCTATTCGGGCAGCGATACGACACGTAACGCCACGCTCGGCCAGCATCAGATGCAGTACGAGGGTTACGTCCGCAGCGACCAGACGAGCCCGAACGGAATGCCGCCGATACAGACACCCGCGGCGAACAACAATGCGCAGGCCGCCTTGCAGCACATAGTGCTGACCTACGACCCCGTCAACGGCCAGAAGATCTACGTCAACGGTGCGGACACGGGCGCAGTCGATCCCAAGAAGGGCGGCTCGCTCGCGAGCTGGGACAACACGTTTGCCCTGGTGCTCGGCAACGAGACCACCGGCGACAGGCAGTGGCAGGGCGTGATCAAGTTCGCCGCCATCCACAGCCGCGCCCTGACCCTGGCCCAGATCCAGCAGAACTTCGCGGCCGGAGTCGGCGAGCAGTATGCGCTGCTGTTCGACGTATCGACCCTCACGGGCGTGTCGCAGGCATACATCATGCTGACGGGCAGCCAGTACGACAGCTATAGCTATCTGTTCACGAATCCGACCTTCATCAGTCTCGATCCGAAGGCCGCTCCGACTGGCATCACGCTCAAGGGAATGCGCGTGGGTATCAATGGCGCGGAGGCAACGGCTGGCCAGTCGTGGGCCACGATGAGCACAACCATCGGCGGCTCGTCCTACAAGGCGGGCACGGGTCAGCTGCTGGGCGGCGTTGGCGCGGTGATCGGCGCGCAGCTTGGCGTGGATTCGGACATGTTCTTCCTGTCCTTCGACCAGCTCGGAACGCACACGCACGCGCACACCGATCCGACGCCGGTCGTGGCGGCCCCAGTGGACAACCCGCCGTCACCGGATGTGGGCGTGAAGACCTTCGCGGAGCTGAATGCCTCGATGTCCGTCATCACGGGTGTCCCGGTCAGCAACAGCACGGCTACGCAGACCTACAACACGCTGCAGCAGTCGTTGCCGCCTGCGTCGGATATCAGCTCGTTCCTGTCGGCCAACCAGACGGCGATCTCACAGCTGTCGGATACGTACTGCTCGATCGCCGTGAACACGCCCAGCTACCTGAGCGCGCTGTTCCCGGGTCTGGATCTGTCGCAGCCGGCCGCGACGTACTTCGGTACGAGCTCGCCGGTGGCCGCCAACCGCAACCTGCTGATCAACCCGCTGCTGGCGCGCGCGATCGGCGCGAACGTCGGCACGAATGCGGCTCCGGCCGTCACCGCCGAGCTCAACAGCCTGATCACGAAACTGGTTTCCGGAAGCAACGGTAATTCGGCCGGTCGCACGGCCGTGGTCGCTCAGTCGGCGTGCTCGGCGGTGCTCGGCAGCGCCGTCGTCTCGCTGAAGTGATGGGACAGGAGAAATCGCCCATGATCATTCGCAAGAAACCCGCCCGTCCCCACGGACTGAACGAGCCCTTCCGGCACGAGAATCATCCGCGCCCGATGACACGGCGCGAGCTCATCGGCGCCGGCTTCATGGCCGGCCCGGCCATCGTGACCGGCTCCGCCTGGCTTGGCATGCTGCTGAAATCGGCGCGCGCCAGGGGGGCGGTCGCCCTCGATGCGGACATCACCGCGCTCAAGGCCGCGGGCCAGTGCAACATCAATACGCAGGGCGCGGGCATGATCCCGTTCATTGCGTTCGATCTGGCTGGCGGCGCCAACCTGGTGGGCTCCGAGGCCCTGGTCGGCACGCAGGGCGGGCAGCTCAACTTCCTGTCCACGGCCGGCTACAACAAGCTGGGTCTGCCGGGCAACATGCTGCCGAACTCCCCGACGTTCGTCAGCACGGCTCTCGGCCTGGCCTGGCACTCGGACGGCGCCATCCTTCGCGGCATCATGTCGAAGGCCAGCGCGGCCACACAGGCCGCGACCAACGGCGCGGTCATAGCCGCAATGTCGCAGAACGACACGCAGAACAATCCCCACAACCCGATGTACGGCATCGCCGAGGTGGGCGCGAAAGGCTCGCTGCTGACGCTGATCGGCACAGAGTCCAGCGTTTCGGGAGGCAACTCCCAGGCTCCCGCGGCCATGATCCAGGCCACCCTGCAGCCCACCAAGATCGATCAGGCGAGCGATGACACGGGCCTGGTGAGTACCGGTACCTCGACCGTCTCGCCCGATCAGGTCGCGGTGCTGGAGTCGCAGGCGCGCATAAGCGCCGGCACCTCTCTCTATAATGCGGGCGCTCCGAGTCCGACCGCCTTCACCAGCAGCAAGCTCGGTGACGTGCAGATCTTCTCGGACCAGGTCGCGGATGCGACCCTGAAGAACCAGGTGCGCTGCCAGTACGTGACCACGGCGAATACGGCGGCCGCCTTCGGCGATCCGACCACGCTGAATCCCGATCTCGACGCCAACATCGTGGGCGCCAGCGGCATCTTCTCCACGGCCGAGTACCAGGGGAGCTCCGACTTCCGCGCCACCGCTGCCGTCATGAAGCTCGTCGTCAATGGCTTCGCCGGCGCGGGCACGATCACCCTCGGCGGCTACGATTACCACGACAGCACGCGAGCCACCGGCGAGCAGAAGAACTTCAACGCGGGCGTGTGCATCGGCGCCGTGCTCGAGTACGCCAAGCGCGTCGGCACGCCGGTCATGATCTATGTGTTCAGCGACGGCTCGCTGAGCTCTACCGGCATGGCGGACAACAGCACCAACGGCCGCGGCAAGCTGGGCTGGCAGGGCGACAACCAGTCCACGGCCTCGACGTTCTTCCTGGCCTACAGCCCGAAGGGCCGGCCGACGCCGATCAGCGCTTCCAGCCAGCAGATCGGCTATTTCAACTCGGACGGCTCGGTGAACACGACCTCCAGCCCGGCGGCGAACGCCGTCAACCTGCTGGTGCAGACGGTGGTGCTGAACTACCTGGCCCTGCATGGCAAGCAGGCGCAGTTCGCCTCGCTGCTCGCGGCGCAGGGCGTGATGCAGGGTCTGGGTTCCGCCAGCAGCTGGGATGCGCTGACGGCTCTCGCTCCGATTGTCTGACCGGGGCCGGAGCCGTCCGGCCCGATCCCTCACGCGCGCCGCTGTCTGACGGACCGCGGCGTTGCGTGTCGCGCAATGCCGACGCCCGAACCGGCTCGCGACCCTTCGGACCGCTCACCACGTGAGCCGACCACCCGCGAGCGCTCTGGATCACGCTGAAGACCTCGCGGGTTGGTGTGCGTGCATTCGCGAACCCGCGGCTGTTTCGTTGACAGTGTGAAGTTCGCTGTGCGAGGGTTGCCCGCGCGCGACTGCCCGGGCTGCACGGCGCTGCCGGGCCCCTTGCCGAAGGAAATGACTTGAGCTTGCAACGGCTGAAAGGCGCAATGCTGCGCCGTTTCCGCGGGACCTGGCCCGCCCTGGCCGCCATCGCCCTCGCCACCGCCGTGCCGGCGCAATCCGGCTACGTGCTCATCGGTCACGAGGCGCCCGATTTCGCACTGCGAGCCCTGGGCGCGGGGAACGTCAGACTCTCGGAACATCGCGGCGATGTGGTGGTCCTGAGCTTCTGGGGCAGCCGCTGTACGCCATGCCGGACGCAGCTTGCCGCGTTGGATCGCAGTCTGCGCACGTACCGCTCGGCGGGTTTGGAGGTCTATGGCATCAGCGTGGATGACGACCAGGCCCGCGCGCTCGCATACGCGCACGGGCAATCGGTGTCCTTCGCGATGTTGCTCGACCCGGACAAGGCCGTGAGCCGCCTTTATCAGGTGGACAATCTGCCGATGACATTGCTTATCGACCGCAATGGCGTGGTGCGGTATGCCTTCCGGGACTACAACGCCCGGAATGACGAGATCTATCTGCAGCAGTTGCGCGTCTTGCTGAACGAATGATCGGAAGGAATATGCCGTACCTTGCCCTGACTCATCTCTTCCGCCGAAGACTCGGGCTGCTCTGGGCCGCTGCAGTCCTGCTCGCGGTGGGCCTTTCACTGGCTGCCATGGATGCGCGCGCGCAGGGCGCCGCGACACCCTCGGCCGCAGCGCCGGCCTCCGCAGCCACGGCAACCCCGGCAGTGCCAGCGCCGCCATCAGCACCGGCAGTGCCAGGGAAGACATCGCCTGCCGTATCTGCCAAGACACCCGCTGCGACGCCAGCGGGCGCAGCATCGCCCGCGTCAGCCGCCGCACCCGCTGCCCCACCGGCTGCTGCCGGCTCAACCACCGGGACTGCCGGGACAGCCGCCGCGTCAGCGGAGGGCAGTGCCGGCGGCGAGTCGGGCTCGGATACCCGGGGACTGGACCAGGACGTCCAGGGCCTCAAGAAAGATGTGGTCGATCTCAACCGCGAGCTGTTCGTCCTGGAGGAGGAGCTGCTCTTCCCGGCGAACACCCAGGTCGCCGTGTTTCTGTCCATGGATGTCGGCGATTTCTTCGCGCTGGATTCGGTGACGCTGAAGATCGACCAGAAGCAGGTGATCAACTATCTGTATACGCCACGCGAGGTTGAAGCCCTGCTCAAGGGCGGCGTGCATCGCCTCTACCTCGGCAACCTGAAGGTGGGCAAGCACGAGCTGGTGGCCTTCTTCAGCGGCAAGGGTCCGAACGATCGCGACTACAAGCGTGGCGCCACGCTCAAGTTCGAGAAGGGCATCGGCGCCAAGTACCTCGAGCTGAAGATCAATGACCGGCAGCGCCGCCAGCAGCCGGAATTCGAGATCAAGGACTGGGAATAACCCTTGCGGCGCTGTCTTTCCATGCGTGCGCTCGTGCTGGCTGCCGTGGCGATTGCACTGGCCGCCACCTCCGGCTGTGTCCTGCGCAACTCCCGCCGCCACGATCCGGAGAAGCTGCCGGTCACCCGGGTCCGCGACCTGCACTACGGCGATGTGCTCTTTTATTTCTATCAGAACGAGGATTTCGAGGCGATCACCCGGCTGACCGCCTATCAGCACTGGAATCTCATTCCGCATCACGAGGATGAGGGCCAGCTGCTGCTCGGCGGACTGTACCTGTCTCTGGGCATGCACAACGAGGCGGGAGAGCGGTTCCAGACGCTCCTGACGCGGGATGTACCCACCGGCGTGCGCAACCGCGCCTGGTTCTACCTGGCGCAGGTCTGGTACGCGCGTGGTTACCTGGACAAGGCCGAGGAGGCGCTGCGCCGGATCCAGGGAAAGATGTCGCCGGAACTGGAGGCCCAGAAGGAGCACCTGTTCGCCAACGTGCTCATGTACCAGGGCAAGTTCGACGAGGCCATCCGGATGCTGACGGTCTCGAAGACGAACCGGACCTGGTCCGCGTACGCGCGCTTCAATCTCGGTGTTGCGCTCGTGCGCAAGCAGCGTCTGGCGGACGCCGACCCGTTCCTGACTTCCGTGGGTACGATGTACGTCGAGTCGAGCGAGCTGCTGGCGCTGAAGGATCGAGCCAACCTGGCACTCGGGTTCGCGTACCTGCAGGCCAACGAGCCGGCGAAGGCCCGCATCGCGCTCGAGCGTGTCCGGCTGAACGGCCCGTATTCCAACAAGGCGCTGCTGGGCACCGGCTGGGCGGATGCGGCGCTGGGCGACTATCGCGGCGCACTCAATCCGTGGATGGAGCTGCGTAACCGCAACCTGCTCGATGCGGCCGTGCAGGAGTCGTTCCTGGCCGTGCCCTATGCCTTCAGCAAGCTGAACGCCAACGCGCAATCGGCCGAGTACTACGAGACCGCCGTGCAGTCCTATGACGCCGAGGGCGAGCGGCTGGACGACGCGATCAGCCGCATCCGCAGCGGCAAGATGCTCGAGCAGGTGATGACCAGCGAGCGGGATTCGAAGTACGGATGGTTCTGGCAGCTCAAGCAGCTGCCCGATGAGCCCGAATCCCGCTACCTGTACACCATCCTGGCCGGTCACGATTTCCAGGAAGGGCTGAAGAATTACCGCGATCTGGTCTTCATGGGCCACACGCTCGAGCGCTGGAGCGACAGCATGGAAGCGTTCGGCGACATGATCGACACACGCGAGCGCGCTTACGCCGAACGCCTCCCGCGGGTCGACGCGCTGCTCGCATCCGCAGCGGTGGAGAAGCTGTCGCAGCGGCGCACCGATCTGGAGACCCGCGTCAACGGCATCGAGAGCAGCCAGGACGTCGCCGCCCTGGGTTCGCCCGAGGAGCGCGAGCAGTGGGCACGCCTGCAACGCGTGGAGGCCGGGCTCGCTGCGGCACCGAACACTCCGGAGAACGCCGATCTGCGCGAGCGCCTGCGGCTCGTCAAGGGCGTGCTCTATTTCCGCCTGAACGATTCGTTCCGGGCGCGCATGTGGCAGCAGCACCGCACCATCAAGGATCTGGATGTCGCGCTGCACGAAGCCCAGAACCGCTGGATCCGGGTGACACGGGCGCGCCAGAGCGTGCCCACCAACACGGGCGAGTTCGCGACGCGCGTGGCGGATCTCAAGGCCCGCATCGATGCGCTCCAGCTGCGCCTCGCGGCCATCGAGCAGCGCCAGGGCACGTACCTCGCGCAGGTCGCCGTCGATGAGCTCGAACAGCAGAAGAACCGGCTGTCCACCTATCAGGTGCAGGCCCGGTTCGCCCTCGCGACCATGTACGATCGCGCGGCCAACGCTGACGCCTCCGCCCCGGCGGACCAGTCGCAACCCCAGCCTGCACCGGCGCCTTCCCCGCCCGCGCCGGCCGCGCCCCAGGCGCCGCCTCCGGAGCCGAAGCGGTGAAGCGCTCGCTCGCCCTGTTCTTGCTGACGGTGATGGCCGCATCGGCCGTCGGCACTCTGGCCGTGGCCGCCGACACCAAGGATCAGAACGACAAGCGCACCATCAAGGATCTGCAGTCGCATCCGGTCACGATCGACAAGGACACCAAGGTCGACGCCAGCGCCGCCAAGGCGATGGACAACTACAGGAAGTTCCTGCAGCTGCAGAAGACCGATCCGCAGCTGCGTGCCGAGGCCCTGCGCCGCCTGGGCGATCTGAACCTGGATGCCGGCGAGCTGGAGCGGATGGAGAAGGAGGTCACGCAGGTCGACATCCAGGGTGGCGAGGCCATCAAGCTGTACTCGACGCTGCTGCAGGCCTACCCCGACTACGCGCGCAACGACCAGGTTCTCTATCAGCTGGCACGAGCGTACGAGACCACGGGTCAGCCGGATCTTGCGCTCACCACACTCGACCGGGTCGTACAGCGCTATCCGCGCAGCCCGCAGCTCGATGAGGTGCAGTTCCGGCGCGGCGAGCTGCTGTTCTCCGCCAAGCGTTATCCGGAGGCCGAGAAGGCCTACGCGGTGGTGATCGCGCAGGGCAAGTCCTCGCATTTCTACGAGCAGAGCCTTTACAAGCACGGCTGGTCGCTGTTCAAGCAGTCCTTCACCGAAGAGAGCCTGCCGTCCTTCGAAGGAGTGCTCGACCAGAAGCTGATGTCGGGTGGCAAGCCCGTCCGTCCCGAGGATCTCAAGCGCGCGGATCGCGAGCTCGTGGAGGACACGCTGCGGGTGATGAGCATCACCTTCTCTTACGGCGACGGCGCGACATCGCTCGACCAGTTCCTCAGCCAGCACGGCGACCGCGCCTATTCTTATCTTCTGTACTCGCGCCTGGGCGATCTCTACGTCGACAAGCAGCGCTACCAGGATGCGGCGACCACGTACCGCGCCTACGTAACGCGCGATCCTTACACCGAGCACGCTCCGAACCTGGCGATGCAGGCCATCGAGGCCTACCGCAAGGGCGGCTTCAGCCAGCTGGTGCTCGACGGCAAGCACGAGTTCGTGGAACGCTACAACTTCAGCTCGCCGTTCTGGCAGGGCCGCCAGAAGGCCCAATACCCGACGGTGGTCGATGAGCTGAAGATCAACCTCAAGGACGTCGCGACCTATTTCCACGCCACGGCGCAGAAATCCAAGCGCGTGGAGGACTACCAGGAGGCGGCCCGATGGTATCGCGACTACCTGAAATCCTTCCCCGACGATCCTGATTCCGCGGCGACCAACTATCTGCTTGCCGAGACGCTGTTCGAGAGCCACCAGTACGCGGAGGCCGCCACCGAGTACGAGCGCACGGCCTACAACTATCCGAAGAACGACAAGTCGGCGACGGCGGCCTATGCCTCGCTGGTGTCGTATCAGAAGGGCGAGGAATCGCTGAGCGGCGCGGCGAAGACCGAGTGGCACCGGCGGGCGACGGATGCGGGCGTGAAGTTCGCGCAGACCTTTCCGGAGCATCCCGACAGCGCCGGCGTCCTGACACGCGCTGCCGAGGAGATCTTCGCCGCGAAGGATCTGCCGCGCGCCATCACGATCTCCGAGTCGATCCTGGCGCGGCAGCCACCGGTGGATGCGCCGAAGCAGCGCATCGCCTGGACCATCATCGCCCAGTCGCATTTCGACCAGGGCGAGTTCGACAGGGCCGAACCCGCGTTCATCAAGGCGCGCGATCTCACGGGCAACGACGACAAGATGCGCACGGATCTGACCGAGCGTCTCGCCGCCACCGTGTACAAGGAAGGCGAGGCGAAGCAGAAGTCCGGCGATGGCGCCGGAGCCGTGGACGACTTCCTGCGCGTGGCGCGCGTGGCCCCCGATTCGAAGATCCGCTCCACCGCCGAGTACGACGCGGCCGCGCAGCTCATCAACCTGAAGCAGTGGGACCGGGCGATCGACGTGCTGGAGGAGTTCCGCCGCCAGTATCCCAGGAGCGAGCTGCAGAACGATGTCACGCGCAAGCTCGCCGTCGCCTACGCACAGGGCAACCGGCCAGGACCTGCGGCCGCGGAATTCGAGAAGATCGCGGCCAATCCCGCGGAGGATCGGGCGGTGCAGCGCGAAGCGCTCATGCAGTCGGCCGACCTGTACGCCAAGGCCAACAACATGCCCAAGTCGGTGTCGATGCTGGAAAAGTTCATCAGCAGCAACCCGACGCCGATCACCGATGCGCAGGAGGCGCGCCAGCGACTCGCGGACTATGCGGGTAAGGCCGGCGATGTGACACGCCAGGAGTACTGGTACCGCGAGATCATCAAGGCCGATGCCCAGGCCGGCCCGCAAAGGACCGAGCGCACCCACTATCTGGCCGCCAGGGCGCAGCTGGCTCTGGCCCAGCCGGCGCGCGATGCCTTCCGCGGCGTGCGCCTGAGCGCGCCTCTCAAGAAGAGCCTCGTTGCGAAGCGCAAGGCGCTCGAGGATGCGATGGCCGCCTACAAGCGCGCGGCGGACTACCAGGTGGCCGAAGTCACGACCGCGGCGACATACGAGATGGCCGAGCTCTACCGGACGCTGGCGCACGACGTCATGAATTCGGAGCGGCCGAAGAACCTCAAGGGCGAGGAGCTGGAGGAATACAACTCGCTGCTCGAGGAACAGGTATTTCCGTTCGAGGAACAGGCCATCAAGGCCCACGAGATCAACACCGTGCGCGCCAAGGACGGCATCTACGACGAGTGGGTGCAGAAGAGTTTCAAGGTGCTCGCGGAGCTCAAGCCCGCGCGTTACGGCAAGACCGAGCTGACGCAGGACGTCGATGCGACTCTCAATTAGCGGCAGTGTCATCGTGGTGCTGTTGGCTGCCTGCGCGTCATCGCCGGCGCAGAAGGGCGGCCGTGCGCCCGCGGGCGGGTCGACGGTTGCCGCCGCAAATCCGGCGAACACCGCACCCGCAAAGGGTGCCGCCGGTGCGCAAGGTGCGCCCGCAAGCGCGGCCGGTCCGGCGCTCGCGCCGGCACCGGTGCCGCCGCGCGCGACCGCCGATTTCAATCGTGCGGTGGGCTTCATGCGCGGCGGCAATGCGACCGAGGCGGAGCTCGAGTTCAAACAGATGACGCTGGCGTATCCGCAGCTCGCCGCGCC
>Ga0335079_10006668_pt1 | contig 13208 bp, 13 predicted proteins | sample Lox_Sample_33_FD_206719 | JGI IMG/M metagenome (GOLD analysis project Ga0335079, IMG submission 206719) | Soil microbial communities from Loxahatchee National Wildlife Refuge, Florida, United States - Lox_Sample_3.3 | ecosystem: Environmental > Terrestrial > Soil > Wetlands | place: USA... | reverse complement strand
GTGCCCATCTGCAGGGCCCCGTTGAGGGCCCGGGCAAAGCCGAAGCTCGTGTATGAGACATAATCCGCCACCGGGAGGTTTGCCGCAATCGTAATACCGCTGCCGGGCGGGCCTTCGACGCGGATGATGCTCTCCGCGCTGCCGACTCGACCATCGCGATTCTCGTCGGCGAACATGATCCAGCCTGACTCCCAGCTCGCGCCGTCGTCACACTGGCGTCGATCCCGGCTCTTGCAGAGGTTCACGCGCACCCCGCGCTTGATGGCTTCGCTGCGCGCGGCGTTGAGTGATTCCACGAGAAACTCCGCGTGGTTGGCAAGCCGCCGTCCCGCGATCCAGCGAGCATAGCTCGGCGCGGCGAAGGCGAGCAGCAGGGCCAGGATCGCCAGTGCCAGCATCAACTCGACGATCGAAAAACCGCGCGGGTGTGCCGCGCGCTCCTGCCCGTTCGCTGTCCTCATTGTCGCCCACCCTTCTCTTCGCGAGGCGATGGACCGGCGTCGGTCCAGCGCTCGATCGCGATGGTGCGCGAGCGACGCGCGCTCTTGCCGCCACCAATGGCCTAGAACGGTCGGCTAAGCGACCCGAGCGCGAGGCAAGCGATGGACGCCCCGTGGCGCCGGCGCGATAATTCCTGCATGAACGCGCCCGAGCAAGTCGTACGCGCCGCCGCGGCGCCCTTCAGCTGGTCAGACCCTCTGCTTCTCGACGAGCAATTGCACGAGGAGGAGCGAATGGTGCAGGACGCTGCGCACAGCTATGCGCAGGCGAAGCTGATGCCGCGGGTCACCGAGGCATTCCGCCACGAGAAGAGCGACCCGGCCATCTTTCGCGAGATGGGCGCGCTTGGCTTGCTCGGCGCGACTCTCCCCGCGGCGTACGGCGGCGCCGGGCTGAACTACGTGTGTTACGGATTGATCGCGCGCGAGATCGAGCGGGTAGACTCCGGCTATCGCTCGATGATGAGCGTGCAGAGCTCGCTCGTCATGTTCCCGATCTACACCTTCGGGTCGGAAGCGCAGCGGCGCAAATACCTGCCGCGGCTAGCCACCGGCGAATGGATCGGATGCTTCGGGCTGACCGAGCCCAATCACGGCTCCGATCCCGGATCGATGGTGACACGGGCACGTTCGGTGGCGGGGGGCTACAGCCTCTCCGGTTCCAAGATGTGGATCTCGAACTCGCCGATCGCCGATCTCTTCGTCGTCTGGGCCAAGACCGATGATGGCGTTATCCGCGGCTTCGTTCTGGAAAAGGGAATGAAGGGGCTCTCGGCACCGAAGATCGAGGGCAAATTCAGCCTGCGCACCTCGGTCACCGGAGAGATCGTGCTGGACGAAGTCTTCGTGCCGGAAGAAAACCTCCTTCCCGGCGTCGAGGGTCTGAAGGGTCCTTTCACCTGCCTGAACAGCGCGCGCTACGGCATCGCCTGGGGCGCGCTGGGCGCAGCCGAGTTCTGCTGGCACGCGGCGCGGCAGTACACGCTCGATCGGACGCAGTTCGGGCGCCCGCTCGCCGCCAACCAGCTCATCCAGAAGAAGCTCGCCGACATGCAGACGGAGATCACTCTCGGTCTGCAGGGCTGTCTGCGCCTCGGGCGACTCAAGGACGAGGGCAAGGCCGCGCCCGAGATCACCTCGATCATGAAGCGCAACTCCTGCGGCAAGGCGCTGGAGATCGCGCGGATGGCACGCGACATGCACGGCGGCAACGGGATCGTCGACGAGTTCCACGTGATCCGGCACGTGCTCAACCTGGAAACGGTCAACACCTATGAGGGAACGCACGACGTGCACGCGCTGATCCTCGGTCGCGCGCAGACGGGAATATCCGCGTTCAATTAGAGCGTAGCGTCGATGCTCAAGCCCTGGTACTGTCGTCGCCCCGGCGCAGGCCGGGGTCCAAGTTGGCTTCGTCGAGGCGATAGGGCGCACCTTGGATCCCGGCCTTCGCCGGGATGATCATGAAAGTGTACAGCTACTTCCGCTCGTCGGCGGCCTACCGGGTGCGCATCGCGCTCGGGCTCAAGGGGCTCGGCTACGAATACGCCGCCGTCCACCTGCGCAAAGACGAGCAGAGCGGCGAGGCCTATCGCCGCGTCAACGCACAGGGGCTCGTGCCCGCGCTGGAGGACGAGCGCGGACGCTTCACGCAGTCGCTGGCGATCATCGAATACCTGGATGAGCGCTATCCACAACCGCCGCTGCTGCCTGCAACGCCCGAAGCGCGTGCCCGCGTGCGTGCGATCGCGCTCGCCATCGCTTGCGATATCCATCCGCTCGACAACGTGCGAGTGCTGCGCTACCTCTTGCGCACGCTCGGTGCGAGTGAAGAGGCGAAGGACGCCTGGTACCGGCACTGGATCGACCTCGGGCTCGCGGCGCTCGAGACGCAGCTCGCCGGCGACGCGGCGACCGGCGCGTTCTGCCACGGCAGCACACCGACGCTGGCCGACATCTGCCTCGTGCCCCAGCTCGCCAACGCGCGCCGGGCGGGCATTCCGCTCAGTGCCTATCCGACGCTCACCGGCATCGAGGCGAGCTGCAAAGCGCTTCCCGCCTTCGAGCAGGCCGCGCCCGAGAGGCAGCCGGACGCCGAGTAGCGGGCACGTGCGACGATGACGCAGCTTGCCGCCGAGTTCGTCGAGCGCGAGTACAACCTCCGGGCGGCGTTTCCCGATCACCCGCAGTGGTTCGCGCGCTGGGCCGAGGAGAGCGAAGCCGCGCGGTCGCGCCTCGAGCGAAGGCTCGATCTTCGCTATGGCAGCGGTCCGAGGCAGACGCTGGATCTGTTTCCCGCCGAGGGCGCGCGCGGCGCGTTGTTGTTCATCCATGGCGGTTACTGGCGGGCTCTGGACAAGAGCGAGCACTCGTTCGTCGCGCCGCAATTCGTCGCGCAGGGCATCGGCGTGGCCGTCATCAACTACGACCTGTGCCCGGATGTCAGCATCGCGCGCATCGTCGATCAGGTGCGTGAGGCTCTCGCCTGGTTGTGGCGTGAAGGCTCGCGCCATGGCTTTCCGGCACGGCATATCGTCGTGAGCGGACACTCGGCGGGCGCGCATCTGGCTGCGATGCTGCTCGCTACCGACTGGGCGACGCGCGGGCTGCCCGCGACGGCGATCGCGGGCGCCGTAGCGATCAGCGGCGTGTTCGATCTCGAACCCCTCGTGCAAGCCTCGATGAACGTCGATCTCAAGCTCGATGCCAAGCGCGCGCACGCCCTGAGTCCGATTCACCTGCCTCCGCGCGTGCCCGTCCCGCTGCTTCTGGCGGTAGGGGAACGCGAGACCAGCGAGTTCATGCGTCAGTCCTGGCTGCTGTGGGAGCACTGGCCGGAGTGCCATCCACGCGGCCGTCACGGCCCGCTCTTCATAGCGGAGCGACACCACTTCAGTGTGCTTTCCGATCTCGGCGATGCGAAGAGCACGCTGGTGAACGAATCCCTGCAGATGTTCTGAGTCCGCACGCTGCGCCGAAAGGGCTCTTCCGCGGCAGGCAAGCGATCGCTGGACGTATAATGACCGTTCGCAAAGTGCTCGAACCCCAAGTGACCACTCCCCACCTGCGCGCCGTCGAGGCCCGCGATCAGCCGACGGCGATAAGCCCGATCCACGAGATCGTCGATGAGCTCAAGGCCGGACGCGTGGCCATCCTCGTCGACGAGGAGGAGCGCGAGAACGAAGGCGATCTGTTCTGCGCCGCGGACTATGTCACGGCCGAGATCGTCAACTTCATGGCCAAGCACGGCCGTGGCCTGATCTGCATGCCCATCACGGCGGAGCGCGCGCGGCGGCTTGAGCTTGCGCCGATGACACCGGTGAACCGGTCGCAGCACGGTACGAACTTCACCGTGTCGATCGAAGCGGCCGAGGGGGTGACCACGGGAATCTCCGCCGCTGACCGCGCGCACACGATCCGAGTCGCCTGTGCGCCCGACGCCCGGCCGCAGGACATAGTCACTCCGGGCCACGTATTCCCGCTCGTCGCGGCGGAGGGCGGGGTTCTGGCGCGCGCCGGGCATACCGAGGCGTGCTGCGATCTGGCGCAGCTCGCGGGGTGCTCTCCGGCGGCGGTGCTGTGCGAGATCATGAAGGACGACGGGACCATGGCGCGACTGCCCGATCTCGCCGAGTTTGCGCAGCGGCACGGGGTGAAGATCGGCGCTATCGCGGACCTGATCCACTATCGCAGCCGCACCGAGCGTCTCGTCGAGCGGGTTGGAGAGCGCTCCGTCCGCACGGCGCACGGCGAGTTCCGCCTGATCACCTACCGCGACAAGCTGACCGACGCGACGCACCTGGCGCTCGCCTTGGGCGAAATCGCGCCGGAGCGTGAAACGCTGGTGCGCGTGCACGAACCGCTGTCCGTTATCGATCTGCTGGACCACGACAGCCGCACGCACTCGTGGACGATACCGGCGGCGCTAGACGCGATCGCGCGTGCCGGTCGCGGAGTGCTCGTGCTGCTGCATCGTCCCGAGTCGGCGCAGGAGCTGCGTCGCCGCGCGCTGGCCGACTTGCCGCCGCCGGGGTCGCGCATGGATTTGCGCAACTACGGCATAGGCGCCCAGATCCTGCGCGACCTCAGCGTGGGCAGGATGCGACTGCTCGCCCGGCCCCGGAAGATGCCGAGCATGGCGGGCTTCGGGCTCGAGGTCGTGGGCCACGAGGATACTCCGCCAGGGAGCGCCGCGAGCCAGGACTGATGCTTCGGTTGCATCAGCGCGGTATCACGCAGAGCTAGCCAGAGGGCCGCAGGATCGTCATGGCCGTTCGCCGGATTCCCCCCCATACGCGCGGTGAGCACATGCGCGTAGGTATCGTGTTGTCGCGCTTCAACGCGGAGGTCGGCGAGCGCCTGCTCGCGAGCGCGCTGCGCACCCTGGTCGACGCAGGAGTCGCCGAGGACGCGATCATCGTGGCGACCGTGCCTGGAGCGCTCGAGGCGCCGCTGGCGCTGCAGCGCATGGCGCAGACAGGCGATTACGACGCGCTCGTCGCGCTCGGCGCGGTGATCCGCGGCGAGACCCATCACTTCGAGATCGTCGCCAACGAATCGGCAGGCGGATTGGCCAGCGTTCAGATCGAGTTCGGCATCCCGATCGGCAACGGGATCCTCACCACGGACAACGAGGAACAGGCCCACGCACGGGCCGGGACCAAGGGAGGTGAGGCTGCGCTCGCCGCGCTCGAGATGGCGAACCTCCTCACCGCGATCGACGACGAATGAGCAAAGGCAGGCAGAAGGGCGAAGTCGACCATCGCGCGAGCAAGGGAGACTCTCCCGCGAAGAATGCGACGTCCGCAATTTCCGCCGGCGATCCACGCCCGAAGGACGAATCGAAGGGATCTGCCCAGCGGGGGAGCCGCCATCGCTCGCGCGAGTTCGTGCTGCAGGGCCTCTACCAGTGGTTTCTCGCCGGAACTGCGCCTGCCACGATTCGCGCTCAGCTGAGCGAGGCCGGCGGCTTCGCCAGGTGCGATGCAGCCTTCTTCGATCGCCTGTGGCAGGGAGTCACTGGAGAATACACAACGCTGGTCGCTGCCTTCGCCCCTTACCTCGACCGTGCGCCGGAGCAGCTGTCGGCGATCGAAAGAGCGGTGCTGACGATCGGCGCATGGGAGCTGCTGCGCCAGCCCGACATCCCGTATCGGGTAGCGATCAACGAAGCGGTCGAGCTTGCCAAGGCTTACGGAGGCACCGACGGCCACAAGTACGTCAACGGCGTCCTGGACCGACTCGCCTCCGCGACGCGCGCGGCGGAGGTCAGTGCGTCGCGCCGCGCGCAGTGACGCGCGCAATGCGCCGGCACGCAGCTACCCCAACCGCTCGAGTGCATACCCGGAGAAAGCGCTCGCCGGCACTCGGTGAATTCGAGCTGATCGAGCGGTTCTTCCGGCGGAACACGCGCCACACGCTCCTCGGGGTGGGCGACGACGCGGCGCTGCTGGCGCCCACGCCGGGCTGCGAGCTCGCCGTCTCGACCGACATGCTGGTCGAAGGCCGGCATTTCTTTCGCGGGGAGGATCCCGAAGCGCTCGGCTACAAGGCCCTCGCCGTGAATCTGTCCGATATGGCCGCGATGGGCGCAACGCCGCGATGGGCGCTTCTTGCCGGGGCGTTGCCGGCCGCGGACCAGGCTTGGCTTGCTCGCTTCGCGCGCGGTTTCTTTGCGCTGGCGGAGGTGAGCGGCGTCGACCTCATCGGCGGCGACACGACGCGGGGCCCGCTCAACCTGTGCGTGACGATCCTCGGCGAAGTGCCCTCGGGGCAGGCGCTGCTGCGCAGCGGCGCGCTGCCCGGCGACACGATCTACGTGTCCGGTGCGCTGGGCGACGCCGCCCTGGCCGTCGCGGCGCGGCGCGGGCGAGTTGCCCTCGACCGACGCGAGCTCGGCCGATGCGAGGAGCGACTGCTACGCCCGCAGGCGCGCATTGCGCTGGGGGAGCGGCTGCGCAGCGTCGCCACCGCAGCGATCGACATCTCCGACGGTCTGATCGGCGATCTCGGCCATGTGCTCGACGCCTCGGGGATGGGCGCCGTGATCGAGCTCGCATCCATTCCGCGTTCGCGGGCGATCGAGCGTCGGCTCACCGGCCGGACGCGCGCGCTGGCCTTGGAGTGCCTGCTCGCCGGCGGCGACGACTACGAGCTCTGCTTCACGGCGCCTCGCGGACGGGCCGAGGAGATCGCTGGCCTTGCCCGGACGCTCGGCCTGTCGCTCGCTCGCATCGGAGCGATCGAAAAGCGCGCGGGGCTGCTCGTCGTCGATGAGAAAGGGCGCGCCCTCGCATCGCTGCCGCGGGCCTTCGATCACTTCGCACGATGAGCCGCACTCCTTCGCTAAAGTTTCTCCTGTCACACCCAGCGCACTTCATCGCGCTTGGCTTTGGCGCGGGGCTTTCCCCGGTCGCGCCGGGCACCGCCGGAACGCTGGTCGCCATTCCGCTCGGGGTCCTGCTGAATGACTATGCGAATGACCTCGGCTACCTCGCGGCCGTCGTCGTCGCGTTTGCGCTGGGCATCTGGGCTGCCGACCGCACGAGCCGGGATCTCTCCGCCGTCGACCCACCCAGCGTCGTTTGGGACGAGATCGTGGCGTTCCTGCTCGTGATGTTCATCGTCGGCGTGCAGCCGCTGCGGGTCGCGTTCGGGTTTCTGCTGTTCCGGCTGTTCGATATCGTAAAGCTGCCGCCGGCCAGCTTCATCGATCGCAACTGGCACCGTGGCTTCGGGGTCATGGCCGACGATATCGTCGCAGCGTTCTATGCCCTGCTGGTGTTTGCCGTGGGCCAGCGGCTCTTCACCTGATGAGCGCTCGCGAAGAGGCGGCGCTCACCGAGTCGCGCCGCATCGAGGAGCTGGCTCTCAACGCGTCGGGGGGCCCGCATTCATTGGTCTATGACGGCTGGCTCCTCGGCTATCGGCGCGACCCCAGCAAGCGCTATCGCTGCATCAATCCGTTCTACGCGTCGGCGATGGCGCTCGACGCGAAGATCGAGCATTGCATCGCGTTCTATGCCGGGATCGGCCTGCCGACCCTCTTCCGCCTGTTGCCGTTCTCCCAGCCGCGCGAGCTCGACAGTGTGCTCGATCGTCGCGGCTGGGCGGCGTTCGAGCGCACGCGAGTTCTGCGCTGCAGCCTGGCCGATCTGAGTCAGCCCGCCCGGCCCCCGGCGGCAGTCGAGCTCGTGGAGCCACCGGCCTGGGAGCCGCTCGCTGCGCCGCTGCTCAACCTCGATTCGGAAGCGCTGCCGCGCTTCATCGCCCGCGCAGCCAATCATCCGCTGCCGCAGGTCGGCGCGCTGGTACGGCGCCAAGGCGAGGTCATCGCCTGTGGGCTGCTCAAGATAGAAGCAGGTCACGCAGGATTGTTCGCGATCCACACCGCTGAAGCTTGGCGCGGGCAGGGTTTCGGGCGCGCCGTGGTGGCTGCGCTGCTCGACGAAGCGCGGCGACGCGGCGCAGGCCTCGCCTACCTTCAGGTGACCGCCGAGAACGCGCCGGCGCTCGCTCTCTATCGCCGCTTCGGATTCACTGCAGCGCACGACTACTGGTATCGTGCGCGTGAGGGCGAGCAGCATTAGCCCGAAGCGATGCGCATCGACGAAGAATTGTTCGCGCTGGCCGTCGCGCTCGGCCGGGTGGCGCTGGCCAGGGGCGCGGTGATCGCCACGGCGGAGTCCTGCACTGGAGGACTGCTCGCGGGAGCGATTACTGCCGTGGCGGGAAGCTCGGACTGGTTCGAGCGGGGATTCGTGACTTACTCGAACGCCGCCAAGGTCGAGGACCTGCTCGTGCCGACGGAAACGATTGAGCGCTATGGGGCCGTGAGCGAGCAGACGGCCGCGGCAATGACGGTCGGGGCGCTCAAAGCGAGCCGTGCGAACTGGTCAGCGAGCGTTACCGGTATCGCTGGGCCGTCCGGCGGCACGCCGGCGAAGCCAGTGGGAACCGTCTGCTTCGCATGGGCGGGCCCCGGCGGCGCGACGTCGACGCAGCGGCTGCTCACCGGCGACCGGGCCGAGGTGCGGCGCCATTCCGTGGCCATCGCTTTGCAGGGGCTTCTCGACCGTTTGGCCTAGGCAAAAGGGGCTGTATCGAACGATCGTTCTATGCCATAATCACCGGGTCGACTAACGAAAAAGGGCGCGGTGATGAGCAGCATCAGCTTGGTTAAATCCAGTGGAATGAACGCGATGGACGACAACAAGAGCAAGGCGCTCGCCGCCGCCTTGGCGCAGATCGAGAAGCAGTTCGGCAAGGGCTCCATCATGAAGATGGGCGAGGCCCAGGTGCAGAGCGACCTTTCGGTCGTCTCGACCGGCTCGCTGGGTCTGGACATTGCCCTCGGCGTGGGCGGACTCCCGCGCGGGCGGGTGGTCGAGGTGTACGGCCCGGAGGCCTCCGGCAAGACCACGCTGTGCCTGCAGGTCGTGGCGCAGATCCAGAAGGCCGGCGGGGTGGCGGCGTACATCGACGCCGAGAACGCGCTCGATCCGGTCTACGCAGGCAAGCTCGGCGTCAACGTCGCCGACATGCTGATCTCGCAGCCCGATACGGGGGAGCAGGCTCTCGAGATCGCCGACATGCTGGTGCGCTCCGGCGGCGTCGACGTGATCGTCATCGACTCGGTGGCTGCTCTCGTCCCGAAAGCGGAGATCGAGGGCGAGATGGGCGATCAGCTGCCGGGGCTGCAGGCGCGGCTGATGAGCCAGGCGCTGCGCAAGCTCGCCGGCAACATCAAGCGCGCCAACGTGCTGGTTATCTTCATCAACCAGATCCGGATGAAGATCGGCGTCATGTTCGGCAACCCGGAGACGACCACTGGAGGCAATGCGCTCAAGTTCTATGCCTCGGTGCGGCTCGACATCCGCCGCATCGGCTCGATCAAGAAGGCCGAGGAGGTCATCGGCAACGAGACGCGAGTGAAGGTCGTCAAGAACAAGGTCGCGCCGCCGTTCCGCGAGGCTCTGTTCGATATCCTCTATGGCGAGGGCATTTCGCGAGAGGGCGAGATCATCGAGCTCGGTGTGGCGCAGAACGTCATCGAGAAGTCGGGCGCCTGGTACGCGTACAACGGCGAGCGCATCGGACAGGGCAAGGACAACACGCGCGATTACCTCAAGGAGCACCCCGAGCTCGCCGCCGAGATCGAAGGCAAGATTCGCGTTGCCGTAGGCGTGCCGGTGCCCGGCCCGGCGCGAGGTGCCTCCCCGGCTGACGAGTGACGCGGCGAGGCTCGGCCGCAGGATCGCCCAAGGAGCGGGCAGTCCGGCTCCTCGCACGACGCGAATTCGCTCGCGCCGAGATCGAGCAAAGGCTCGTCGCAGAAGGTTTCGCGAGGAGCGACATCGATACGGCGCTCGACGAGCTGGCAACGCTCGGCCACCTCTCGGACGCGCGCTATGCGCAAGCGCTCGCCCGGCAGAAGGCGGGGCGCTACAGCAGCCGCAACATTGCCAAGGAGCTGCGGGCGAAGGGCGTGGATGCGCAGACGATCGAGGCGGCGATGGCCGAAGCCGAGATCGACGACGCCGCTGCGCTTGCCTCGCTCTGGACGCGACGCTTCGGTCACGCGCCCGGCGACGAGCGCGAGAAGGCGCGTCAGGTACGCTTTCTCCAGGCGCGCGGCTTCGCGCTGTCGGCGATCCTCAAGCTCCTCCGCGACGCGACGCGAGGCGCGCAGAGTTGAGCACGAAGAGGAATTGAGACTTGGCTCGGCCGTTCGCGCGGTCCATCTGCGTGGCCACGACGGATTCTGCTTCAGCCTGCTAGGATATCGACATGAAAGCCGCCGAGATCCGCCGCACTTTCCTCGACTACTTCGCGTCGAAGGGGCACACGATCGTCCCCTCGGCCTCGCTGGTGCCGGCCAACGATCCGACGCTGCTGTTCACCAACAGCGGCATGGTGCAGTTCAAGGACGTCTTTCTCGGAACCGAGAAGCGTAACTACGTGCGCGTGGCCGACGTGCAGCGCTGCCTGCGCGCGGGAGGCAAGCACAACGATCTCGAGAACGTGGGCTACACGGCTCGCCATCACACGTTCTTCGAGATGCTCGGCAACTGGTCGTTCGGCGACTACTTCAAGCGCGAGGCGATCGCCTACGCCTGGGAGCTGCTGACGAAGATCTACCGGCTGCCGGCGGAGAGGCTCTGGATCACCGTCTATCACACGGACGACGAGGCTTACGACGCGTGGACGCGGGAGATCCGCGTGCCGCCCGAGCGGGTCGTGCGCATAGGCGACAACAAGGGTGCGCCATTCGCCTCCGACAACTTCTGGCAGATGGCTGACACAGGCCCCTGCGGGCCCTGCAGCGAGATCTTCTACGACCACGGTCCCGGCGTGGCGGGCGGCCCGCCCGGCTCTGCCGAGGAGGAAGGCGATCGCTACATCGAGATCTGGAACCTCGTGTTCATGCAGTTCGACCGCGACGAGAAGGGCAAGCTCACGCCGCTGCCGAAGCCGTGCGTCGATACCGGCATGGGCCTCGAGCGGCTCGCCGCCGTGCTGCAGCACGTGCACAGCAACTACGAGATCGACCTGTTCCGCGACCTGATCGCCGTCGCGGCGAGACTCACCGGAACGAAGGAGCTCGCCTCGCCGTCGCTCAACGTCATCGCCGACCACATTCGCGCCTGCGCTTTCCTGATCGTCGACGGCGTCATCCCCAGCAACGAGGGACGCGGCTACGTGTTGCGCAGGATCATCCGCCGTGCCATCCGTCACGGCTACAAGCTCGGGCAGACGAAACCGTTCTTCGCGCAGCTCGTGCCGGAGCTCTCCCGCCTGATGGGCAAGGCCTATCCCGAGCTGCCGCTGAAGCAGGAGCAGGCGATGCGGGTCCTGCAGGCCGAGGAAGAGCGCTTTGCGGAAACCCTCGAGCACGGAATGAAGGTCCTCGAGACGACGTTGAAGAGCGGCGCGGGCGAGTCCGGGAAGCCGGCCGCCAAGACCATTCCGGGAAGAGTCGCCTTCACGCTCTATGACACTTATGGTTTTCCGGTCGATCTCACGGCGGACGTCGCGCGCGAGCGCGGCTGGACCGTGGACATGGCCGGGTTCGAGGTCGAGATGGAGCAGCAGCGCGAGCGCGCGCGCGCCGCATCCACTTTCAAGATGGCCGACAGCCTCGAATACAAGGGCGCGAAGACCCGCTTCGACGGCTATGAAACGCTCGCCGAGGAAGCGCGGGTGGTCGCGCTGTACCGCGACGGAAGCCCGGTCGACGCGCTGACCACGGGCCAGGACGGCGTCGTCGTGCTCGACCGGACGCCGTTCTACGCCGAGTCGGGCGGACAGGTGGGCGATCGCGGCGAGCTGACGCGAGATGGCGTCTGCCTCACCTTGTTTGCCGTGCACGACACGCAGAAGATCCAGCCGGATGTATTCGGGCATCACGGCGAAGTGAAGACGGGTGAGCTCAAGCTCGGCGACACGGTGACGGCGAGGGTCGACGCCGAAGCGAGAACGCGCGCCGCCTGGAACCATTCGGCCACCCATCTGATGCACGCTGCGCTGCGCAAGGTGCTCGGTGAGCACGTGACGCAGAAGGGCTCGCTCGTCGACCCCGAGCGCACGCGCTTCGACTTCTCGCATCCGCAACCGATGACCGACGAGGAAATCCGCAGCGTAGATGCGCTCGTCAATCGCGCCATCCGCGCGAACTATCCGGTCGAGGCGCGAATCATGAAGTACGACGATGCAATCAAGGCCGGCGCGATGGCCTTGTTCGGAGAAAAGTACGGCGACGAGGTGCGCGTGCTGCGCATGGGCGATTTCTCCACGGAGCTGTGCGGCGGCACTCACGTTGCGCGGACGGGCGACATCGGCGCCTTCAAGATCGTGTCGGAGTCGGGCGTCGCCGCGGGCATACGCCGCGTCGAAGCGGTGACCGCGGAAGCCGCGCTCGCCTATACGCACGAGATGGAGGCGCGGCTTGCCGGTGTCGCTCAGGCGCTGAAGACGCCGGCGACAGAAGTCGCGCCCAAGCTTCAGCAGGTGCTGGACAACGTCAAGGCGCTTGAGCGCGAGGTGGGGCGGCTCAAGATGAAGCTCGCCTCGAGCCAGGGCGGAGATATCGCCGCTCAGGCGGTGGAGGTCAACGGCGCACAGGTGCTGGCGACGACGATCGACGGCGCCGACGCGAAAGTGCTGCGCGAGACGCTCGATCGGTTGAAGGGCCGGTTCAAATCCGCTGCGATCGTGCTCGGCTCGATCGACGGGGACAAGGTGACGCTCATTGCCGGCGTGACCTCAGACCTTACCGGGAAGATCAAGGCTGGCGATCTGGTAAATCACGTTGCCGCGCAGGTCGGCGGCAAGGGCGGCGGGCGCGCCGACATGGCGCAGGCGGGAGGTACCAACGCGGCCGCGCTGCCGGCTGCGCTCCAGTCCGTGCGCTCCTGGGTGGCCGAGCGGCTATAGGCCGATGGAGCCGCTCCGTGTCGCGGCACCCGAGGGCATTCGCGTGCGTCCGGCGGCGCAGGAGGACTGCGATGCGCTGCTCGCGCTCTACTGCGAAGTGCACGACGCTCATCTCGAAGCTCATCCCGACGAATTCGAAGCCCTCGCTCCGCAGGAAGAGGCGAGGCTGCTGCAGGAATTCGCGCGCAGCGACGGGCCCCGCCTGCTGGTCGCCGAATCCGCACGCGGCCCCGTGGGCTGCGTGCGCTTCGAGGTGCAGGATGCCGGTCGCAG
>Ga0335079_10006667_pt1 | contig 13209 bp, 7 predicted proteins | sample Lox_Sample_33_FD_206719 | JGI IMG/M metagenome (GOLD analysis project Ga0335079, IMG submission 206719) | Soil microbial communities from Loxahatchee National Wildlife Refuge, Florida, United States - Lox_Sample_3.3 | ecosystem: Environmental > Terrestrial > Soil > Wetlands | place: USA: Florida... | reverse complement strand
ATGCTGAAATCGCTGCCGGTGACGAAGCCGGAGGAACTTTGGAGGATCGGCGACAAAGTCCGCTGCTGCAATTGGGGCGGCTACACCCAGGGCGATGACGGAGATTTTTCCCTGTTCTCATGGGAGGCATACAAGAACTTTCGCACCCACACGCCCGAGTTCGTCGACCTGGCGGCGCTACAGGCGGGCAATGCGCCGCTCGGCGTGCGAAGAGCGGGGTCGCGCGCGCAGGCGGATACGCGCAATGGCGAGTATGTGTCCGGCAATTTCTTCCGGACTCTTGGCGTCGAGCCCTGGATCGGCCGGCTGATGACGGACGCGGACGATCAGGAGGGTGCGCCGTCCGTCGCGGTAATGAACTTCCGCATCTGGCGGGAGAAGTACGGTGCCGACTCTTCCGTGGTTGGCGCAACCTACCAGATTAACGGTCATCCGTTCACCGTAATCGGCGTGGCGGCGCCGGGATTTTATGGGGCGAAGCTGGCGGGTTGGGGCATGCCGGATTTTTGGCTGCCGCTTACGGCCGAGCCATTGATCGACGGAGCGACAGCTCGCCTGAAAAGGCCGAACGGCAACTTTCTCGACCTGATTGGAAGAGTGCGTTCGGGAGTGAACCCGAAGTCCCTCGAAGCAAAACTGAAGGTGGAACTGCATGACTGGCTCGCGAGCCATGTGCCGGATATGGAGCCGGGCGAGAAGCAACTCTGGCGCCAGCAGACCTTGCACCTGGTTCCCGGCGGAGCTGGTGTGGCGGCCATGAGGGATCAATATGAGGATGGCCTGAAGTTGCTGCTGATCGCCGCGGGATGTGTGCTACTGGTCGCCTGCGCGAATCTGGCGAATCTCATGCTCGCCCGCGGCTTGAAGGATCGCGCGCAAACGTCCATACGCGTCGCCCTAGGTGCTTCGCGAGGGCGCCTGGTGCGCCGCGTACTCATCGAGTCCGTGCTGCTGGCCATCATCGGGGGAGTCTCCGGCATCGCAGTCGCCTATGCCGGGACAAAGCTGATTGTGACCTTGGCCTTCCAAATCGGCGGCCCCAACAACTACGTCCCGATCGAGGCGGCGCCATCCTGGCCCGTCCTCCTGTTCACGCTGGCGGTGTCGGTGCTCACGGGAGTCGTCTTTGGGATCGCTCCGGCGTGGATGACTTCGCATGCCGACCCGGCGGATGCGTTGCGGGGCACCGGTCGCTCTGTTGGCGCTGGCCGCTCGTGGGCACAGAAATCGCTGGTGATCGCCCAGATCGCGGTGTCGGTCGTGTTGTTGTCCGCGGCAGCCCTCTTGGGCCGGAGCCTGCGAAACCTCGAGCACCAGAGTTTCGGATTCGAAACAAAGGACCGGTATATCGCCTGGATCAATCCAATGCTCGGCAACTACAAACTGGAGCAAATGGAGCCGATGTTTCGGCAAATTGACGATAGCCTTCTCCAGATTCCCGGTGTGCGAATGGTGGCGCCTGCGCTCTATGCGCCAATGACGGGTGACAGCTGGAATGACGGTATTCGCATCGAAGGCAGGCCGGAGCCGCCCGCCAAAGAAGACACCGGCTCCGGGTGGGCGAGAGTGATGCCGGGCTTCTTCGAAGCCATCGGCGCGAAGATCACGCTGGGCCGGCCCATCACTGACGGGGACACCGCGGCGACGCGCCACGTAGCCGTGGTCAATCAGGCTTTTGCGCGGAGATTCTTCAAGGACCAAAACCCCATAGGGCGGCATTTCGGTCCCGACAAAATCAAGTATTCCGCGACTTTCGAAATTGTCGGAGTCACCAACGACATCCGGTACATGACCTACGAGTACAAGAAACCGGTGCGGCCGATGTTTTGGCTGCCGGAAGCACAAACCGTGCCGTACGACGATCCGGCCTTCCGAAGCGGTGAAATCTGGTCTCACTATCTATACAACATTGTGCTTTGGGCTCCGGGCAGCCCGCCGGGCATGGAGGAGCGTGTGCGCAAGGCGTTGGCCGCCGTGGATCCAAACCTGGTGCTTTATGGGGTTGACCCATACGCCAAAGTCGTAAGCGCGGACTTCCAGCAGCAAGATCTGGTTGCAATTCTGACGGCGCTCTTCGGTGTGCTTGGGCTCGTGTTGGCTGCGGTGGGGTTGTACGGAGTGCTGGCGTACATGGTAGAGCGCCGCACCGGTGAAATCGGTTTGCGGGTGGCCCTGGGTGCGGATCGCGGGCGCGTCATAGCGATGGTGCTCGCCGCCGCATTCTGGCAGGTGGGTGTCGGACTCGCGCTCGGCATTCCAGCTGCGATCGGGGCCGGAAACCTGATGACGGCTCAGCTATTCGGCGTGCAGCCGTGGGATCCGGTCATGCTTATGGTAGCCACATTGTTGCTCGGCCTGGCAGCCCTGTTGGCATCCATGATTCCCGCTTGGCGCGCGGCGGGCCTGGAGCCGATGGCGGCACTACGAACCGAGTAAGGGAAGGTTCACGTGGCGCTTCGCCGTGCTTTGTCGTGATGCGGTATTGGGAGATGGTCCGCGGTGGGGCTCATTTTCCACTCCCTGGGGCCAGGCGGCGCAGTTCTTCCGACCAGTTGAGCACGATGTTCAATTGGTTGGATTGGGCATGTAGCGCAGTGTCAGGTTTGAGCATCAGGAAACGCTTGCCGTCGAGCGCAACATCGAACCACGCCACATTGAACCGCGCCGGCATCAGGTCTTTGTTTTCGAAGAGCATTGTGGGAATGCCGGCGCGAAACGTCGGACTGGTCTGAATTTCCGCGACCATCATCTTGCTGCCGTTCAAATAGAACAGCTCGTTGCCGGTGGCGGACCACCGGGCCAGGATACCGCCATCCGTGGAAACCGGGTGGGTGGGTCCCGGACCTGGATATGCGGTCACATACACCTGGTAGGTGCCGCTCTCCCCGGAGACGTAGGCTACCCAGTGGCCATCGGGCGAGAACTGGGCGCCGTATTTAGGGAACCGGGTATCCAGGAAAGGCCCGAAGGCTGCGGCTCCCTCGGTGATCGGGAGCACCCAAAAATCGTTCCCGGAACCGCTGCCGACGTTGCGCCCGAGGAGTAGCTTGCCGTCCCGGGAGACCGCCTCCGGAAAACGGCGCGGACCCAGTTCGCTGATCGGGTGCGCCGGAGGCGGGCTGGTGCCATCGGCGGGCGCCGAAATGATCGCCACTCTGCTTGGCTCGGCCCCAGACGCATAATACAAGCGTTTTCCATCAGGCGCCCATTGAGGACGAAAATTGTAATCCGCTGAGGTGATTCGGGACAGAGTACCGCGAACGACGTCAAAAACCCAGATGTCGGTGCGTTCCGTCACGTCGGTGGATTCGCCGGTTTCGACCGCGATGCGCTCTCCATCCGGCGAAAGTCGCGGGTAGAGATAAGGGCGTGGAGGAGCGGACAGTGTGCTTTCCCTACCGCTACGTTCCACCCAAACCAAGGTATAGAGCCCGCCCCTAGATGCACCGGGCAGATAGGCCACGGTTCCCGAGTCGGAAAAACTGAAAGCGCCAAACGGCCCCACATTCACCTGGACGCCATTGAGCACCGGCACCGCCGATCCCTTGACCTCCAGGCTCTGGTAGTCGAACGGCACGGCCATCACTTCGGCGCCGGCGTAGTAAACCAGATGTCCGATTGATGAGCCCGGCGACGGCGGTACATATTCGACATAACCGCGATCCAGGACTACCTTCTTTTCGCGGGTCTTCAAATTCAGTGCTACAGTTTTGCCCCCGAGAGTGACCAGAAGCTGACGCCCGTCCGGCAGCATCTGCGCCGTCGAATAAACGCCCTCGCCTTTTGAGGCGTCCGGCCTGGCGAAAATCTCCGCTTTGCCTCCGCTCGCGGGAATCCGGTACAGCACGCCATTGGAGATAAACAGAATGGTTCGGTTGTCCTGCCAGGCAACTCCGGGAGGACCGCGACCGGTCTGTGCTTCCGCCAGCACCATCGGAGGCCCACCGGCGACGGCTACCCTGGCCAGGTGCGCGCCAATGGGTGGGCCTAACCCGAATACGCCAGTGATGTAGGCGATCGACTGTCCGTCCGGTGAAAAACGCAGGAAGCTCGCGCCATCCGTGCCCGGGAGGAGCTTCGCCTCAAATTGATCCAGCGCCCGGACGTAGATTTCGGATCGTGGTCCTGCCACGAAGGCAACCCGCGACGCGTCGGGGGACATGGCGACCCACCTGGGGGGAGTGGTCACGCCAGTCTGCCCCGCGTCGATTGGAATCGTTAGCCGCATGATCTTCGGTGCTTCCGCCGGGGTGGGGCGCAGCCAGGCCCATAGAGCCAGACCCGCCATCGCGACCGTCAGGCTCGCCAGCGTCCAAGGGAGCAGGGTTCGCCGGGATGGGGGCGGAGCTTCGTCCACCAAGAGCCGCGCATCGCCGATATCACGCATACGGCGGTGCGGATCCTTCACCAGACACGTGGCGACCAGCCGGCGCATCCGAACCGGGATGACATTCCAATCGGGTTCCTCCTTGAGTACCGCTGCCAGGGTGTCGGAAACGGTCGGGCCGATGAATGGTTGACGTCCGCTGAGCATCTCGTACGCCACTGCGCCGAATGACCAGATATCCGCCCGCTTATCGACAGTCTGCCCGCGCGCCTGTTCGGGGGCCATGTAAGCCGCGGTCCCCATGATTACGCCCGCCTTGGTGGCGCCGATGGTGAGAGTAGGCGAGGAAAGAGGGTCGGAAGCCGCGGGCTCGCTGGCGAACGCCTTGGCGAGGCCGAAATCGAGGACCTTTAGGCGGCCCTCGGGCGTGATCTTGATGTTAAGTGGTTTGAGATCGCGATGGACCACGCCTTTCTCATGCGCGTATTCGAGAGCATCGATGAGCTGCTGAAGGAGGGGCAAGGCCTCTTCGACTGGGAGCGGTCCAGCGAGATCGGGGCCCTCGACCAGTTCCATCACGATGGCCCGGTCTTCGACTCCGTAAATCGCGGCGATGTTGGGATGATTGAGCGATGCCAGAACCTGCGCTTCGCGTTGGAAACGGGCGAGGCGTTCAGGGTCGTCCGCGAAGGAATCCGGGAGCACTTTGATGGCAACGTCGCGGTTGAGCTTCGTGTCGGTAGCCCTATAGACCGCGCCCATCCCGCCCTCGCCGAGTTTGGAGGTAATTCGGTAATGCGCGATGGGCGACTGTGGACTCATCGTGCGTGATTGCGGGCATGATATCACTTTCGCCTGTTGGGGAAGGGTATAGGCAATGCCGATCGGGAAGTACGGCACAGCGCGATCCTAACGAACTGCGATATCGAGCAGCGCCAGCCAATACTGAACCGATTGCAGGGCGAAGCCGGTGAGAAACAGCCCGACACCCAACACGCCCATGCGGCGTTCGGGCATGTGGTCGGCGGTCCATTCAACGAAGGGCGTAAAAGCGCTCGAAATCGCCGTGACCAGGCCGATGCCGATTCCCGCCTTCAGGCCAACGGCGAGGGCGTGCTCGCGCTCGTGCGCTATCAGGCTGCTGACGTATCCCGTGACCGCGTAGCCGGCGGTGCGATTCAATGCGGCCAGTAACAGGAAGCGGGTCAAACGCGGCCGGATAGCGGGTTCGTAATAGACCGTCGGGCGAATGCCGAGCTGATAGGCGAACGTCTGTCCGAGCGTGCTCAAAACGCCGAAGGTGACACCGAATGCGGGGCCGAATAAATACCATGCGCCCACGGCAAAACCGCACCCGCGAATGGCGCTCATGGCGGCGTCGAGCCAGAAACCGGGCTTGGGGGCGCACCGCGAGGCGCGCGCGAACTCCCAGCCGAGGGTGATGCCGTGAGCCACGCCGCTCGCCAGGCCGAATACGGGTCCAAGGGCAAGGCCATAGCCGGTTCCGAAGAGCGCTCCGTAGGTGACAAAGCGCGTCAGGGTTCGCAGCGGTCCGTGTTCGCCGCCCAGCAGGTCGTAAGCGAGATACAACGCGCCCAGCACGTCCAGCGAACTGCCGATAATGCTGATCAACGCTAGCGTGTGCTTGTCCATGATCATGCGAGCGTCACGGAGTGGCCATTGTCCAGGATGAGAAACGAATCGCCCGCGGCGCACGCGCTCAACTGCCGACTTGGCGCATCGATGCTCTCATCCCCCAATTGAAAGGTGCCGTGGTGGATCGCGATGCTGGTTTGGGCGGCCAATATCCGGTGGGCGCTGGCCGCTTCCTCGGGCGCCATATGCACGGGCGACATGAACCAGCGCGGCTCGTAGGCTCCGATGGGCAATAACGCGAGGCGCGGCGCTCCGAATCTCTCCCGAATTTGGGCAAAGTGAACTCCGAAGGCGGTGTCGCCCGCAAAATAGACGGTGCGGTCCGCGGTTGCAATCACGTATCCGCACCAGAGGGTCCGATTGCGATCGAGAATTCCACGCGCCGAGAAATGAACGGCCGGCACGCTGTGAATGGTGGTGCGGCCGAGCGTCACGGAACCGCCCCAATCCAGTTCGTGAATGGGGCCGATGTGCTGGAGCCGCAGTGACCGGGCCACACCGGTGGGAACGACGAATTGCGATTCGCCGCGAGCCGCCAGGCGGCGCAACGTTGGCATATCCAGGTGGTCATAGTGGTTGTGGCTGATGAGCACGGCGTCGATGCGCGGCAGGTCTTTCCACCGCACTCCCGGCGGCCTGCGGCGGGACGGGCCGATCCACCCCAGCGGGCTTGCGCGCCGGGACCATATCGGGTCAGTAAGGATGTTACAGCCGCTTTGTTGAAGCAGCAGCGTGGAATGGTTGATCAGCGTAACTCGCAGCTCGTAACCTTCCACCGCGGAGGGCGGTTTCGAAGGCTCGACATCCGCCACGAAACGGGCCGAGGGCTCCGGGCGGCTGGTGAGCTTCCATCGCAGAACATCGAGCCAGCCGCGCGGTTGCCGGCCATCCGGATTGAAGAAGCGTTTGCCGTCGAAGTGCCTCGGAAATGGCGGGGCGCCGTCGTCCTGCTGCACGTTCTCTATTTACTCACAGGTTCCGAGCGGCGCCGTCCGACGCATGCCACGGGTTGGCCCAAGGTGATGGGCGGGGTTGCCACTACGTAGAGCACCACGCCATCGAAGGGCGCGCGGACCTCGTCGGTGGTGGCGCCGAAGAAGTCGGTGATGTGCGCCAGCAGCGCACCCTGGCTCACTTCCTGGTCCCGTTCAACATGCGGATAAAGAATGCCGGTGGCGGGACTGGAGAGCACCTCAACCGGATCGAGATAGACCGGCCGCGCAACGGGCGGCGGCCCCTCCGCCACCATCTTCAATTCGCGCATTACGCCGAAGACGCCGGAAACGATCCGTTCCACCGAATCTTCATCGGTGTTGCCCAGGAAGCCGCTCTCGATGGTTACGGCCGGCTTGCCGCGGGTGATGGCCGTGGTGGAGCAGTAGACGGAGCGCGCCGGGTCGGTCGGACGGTTCCGGTCCACCACGATGTGGTCGATGCCGAACGCCAGCACCAGGCGCGCAATGGCGTCGTCCATCCCGGGAATCCCAGTGACGGTCTGGTAAACGTAGGGCCGCAGTGATTCATTGCCGTCGCCGCAGTGCAGGTCGAGCAGGTAATCGCACGGTTCGATCACCTGGGTGGTAATGGCGTGGGCGATGCGCTCGGAGACCGTGCCGGCCGGCGTGCCGGGATAAGCCCGGTTCAGATTCTTACCGTCAATCGGGCTGAAGTAGATCGTCCGGCCCAGAAACGACGGCATATTGGCCACATGCACCAGGATGACGGTCCCGGCAAGCCGTTGCGGCTCAATGCGCGCCCGCATACGCTGCAGCGCCAGGATCGGCGGATATTCGTAGCCGTGGTTTCCGGCGATGAGGGCGAGGGTAGGGCCGGGCTGCGCCCCGCGGATGGTAGTCACCGGGACCTCGGTTCCGGCATCCATGCCCGCAGGAATAACGATGGTACGCGATTCCAGCATCGTTGCCGATTGTAGCAGCGGACCGGCGCGCTGCCATAATTGAACGATGGTTCGCCGTAAATTCCTGGAATCCGCATTGGCCGGCGCCGCCGTCCGGTCGTCGGCCGGCGGTCCACTCGTCCGGCCGAATTTTCTGTTTTTGATTGCCGATGACTTGACCTATCGCGGCATACATAGCCTCAATAATCCCGAGGTAAAGACGCCTAATCTCGATCGCCTGGTGAAGCGCGGGTGCACGTTCACCCACTGCTTCCACCAGGGTTCCTGGTCGGGGGCGGTATGTATCGCCAGCCGGACCATGTTGAATTGCGGCCTGACGGCGTTCCGGGCACAGCGGCGAATCGAACAAGCGCCGCTCTGGGGAGAGACGCTGGGCGCCGCCGGATACGACACATCGATTGTAGGCAAGTGGCATTTGAGCGATCGAACTCTCAAGCGCAGCTTCAAGGAGATCGGTCCCGTAAGCGGAGGGATGTTCGAATCCGGCCCGGCGGCGTACAATCGTCCCAGCCCCGGCAATACCTGGACTCCCTGGGACGAATCGCTGAAGGGCCAGTGGCTTGAAACTAAGACATGGCAGCCGGGCGCGCCGGAAAAGATTAAGCACTCCGCGCGCGTCTGGGCGGAGACCGCCAGCGGCTACCTGCTGAAGCGCGCGCGGACGGCGAATCCTTTCTTCCTCTACGTGGGATTCAACTCTCCCCACGATCCGCGGCAGGCGCCGAAGGAATTCGTCGATCGTTACCCGCGGAACCGCATCCAGATTCCGCCCAACTACTTGCCCGAGCATCCCTTCGATCAAGGCGATAAGCGCATCCGCGATGAGTTGCTCGCGCCCTTCCCGCGCTCCCGCGAAGCCGTGCAACTGCACCGTTCCGAGTATTACGCGCACATTACTTACATGGATGCCCAGGTGGGGCAGGTTCTCGACGCCCTCGATGGGTCCGGACAGGCGGCCAATACGTACGTGATCTTCACCGCCGACCACGGGCTGGCGGTGGGCCAGCACGGCTTGATGGGCAAGCAGAATCTGTACGACCACAGCATTCGCATGCCGTTGCTGATTTCCGGACCCGGTGTTCCGGCCGGCAAGCGGGTGGACGAAATGGTCTACCAGCACAGTTTGTTCGCCACCACGTGCGAATTGGCCGTTGTCGCCGCGCCGGGAACACTCGAGTTTCCCAGCCTGGTGGACTTGTGGAAGGGCCCCGGCAGGGAAAAGCACGACGCGATCTTTTCCTATTACCGCGGTTTCCAGCGTGCCGTACGCACCCACGAGCATAAGTTGATTGTGTATCCGCAGGCGGGCGTCACGCAGCTCTTCGACCTCGACACGGACCCATGGGAAATACACGATCTTGCCGGCGAGCGGAAATACTCGGCGCTTAGAAGCACTTTGCTGGAGAGGCTGCGCCGGTTTCAGCGCGAGCTCGGAGACGACCTTCCACCGATCGCCGCGCCACCAGGGGATTGACTTTCGCACGGCAGTCGGAAAGAATTCGCTGAATGCAGCCTATGCTCAAAACCGTCGACATTTTTATCGGGCTTTCGCTGGTCATGCTGCTGGTCAGCATGATCGTTACAGTGATCACCCAAATCTGGAACAATACGTTCAACAGCCGCGGCAAACACCTCCTCCAGGGTGTGGCCGACATGCTGGAGCAGCTCCATCCGGGAATCACGCGCGAAATTGCCAAGGAAATCGGGGATGCCGCACTGCGCAATCCGCTGGTCGCGAATGCGAACGGCCGGCTGGGGAACGTGATCCATCGGGAAGAGCTGACCAAGTTGCTGCTGGAGCTTGCAGCCGATGACGGCCCAAAGCAGCTCTCCGGCCAGGCAAAAGAGGCGCTTCAGACCGCGCTGGTGGAGGGCGGCCTCTGCCAGCCGGGAACGCCGGAGCAGATCAGCGGCCAGGTTCGCGACAAACTGAAAAACGTCCAATCGCTGGCTCTGCAATTGGAGCTTGCCCATCCGGAGCTGACCAACGCCGCGCGAGCGCGGGTGGCGATGCTGCAACAGGCGAACAGCCATTTCCTGGCCAAGATCAACCTTTGGTTCGATCAGACGATGGACCGTGCGTCGGAGCGATTCACGGGGCATACGCGCGTTGTCACGTTCTTTGCCGGTCTCGCGGTGGCGCTGACTCTGCAACTCGATACGGCGGCGCTGGTCAGCCGGCTTTCCATCGACGACGAGCTGCGCAAGTCTATGCTGGATATCGCCAGCCGACAGGCAACTCCCGCCGGCCAGCAGAACGCGGCAAACACCGGCGTGCAACTGACCGATATCGACCGTCAGAATCTCAAGGACCTGGTGGTAAACAATGTCATCGGTATTCCGCAAAGCCTGAGCGACTGGGCAGGGCGATGGAATCGCGACAACTTCGTCATGAAGATATTGGGGATCGTGCTGAGTGCCTTCCTGCTCAGTCTGGGGGCTCCGTTCTGGTACGGCGCGCTGCAAAATCTGCTGCGCCTCCGATCGGTGCTGGCTGCCAAAGACGATAAACAGCGGCAGGAGCGGCAAATCTCCGGCCCGGCCGCGGCCGCTGCATCGGCGACCGCGGGCGCGACCGCGACCGCTCAGGATGGAGTTGTGCTCACGGATGAGCGCGGCGACCTGGCAGCCATCGCATAGGGCGAGGCGACTATGTACAAACAATGGATTGGCTGTTCCGCCCAGAATTTTCAGACCGGCCGGGCTGGTTCCAAGCCGGAAGCCGTGGTAGTGCATCGGACGGGCGGGGCGATGGCGGATATCGACACCCGATGCGGCCAGGCAGGAACATACAGCTCGGCGCACTATGCCGTCGGAATCGATGGCACGGTTCACCAATACGTGGAGGAGACCGACACCGCTTTCCATGCCGGCGTGGTTGTGAATCCGGCATGGAAGCTGATCAAGCCGGGCACGAATCCTAACTTGTACACGATTGGCATCGAGCTGGAGGGAAACGCGGGCGGGGCGACAGCCGATGCTCAGTACAGCGCCGCGGCCGCTTTGATTGCGGAAATCGCTGCCCGCTGGCAAATCGGAGCCGACCCGGACCACGTCGTGCTGCACGATGAAATCCGGGCCGGCCGGAACTGCCCTGGAGACGGCTTCGACCGTGAGGAGTTATTGAAGCGCATGCCAGCGGCAGCGGCGCAACCGGCACCAGCGCCGGAGGTGGAGCGGCAAATTCAAATCCTGCGCAATTCGAACGTGCGCGAGGGAGCGCCCTCCACCAGCGCGCGCATCGTGCGGGTCGCTCCCGCGAATTCCACGGAAACGGTTGCGGGATTCACGGACCAGGGCGAACGGGTTCAAGGCAACAGCCACTGGTATCGCACGCAGGATGGGAACTATTTCTGGGCTGGAACTACGGACTCGCCAAACCCCATCCAGCCGCAACAGCCTCAGCCGGTTCCGCTGCCGGCATCTGCCGTGCCGGCGCCCAATGCTCCCGCGCAATGCGGCATTGCGCGAATCGACCAGCTTATGGCCGGCGATGGAGCCGCGCCTCTCGACCCCACGGAAAACGATGCGCCGGCCATCGGCGCGGTGCAGGATCTTCTGACCGGTCTCGGATTCGCGGGCTTGCCCACGGTGCTTTCCAGCGCGTACGGCGTGTGCGGTCCCAAAACCACCGCGGCCATCGCGGCATTCCGGCAGCAGCAATTCCTCGAGCCGTCACCCGATATCGATACCGCGATGCTGCGAAAAATGGTAGCCGCGCCGGCTACCGATCCGCGTGCTTCCACCGCCTACCTGGCGCTGGTGCTCGGATTCTCTCCAGCGGGGATGCAAAAGATCCTGAGCCTGGTTTCTCAAATGGAAGGGGCGGGGAAGTTCGCGGCGCTGAATCGCAACACCGACCGGGCGGGTCTTTCGTTCGGTCTGATTCAATGGGCGCAAAAACCGGGCCGGCTGGCAGAGATTCTGGCCGCCATGTCGCAAGCCGATCGCGATCAATTCGTGACCGTGTTCGGTGCGGGCGATTCGCAGGTGGCGGATGCCCTGATCGCCCATTGCCGGCAACCCTCTGGCGGGGTGGACCCAAAAACGGGCGACACGGTAAATCCCAGTTTCGATCTGGTGGCTGAGCCCTGGGTATCCCGTTTCCGCCAGGCGGCGCTGACCGCGCGTTTTCAGCAGGTACAGGTGCAGGCGGCGCTGGCGGCCTTTGAAGCCTCTTACGATTCCCTCCGCCGGTTTGCTCCCGATATCCAATCCGAACGGGGTGTGGGATTCATGCTCGATGTGGCGAACCAATTCGGCGATGCGGGCGCAGCCAGGCTGTATGCCGCCATAAACCGATCCGGGATGAACGAAATGGATATCCTCGATGCAGTCGCCGACGCTACCGTGGAGCGGATGGACGATTCCTTCAAAACAGCAGTGAGGGCGCGGCGCGATCAATTTCTTCAGACCAAGCTTCTCTCCAGCGATGCGTTCGTAGCCGGCGATCTTGCCCGCGCGGCGGGCCAGACGGTATAGAATAGCCGAACATGCCGAATACCGTCACCAACTGGTTCGGGAACATCACCTCGCAACCAGCCGTCATCGTGGAAGCAGCTTCGGTCGACGATATCGTCGCCGTAATGAAGAATCCCGCCCAGTATCCGTCGCCGGTTCGCGCCGTCGGATCGAACCACTCCACGTCGCCCTGCGGCACGGCCGACGGAGGAACGCTGATCCAAATGTCGAAGATGAATGCCATCCTCGATATCGGCAGCGACACGGTTACGGCCCAGGCCGGGGCCATTTATATCGATATCGCGCAGGAACTGCAGAAACATCAGCTTCAGTTCTACGTGAATACCGAGATTGGCAGCCTTTCGGCGGGAAGCGCCGCCTGCTGCGGCACCAAGGATGCTTCCATGCCAGGAGAGTTCGGGCAGGTGAACTCCTACATCACCAACATCAAGATGGTGCTGCCCAGCGGCAATCTGCTGGAAGTGAGCGACGCTCAGCCCGACTTGATGCAGCAGGTGCGTTCGAGCTACGGCACGTTCGGAATTGTCTACGAAGCGACATTTCGCGTGAGGCCCATCCTGCCAATGGCGGTGCACCATGAAACGTTTTCGCTGGCAGATTTCACTACCCGTCTGACGGAGCTGAAAGCGCGCGGCGAATCGATGATGTTCTACATCTTTCCCTTCGAGGATCTGATTACGGTTGAATTCCGCCATTACAACCCGGCGGCAACGGGCGATCCCAACCGCATTGCGTGGCCCTTGCGCAATTACATGTGGGCCAGCGCCGGTCCGCTGTTCTGCTCGCAGGTGGAATCCGGTATTGCGGACAAGGACATACGCTACGG
>Ga0335079_10006666_pt1 | contig 13209 bp, 12 predicted proteins | sample Lox_Sample_33_FD_206719 | JGI IMG/M metagenome (GOLD analysis project Ga0335079, IMG submission 206719) | Soil microbial communities from Loxahatchee National Wildlife Refuge, Florida, United States - Lox_Sample_3.3 | ecosystem: Environmental > Terrestrial > Soil > Wetlands | place: USA... | reverse complement strand
AAGTGGGGGATTGCCTTTGATGATGTAGCTGGAGATATTCGTGTCGAGCAGGTAGTGTACCGCCATTAGAACAACTTCCGCTTCTGCGCAGGAAGATCCTTGCGATTGGCCAGGAAATCACCCGGTACTTCAATCGTCTTCATTAGATCGAAGAACGTATCCCACGATTCCGGGCGGCGCGAAAGAATGACCTCGCCGCCGGGCGCCCGGCGAATGAAGACCTCGGATCCTTCGAAGCGGTATTCCGCGGGCAGCCGCACGGCTTGGCTGCGCCCATTGCGGAAGAGTTTCGCAGTATGGGACATAAGGGCCTCCGAGAACGATATATATCATGATAGATCACACTCCGAACTATATCAAGATATATATCAAGGCGAACGGCGAGTCCCGCGCTGCTGCGCCTTACTCGTTACCAATCAATCACTTGCCGGTTTGGAGAATGCTCCACGCGGAACACTTCGTACCCTCGTTACGCGCTCGCTTTATCGATTAGCGGAAGCACGTCCTCAGTCTTGGACGCTCCGGTATCCAGTTCCAGTTGTTCTTGCCCGCTGAGCACAGTCACTTTGCCGCGATAGGTCTTGAGGTGCCGTTGCGCCGTTTCGAACGCTTCTTGCGCCTTGTTCAGGCTCTTGCCAACGTTCTCGAACTGATTCTGGAAGTAGTCGAACGACTTCTGTGCTTTCGCCAGTTCCTGCTGGCTCTTCTCGAAGCGACTGGCGACCTCGTACCATTTGTGGACCAGGGCAATGGTCTGCAAGGTCATCAGCAGGGTGTTAGGCGAGACCGGAAACACGTGCTGCTGGTTCAGCCAATCGGCCAGATCGCGGTTGCGAACCGCTTCCATGTAGAGGGTTTCGCTGGGCAGATACATCAGGGCAATGTCGGTGGTGCCATTTTCCGGCTGGATATAGGTCCGGATGCGCTTGGCTTCCGCCTTCATGACGCGGACAAACTCGTGGCGGGCTTCTTCGATCTCGGCCGCGTTATCGCTTTCAAACAACGCCAGTACGGACTCGCGGGGAAACTTGGCGTCGATGGGCAGGCGGCGGTCGGGAAACTGGATGACGGCGTCGGCCCGGCCGCCACCTTCGCCCGGCGAGGATTGGATCTCGAACATGTGCGCCGGCAGGAAGTCCGCAAGCAGTCTCTCCAGGCTGGCTTCGCCGAACTTACCCCGCAGGTGCGGCAGCTTCAGTAGATTGTTAAGGTCGTTGATGGAGTGCCCCAGGGTGCTCACCTCGCGCAGTTGTTCCTCGGCGTTCTTCAAGTGCTGCTGCACTTTTTCGAACTGCGCAAAGCCTTCCTTGATGTTCTGATCGAGTTTTTCCTGTACCTGCTCAGTCATGGACATCAGGCGCGCATCGACCCGGTCGCGAATCGCTTCCAGATTCTGCGCGGTTTTCTGATTCAACCCATCGAATTCGGTTTTGAGCTGGGCAGTGGTCAATGCCAGCGAGTTGGTCAATTCCTGTCGCGATTCGGCGATCCCGGCATTCTGCTCCTGGCGGCCCGCGCTAAGCTGCTGCTCCACAGAGTTACGAATAGCCTGGAAGCCGTCGCCCAAACGGTCAGTGACCTGTTGCCGCAAATCGCCCTTGGTTTGCTCCAGGCGGGTGGCCATATCGGCTGTCGCGCTGGCGAATTGAGTCGACAGCGACGCCGCTTGCCTCGCAAGTTGTTCCAGCGCCTGCGTTTGCAAAGCCGTGCCGGACGCGCGTTTTAGCACAAGCATGACCAGTAACAGAAGTACAACGTTGCCAACGACCAGCGCTGCCAGCAGAAATGTCCCCATTGTAATCGTGTCCAACTGAATTCTATTGGGTAGGCTACCGATAAGAAAGTAGAAGTTTACGGCTCTCCCAGGGCCTGCAGCGTAGGCAGACAACTTACGATGCTTACGGCTCTCATACTGGTTTTAGCATGCGCCTCCCCTGCAAGTTCAACCTCCCCGGCCGACGCTTCCCCCGCCGTTGCCAGCGTGGCTGCCAGACCGGATACTGTGGCTCCGGAAGCGGCTTCGGTGGGTCACGATGCTGCGGCTGAGCAGGAACTGCTCGATTTGGCCAACGCCGCGCGCGCCCATGCCGGTCTTCCCCCCTTGAGAGTGGATGAAGGAATAGCCGAGGCGGCGCGTGAGCACGCCGAAGAGCTGGCCCGAGAGAATCAGCTCTCGCATCAGTTTGCTGGCGAGCCCCCGCTGAAGCAGCGGCTGGCCAGGAGCCCGTTGCAACTCGACCGCACGGGCGAAAACGTCGCCTATGACGTCGGAGTAGAACAGGCGCATGAAGGCCTGATGCATTCGCCGCCGCACCGCGCCAACTTGCTCAATACGTCCTACAACGTCGCAGGATTTGCGGTGGTGCACGAAGGCCGCCGTCTCTACGTGGTACAGGACTTCGCTCACGGAGTGCCTCCGCGCAGCGCCGATCAGGCCGAAAAAGTCACCATCGAGGTTGTCAAGCGGATGCGGGCGCAAGGCGGACAGAGCAAGATGTCACAGTTGCAGGCGCGCCATTCCGACGATCTCCAGGAAGCCGCCTGCTCCATGGCACAACAGGATCGTCTCGAAACCCACTCGCTCACCCGTTTTAGTCGTCCACGCTACATCCTGAGCTACGCGACCATGCAACCAGAAGTGCTCGCGCCCAGCGCAACCAAAGCGGTCGAAGACGGCCGAGTGCGCAGCTTTTCTCTCGGTGTCTGTTTCGCGCGTACGCCGACCTATCCTACCGGCACGTACTGGATCGCGATGCTGTTCTACTAAATCCGCCATCCACATCTTGTTTCGCAACCCTGTGCTAACCTGCTCTCAGAGCATGGCTTCCCCGGGAAAAGTTGTGATTGGCACGGCTGGCTGGTCGTACAAAGACTGGGAAGGGATTTTCTATCCTTACGGAATGCAGCGCCAGAAGCGGCATCCGCTGGAGTACCTGGCACAATTCTTCGACGTGGTCGAGATCAATACGTCGTTCTACGGACACATCAAGCCGGAGTTGGCTCGGCTCTGGTGCCGCAAAGTGGAGCCGGTGAATCCGGGATTTGTTTTCACCGCCAAACTTCACCGCTCGTTTACCCACTCGCCGCTGGCAGTCATGGAGCCGACGTCTGCCGCCACCATCAAACCAACTGATGAAGACGAGGCACGGGCCCGCGAGGGTCTGGATGTGCTCGCGTCGGCCGGACGCCTGGGCGCGCTGCTAGTTCAATTTCCGGTCTCGTTCAAGAACACCTCGCTGAATCGCGAATATCTGGAACAACTGTTGCGGCAGTTCATTGAATATCCCCGGGTGGTTGAGGTGCGGCACTCGAGCTGGAACAATTCTGAAACCCTGGCCTACTTCACACGGCAAAACGTCGGATTCTGCAACATCGATCAGCCTTTGATCGGACGCTCGCTCGAACCGACCGAGCACGTTACCGCTGCTATCGGCTATGTGCGCCTGCACGGCCGCAACTACGATGAGTGGTTCGAGGCCGAGCGCGGAGAAGATCGCTATAACTATCTCTACTGCCATGACGAACTCGGAGCGTGGAAGCTCAAGATCGAAAACATCGCGCGCAGCGCTGAAAGGACCTTCGTGGTTGCCAACAATCACTTCGAAGCGAAAGGCGCAGTCAACGCTTTGCAACTCCGCCACATGCTCACCGGAGAGCGGGTGAAGGCGCCGGAGTTGCTGATCAAGCACTACGCCGAACTCGACAAGATCGCCGATCCCGTCCCGGACATTACCGATCCCAATCTGCCGCTGCTGGCGTAACGCCGCACCGTTTACTCTTCACCAGCCGAGCGTCATCCCGAAGCGCGGCGCTTTCTTCAGCCGCGCGAGGGATCTGGCGCGTACCGTCGCGAGACTGAAAACCTGGGGCCTCGCCGCTTCACGCCAGATCCCTCAGCCGGTTGCACTGCGCCGGCTTTCGGGATGACGCTCGGTAGGATCAGGTCCCTCCGCACACGTAAACCAGTCTTTTCCAGCAGCGAACCTCAGCGGCTAAAGCCGCACCCTTTCAAGGCAATCTCGCGAACGCCCTGGGCCTTGGCCTTTCGTCACACTTTTCATGGAACCTTTTGCGGCGGCGTGCGTATCTATCAGTGTGACGACGAGGTGAGACCGGAACTAACCTTCCGCTGGCTGCCGCGTCCAATACGGTAAGAGGAGAATGGTTTATGGATGCCAAGTACAACTTCATCATCGATAGCATGAGCTGGCGGATCGCGCTGAATGTCGCCGGATTCGCTACCTGGCTGGCTGCCTGTGTGGTACTGCTCCGCATCGCCGCGTAATTCGTGGCGCCTCAGCCGTAACCACCAAACAATTTCTCAAGAGCGAAAAGGGCTTCCGCTGCGGGGAAAAATTGCCCCGAGGAGGGGAGGCCCTTTGAGTTTCGCATGAAACGGCCTTGCACATCTTGTTGCGCAGTGTAGGGTGCCTGGGATGGGTTGAATCGACGCCTTTGGAGGGCGCGCCCTCTAGCCGCATAGCGGTGGAATCTGTTAGCCCAGCGCGTAAGCGCTGGGTCGGGGATGTCCTGAGGGAAAAGCCCCCTTCAGGGGGCGGCACCAGCGCGGCTCGAGTCCGGCACGGTTTCAGTTTCTCAGAAAACGAAGCGCTCGCCTGTGCCGACTGTCACCACAAGTTGCCGAATGGCACTTAATGCAGCCGGATGCGCTGGCAAGGCCCTTCGCCGCATCGCCCGACTTCAGAACGCGAAAAGCCGACTGGAGCGAAGGCTACGCCCAACACGTTGCGACCTATGCCTTTTCCGGGGTATCTCGGTGTTCACAAGAGATGCGTCGTGAAGGCACCCTTCTAGGGCGTTATCTTAAAAATGACGCCATAACCGTGTCCACCCACGTTGGTTGAACCATACAGATTGCCAGTTTTGTCCAAAGTCAGGCCACCAAACGGAGACTCACCGTCCTTGCCCTTAAAAGTGTGAAGCCTGGTGAACTTCCAACTTCCGTTAGGGTTGGGCGAGAGTTCGAACGCGGTGCCAACTCCCCGGCCACCATCCCGGTTCGTGCCGTATAGATTACCCGCCTCGTCCAGAACCAAACTGGCCACGGGATGTGTGCCGCCGGCGCCCCTGAAGGCCCGCAATCTAGTGAATTTCCAGCTTCCGTCTCGCTTCGGCGTAAGCTTGAAGGCGACACCTCCGCAACCAAGTGACCAAGGATCGCAGCCCTTGGGAACGCCACCGCTGGTTGTCGTGCCGTACAGAACTCCGTTTGCATCCAGAGCTAAACCTCCATAAACGATTCCTCCGTCCCCACCTCCCGTGAAACCATGAAGCACACTCTCTGCCCAACTTCCATCAGGCTGTGCCGTCAGTTTGAATACGATGCCAAGTGTGAAAGTTGTGGCAAACGCTGTCGTGCCATAAAGGTTACCTTCACCATCCAAAATCACACCAGAGTAAGGCCCGCATCCATCACCAGATTTTGTGCCGAACGAATGGACTCTTGTATAGGTCCACCTGCCTTTTGGGTCAGGTGAAAGTCTGAACGCGGTGCCGCATCCGACTGGACCACCATCGTAGGTGGTGCCGTAAAGATTGCCGGATGAGTCGAGGACTAGCCCAGCAAAAGAGTACTGACCATCCTCGCCGTTACCAAAATTCCACAATACTGTGTGCGTCCAACTTCCGTCCGGGTTTGGCGTCAGTTCAAAAACCGTTCCGAAATTTGCTGTTCCCCCATGCAATGTAGTGCCATAGAGGTTGCCCGCCTGATCGAAGATCAATGGAGCGTATGTGTTTGCGCCGTCGCTACCGCCCTGGAACGCGTATATGATTTTCTCGGACCAGCTTCCGTCCGGATTCGGAGACAACATATAAACAGTGCCGCAAGCGCCGCCATCACAAAGGTTGCTCTTATTTCCGCCCGTGTAGGTCGTACCGTACAAATTCCCTGCAGCGTCCACAATCGGAGCGGAACCGGGTTTTATTCCATCTCCCTCGAGACCTTTGAGCTTGCGCAGCGCCTCGTAGTTTACTGCCGCAGCCGTTGAGGTCATGAACAATGTGGATGCGAAGACGGCTAGGGTTATAGCGATCAGGGTTGAAATTTGTCTGTGACTCATCGCGCACTCCTTTTACGAGTGATAGGCAGATACTAACCCCAAATCCCACCCGCATTAACTACATGATCCAAATAATTTGACTGCGCAGCCCAAGCGAATCGATGCAAGCTAAGCTCTAGATGTCACTTCCACCCTCGCCGCGTAATGCGAATCCACATACTCATCGAGTATCTGAATGAACTCCGCCACGATGTGATCGCCCTTCAGCGTGGTGAACAGGCGGCCGTCGACGTAGACCGGGGCTTTGGGCTCTTCGAAGGTTCCGGGGAGGGAGATGCCGAGGCTGGCGTGCTTGGATTCTCCAGGGCCGTTGACCACGCAGCCCATCACCGCGACTTTCATTTCTTCGACGCCGGTGTGGGTTTCCTTCCAGCGCGGCATCTGCTCGCGCAGGTAGGTTTGAATCTGGTCCGCCATTTCCTGGAAGAAGGTACTGGTAGTGCGTCCGCAGCCGGGGCAGGCAGTGACCTGCGGGGTGAAGCTGCGAATGCCCATGGATTGAAGAATCTGCTGAGCGACGCGAACTTCTTCGGTGCGGTCGCCGCCGGGCGCGGGCGTAAGCGAGACGCGTATGGTGTCGCCGATGCCTTCCTGCAAGAGCACCGAGAGTGCTGCCGATGAGGCCACGATTCCTTTGGCACCCATGCCGGCTTCGGTTAGTCCGAGATGCAGCGGATACTGGCACCGGGCCGCGAGCCTGCGGTAGACGTCGATCAGGTCTTGAACCCCGCTTACTTTGGCGCTGAGGATGATCTGGTCGGAACGCAGGCCGTACTTCTCCGCCATGGCCGCCGAATCCAACGCGCTTATGACCAAGGCTTCCATGGTCACTTCGCGGGCGTCTTTCGGCTCGGAGAGCTTGGAGTTCTCGTCCATCATGCGGGTGAGCAGCGCCTGGTCGAGCGAGCCCCAGTTCACGCCAATGCGCACCGGCTTCTGATTCTCGACTGCCACTTCGACCATGGTGCGGAAGTTGGAATCGTCCTTGCGGCCGATGCCGACGTTGCCGGGATTAATGCGGTACTTGGCCAAGGCGCGAGCGCATTCGGGATATTTCTTGAGCAGGATGTGTCCGTTGTAATGGAAGTCGCCGATGATGGGCACGCGTACGCCCTGCTGGTCGAGTTGCTCGACGATCGGCATCACAGCCGCGGCGGCGTCTTCGTTGTTCACCGTTACCCGCACCAGCTCCGAGCCGGCGCGGGCGAGCGCGGCGACCTGCTTGACTGTGGACTGGATGTCGGCGGTGTCGGTGTTGGTCATCGACTGCACCACGACCGGTGCATTGCTGCCGATGCGCACCCCGGCAATCGAGCCGTTGACGGATTTTCTGCGTTGAATGTTGGCCATGCGGAATACTTAGTTTAGCACGCTATTTTCGGTGGCCGCTCATGCAGGAAAACCGGAAACCACAGAGGACACTGAGGGACACGAAGGAACACCTTGTACCTTCATGTCCTTACGTGGATAGACAGATTAACTACGGCAGCCGTTGTGCCAGTCCTGGCAGGGTCTTCACCAGATCGTTATAGATCACCATCACTGCAAAGAGCACCAGGAACACGAACGCAGCCTGGTAGATGCGTTCTTTGATCCGCAGGCTGATGTCGCGGCGGATCAGGCTCTCGACGATCAGCAGCATGATGACGCCGCCGTCGAGAATTGGAATGGGCAGCAGGTTGAAGATACCAAGATTGAGGCTGATGGCCGCGGTTAGAGCCATGAGCGGCGTCCAGCCTTTCTCGCTGGCGGCTTGGCCTGCGGCCCGGCCGATGCCGATGGGGCCCTCCACAGTGCGCAAAGAAACCTGGCGTCGAACCAGTTTTTCGACCAGCTCAAGAATCAGCAGGGACGTTTTCTTGTTCTCGTCCAAAGAACGTTGCAAAGCATCGCTGAATGGCAGGCTACCGACTTTGGTCGGAATGCTCTGGATGCCGATGCGGTAGCGTTGTTCCTTGAGCCCTTCGACGTCGGCGAGAACCGGTTGCACCCGGAAAGTGAGATCCTTTCCGTCGCGGCGCACGGTAAGGTCAATGGGTTTGTCTTTGGTCTGTTTGAGACTCTGGATCATGGCGGCGATGGCGGGCACCGGCTTGCCGTCCATGGCGATGATCTCATCGCCTTCTTTGATCCCTGCTTTCTCCGCCGGCATGCCGCTTTCGAGATCGGTTACGATATTCGGCTGTTCAGCAATCAGCCCCGCGTATCCCATCTGCGAGACGCCGTAGGCTTCGGGCGTCAGGGTTTTCTGCAACGTCTGATTGCCTCTCTGAATGCTAATATCCAGCGCCTGATTCGGGCTGAGCGCAATTCTGGGTTCCACCTGTTCCCAGGTCGGATTCTCCATGCCATCCAGGCGGGTGATGCGATCTCCCGGTTGCAGACCGATCTTGGCCGCGGCTGAGTCCGGATCCACCCAGCCGAGCACGACCGGCTGATCGATGTAGACCGGATATTCAAAGTGCAACATGTAGACCGTGGTCAGCAGCCCAATCGCCAGAAAAATATTCATGGCTGGGCCTGCAATAGCGATCACGAAGCGGTGCCAGCGCGGATGCGACAGAAATTCGCCCGGGTCCCCGGTGCGCTCATCCATCGGGTTCTCGCCGCTCATCTTGACGTAGCCGCCGAGCGGAATGGCGCTGATCCGGTAATCGGTTTCGCCCTTGCGGAAACCCAGCAGGCGCTTGCCGAACCCAATGGAAAAGACCTCCACGCGCACGCCAAAATACTTCGCGGCCGCGTAGTGGCCGAACTCGTGGATCAGGATCATGATGCCCAGAACCACACCGACAGCCAGAACTGCTGTGAGAAATTCAGACATAAAGCTTGGTTAGTCCCCTCGCAAAGCTACAGAAACAGGCTGCAAACTTGCGGACTTCCCGGCGAGCTGCTCGACGCGAACCCGAGCCACCTGGCGGGCCTCAGTGTCCCTTTCCAGTACCTGCTTAATAGATTCCAACTTCCCCGTATTTGTTTCAGAAATCACGTCTTCGATCAGTACGGGAATCTGATCGAAGCGGATGCGGCCATCCAGAAACGCCGCTACCGCCACTTCATCGGCGGCATTGAGTGCAATAGTTTTCGCACCTCCGGCCTCCGCTGCCTCATAGGCTAACCTTAGACAGGGAAATTTTTCCATGTCCGGAGGGATGAATTCGAGGTGTCGTAAGTCCATGACCGGGAAGCGCATATCCGATTCAATGCGATCCGGATAAGTGAGCGCATACAGGATTGGCAAGCGCATGTCGGTCACGGAAAACTGAGCAAGTATGCTGCCATCTATGAACTCTACCATGGAGTGGACGGTCGACTGAGGATGCACCATGACCTGAATCTGTTCCGGGGGAAGATGGAACAAGCGGCAGGCTTCGATGACCTCGAACCCCTTATTCATCAATGTGGCCGAGTCAATTGTGATGCGACGCCCCATCTTCCAGGTTGGATGATTCAGCGCCTGCTCCACCGTGATCGAAGAAAACTGAGCCTTTGGTGTGTGCAAAAAAGGCCCACCTGAGGCCGTCAGCCAGATGCGATGGACCTCTTCCATCTTGCCGCCCCGCAGGCACTGGTGGACAGCATTGTGTTCGCTGTCAATCGGCAGGAGCGCTTTGCCTTGCTTGCGCGCCTCGGCGGTGATCAACTCCCCGGCGGCGACCAGGCACTCCTTGTTGGCAAGTCCAACGCTCTTGCCCGCCCGCACAGCCTCATAGGTAGCCTCGAGTCCCGCTACACCGACTATAGCGCTGACTACGAAATCAGCATCGGGATGAGTGGCGACGCGAACCGCGCCGGCAGATCCGTGGGTGACTTCGATGTCGGTGGAACCTGCTGCTCGAAGGCGCGTGCGCAAATCTTCGGCGTCGGCCTCGCGGGCCATCGAAACCACTCGCGGCTTCCAGCGCCGGGCCTGCTCGAACGCCGCGTCAACATTCCTGCCAGCGGCCAAAGAGACCAACTCAAACCGCTCGGGATAGGATTCGACGACGCTGAGAGTGCTACGGCCGATAGAGCCGGTCGAACCCAGGATGGCGATACGCTTCATGAATTCATGAACCACAAAGGACACAAAGGCACACGAAGGACTCTGCTAAGCGCCTTTCCTTCGTGTACCTTAGTGTCCTTCGTGGTCTAATCGTCTTTTCTCTACTGCAACACGCGCCAAGCCGCATAGTACCACAGCACCGGCGCGGCAAAGAGCAGGGCATCGATGCGGTCGAGCATGCCTCCATGGCCGGGCAGGATGCTGCCGGAATCCTTTACCCCGGCACCGCGCTTGATCAATGATTCCACCAAATCACCCAACTGCGCCGCAATATTAAGGACCGCCGACAACACCAGGATCGGTCCCAGCAGCGGCTTTTGCAGCCCGAACATGCCATCGCGCTGCTCAATCAGGTGCGCTCGCAGCAGTGCCGAACTGATCGGCAAGGCATAACTGAAGAGCAGCAACCCCACGAGAAGGCTGGCAAGCATCGAGGCCAGGGCGCCCTCCCAGGTCTTCTTCGGGCTGATGCGCGGCGACATCAAATGCCGCCCCAACGACCGTCCCACAAAGTACGCAAAGATATCGCCCGCCCACACGATCAGCAGCAGATACAACAGAAGAAACGCTCCTGCCCATTGCTCGCGCAATTGCACCAGCATCCCTAGCGGTAAGGCGACGTATGCGAATGAGAACACCGAGACCATCGCCGCTGGGAATGCGCTGCTCAAATCGGCGCGCCGCATGGCGATGGTCAGAAACAAAAACGCGGCGAAGGTCGCGGCGAAGGCAGCCGTTCCGACCAAGTTTGCGGTCGACAACAGGGGCGGGCTGCCCGAGGGATTCACCGCCAACAACAGGAAAAATGCGCCAACGAAAATGTAAGTTGGCCAATGAAACGGCCGGATGCCGTAGCTCTCGGAAAGCTTCAGCAGCTCCTGCACCGAGAGCAGCGCGACCAGCGCGGCCACCAGCGCCAGCACGGGAATGGGAGCGCGCAGCACCAGCGCCAGGACAATGGGAATCAGGACCACTGCCGTGGCGATGCGTTTTAGCACGGGAAGTTGGCCTCAGGTCCGCGCCACTTTAGGCGCGTGAGGATGTGCACTGTCGCCCGCCAGTCCGCCGTAGCGGCGCTCCCGCTTCTGGTACTCGGCGATTCCTTCCAGCAGGTGGGTGCCGCGAAATTCCGGCCAAAGCGTCGAAGTCACGTAGATTTCAGCATAGGCAAGCTGCCAGAGCAGGAAATTGCTTAACCGCATTTCGCCGCTGGTGCGGATCACCAGGTCGGGATCAGGTAGATGTCGGGTGTACAGATTCCGCGAAACCGCGTCTTCGTCGATGTGCAGATGTTGTAAGCCGCCATTGCTGGCTGCCGCGTCCACCAGGGAGCGGAAGGCGTCCACCAGTTCCGAGCGCGCGCTGTAGTTCAGCGCCAGCGTGAGCACCATGCCGGTGTTGTGCGCCGTGGCTTCCCGCGCCCAAGCCATTTTGTCCTGCACGGCGGGCGGCAGCTCCAGCTTTCGCCCAATGTATTCCAGGCGGATATTGTTCTTATTCAGCGTGGGGACTTCCTGCTTCAGGTAGCGGCACAGCAGTCCCATCAGGAAATCCACTTCGCTCTTGGGGCGCTTCTTCCAGTTCTCCTCGGAGAAGGCATAGAGCGTCAGGGCATGAATACCGATACGGGCCGCGGTCTCGACCGTCGAACGCACCGATGCGACTCCGGCGCGGTGACCAGCCACGCGCGGCAGATGGCGGCGGCGCGCCCAGCGCCCGTTGCCATCCATGATGATTGCGATATGCTTTGGGAGCCGTGTCGGATCCAGCTGCAGGTAAACTTCCGTTTCCTTCCGATCCAGCCCGGCAGGTACTGTTTGGTGCAAGCGAACCTCTACCTGTATCAGCAAGCTAACACAGGAATTAGGTCCTTGCAATGACACTGAGGGGGCCAGGTGCGGGGAGGCTCTCTGTTTGCCAATCTTTCGGAAGTCTCCCCATGTCAAACCGGTCATCTCTGCTTAATCTCCAGCCTCCTCCGGCACCACGCTCAATTCCAGCTTATCCGTATACCGCAGAATGGTTAGAGGAGTGTCTGTCGCCACGCACCCATCGGTCAGCAGTCGATGCAGATCATCGACGCCTGCCACAGGCATGCCGCCGAGGCTGATAATCATGTCGCCTTCCCGCAACCCGGCCTTCCGCGCCGGACTGTTCTCCTCGACCGACAACACCACCACGCCGGTCTCCTTTGGCAGATCGTAGAAGCGCACCAGTCGACGGTGGATCGGAGCAGTCTGCGCCGAGACCCCAATGTAACTGCGCCGGATGCGCCCCTCGCGCAGCAAGGCCGAAGCCACGAACTTCGCCGTGTTGATGCCAATGGCGAAGCACAACCCCTGGGCTCCGAGGATCGTCGCCGTATTCACGCCTACCACGCGCCCGTCCGATGCCACCAGCGGTCCGCCCGAGTTTCCGGGATTCAGCGCTGCGTCGGTCTGAATGACGTCGTCGATCAAGCGGCCCGATTGCGACCGCAGCGATCGTCCCATCGCGCTCACCACGCCAGCTGTCACCGTATACTGGAAGCCATAAGGATTTCCCACGGCAATCACCAGTTGTCCGACCCGGAGTTGCTGCGAGTCTCCCAAGGGAGCGGCCACCAGATTCGGAGCGTCCACCCGAATCACCGCCAGGTCGGTGGCTGGATCGTCGCCGATGGTGTGCGCGGGCAATCGGCGCCCGTCCGCCAGCGACACATCCATGCGCCGCGCGGCATGCACCACGTGGCTATTGGTGAGAATCAATCCATCCGGAGTGAATACAAATCCCGATCCGCCACCGTGACGCTCGCCTCCGCGCCCCGGCTGGGCGACATCAATCTTGACTACCGACGGGCTAATCTTTTCCGCCGCACCCACAACCGCCTGCGAGTAAGCGTCGAAGAGAGGAGCATCATCCAGCGGACGCGACACACCCCCGGGCAGATCCATCGACGCCGGCGGCTGCCCAGACAGGGGAACAAACATTTCATCCAGGTTCATGAGCGGATAGATGTCGGGAATCGCGCGGTGGATTCAAGCGCCCCATGGCCCAGGAAAGCGCACGCCCAAACTAACCCTCACCAGCAGAACTGGTGGT
>Ga0335079_10006665_pt1 | contig 13209 bp, 8 predicted proteins | sample Lox_Sample_33_FD_206719 | JGI IMG/M metagenome (GOLD analysis project Ga0335079, IMG submission 206719) | Soil microbial communities from Loxahatchee National Wildlife Refuge, Florida, United States - Lox_Sample_3.3 | ecosystem: Environmental > Terrestrial > Soil > Wetlands | place: USA: Florida... | reverse complement strand
TCAGCGTGCTCGCGACTGATATGCTCTAATGCGAATTGCCCAGTGCTAGCCACTAAATGCTGATTTTCCGCAAACCTCTCGAGGGTATCGAGCGCCCCGTCATGCCTGCTGATGTCGTCATTGTCGGTGGCGGTCCGGCAGGCATGGCTTGCGCCTTGCGCCTGTCGCAACTGATTGACGAATACAACGCCGCCAACCCCAACGCTCAGCTCAGCAAAGAGAATATCTACGTTCTCGAAAAAGCCCGTGAGATCGGCCAGCACTGCCTTTCCGGCGCCTTGCTCGATCCGCGCTCCATGCGCGAGTTGTTGCCCGGCTTCGAAAAGCAGGCTCCGCTGGATGCGCAGGTTTCAAAGGAAGCCGTGTACTTCCTCACCCAGAACGGAAAGTTCAAGCTCCCCATCACGCCGCCGCCGCTGCGTGACCACGGCAATTACGTCATCTCGTTGAATCGTTTTGTGAAGTGGCTGGGCGGCAAGGTGGAAGAAACCGGCATCACCGTTTTTACCGGCTTTGCCGGCTCCGAGCTTCTTTTCGACGGCAACCGCGTCACCGGCGTCCGCACCGATGACAAGGGCGTGGACAAGCAGAACCAGAAGAAATCGAACTTCGAGCCCGGTTACGATCTGCAGGCTAAAGTCGTGATCCTGGCGGAAGGGACGCGCGGCTCGCTCTGCAAGCAGCTCATCACCCGCTTCAAACTCGATGCGGACCGCAACCCACAAACCTACGGCCAGGGCATCAAAGAGCTATGGGAGGTCCCCGCCGACCGCATTGCTCCCGGTGAAGTGATTTACACCATGGGCTGGCCCCTCACCCCCAAAGAATATGGCGGCGCCTGGATCTACGGCGGCAAAGACAACATCGTTTCGCTCGGCTTTGTCACCGGCCTCGATTATCCCGACCCGCGGCTCGATCCCCAGCATGTTTTGCAGGAGTTCAAGAAGCATCCCTTCGTTTCCGCGCTGCTGGCGGGCGGCAAGCTGGTGCGCTACGGAGCAAAGTCTCTGCCTTATGGCGGCTGGTGGTCGCTGCCGCCGCTGGCCGGCAATGGCTGGATGATCATTGGCGATTCCGCTGGTTTTCTGAACTCCGCCCGCCTGAAAGGAATTCATCTTGCCGTCAAAAGCGGCATGTTGGCCGCCGAGACGGCATTCGAGGGCCTGAAGAAAGGCGATTTCTCGGCGGTCACGCTTCGCCACTTCCAGGAAAAAGTCGAATCCAGCTGGATCAAGGAAGAGTTGTGGAAGGTGCGAAACTTTCACCAGGGCTTCGAGCACGGCCTGTGGGCGGGATTATTCCATGCCGGTTTGCAGCAGTTCACCGGCGGCCGCGGCCTGCATGAACGTTACCCTTCGGCGCCCGGCTATGAGCGAATGAAAAAGATCGGCGAAGTGTCCGCCAGCGGCGGCGAGGAAGCCCTGCTGATCGGCCCCGCCAAGGGTGACGGCAGGCTGACCTTCGATAAGCTCACTGACCTCTACCACTCCGGCACCAAGCACGAAGAAGACCAGCCCGCCCATCTTGTCATCCACAACACCGATATCTGCAACCGCCGCTGCGTGAAGGAATTCGGCAGCCCCTGCCAGAACTTCTGCCCCGCCAACGTTTACGAAATGGTGGATGATGCCACGCAGCCTACTGGCAAAGCCATCAGCCTGAACCCTTCCAACTGCGTGCACTGCAAGACCTGCGATATCGCCGATCCTTACCAGATCATCACCTGGGTCCCGCCAGAGGGCGGCGGCGGACCGAATTATGACGGCATGTGATCGCGGCGCTGAAGTGTAGCAAACTCGCCGGCTCTCCCGGGGCATCCCATCTAGAGTCGGAAAGGACGGTGCTCGTGTTTCCAGCACTGGCTCGATTTACTGACCTCGGGCTGTTGTTACTGCGGCTGATGGTGGGCATGGTGTTTTTCACCAGCGGCTGGAGTCATCTCAAGAATCCCGAAGAGCGCAGCAAGAGTATTGAAGCGAGCAAGGCTTTCACCATCGTACTCGGCCTGGGCGAGACACTGGGCAGCCTGGGTATTATTTTCGGGGTGCTCACCCAGCCCGCGGCCCTCGGGCTGATCCTCATCATGCTCGGCGCAATCCAGAAAAAGATCTTCGTCTGGCATAGCGGCTTCTGGGGCGAGAAGAACTCCGGCTGGCATTACGAACTCATGTTCATCGTGATGAACCTGGTCATTCTGTTCACTGACGGCGGGCGTTGGATACTGCTTAACTAGAAAGCGCGCCACTGGGGCCCTTCGCCCTCGCCCGCCACCTCAATGCTTGAACGAGATGTTCAGCCCGGTGGTCAGCAGAATGTCATTCTGCTTCTTTCCCGCGGGAGGATTGGTCACGTAGATATCTCCGAAGGCATTCTGCCAGCCCAGCCACTTGCTCAGCTTGGTCACCGTGCCGAAATTAAACGTAGCGCGATACTGGCCCGCCTCGTTCAGATCGGGATAGCCGTACAGCTTCTCCGTCACGATCGTGGAGGCGCCCAGCTTCTTCGTAAGTTCCTCCCCCAGCGTGAGCGCGGCCAGATTGCGCTGCAGGGTTGTGTAATTCTCGCGGGTGTAGTTTCCGCCGGCAAGCAAGTCAAGCGTCGTGCGATCACTCTTGATGGCGTGAAAACCAGCGCCCCCGCTGAACACGGAGCGTAAATTCAACTCCTGCAGAGCGTCGGTCTGAAAGTCGGCGCCGCCAAAACCAAAAAGCCGGGAGTCGAAATCGTGATCGTAACGGGCGCCGCCCTGGGTGGAGTTGGCGGTGGTGCTGGGCACGGCGCCGGGCGCGTCGTTGCTGGCAAACACCGAATTGGCATACAGGCCGAGGTGGTCATGCAGGGTCTTGCGGTCGCCGGTATAAGCCAGCGCCAGGTTTTTGGTCTCACTGTTACCGCGGGTCACGGCGAAGCTCACATTGGCGCTGTTGTCCCAGCCGTGCAGCAAGCCCGGATGCAGCGACTTCTCATAGGCCGCTTCTTCCTCGGGGTCGCGAATGAACGTCACTGCGTCCTTGGCTACCGTGACCGGCGGCTGGCTGGGCGCTTCCACCTCGATGCTGCCATTCGAGGTCGTCACCGGGCCGGCTATGGTCTGGCCGCTCTTCAATCCCACGTGCAGCGCTCCGGACGACTGAATCTGCTCGATCGCCGGCCATTTCACCGTAACTTCTCCGGCGTAGTCGGTCTTGATCACCAGCGTCTTGCCGTCCGACTTGACGATCGTGCCCGACAGGCGATCACCGTTCTGCAGCGTGATCTGGTCGGCAAACATACACTGCGCCAACAGCAAAACAGAGGCGATTACAGCAAATTTCCACGGAATACGCATACGTCTTTCTCCAAACTGCCAGGTTTGATAGGGCATGTTGATGCTAAAGAAACGGCCCTCGCTGATGAAAGTATTTGCCAGGGGCATGGACCGCTTTCTCATCTTTCCTCGATTGGGTTATCCTGTGCCGCGAGGAAAACCATGCACCGGAAATGCTCCGGCTTCACCGCACCGTTCCTGTTGGTTGTGTCGCTTGTCGTGGCCGCCAATTCCCAGCAGGTCACGATTCCTTCCACCGGCTTCGCCGGCCTGGATAAGTACCGGGCCTCCCGCATCGCGGTTTACACCGACGATTTCGGCCAATTGGCCCGCTACCGCGACGCCGACGCGGCCCTTAAACCTCCGGCGGCGGGCGAAAACCGCGTGGTCTTCATGGGCGACTCGATTACCGATATCTGGAAGCTCGAAGACTCGTTCCCCGGCAAACCCTACGTCAACCGGGGCATTGGCGGCCAGACCACCCCGCAGATGCTGGTCCGCTTCCGCGAAGACGTGATTGACCTGCAGCCCAAGGTTGTGGTCATTCTTGCCGGCACTAACGACATTGCCGGCAATACCGGGCCCATGAGGCTCGAGGACATCGAAGCCAACCTCTCTTCCATGACCGAACTGGCGCGGCTGCATGGCATACGCGTCATTCTGTCCTCGCTTCTGCCTGTGCACAACTATACCGAACGCTCGAAGGATTTTTTCGCCCAGCGCCCAATGGAGAAGATCCTGGCGCTCAACCGCTGGCTGAAGGATTATTGCGCCGCCCAGCATCTGATCTATCTCGATTATTTCAGCCATATGCTGGATGATAAAGGCCTGCTGCAAAGAGACCTCTCCGACGACGGTCTGCACCCCAATGCCGCCGGATTCAAGGTAATGGCGCCCCTAGCGGAAGCGGCTATCGAGAAGGCGCTCAAAGAGAAGCGTTAGGACTTATAATAGAGGCCAGTTTCCGACCGCCGGAGCCTTCGGGCATACCTGGCTCTGGCGGCGAGGGAGGATGACGCGGGCGAGGCCGCCCGCGCCACACTTTCCCGAGGGTGTAGGTGGAAACGCCTGCGCCTCCCGTGCTTGGAAAGGAAACGGCTAGCGGCTTCTGCCTGCCTGTCTCTCTCCTTTCCAAAAGCACTCTGCAATCAGCACTCGGCATTCAGCCGGGAAGGACCTTGCCGGAGCTGGCTTGGCTGAGTGCTGGATGCTGAGTGTTGAATGCTGCTCACCGACAAATTCGGCCGGGCCATCACCGATCTGCGCATCGCCATCACCGATCGCTGCAACTACAAGTGCGTCTACTGCCGCACCGGCAATGATGGCGCACTGTACAGCGATCTGCCATTCGCCGATTATCTGCGCATGGCCGGGGTTTTGGCGCGTCTGGGAATCCGGAAGATTCGCATCACCGGCGGCGAGCCGCTGCTGCGCAAGGGTGTGGTGGAGTTTGTGCGCGAGTTGGCCAAGCTGAATGATGTGGATGGCGAAGCGCTCGATCTGGCCCTGACTACCAATGGCCATTTGCTAGCCGACTTGGCCAAGCCTCTGAAAGATGCCGGCCTCACCCGCGTCACCGTCAGTATGGACGCGGTAGATCCCGACCGCTTCGCCCGCATCACCCGCGTGTCCAACGGCTTCGATAACGTTTTGTCGGGCATTCGCGCCGCCCGCCGGGCCGGCCTGTGGCCGGTGAAAGTAAACTGCGTGCTGCTGCGCGGCTTCAATGAAGACCAGATCATTCCCTTTGGCATGTTCGCCCGCGAAGAAGGCGTGATTGTGCGCTTCATCGAGTTCATGCCGCTCGAGGAAGACCGGGTTTGGGCGCCGGAAACTGTAGTTACTTTGGATGAGATCCTGCGGCGTATGGCCGAGTACCGGCCGCTGGTGGAGATTCCCCACGGCCGCAGCGAGACGGCGCGCCGCTATCACTTCGATGACGGCCTCGGCGAGATCGGCATCATTGCGCCCGTCTCCCATCCTTTCTGCGGCCATTGCAGCCGCATTCGCATCACCTCCGACGGAAAAATCCGCACCTGTCTGTTCTCCGTTTGGGACCACGACCTCTACGGCCAGATGCGGCGCGGGGCTTCCGACGACGAGTTGGCCGAATTCATCGGCGGCGTGGTTCAGAAAAAAGAAGAACGGCACCATATCGGCGAGGCAGATTTCGTTCCCGCATCGCGAACCATGGTGCACATCGGGGGATGACGTCCCGGCGAGCGGGGCCTAAGACCCGGCCCAAGCAGCTCAATCCGCGGCGGCCTGCGCGGCCAGGGCCGATTGCTCGCTGCCAATGCGCATCCCGTAAAACGACTTGTAGACGAACAAGAACGAGACCAGGAAGAACGCCAGCGCGAGTATGTGGCTCAGCACCGCGCCCTTGCTGGCAGTCAGCGTCACTGCCAGCTCTACCGCCAGCAATCCAAAAAGGGTGGTGAATTTGATGATGGGGTTCAGAGCGACAGAAGATGTGTCTTTGAAGGGGTCGCCGACGGTATCGCCAATGACCGTGGCGGCGTGCAGCTCGGTGCCTTTCTGCTTGAGCTCGACTTCCACAATCTTCTTGGCATTGTCCCAGGCCGCGCCCGCATCGGCCATGAAGATGGCCTGATAGAGGCCGAAGATCGCAATCGAAATGAGATATCCAATGAAATAGAACGGCTCAACAAAGGCGAACGCCAGCGTGGCAAAAAAGACCGCCAGAAAGATGTTGAGCATGCCTTTCTGCGCGTATTGTGTGCAAATCTGCACCACTTTCTTGCTGTCGGCCACCGAAGCCTTCTCCACGCCTTCGAGCTTGATGTTGGCCTTGATGAACTCCACCGCGCGGTAGGCTCCGGTGGTCACGGCCTGGGTGGAGGCGCCGGTGAACCAGTAAATGATGGCCCCGCCCGAAACCAGCCCCAGCACAAATGGCGCGTGCAGCAGCGAAAGGTTGCTGACGTTCTGCGTCAGCCCGTTGGTCAGCGCCATGATGATGGAAAAGATCATGGTCGTCGCGCCAACCACCGCGGTCCCGATGAGCACTGGCTTGGCCGTGGCTTTGAAGGTGTTGCCCGCGCCATCGTTGGCTTCGAGCAGGTCCTTGGCGCGCTCGAAGTTTACATCTACGTTGAAATCTTTCTTCAATTCCTGCTGGATGTTGGGCACGTGTTCGATCAGCGAGAGCTCGAAGACCGATTGCGCGTTGTCGGTAACCGGCCCGTAAGAATCCACCGCAATCGTGACCGGGCCCATGCCCAGGAAGCCAAAAGCCACCAGGCCGAAGGCAAACACCGGCGCCGCCACCATCAGATTCGCCAGGCCCATGGTGCTGACGTAGTAGCCAATGGACATCAGAATCACCATGGAGAAGCCGAGGTAGTATCCCGAGAAGTTGCCGGCTACGAAGCCGGAAAGAATGCCCAGCGAGGCCCCGCCCTCCTGCGCCGAAGTGACCACTTCCTTCACGTGGCGCGACTCGGTTGAAGTGAAAACCTTCACCAGCTCTGGAATGATCGCCCCCGCCAGCGTGCCACAGGAGATAATGGTCGAAAGCTTCCACCATTGCGTCGAATCCGCATAGGCGCCGGTCTTGAACACAGGAATGATCACCGATGAAACCGCGTAGGTGAAAACGATCGAGACCAGCGAGGTAATCCACACCAGCGAGGTCAAGGGCGCTTCAAAATTCATCTCACTCGCATTGCCATACTTTGCCTTGGCGATGGCGCCATTCAGGAAATAAGAGACCGCGCTGGCCACCAGCATGACCACGCGCATAACGAAAATCCAAACCAGCAACTGCACCTGAATGACCGGGTCTTTCACTCCCAACAGGATGAACGTAATCAGGGCCACGCCGGTCACGCCGTAGGTCTCAAAGCCATCGGCGGTCGGCCCGACCGAGTCTCCCGCGTTGTCGCCGGTGCAGTCGGCGATCACGCCGGGGTTGCGGGCATCGTCTTCCTTGATCTTGAAGACGATCTTCATCAGGTCCGAACCGATATCGGCAATTTTGGTGAAGATGCCGCCGGCGATGCGCAGCGCCGCTGCCCCCAACGACTCGCCGATGGCGAATCCGATGAAGCAGGGCCCGGCGTAATCACCCGGAATGAACAACAGAATGAACAGCATCATCAGCAACTCAACGCTGATCAGCATCATGCCGATGCTCATGCCGGCTTCGAGCGGGATGTGGGAGATCGGGTAAGGCTTGCCGCCCAGGCTGGCGAAGGCCGTGCGCGAGTTGGCGAAGGTATTTACCCGGATGCCGAACCAGGCCACGCCGTAGCTGCCGGCAATGCCCACCAGGCTGAACAGCAGAATAATCGGCAGTGTGACCGCGATGGGCTTGGCCGGAACCGGCGCCAGCACCCCGAAATACAGAACAATAATGACCGCAATGAACACCCACAGAAAAACCAGAAACTTGCCCTGGGTCACGAGATAGGTCTTACAGGTTTCGTAAATCAGTTCCGAAATATCGCGCATGGCGCGGTGCACGGGAAGGTTTTTGAGGCGGGAATAAATTGCGAGCCCGAAACCCAGTCCGAAAATACAGAACAGAATTCCGATCATCAGAAGCCGGTGGCCATCCATGCCGAGAAAGCTTACCTGGCTAAGATCAGGCAGCTTGAGGCTGGCTTCGCCCTTAGCTTCAGAGGCGGTTTGCGCCAGCGCGGAAGGGCCGCCGGCCAACAACGCGGCTGCCGCGGCCAGAGGTCCGGTCCGCCGAACATACCCTACCGCCTTCAGGGACACATGTTTTGCCAGCCAGGTACGCATAGGAATGCCTCCAGTGTTAAATAATCGGCAATGATGAGCAGAGTTTTAGGCCTCACTTTGGCGCGCAACCCCGCCCGGCACTCTGTACTCAGGGCGCCGGAAAGAGCGCAAAGCCAGAGTTCCGAACACGCTTCCACTGCAAGGCTTTGCAGGATTGCTGAGCTTGGCCGTGCCGGACCATCCCATGATGCTGCAGGGTACGCCAGGGCAGACGAATGTGACCCTGCCAACCCCCAAAGAACGGGCTTTTATAGCACGTTAGCGGGTGAGGGTCAAACCTCGCTTTAGCGGTGGCATAACCTTCTCGTAAGCCTTCGGTCGTTCGTGGTTAAGCTTCATAGGCGGCGGCCTGCTCGCCGCATCCGCCGGCAGCCGGAAGCTCCACCCTCCCGCTGCTACAATAACCAATTCCCTTCTCTTGGGATTCAATCCTTATGCACCGCTGGTCCCAGCTGTTTATCCCCACGCTGCGCGAGGCCCCGGCCGATGCCGAGGTCGCCAGCCATAAATTCCTGGTGCGGGCCGGCTACATCCGCCAGCTCGCCGCCGGCATCTACTCCTATCTTTTTCTCGCGCAGCGGTCTTTCAACAAAATCACCGCTATCGTGCGCCAGGAAATGGACCGCATCGGCCAGGAGTTCTACCTTCCCGCCCTTCATCCCCGCGAGCTGTGGGAGGCCAGCGGCCGCTGGGCGGTTATGGGAGATAACCTCTTCCGGCTCAAAGACCGCAAGGGTGCCGATCTTTGCCTGGGCATGACCGAAGAAGAGGTCATGACCGAAATTGCCCGCAAAGAGCTGCGCAGCTACAAGCAACTGCCGCAGATCTGGTACCAGATCGCGCCTAAGTTCCGCGACGAGCCGCGGCCGCGCTCGGGCCTGCTGCGGGTGCGGCAATTCCTGATGAAGGATTCCTACTCCTTCGATCTCGATACCGCCGGACTCGATGCCTCCTATCTCAAACACCGCGACGCCTACTGCAAAATCTTCGACCGCTGCGGACTGAAATACTCAGTCATCGAGGCTCATTCGGGCGCCATGGGGGGTTCCCAATCGGAAGAATTCATGGTGCGCACCCCGGCTGGCGAAGATCAGATCGTGAGCTGCGAAAAGTGCGGCTATGCCGCCAATCTCGAGAAGGCCAGCTCGAAACTCGAAGCCGTCGAGGACCTGAAGCCCGAGGGCCATGGCAAGCCCCTCGAAGTGCACACGCCGGGCCAGAAGACGATCGAGGATGTGGCCCGTTTTCTCGGCGTCTCTCCGAAGAACAAAATCAAGACCCTGGCGCTGATGCTTGACGAGAAAGACGCCAAGGGCAAGGCCAGTTCCCGCGCCGCCGTAGTGCTGCTGCGCGGCGACCATCAACTGAATGAAGCCAAGCTTTCCACCGCTCTGGCGGGCAAAGAGAGCCGTCCCATGACGGAGGAAGAAATCCTGCAGTTATTCCGCTCGCCGGCCGGCTATCTGGGACCGCTGGGTGTGGAGTGGGCCAGAGACTCCAGCGATCATGCCCGCCCAATTCTGCTGGTGGATGAAGCCCTGAAAGGCCGCAGGAACCTTATCTCCGGCGCCAACAAAGAGGATTACCACGTCAAGAACATCACGCCGGGTGAGACCTTCCAGCCTACCGCTTACGCCGACCTGCGCAGCGTGACCGCCGGCGAGGCTTGCCCCAACTGCGGCACGCCGTTGCGCATTGATACGGCGGTCGAGGTCGGCCACATCTTCAAGCTGGGCAAGAAATACTCAGAATCCATGGGCGCCCATGTTCTCGATAAGAATGGCAAGGAAGTCACCATCACCATGGGCAGCTATGGCATCGGCATCGAGCGCATTCTGACCGCTGCGGTCGAGCAGAGCAATGACGAGAACGGCTTCTGGCTGCCGCCGCAGATCGCGCCTTTCGAAATCCTGGTTACCCCGACCAACGTCGGCGATGAGAAGCTGAAAACCACTGCCGAAGAGCTGGCCCAGCGCCTGGAAGCCGCCGGTTACGACGTGTTACTCGACGATAGAGACGAACGACCCGGAGTCAAGTTCAAGGACGCCGACCTGGTCGGCATCCCCTATCGCGTCACCGTCGGCAAGAAGGTTACCGAAGGCACTGTCGAGGTCGTTCAACGCTCGACTCGGCAGGTGCGCGATGCTAGCATCGCCGCTATAACCGAGCACTTTCAGAACCTTTTGAGGCCCGCGCGCTAAAGGGGCGCGTGCAGTGCGCGAGCCGGACGAGGCGCCGCGCGCTATGGATTCCGTCAGACTCATCTTTGGCTTGTTCGTCATGGTGGCCGCACTGTACCTGGGCATCAAAGTCGTTCCCCCTTACTACGCCAACTACGAACTGCAGGACGCCATCAATAATGAGGCCCTGCTGGCCACCAACAGCAGCAAGAGCGAGCAGGCCATTCAGGATAGCGTCTTCAAGCAAGCCCAGCAGTTGGGAATTCCGATCACTGAGGATGCCATCAAAGTACACCGCAGCGGCTCCCAGTTCAGCGGTTCGGTAAGCATCGAAGTCCCCTACACCATACATGTGGACATGCCCGGTTTCCCCTTCGACCTGCATTTCGATCCGGCGACCACGAACAAAGGTGTGATGTAGTGTACCGCGAAGGCAGCACACAACTCCTCCGAATCCTTTAAAATAAGGGCTTGGACTTCCTGCCGGGCGGCCGAACCGGCGGGGTTCCTGCTCGGGATAACGCAATTGTGCGCCGCGTCATCTCAAGGGAAGTGTGGGCCTTCCGCCTGACCGGGAGTAGCATCTCCGCCAACCCATTGTGGCTATAAAACTGCGAATTCCGAGAGGCAACCCGGGCCCCGGCCAGGCCGGGCGCCGGCTGCGCCGCGATCCCCTGGTGCGCGCCGCGCTGGTGCTGTTTCTGGTTCTGGGCGCGGCCTTCACCGCCGCCTTTTCCTACTACTACGTCAAGTATGACCGCATGATTGCCGCCCGTTTCAAAGGGCCGGTCTTCGCCAATTCTGCCAAAATCTATGCCATCCCCAAGACTGTCCGGGTAGGCGAGAAGATCACCCCCCATGAGATCGCCGCCGAGCTCCGCCGGGCAGGCTATAGCGATAAAGACGGCCAGTCATCCATGGGCAGCTATGAGCTGATGAACGGCGGCATCGAGATCAAGCCTGGCCCCGACTCCTACCATAGCCCGGAGCCTGCGACTATCCACGTGAGTGACGGCCAAGTCACCGGCATCCACGGCCAGGGAGGCGATCTTGCCGCCTACGAACTGGAGCCGGAGATGGTCACCGCCCTGTTCGACGCCGAACAGCGCTCCAAGCGCCAGGTGGTCAAGTACAACCAGATTCCCAAGGTCATGGTGGATGCGGTTCTGGCCATCGAGGACCGCCGCTTCTTCGAGCATGGCGGGGTGAATTTCGTCCGCATGGCCGAAGCCGCCCTGGTGGACGTGACCCACCAGCGGCACGAGCAGGGCGGCTCGACCATCACCATGCAGCTGGCCCGCGGCTTCTTTCTCACCCCGCAAAAGACCATCAAGCGCAAGCTCACGGAGATGCTGATCGCCGAAGAGCTGGAGCAGAAATTCACCAAGCAGGAGATTTTCGACTTCTACGGCAACTGGGTGGATTTAGGGCAGCGCGGCTCCTTCGCCATCAGCGGCTTTGCCGAAGCCTCGCGCGCCTATTTCAATAAAGACCTCAAAGACATCACACTGCCTGAGGCCGCACTGCTCGCCGGCCTGATTCAGCGCCCCAGTTATCTTTCGCCTTACCGCCATCCTGAGCGGGCACTGGAGCGCCGCAACCTGGTGCTCGACAGCATGGTCGAGACCCACGCTATTACCCGCGAGGAAGCCGAAAAGGCCAAGGCCACGCCCCTCAAGCTGGCGCCCCCCAACGTAGAGGCCAGCGATGCCCCGTATTTCGTGGATTTGGTCCGCGACAACTTGATGGGCAAGCTTGACGAGCGCCAGATGAACGAGCAGTCCGACCGCATCTATACCACGCTCGACCCCGATTTGCAGCGCGCCGCCGCCCAGGCCGTAGAGAGCGGCATGAAGCTGGTGGATGAGGAGATCACCCACCTGCGCACCCGGCGCATCCGGGTGGGCCGCGGCAAATATGAGACTGAGGTGCAGCCCGGCCCGCAGGCGCAAGTAGCCCTGGTGGCCATGGACCCCCACACCGGCGCGATTCTCGCCCTGGTCGGCGGCCGCAATTACGCTTTCAGCCAGCTCAACCACGCCGTGGCCAAGCGCCCCACCGGCTCGATCTTCAAGCCCCTGGTGTATGCCGCCGCGATGAATACGGCGCTCGACGGCAGCAACCCGGTCCTTACCCCCGCCTCCGTCGTGGATGATGAGCCGACCACTTTCACCTACGGCGACCAGATTTACGAGCCCCGCAATTACAAAGAGGAATACCACGGCCAGGTAACCCTCCGCTATGCGCTGGCCATGTCTCTGAACAACGCCACGGTGCAATTGGCGCAGGAGGTCGGCTATGACAAAGTTGCCGCCCTGGCCCGCGCCGATGGCATCACGTCCGTCAAACCCACGCCGGCCATGGCCCTTGGCGCCTATGACGCCACTCCTATTGAAATGGCCTCGGCCTACACCGCCTTCGCCAACGGCGGGGTGCGCCTTTCGCCCATCCTGGTCAATTCAGTACGCAGCTCAAAAGGCGACGTCATCCTGAACTTCACGGCCGACCGCCAGCAGGTGCTCGACCCGCGCGTGGCCTACGTCATGACCGACATGATGGAAGGCGTCATGAACTCCGGCACCGCCTATGTGGTCCGCCAGCGGGGCTTCACCGCTCCCGCCGCGGGCAAGACGGGAACCTCCCACGACGGCTGGTTCGCCGGCTACACCAGCAATCTGCTCTGCATCGTCTGGGTCGGCTTCGATGACTACAGCGATATCCGCCTGAGCGGCGCCCAGACCGCCGCCCCCATCTGGGCGGAATTCATGAAGAAAGCGGTCACGCTGCGCGATTACTCCGACGCCCGCTATTTCACCCAGCCCTCGGGCGTCGTGGATGTGCAACTGGATAAAATCACCAACCGGCTGGCGACTCCCTCCTGCCCGCAGACCTACACTGCGGCCTTCATCGCCGGCACCGAACCCAACCTCACCTGCGATCAGAACGGCGTGG
>Ga0335079_10006661_pt1 | contig 13217 bp, 8 predicted proteins | sample Lox_Sample_33_FD_206719 | JGI IMG/M metagenome (GOLD analysis project Ga0335079, IMG submission 206719) | Soil microbial communities from Loxahatchee National Wildlife Refuge, Florida, United States - Lox_Sample_3.3 | ecosystem: Environmental > Terrestrial > Soil > Wetlands | place: USA: Florida... | reverse complement strand
GCGTCTACTTCTTGCCGCCCACCGCGCTCAGGCACTTGCCGTACAGCTCGAGCAGTCTGTCGGCGTAGTCTTCGGGTTTGGCGGCCGAGCCGGAACCTTGAAATCCGACGCCGGTCGAAGTCGTGCGTCCGTAGCCGGTGGTCATGGCGACGAACTTCATCAGATCGAGTGCGATGTCTTCATTGCGGCGTCCGCTGCCCGAACCTGTAGCCAGAGCTTCTTCTCCCATGATGCCTTCTCCTCTGCCAGAAATAACGGGGATCTCGTCGTCTTCTTCGTCTTCATCCTGCATGCGGAATGGGAAGGGGATGCGCATAACGACGGTGTGATGAGTCTGTTAGGGATGATAGCAGAGCGGGCGGGGGGCTTTCGCGCCGCGCTTTTCGCGGTCACCTTTTGTATTTGTCATCCTGAGCCGCGTGGCTTGGCGGCGAAGGACCTGTGCACTTTGCCGGCAGCATATCTGGCGTACGCTAAGTGCATAGGTCCTTCGGCGCAAAGTGCGCGCCTCAGGATGACAGAGTGCGTTCGTTCAGAAACAAAAAGGCCGCGTGGCCTGTCTGCCGGGCCTCTCAACCCGGCAGCACAGACCACGCGGACGGCACAACGGTCGAGTCCTACTTCCCCGTGCCGTTGAGTTGAACAACTTGTGAGCCGGCGCCGTCTTTGACGGTGAGGGTGGCGGAGCGCGCGCCGGTGGCAGTTGGAGTAAATGTGACGGTGATGGTGCAATTCCATCCGGGTTTGCGGCTGGTGCTGCACTTGTTGGTTTGCTTGAAATCACCGGGATCGGCGCCGCCGATCGTCATGCTGGTGATCGAGAGTGTCGTGCTTTGATCGTTGGTGAGAATCACGGTCGCAGTCTTCTTGGCCGCGACCGTCACGGAACCGAAGTTGACTTTGAGGGGGGAGAGGCTGACTGGTTGCGTCTCGTTGAGCAGGATGCTGAAGTAGCTATCGAAGTTGACCATCGCCAGGTCGGGCATGCCGTCGCCGTTGAAGTCGCCGACGCCCAGAGCCGCTATCGCATAACCGGGATAGTAGATCTGGTTCGCGGTGAAGGCACCTTTCCCGTTGCCTTGAAAAACGGCAACGCCGTTGGTGTACTCGTTGCGCTGGTAGGGAACTGCAACGTCCAGGTTTCCGTCGGCATTGAAGTCGGTGGCTACGGGAGCGGAGGCGTTCGCCCAGAGTAAGCAATTCTGCGGTCCAACGCTAAATGAGCCGGCGCCGTTGCCCTGCAGGTAGAGATATGCCGAGCCATACGGAACGCCGCCCACGCCGCCCGAGCAACCCCAGTTGGTGGTGGTAACAAACAAATCCTGCTTGCCGTCGTTGTTGAAGTCACCGGCAACCAGCGACGAGAGGAAGTAGCCGGTGTTGGTGCCGATGGGAGTGCCAAACGTGCCGTCGCCGTTGCCTGGCAGCACGTAGACTGACTGATCGTTGGTCCGGGCAGGATTGGCGGCTACCGCGATGTCGAGTTTGCCATCGCCGTTGAAGTCGCCGAACGTGAGAGTGTTGTCTTCCTCAGTCGCCGTCACCAGGCTGGTGATTAGGACCGGCGCGGCGAAGGTTCCCTTGCCTTTGTTCAGGAGGACGCTAATGCTGCCGTCGTCGTTGGAAGTGACGATGTCGGGATGGCCGTCGCCGTTCACGTCCACGAGATAGATCTGCATTTCCTGAGCATTCGTCGCAGCGCCGGTCGGATAGTACACAGGATTAGCGAACTTGCCGGTGCCTTTTCCGATCATGACGGCGACCATGTGGTTGCAGGTTGTGGAGGTGCCACCAAGGGATGCGACAAGATCCTGTTTGCCATCACCACTCACGTCGCCGGCAGCGATGCCGTACACGTATTCGTTGCTGCAGGCATTGATGTAGCTGGGCTTTGCCGTTAGAGTGCCGTGCGAGTTGTCCAGAATCACGCCGATGGTCCCGGCGGGGATACCCTGCGCGGCCACGTCGGCAAAGCCGTCGCCGTTAAAGTCGGCCACGACCATGTTCTGCGCTTGCGAGGGGCCGGTATAGTTGTAGAACTGCGCCGTCCGGAAGGTACCGTCGCCGCGCCCGAACGAAACGCTGTTGGTGAAATCGTTGCCCATGGCCTGGAGCACGTCGAGCGTGCCGTCGCCGTTAAAGTCGGCCACAGCGATCAATGAAGTGCCACCATAGACTTCGAGCGAGAGGTTCGCGCCGGCGGTAAAGGTACCTTTGCCATTTCCGAGGAAGGTGTACACGTTGCCGAATGCGTCGGGCACCACAATGTCGAGTTTTTTATCGTTGTTGATGTCAGCGAGAAAGATGTTGCTGGCGGAGTAAATATTCGGGATCACGATCTGGCTGCCGACGGCGAATGTTCCACTGCCCTTGTTCAGAAATACTGTGACTCCTTCGCTCGGGCTGGTGATGACGACATCGGGTTTCTTGTCGCCGTTCACATCTCCGATGGCGATGCCGCCACCCTGGCCGCAGCAGTTGCCGAGATTGTCGTTGTAATAGACCGCGGCTGCGAAGGTGCCGTTGCCATTGTTGAGCAGCACATCGATGCCCTGGGCGACCTGGACCACGATATCGGGATGACCATCGCCGTTCACATCGGCCACGGCGACACCGCCGTCACTTCCTCCTACTGGGTCGGTCGCAGGGTAGTTCGCAGGGGTCTGAAACGTTCCGTCGCCGTTGCCCAGGAAGACGAAGACACCGTTGTATTGCGTGAGAGCGATGATATCGACCTTACCGTCACCGTTCACGTCTTCGGCGACGATGGTGGACGGGAGCGGATTCCAATTGTTGCTGCCGGCCGGGTTGTACGTGGGGCCGGTGGTGAAGTTGCCGTTGCCGGTGCCGAGGTAGATGTTTAACTGCATGAGGCCGCTGGTGCAGTTGGCCCCCCAAACACCAACGTCGGGGATTTTGTCGCCGTTGAAGTCGCCTACCGTGATCGCATACGCCCCATAGCAGGGAGCTCCGATGTAGGTGTAGACGGGCGTCTGGAAGGTGCCGTCGCCGTTGCCCATGGCTACGTCCAAGGAGTTCTGGTTCCCCAGGGTTACAACGTCGAGCTTGCCATCGCCGTTGAAATCGCCCACGGCTACATCTGTTGAGGCGGTGCAATTCGGGCAGTTGGGTTGGGCGGTGGCTACGAAGGTCGAGGGTGCGGGAAAGTTGATGTTGTAAGTTTGCGCCTGCGCGGGGACGATCGCCCCGAGAATTGTGGTAAGAAAGGCCAGAGCTACGAGCGTATAGGTGGTCACGCTCGGGCGCCGCAGTTGCCAGAACTTCAAAGTCATTAGGATTCTCCTGGGAGCTTGTTGTTTGGGTGCAGGGAAAATTCACCGCAACGTTCTGGCGGCACTTTCACCCGGAACTGCGAGAACGGTCAATGGAACACAAATGGTCTGTGGGTGGCGGCTGAATAGCGATATAACGATTTTTGTTTCAGGAGGTTACGTGAGCTCATTGCCTGGAAGAAAGGAGGATGAAGCAACTCGAACGTGCCATTTTCCAAGGGTAGAAAGGGCTGATACTCTGGAACGTCCCTGGGACAGCGTTTATGAATTCACCGCAGGTACCCCCCGGCCTAATCCGATTTGGTGTGTATGAGGCGGACCTCGCTGCGGGGGAACTCCGCCGGAATGGGGCCAAGGTCCGGCTGCAGGATCTGCCATTTCGGGCGCTGACTTTGCTGCTGTCGCGTCCGGGAGAGGTGATCACGCGCGAGGATTTCCGGCGGGCATTGTGGCCGGCCGACGTCTTTGTGGATTTTGAGCAGGGGATCAGCAGCGCGATTATGCGGCTGCGGGATGCGCTGGGGGATTCGGCCGACAATCCAATTTTTATTCAGACGATTGAGCGGCGGGGGTATCGGTGGATTGGGCCGGTCATCGTGCAGACTCTGGAGCCGCCCGCGCCGTTTTTAGTCGCTCCGCCTGCAGTCGCGGACCAGCCCGCGGAAACAAACACTCCGGTCGCGGAGTCATCCGCGGAAACATCGACGGAGCCGCGGGATTTTACCGCGCGCTACGTCATCGGACTGACGACGCGGCCCAAGATGAGGACATGGCCGGTATGGGCGGCAGCGGGAGTTGTGGCCGCCATTGGTTTGATCACATTTCTCGTTCTTCGGCCGGACCGCCCGGCGCCGCTTTCTTCGATTGCGATTCTGCCCTTCGATAATCTGAGCGCGCCTGCGTTCGATGACGCCTTCAGCGACGGGCTGACCGACGAGGTGGCAGCGTCGATCTCACATTTGTCGGGCGTGCGGGTCACGGGCCGCCGCTCGGCCTATGTGTTCAAAGGCAAACACGATGACCTGCGCGACATTGGGGCGCGGCTGAATGTCGAGGCAGTGGTCGAAGGGAGTGTGCAACGTTCCGGCGACCGGACTCACGTGACCGTGGAATTGAATCGCACGCGTGACGGATTTACGGTGTGGAGTCAGACCTACGACGGCACGACCGCCGACTGGATTCAGATCGAGTCGCAGATTGCCAACTCGATTGCCCGCTCGCTGGCGCGCAATATAGCTCCGTCTGACATACCGGCGGCCCACGATCCGGAAGCGCACGCGCTTTATCTGGAGGCGCGGTATCTGTGGAATCAGCGTACGTTTCAATCCGAGCTCAAGAGCGTGGACCTGCTGGAGCAGGCGATCGCGCGCGATCCTAATTATGCGTTGGCGTGGGCCGGGCTGGCCGACTCTTTGATCGCGATCGGCGATATCGAGCCGCAGGTGGATCCGAAAGATTACATGCCGCGTGCGCGCGACGCGGCGCTCAAGGCTCTGCAACTGGACCCTTCGCTGGCCGAAGCGCATGCCGCTCTCGGCATGGTCGCTTGCCATTACGACTTCGACTGGCCTACGGCTGAGCGCGAGTATAAGAAGGCTTTTGAGCTCAATCCCAGTTACGCCAGCGCACATCAGTACTACGCGCTGGGCCTGATGGCACATGGGCGATTCGCGGAGGCGGAGGCGCAACTGGACACAGCCCGCCGTCTCGATCCGCTCGCTTTGATCGTGGATGTCGATCTTGCCCTGCTGCGCAAGTTTCAGGGTGACTTCGATGGCGTGATTGCGGTTTCCAAGGGCGTACTCGCGCGGGATCCGAATTATCGTTTCGGGATCAGCATGTTGTCGGTTGGCTACTTCTGCGAACACCGCTGGAGCGACTATCTGGCCGCCATAGAGAAGGCTCCCCACGACAACGATTTTGCGTCCGCGATCGCGCGGGGGCAGCGTGACGAAGAGGAGCGCTTACTTCGCCACGCAATTGACCAGGTCCACGCCGGCGAACTGCGTCCCTACTTCGTGGCATCCGACGAGATCATGATGGGAAACAACTCGCTGGCGGTCGACTGGCTGGAAAAGGCCTACGAGCACCACGATTATTGGGCGCTGTTTACCAACGTCGATCCGCAATGGGCGCCGGTCAGGAACGATCCGAGATTTCAGGCGATCATGAAGAAGCTGGGGGTGTGAGGTCGCGCTAGCGTACGGTCATCCACTTTTCTAGCAGGCTGCTGAAAAAATCTCTCCCCGAGGAAACGGGCACCTCAGGCGCTAAAGCGCAGATCTGTTTTCGACGGCTTACCGGCACGAGTGGAACTCGTGCCCTTCCCGATTTTCCTGACTTGGATTTCTTTTTCAGGAGACATCTTGAGACTGAATCTCTTGCGGGAAAGTGGGAGGTTTTGCGGAAACAGGCGGCAAGAATAAAGCCCACACAGGTCAGACTCGAGGGAAGTCGTACAGTATAATTTTCAGGCCGTTTGAGACGAACTATGACTGAGAGCAGCCCTGTGCCGGGAACTCCGCCGAATGGCGGGAAGACCGCGCTCGATATCCACGACATTCTGAAGATTCTGCCGCACCGTTATCCGCTGCTGCTGATTGACCGCGTGCTGGAATTGAAGCGCAAGGAACGGATCGTGGCCATCAAGAACGTCACCATCAATGAACCTTTCTTTGTAGGGCATTTTCCGGGATTGCCGATCATGCCGGGCGTGCTGATCGTCGAGGCAATCGCGCAGGCCGGCGGTGCGCTACTTCTGACCGAGGTTGAGGATCGGCATGACAAGGTCATGGTGTTTACCGGTATCGATCGCGCGAAGTTCCGACGGCCGGTGAGCCCCGGGGATCAGTTGCGGCTGGAAGTCGAAGTGAAGGGCTGGCGCCAGGTTCCGGGCATGACCGCGGCTAAGATGCAGGGCTATGCATACGTCGGCGAGAAACGCGTGGCGGAAGCTGGAGTGTCGTGCCAGTTGATCGACAGTTCTCGCGGGCGCGGGTCGAACGATTCCGAGTAACCCGCACAACTTATCACCACAGAGGACACAGGGGTACACAGGGGACTTCAACTTTCTCTTGTCCGATTATCGATGACTGGCTCTTCGAACGTACATTCCACCGCGATTGTTGATCCGAGTGCTAAGGTGCCGGACTCGTGCAAAATTGGGCCTTTTTGCGTGATTGGCGCGGATGTTGAACTGGGCGAAGGCTGCGACCTGGTTTCGCATGTGGCCATCGGAGGTCCGACCAAGATTGGCGCGGACAACAGATTCTTTCCGTTTTGCGCGATTGGAATGGCTCCGCAAGATGTGACGTATAGAGGTGAGCCGACGCGACTGGAGATTGGCGATCACAACGAGATTCGTGAGTATGTCACCATCAATCGCGGGACGGTGAAGGGCGGCGGACTGACGAAGATTGGAAGCCATCTGCTGATCATGGCTTACACGCACATCGGGCACGATTGCGTGATCGGCGACCACGCCATGCTGGTGAACGGCGCAACTTTGGGTGGCCACGTCACGGTTGAAGAGTGGGCGGTGGTCGGTGCGCTGTGCCCGGTGCATCAGTTTGTGAGGATTGGGGCGCATTCGTACATTGGAGGCGGGACAACGATCACGCAGGATGTGCTGCCGTTTTCGATGACCTCGGCATCGCGTGAAACGCATGCCTATCTGATGAACAAGGTCGGACTGCAGCGGCGCGGGTTTTCGAAGGAGCGGATTGCGAAGATCCATCATGCTTACAAAGTTCTTCTAGCGTCGAAGATGAATACCTCGCAGGCGTTGGAGAAACTGAAGTCGGAAGCGGACCGCGGCGAGGACGTCGATATGCTGATTCGGTTTATTGAGACGTCGGAGCGGGGCGTGATTAAGTAACTGGCTTCCTCTCTTGAGTTCTTATTTCCTGAAAGCCTAATTGTCATCCTGAGCCGCGCTTTTGCGGCGAAGGACCTATGCATTTGCCGGCAGCGGATCCGCTGCAGACATGCACATAGGTCCTTCGGCCCGCAAAGATCGCGGACCTCAGGATGACAGCCAGATGTCGAGCGGCATCTGAAATTCTCCTTTCTTGCTGGGAATCAATTCTTGTTAAAAACCGTGACCCCATTCGTGTGTGGGAACCGCGTGTACAGGTGAAGGCGGAAGACGGGGACGCGAAGTGACCCCGATCGCAGCCGGAAAACGCGTGATTCAGTGAGATCACACTCAAAGGAGAGGGTTATGAAAAACACAAAGGCATTGATCGGCGTGCTGGTGATGGTTGCGGTTTGCATGGGGTCGGCATTAGCGGAGCACAAAACGAACAAGAAGAAGAAACTGACAGTGACGGTGGAACAGAATGGCGATTGCGCACAGGGAATCTCGGTGTCGAACGAAGCGTGGGGAGATGTGCACCTGTGCACGGACTATCCACAGGGAGCTGGAGATCGCTTCCAGAAGTATGTTGGGACCGAGGTAGAACTGGAAGCGAAGTGGACGTTCGATGGCGACCCGAAGACGACATTTCCCGTGGGGATCGCGAAGGTTCTCAGAATTGGGCGCGAGAAGGTCAACGATCCATGCGCCATCAATAAGTTGGGCCTGATCGCCGGACTGGCGGCTGCGTACAGCGGGGTGGACGCCCAGACCGCAGCCTCGATGGCGATCAATCTGGAATGCGGAGCGACCGCTCCGGCGGACGGAGGGGATGACGGGGACCAGCAGTAAGGCAGAGAAAACAATCTGGGGGAAGGCCTAGCGGAGGACGGGAAAACCAGCCCGTCCTCCGCGGTTTGTTTTTTCGAGGAATAATTCGAGCCCAATCCTCTCGTCGTCAGCATGAGCCCCGAGGTTCTGCCAGGAGCCGTGAACCTATTTCCCTGGAAATGTCGCGTATATAGGTGACGGGATGATTCAGCGTGGCGGTTGGCTTCCCGGCGAATGAGATGAGCGCGGCGACGCTTGAGAGGAGAACTACCATGCCGGCCAAAATACTTGCTTTCGATCCTAATCGCAGGGTTCCAGCACGTCATTACACTCCGATCGAGATGCGGGGGAGGCTGCTGGTGATGCCCTTGCGGTCCGAAGCGGCTGCGAGCGTTGAGACTCGTCCGAGCGAGTGCGCATCCGTGGTGGTTGAGAGCGCCGTTCAGGAAAGCCGGAAGCCTTTCTGCGTGGTTTCTAACCCCAGAAGCGAATCTTCGTTGTCGCGCTAACCCGCTAGAGACGGACACGCACTAGAGCGTTTTCGCGGCTGGTGTAAGCGGGAGTGGAAACACAGGGTCTCTCCACTCCGCTTCCCCTTCCGCAAGCGGAAGAGGGAGCTCCGGTCGAGATGACAATATCAGGCCCACCAGAAGAAACCGTCCCGAGCATGTCGCTCTCAAGAAATTTGGTTGGTAAGAGCTCTATCTCCCGGCTACTGGATAATCAACACGTTCATGCTCCAAGGCGTGAGGGTGATCGTCAGCGGCAGACTCTGCGGCCCCAGATCGGACGTATTCGGTCCGTTCCAGACGTCGGTTTGTGTCTGGTCGTAGGTCGCCTCGTCGTAGCTGTACTGCTTGACATCGGTGCTTGAACTTTTCCCGGTGACCGTGACCTCGACTGTCTCGGCCGTCGTCTCGTTCAAGTTGAACAGCACCAGGGCCGTTCCTGCGCCGTGTGTAGCCGCATAGGCACGCACGTCGGTCTTGTCGCCGACTACGGTCGGTGTGAGCACATGCTCACCGTTCACGGCCACGTTGCTAAAAAGTTGAAATGCCACCGCCGTCGGGGACATAGCCCCAATCGCGCCCCAGGGCATGCAGGGATCTTCGCTGCCGTCGGAGAAGACGTTGTAGGCGCCGAACTGCTGCCAGCCGTAGAGCGAAGAGCTCAGGTTTCCGTTGGTTCCGTTACAGTTGCCGAAGCCGATCCACCAGGTGGCGCGGGTGACTCCGTCATTCATCATCTCGCCGAGCATTTGTCCTGCATACAGACCCTGCGTGATGGAGATACTCTGCTTGCCGGGATCGCTGTAAACCGAGCCCATTTCTCCCACATAGATCGGAGTGTTGGGTTTGCCGGCCGCGGTCAGCTCGCCTTTGAGGATGTTGATGTCTTTGGTCAAACCTTGAGCAGCCTGCTGCGTGAGAAACGTATCGCTTTCGCTACCTGGGGCCTGCGGGTAGTAGTGAAGTTCCACGAAATCGTAGGAGCCCGCAGCATTGGGAAGGACAATGTTGTCCCAGGCATTGGTGCTGGAGGGGGGATTGTCGTCCGCTTCGACGACGACGCCGATCAGCGGGGTCGGGCTACCTGCGGCTTGGATTGAGGCATAGAATCCGCTGCTTCCCGTCATCGCGGTGGCGTATTGCGTAGCCGCCTGTTGGACGCTGGTTGGGTTATTGAGGTTTTCTTCCCAGGCGAGGCTTCCGTACACTTCGTTGCCGACCGTCATGTGGCTCACGGGGACACCGTAAGAGTGAGCTGCCTGAATCCAGTAGGCTGCCTCCGATGGCTCGCCGGGGCCGTTGCAGGCGGCGTTGGTGCCGTAGTCGGCAGTCAGGGCGAGATCCAATCCGGCCGGCGTAACGATGTCGTTCACAAAGTTCTGAAACGTATCGTTGCTGTCCGGAACGCCTCCTCCATAAGGGGCGTTCTGGCAGTTGAACGCACTGCCGTTGAAGTTGATGCCGACATTATTGCCGTCCCAGTGATAGAGATCGGACCACGATCCTCCCGGCCAGCGTACTGCCTTGATGCCGGCGGCCTTAAAAGCGCTCACAATCGCCGAAGCGTTGGTGTGAGTGTCGTACCATGCGGCCAGGTTCATGCCGAGGAGTTGGTCGGTCACCGCCGATCCGGGAGCGGCGGGATCGATGGAAACCGTGGTGGTGCTTCCTCCGTTATTCACCGTCACGGTCGCCTGCACGGTGGCGTTAACGCTGCCGACCGGAGGCGTCACCGTGAGAATGTAGGTCGTTCTGGTCGCCGGGCTCACACTGACTGGCGTTCCGCTGGTGATCGAGACGTTTCCTGGAGTGATTACTCCTGTCCCGCCGCTGAAGGTTGCGGTCAGGTTTGAGTTGCCTCCTGGAAGAATCAGTGTCGGACTGGCGGTGAAGCTGGTGATTGTCGGAACGGGATCGACGGTGACCGATGTCTGTTGGGTTGCTGGCGCACCCGCATTCCCCGTCACGGTCAAGGTGTAGGTGGTCGTCGAGGTTGGGCTTACGCTGACAGCCGTGCCGCTGGTTGCTGGAATGTTGCCGGGCGTGATCACGCCCGAGCCGCCGGTGAACACTCCTGTCAAACTGGAACTCGACCCGACCTCAACGGCGGTTGGACTGGCCGCAAAACTTGTAATTGAGGGCGGAGGATTCGTCGTTCCCGAACCCGAACCACATCCAGCCAGATTGAACATGCCCAGGACGGCTGCCAGAGCTGTCACAACACTTGCAAGATTCCGCTTCATGAGAGCCTCGATACGGCGAAGAATTTGGAGGTTAAAAGTCGAACAAAATCGCTTGCAGATCCTACGGGCCGCAGCCCTGAGAAACCTTCACTTGTAGCGAAGAGCCGTGCGGAGTGTCAATGGCTTCGACGAGATTTTATTGGAATCTCTTGCCAGCTTCCAAGGGTGTAACATCTTGTGCACGGATTAAGCCGGAAGGGGAAGGTCTGTGTTCTTTCGACCGTGGGTTCTGGCCGCATTCGGGCTTGCGGCATTTCGGCTGGCTTGCCCTGGGGAACTTCTTGCGCAGCAGAATCCGCCTGTTGACGGAAAGAGTCAGACAGCGCCGGCTTCACCCACGCAGGGAGGGCTCGACGTTGTTGTGATCCCACTCGGGAAGATTCCTGTGGCGGTGAGTGCACCCGTCGAGAGCATTCCTGAGGCGAGCGCGCCCAAGCTTCCGCAAAACAAGTTCCCAAACTTCGCAACGTGTCCGATCGCAGAAATACAGGTAGCGGTCCCCGAACTGGCGCATCTCAAGGCCGAGGAGGATCAATCGCAACTCACGGCGCTCCTCGACAAGATCGGGGCCAAGACCGTCGAGATGGTCGGCAAAACCCCAAACCTCGTGTCGCATGAAGTGGTCGTCTCTGAGCAGAACGGCTCCAGCACTCGTGCGAATTACTCGTTCCTGATTCTGCAACACCCAATGGGCAAAGACAGAGTATTTGACGAGTATCGAGTGGACGCGGCAACCGGCGAGAAATTGCAAACCGACTTCATCGAGAACGACCAAGCATCTAAGTCGGCTGGCGAGTCGGCGTCTGTGCCGAATCAGATTCCTGTTCCTAAAATCCTGCCGGAGACGAAACCTACGGTACTCACCTCGCAGGGTTTCGTCAGCTCGTGGCTCTACTTCCATCCCTCGAATCGGCGAGAGTTGGAATACCGCTATCTCGGACAAGAGAAATTGGATGGACGGCAAACGCTGGTGGTGGCCTTCGCCCAGAAGCCCGGATCGGTTGAGCTCCCCGCAGTCTTCGACTATAACCAGCAGACTTATCGAGTGTTTATGCAGGGAGTGGCATGGATCGACCCGGCCGAATTCCGGATCTTGCGGTTGCAGTCGGACTTACTTTCCGTTCCGGCCGCGCTGCCACTCTATCGGCTGAGTGTCGAAATTCAGTTCGGGAAGATCTCCCCAGTCGGTGTGGCGTCGCCCTTGTGGCTTCCGACTCAAGCGGTCGTCACGACCAACCTGATCGGCTCGGCTGCACGCGAACGTCATACTTACTCGAACTATCGTCTCTTTAAAGCCCAGTCGAGAATCGCGTTCAAGTGATGGACTTGCTGCGGTATCCTGCGTCAAGCCTACTCAGTTGTGGGGCCGGAAAAAATCCACGCATCTTACGTAGACTTGCCGGGCTCGGCCACCGGTTGCGCTTACTCCACGAACATGCAGTCTCCGTAGGAGTAGAAGCGGTAGCGCTCGGCTACCGCGTGGCGGTAGGCATTCAAAACGTTCTGTTTCCCTCCCAAGGCGCAGACCAGCATGAGCAGCGTCGACTCCGGCAGGTGGAAGTTGGTGAGGAGGGCATCGATCACGCGGAATTCGTATCCGGGATAGATGAATAGATTGGCTTCGCCGGAACCGCTGACTTCGCCGCTGTTCTGCTGGGCCGCGTATTCCAGGGTGCGGACGGTGGTCGTGCCGACCGCGACAATGCGGCGGTTCTCCAGGCGAGCATGGCTGATCTTCTCAGCCGCTTGCGGTGAGATCGAGTACGGCTCCGAGTGCAGCTTGTGGTCTTCGACCTTTTCGGTGCGCACGGGCTGGAACGTTCCCAGGCCGACGTGCAGGGTGACCTCAGCAGTTTCGATTCTGCGCTCGCGGAGCTGGTTCAGGACTTCTGGGGTGAAATGCAGACCCGCTGTCGGCGCCGCTACCGAGCCGCGCTCGCGGGCATAGACGGTCTGGTAGCGGTCGCGGTCGTTGGTGGAGTCTTCGCGGGAAATGTAGGGCGGAAGGGGGATGTGGCCGATCCGCTCCACGATCGCAAAGAAATCGTCCGGGTGCTGCCGGGCTTCGCCCGGCCGGACAGCCGAGGGCGGCTGTTCCCACATCTGTGTTGGTGCGAAGCGGATGTGGCGTTCGCCGAATTCACCGCGGGCGATCACTTCGGCCTGGAGTTCGTCGTTGGGGCCGAAATACAGGTGCTCGCCGACTCCGATTTTGCGGCCCGGCCGGACCAGACATTCCCAGTCGTTCGGAACGCGCTGCAACTGTTTTGTCAGGAGGACTTCGATGCGTCCGCGGAGAAAGTCGCGGGAGGCGGGATTGTGCTGACTGATGGGTTGCGACTTGAGTCCTTCCCGCCGGCCGTAAAGGCGCGCCGGGAACACGCGTGTGTTGTTGAAGACGAGAAGATCGCCGGGTCGGAGGAGGCTGGGGAAATCGCGGAACTGGCGGTCGGTAAGGGCTCCGGTGGGCTTGGAAACGTGCAAA
>Ga0335079_10006660_pt1 | contig 13218 bp, 13 predicted proteins | sample Lox_Sample_33_FD_206719 | JGI IMG/M metagenome (GOLD analysis project Ga0335079, IMG submission 206719) | Soil microbial communities from Loxahatchee National Wildlife Refuge, Florida, United States - Lox_Sample_3.3 | ecosystem: Environmental > Terrestrial > Soil > Wetlands | place: USA... | reverse complement strand
TGGCTGGGCTTCTCCTTCGCCGCCTTGGTCTTTGGCTGCTTCATTTCGCTGGCATGAACTCCTGCCTTATCACGAAGTTGTCGAGGATCTCCCTGCACCTGTTCCTGACGGTGACCTCCGTGACTTCGGCGAATTCGGCCACCTCCCTCTGAGGGAGGTGCTCCCCGACCATCACCGAGGAGAGGTAGACGTATGCGGCAGCCAGTCCCGCAGGAGCTTTCCCGCTGGATATCTTCGAGTCGCTCGTCTTTCTCGAGAGCATCAGGGCGAGGTGCTCCACTTTGGGGTCTATCTTGGCCATGTTGATGAGCTTGGAGATGTACTTCTCCACCGACGGAGGAGGGACGTATTCCTTCTCCACGTCCTTCAGGACCAGCCTGAAGTAGCGGGCAACGCTCCCCTTCTCCATCCCGGCCGCCCTGGCCACCTCCTTGAGCGTCCTTGAAACTCCGCACTTCCGGCAGGCGAGGTAGACGGTCGCCGCCGTCATCCCGAGGATCGACTTGCTCTTCGCAACCTTCATCTTGGCGGACGTCCTGTAGATCTGGGCCGCTGTCTCCGCGACGTTGTCCGGAAGGTTCAGCGATTCACACAGCTCCGAAATCTTGGAGAGGACGTTCGAGAGCCCCCTCTCCTCGCTGTTGATCGTCCTCGTCCTGCTCTGCCACTTCCTCATTTTCTCCACCGTCGCCCTCATGGCCGGGTCGAGGTACTTGCCGTGAGAGTCTCGCATCGTCCTGCTGATTTCTGTGGAGAGGCCGAAATCGTGGAGCGCCAGCGTGGTCGGCGACCCCACCCTCACTCGCTTGTTCTTCTCCTCCAGGTCCATCGCCTTCCACTCCGGGCCGGAGTCCGCGGGAGCGACCGTGACGTAGCCGCACGTCGGACACACCTGCTCTCCTTTCTCCGAGTCCCCTATGAGGCGGTTGCCGCAGACTGGGCACGACGTCCGAAAGCCATCGTCTCTGCTCGCGTTCCAGAGGCTCAGCTCCCTACGCCTCCACGAAGACCGGGGACCCGGCCTTCCCTACCCTGCTGCTGATGACCGCCACCGAGGCATACGGTGCTTTGACCGGACCGATCAGCTCGATCACCTTTCCGAGCTTCCGTTTGCCTTCGTCAAAGACGAAAACGCCAGGCCTGACCTCCCTCGAGAGCTTCACGATGAGTCGGCCGCTCTTTGCACGATGTATGAGGACGCCGACTTGAAACAAGAAACACAAAGGCAACTCTTCCTGCCTTTAAACCTTCGCGGAATTTCTTTCACTTTTTGCGGACGGGCTTTGCCTGAGGCTGCCTTTTTTGCGCCAGGCCTCGGACCACCGAGAGTTCCCGGGCGATCTTCAGCAGCTGCGGCTGCTTCGGGCCGGACTTGATCACGGAGACGTAACCAGATTCCTTCAGCGGTCTGGAGGGATGCTTCGCAGGCTGCTGCTGCGGCTGGAGGTTAAGGCGGCGGCACGCTTCCCCCAGTTCGGCGAGAACAGGCGCGCGAGTGGCGGAACTGAGGGGAACCCTGCGCCCCTCTCCCCGCTTTAGCTCCGAATCGAAATAGTCCAGCCAGAAGACTTGCCTTTCGTAGTCTTTCATTTCTTCGACGTCAGCGCAGCGTTGACCACGCCGTCGGCCGTCGGCCGGGAGGTCACCACAGCTTCCCCCGCCTCGGTCTCAAGAATAGCCCCCCTCGTTATGACCCCTCTCCTCTCGTAGTCCCTGTTCGCGGGGCTGCTCTTCACCCTGATTATCTTTGACTTGCTCGCCTTCCCCTTGCCGTCCGTGACATTGGCGAAGTCCGCGGTGATAGCCCCCGACGTCACGTGCCCGCCCCTCCTTCGAATCGGCCTTCGTGTAGCAGGACCGACTATCGGCTCGATTGCGTACCCGTCCTTCTCGTAGGCCCTCCTCCCCCTGTGCGGCCTGGTCCTCCCTCCCGTGGGCCTCCTCTTGACCAGATTCTCGATGGGGCGTGTCAAACCCTGATTCCTTTCGGAGCCGCCCTACTCGGCCTGATGTTAAGCGTTGTGCTACCTAAGAGTGAGAGTCCTGCTCTCCAGCTGCCTCTTCATCGTTGTTGTGTCATTGCTCAGCCCGAAGTATTCGGCGAACCTTGGCGTGGTCCTGTAGTTCTTGCTCCTTCCCTGCCTCTCACCGACAACGAACCCTACCTCCTCAAGCTCCCTGAGGTGCTGGTACACGGTGGAGCTGCGTCTCAGCACTAGCTCCGCTGCGGAAATGGGCTGGAAGAAAGCTATGAACGACAGGGTCCTGAGCGCAGCCCGAGTCAGGAGCGGGCGGGTGGCGAACTTCCTTGCGGTCTGCGTGTACTGGGCCTTCAGCTGCATTGCGAACTTCGGGCCAGCGTACTCGACCACCTCCACCGCCTGCAACGAACCGTTGACTGCCCTCGCTACCTCGCGGGCTATGGCGGTGGCCTTCCGTTCCGACGCGGTCCCTGCCACCCTGGAAATCTCGTCGAGCGAAAGGGGCCTTCCTGACGCGTAGAGGGCTGCCTCGACCTTCGCCAGGACGTCTCCAGGTATCGCTTCTTTCGCCGCTTCACTCAAGCTGGCCCACCGACACCACCAGCGCGTCTTCGTCGGACTCCTCCTGGTTGATTACGACCTCGCCATTGCTGGCAGCGAAAAGGAGGATGATGAAGATGCGGGCGGCCTCGACTGGGCGGAACCCTCTGAGGAGCTCAGAAAGGAGGGTCTTCCCGGACGCTCTTAGCCTCTCGACGAGTATCTTCCTGTACTCGGAGAGCATCACCTCCACGGGTATGACGTACTCCCCCAGGTTCGGTGGGGGCTCCTCTGGGGCCAAGAGGTTCTGTGAGCCGCCCCCCTCCTCGTCCTGTACGATCTCCTGAAGAATCCTCCCTAGCTCGTCGAAGAGCTCGTCTATGTTGGTGGAGTAGATCTCGTACCTGAATGGCATGACTATGAACTGAGGCGGCTGGGTGTTGTCAAGGAGCCTGTTCTGCATCCTCAGCCTCTCGAACAGGAACAGAGACTCGACCTTCAGCCTGTAGATGGTGGCGGACGAGAGCGCGGCCGTTCCCGCTGCCCTCATGTCGATGAGCTCGGTCTGCGAGATCGCCTTCAGGAACATGTCCAGGAGCTCTGAGAGGTTGATCTCCCAGGGGCTCTTCCTCCTAGCCAGAGACGGGTCGATCAGGACGTTGAGCGGGGGCCTTCCCAGGAGCGTCGAGCTAGGCACGCGGGGGCACCTCGGCGGGCTTGTAGTGGACGACGCGCGAGACCCCACCGGTGGAGTACACCCCGTAGGTCATGTCACTCTCTGCCACGAAAACGTCCCTGAGCGTGATCGCTATGATTTGGGCCTCGGACGACTTCTCCTTCAGGAACCGGGCGAGGCTGGTGGAGTTCACGGCGTCAAGGGCCGCGTCGATCTCGTCGAAGAGGTAGAATGGGTGCTGCTGGACCGCCTGCATGGCGAGTATCAGCGAGACGCCCGTGACTGCCCTCTGGCCCCCGCTGTGCTGGGACGATTCGCGCAGCCCATTGCCGAAGTCGGCGCGGAGGATTATGCCTCCGCTGAATATCTCGTCGGGGCTCTCGAGTTCAAGCAGCGCTTGCCCCCCCGCAAGTTTCAGGAATATGGTGCTGAACTCTGCGCCGACCCTGTCGAAGGCGGCCATGAACACCTTCCTCTTCTCGGACTCGACACTCTCGATGAACCTGATGATCGAATTGCGCTCCGCTTCGAGCTCGTTGTGCCTGACGGAGAGGTTCTTGTAGCTCACGTACATCTCCGTGTACTGCCTGTCCGCGCCCCTGTTCACTGAACCGATCACCTGCTGGTACTCCGCCTGAAGCTCGGCGAGCAACGGCTCGCACGTGTCGAAGTACGCCAGCTCCATCTGGTATCCGAGCATCCGCAGATACCCGAGGGCTTCCTCCACCTTCTCCTGGGTCGTCTGGGCCTGACCAGAGAGGGAGAAGAGGTCCTTCTGGTTGCCGGCTATCGAACGCGACACCGCGTCCCGCTCCTCCTTCAGGCGCCTCGCCTTGCTGTCGAACTCGTCCAGGACTGGCTGGCTCCTCTTGGATGAATCCATCAGCTTCCCTATCTGCTCCTCGAGGGAGCGCTTCTGCTCGGCCAACTCCCTGATCCTGCGGGGCGTCTCCCTGACGAACTGCTTGTTGGACTGCAGATCCTCATTGGCGTTGGCCAGGTCGAGCTGGTTTTCTTCTAGGGCTCTCAGGAGCACGTTCTCGAGGTTCGCCCTTTCCCTCGCAAGGCTCAGGTTCAGGTCTTGGATCCTGTTCCTGATGGTGTCTATCTCTCCGGAAAGGGAGGTCTTGGCCGCGTCCACTTCCGCGAGCATGCCGTCGAGACCAAGGGACTGGGCGTCGGCGATTACCTGCTGAAGGGACGCGGTCCCTTTCGTTATGGCGTCCTTCCGTTCCATGCTTGTCTTCAGCCTTTCCTCGAGCCTCGAGACCACGGCCGACTGCTTCTGGTACTGCGAGTCTATGTTTCTGAAGAGGCGCCTCTGCTGGCTTATCCAGGCCTTGATCGTGGTAGCCTGCGCCCTCAGGGTGCTCGTAGCCACTATCTTCTTCACCCTCTCCTTCATGATGATACGGGAGTCAGTCTCGAGGTTCTCGAGCTCTGACTTCCTTCTGTCGATGGCGCCCTTCAGGGCGCCGACGGCGTCCTCCACCTCGCTGATCCCCTCGATGTTCTCCAGCCCCTCCATCAGGTTGACCATCAGCTCCTGGTAGCCGTAGCTGAAGGCGCGGCCCCCCGTCTCGAAGGTCTCGCCGTCAATGGTCACTGCCCTCACCCCCTCAGACGCGAGTATGTACCCGATCGCTTCCGTCTCCACCAGGACAGTGTCCCCGGCCAGGAAGTTGATGAGGCCCTGGAATTCCGCTTCGCACCTTATCGCCTCGGCGAGCGGACCGAGGATGCCGGCCGAACGGTCGATGTCCACAGCCTTAACGGACTCTACCTCCCTGAGCGGTATGACAGAGAAGCTCCTCGCCTTCAGGGACTTGGCGGCCTTGATGAGCTGAGTCATCGACTTCAAGTCCTGGACGATGAAGGCAGCCGTCCACCTGCCCATGACCGCGTTCACTGCCTTCGCGTACTGCTGGGGGAACTTGACGAGCTGGCCGAGGCGGCCAACGTAGCCTGGGACGCCCCCCTCGTCGCAGAACTCCTGGAGCTTCAGCTGGCCGCTCCTCTCCCCAGCTAGGCTCTCCGACATGTGCTTGAACGCCTCTTCGCGCGACATTTCGACAGAAGCCCTCTCCAGTATCTTCGAAGCGGAGGCTATCGAGGAGATCAGCTTCTCCCTGCTCTTCTCTACTCCCGACAGATTGTCGTCGATGGAATTGAGCTCCTTCGTCGCGTTTTCGTATAGCGCGAACAGGTTGTTTGTGCTCGCCTCGAGCTTCGACAGCGACGCCGAGTAGGTGTCGACTTTCAGCTTCAGGTCTTCCAGCCTCTTCTTCTCCACGCCTAGGCTCGCCGTGGTGGCGTTGATGGTGAGGTCGATCTGCTGCATCTTCTGGCCGAGGTCGGCCAGCCTTACCTGCACCCTTGCGTTCTGCTTCCCCTTCTGTTCGATTGTTCTCCTCAGCTCCTCGCCTGCCCTGAAGAACTCCTTCAGCTTCTGGGCCAGCTCAGCATGCTTGGCGTCCAGCTTCTCTATCTCCGCGGTGAGCTGTCTGACGTTCGAGTTTGCGGCATTGGCTTCCTTCTGCTTCTCGGAGACGACCTGCTTGAGCTGCGGGACCGTTTCCCCCTCGAGCTCCGCAACGTTCGACTCGGCGGTCTTCAGGTCTGCTTCGAGCGTCTCGAGTTCGTTCCTGACCTCTGCGAGCTGGAACTGGAGGTCGACGTGGCTGGCGCCTCCCCCCTGGATGACGTCGACGATGAACCGCGTCTTCTCGTTCTCGACCTGGCCTATCCTGTTCTCCAGCTCGACCAGCCTCGCTCCCTGATCGCTTATCTTGCTGTTGAGCTCCTGCTCCTGGGAACGGAGCACGGCCAGCTTGTCCTTGAGATCCTTGATCCTCCTGGACGTGATGACTGCCTGGAGCCAGCTGATCTGCGACTCGAGCAGGTTGAACCGGACCATGTCGGTACGCTGGGAGTCGAGCGACTCGAGCGTGCTCCTCATCTCGCCTATGCGGGCCATGGCGACTTCGAGCCTCTGGTCCGCCTGACCCAGCTGCCTTTGAGCCTCGGACTTGCGCTCGTCGAACTTCGAGATGCCGACCACGCTCTCGATGAGCTTCCTTTTCTCTTCCGGGGTGAGGTCGGCCATCCGAGTCCCTGCGCCCTGTGCAACTATGTTGAAGCCTCCTGGTGCGAGCCCGGCCAGGTCTATTATGTCAGTGAGCGCGCTCCTCGTGGTCTTCCTGCCGTTGATGTAGTAGACGTTGTCGCCGTCCTCTCTGAGTTCCCTGGTGACAGTGACCAGGTCGGAGTCGACGGGTATCGCCCTGTCGGCGTTGTCGAACTGCAACGTGACCCTGCAGGTGGAAGGCTTGCCGGCGCCGGAGGAGTCCTCGGACTTCGGCGTGTAGATCAGTCCAGAAAGCCTGTTGTTCGCTGCCCTGAGCGAACGCGGCGAGTTCTCTCCTATGGCGAAAGAGATGGCGTCGGCCAGGTTCGACTTCCCGCTGCCGTTCGGCCCTGTGATGACGGTGAACCCTTTCTCGAAGTTGACTATCACTGTCCGGGGGCCCGAGGACTTGAAGCCTCGCATCTCTAGCCGTCGAATATACGTCACGGAACGATTTGCCCCGATAGAGGACTTCTCGGACAATGGATATAAGCGCTTGGTTTTCTGAGCCCAGAAGATGACAGTTTTCTCCCAAAGGCGCAAAAGGCTGCTTTCCCTGGCAAAGGGGAAACAGGTCGTCGCGGTGACGGCCCCGAATCTGTTCTACCTGACCTCTTTCTTCGGTGGAGGGGTTGCCGTTGTCCATCCGGACAAAACGGTGGTCGTAACGTTCCCACTGGAGGCAGACAGGGCAGGAGAGATGTGCAAGGAGTCGGAGATAGTCGTCGTCAAGAAGCGCAAGGACCTCATGAAAGAGGTGGAGCGGCAGCTCGAGAAGGGCAAGGTCGTGACGGACGAAGAAGGAGCCTTCAAGAGAGGGCGCTTCAAGGAGAAACCCCAGCTGTTCCTCGACGCCAGGAGGGTGAAGGACGAGGTGGAGCTCGAACTCATCCGCAAGGCTTGCGCCGGCACCGACAGGACGTACGAGGCCCTCCAGCAGGTCATGAAGCCGGGAAAGACGGAGTGGCAACTGGCCGCTGAGGTGATGAAGGTAGCGCTGGAGAAGGGGATGACCCCGTCGAACTCCGACTCATCCCTAGGGCCGGTCATAATCGCTTCCGGCCCTCACGGGGCGTACGGCCACTCGGAGTTGTCCGACAGGAAGGTCAGGGAGGGAGACTTCGTGGTAGCGGACCTGTTCTTCAGGTATCAGGGGTACAACTCGGACGAGACAAGGACCTTCGCCATAGGCACCGTGTCCTCCGAGATGAAGAGGCACTACGCAGCCGTCAGAGAGGCCCAGGCGGCGGCACTAGACGTCGTGAGGGAAGGGGAGGTCTGCGGGGAGGTAAACGAGGCAGCCGTCGAAGTGCTCAGGAAGAACGGCATGGACAAGCTCCTCAACCACAGCATAGGGCACGGCGTCGGCATCGACATCCACGAGATGCCGGGCATATTCAAGGGGAACAAGGTGAAGCTTCTGAGGAACGACGTCATAACTGACGAGCCTGGCGTCTACCTGGTGGGGAAGTTCGGAGTGAGGATCGAAGACACGCTCGTGGTGGGCGGGAAGAGGCCCGAGGTGCTCACTAAGTTTACGAAAGACCTTGTGACGTGCGGCTAGCACTGAACGAACCAGCCTTCCTCGACCCAACCTCAAACACGTCCACCCTGACCTCGCCGCCGAGCGTCCTGAGCGCTTCGGCGACTTTGGCCGCATGATCTTGATCTACAATGCTGTGCACGGCATAGCCTATCATGTTCTGACTGGCGTACATCGCACCCGCGGACTTCGCCAGAGCTATCAGTTTCCTTACCTCCACAGACTCGAGGCCGAGTGCAGAGGAGAAGTGTTCTCCCTCTCTTGCGAGGTTGTCTAGCGTGGGATCAGAGAGAAAGCTCAACAGGGAGGCGTGACCGAGCTCGTTTATTCTCCTGCTGATGGAGCTGGAGGAAAGTGCGTCCTTCTTGTCAAAAGGCGCAACGAACGCCGTCACAATGTGGGTGTCTGGTGGCACGTCTACTGTAACGAACTTTTCTTTCCCTGGAATTCCGGGGACCGTTATTGCCCCTGCACCGATTGCATCGAAGATTACAGAGACAGTCCCAAGCCCGGTTTGCTCCATGATTTCGGCCCTGTGCGCGCAGAGTGCAAGGTCCGCCTTGGACAGATTCAGTTCAAGAGATGCGGCCACGGCGAACACCGCAGAAGTCGCCGACGCAGCACTGGCACCGAACCCTGCTCCTATGGGAATCTGCACCTCCTGCACTAGTGAAACTCGGACATTGGAGTGCCCTTCCGACAGAAGCAGGTCCACCGCCCGCCTTGTCGTTCTCGCGTTGTACGCCTGGTCTCCGTTCACCGATGTCGAGATTTTCTGACCGCCGTTTTCGTGAACGGATGCGAATGAAAGTGCGCCCTTGGAGAGTATGTAACCTCCGCCGGTCGCTCCGATTGGCTGCGGTGATCCGTACTGAATCTCGAAGAAATTGGTGATAGCCCCTGGCGCGAACGCGATCGCGGTTCTCTGCTCCGCCGATTCGGGGATGAGCAATTTGGAGAGCACTGTTAGGTGTCCGTGGCGCTCGGGCGTCTACTCGCTCCAGCCACTAGACCCGAAATCGAACCGAATACGACGACCAAGACTGCCCCTATCACAAAGTAAGCCAATCCCGGAGAGGCGGCGACGGACGAAGGCTGGAGAAAGAACACAACCGCACCAAGGGCGGTGTAAGCAAAAGCAAACAAGAGAGCCACGGCGTATCCCCTCGTGCCTATCGTGCCAGGCCACCGTGGAAACTCGGAGAGCAGTCTCGTCCTGCCACGGAGCGGGCGCGCGCCACGAACCAAGATGGGCACCCCAATCAGGATGGCCGGTATCGAAGTAGTATTCCAGAATATGGTGAGGCCCAAGACGGCTGTCGTTGGCACAGCCACTCCTATCGTTGCACTGGCAAAGAAATACACGAGGGTGGCGGCGATGAGGTTGCCCAATGATACGAATATCACCGTTCCGGCAACAAAGGAAGACCACGATTTGTATTTCTTCACGAACCAGCCGAAAGCAAGGAAAGCGATGAAATTGGCTGGGACTCCTGCTATCAAACTGAGAGTTGGATTTGTCTGGACGAAGAAGTCCCCCACGAAGGTGCCGAGGCCTGCTCCGATCGCGACCGAGAGAGTATCGGATGTGACTGCCATGAAGGCAGGGAGGAAAATCCCTACCAGCAGCTGGCCCACCCCCCAGGGCGTAGGAATGAAGGCGGTGATCCACTTTCCTATTGCATAGAGAGCCGTAGTAATGACAATTATTGCGATCTTGATGCCAACCGTCATTTGGTTCCGGCCCCGGGCCGTCTCCATGGTGAAAGTGGGCTCAGTTCCTTATTTCAATATGGTCTCTATCATCTCTAGAGGCGTAAATAGGACCGTCTGTCGGTGAAGAAGCTACCGGAAGGCCTTGCTTAATTAGAGCCGACAGGTCGGACGTCGTCTCCTAATGCGCACCCTGAGCAGGAAGTTCCTGTTTTCAACCGAACTATTGGGGGTGTTGCTCTTCGCCTTTGCGACGGGCCTCCCGCCCTTCGACGACATCACCGAGGTCGATCTGACCATGCACATGCTCCAGCACGTGCTGATCGTCTTCGCGGGAGTCATGATCGCCTACCCTCATCTGGGCAGGCGGCTGCTGAAGGAAGGGGGTGGGGTCTGGCTTCCCCGCCTCGCGCTTGTCCTGTCCGTGGGCGTCATCGTCTTCTGGCATCTCCCCGGTCCCTGGGACGCGGCTGTGCTCAATCCCGCAGTGCACGCCCTGGAGCACCTCTCTTTCCTGGGCGTGGGTCTGCTGTGTGGCTCCTGGCTCTTGCTCCTCTCTGACTCTGGAAAGATAGGCGCCCTGATGGCAGCGTTCTTCGGCCACATGGGGTATGCCGTCGCCCTGATTTCTCCGTGGGGGACACAGGTCTATCCCCTCTATTCGCTCCCTGACCAGGTAACCCTCGGGTGGGTTCTCCTGCTCACGGGGCCCACTCTCATCGTCGGAGTCGCGTACGTCATCGTGAGGAACCCAAGCTGGCTGGGAGGGATCTCGGGGCCCAAAGAGGGCCTGGGGCCGAGGAAGACTACCTTCCTTGGCGAGGCAAGGCCCCCGACGTGGGTAGCGCCTGCGCTCAGCGCCGTTCTCGTGGTCGTTCTGGTCGGTTACTTCGCGGCGACAGCCTACGCCCTCGCGGGACCCCAACCGGCAGTGAACGGGCCAACCGTGTACATCTCGGAGACCCCCGTCTCCTGGCAGTACTCCCCGCAGCAGATCAAGGTCGTGCTAGGAGTGAACTCGACAGTGACGTGGGTGAGCCGCTCCGTGGCGTACGACACCGTCACTGACAGAGGCGGGACCTTCGGCTCGGGAGCGATTCCGCCAGGGGGGACGTTCGCGCACACCTTCACAGCACCCGGCGTCTATGACTACTACTGCCTCTACCATCCGTGGATGACCGGGACGGTCACGGTGCTGTCGTCCGAGGGCTAGCCCTGGGCCTCGGAATCAGCAAGTTGGGTGACTTCGCGCCCTTCGACTCGCCTGCCTAGTGCCCTGAACTCCTTCTGGAGGGGCTCGGCCAGCCTGTAGAACCCGACCCCAAGCAGCGCTGTGAACGCTGCAATGGCATACCAGCCGAGCTGGGGAGTCCCGCTGAAGATGTCGAAGCTCCAGAGCCCGACCAGGGGTGAGAGAGACCTTCCACCGAGCGACGCAGCCGCGAAGTACCCCTGGAACGTCCCCCTGCTCTTCACCCCTGAGAAGAGGGTCAGGACTGCCTGAGACGGGACAGTCATGAATATCTCTCCGAGTGTCAGGACGACCATCACCGCCTCGAACTCGAGGAATGTGGAGGACAGCCCTGCCATCACGAAACTGAGTGCCGCGAAGAGGCATGACCCGATGAGCGGGTACAGCAGCTTCTTCGCCCTGAAGAACAGGGAAGAAAGCGGCAGCTGGAGGAGGACTATGAGCAATCCGTTGGTCGCAAACAGGAATCCTATCTGCTCCGAGGAGAAGCTGAGGAATTTCTGCACGTACAGAGATATGGGAACTATCTCGTAGCCTATGGCGAGGTACCCGGCCACAACGAGCATCAGGAAGAGCACAAGGTTCCTGTCGGTGCTCCATCTCAGGATCGCAGAACGCCTTTCCGGCTCGCCTTCACCGCCCTTGAGGGTCCCTCCGCCCACGTACATCACGGTCAAGAGGGAGGTGACCAGTGGCACGGCTGCGCTAAGCAGGAATACGCTCGAGTAGTCGAACGTCTGCGCGAGCACGCCCCCCAGGGCGGGGCCGATTGCGAAGCCCAAGTTCCCCGCTATGGAAAGAAGGGACAACCCTGTCTTCAGGTTCCTGATCTCGCTGTTGGCCACGATGGCAAATGACGCGGGCTGCGCAAGCCCCCTGAGCAGGTTGAACACGGGGTAGGCGACGAGGATGAGGGTCGTGTCGGCGTCCACCCCGATGAGGTAGCTAAGGACCAGGGCCGAGGCGACGGAGAACGCGTACCCCGTCAGCATCACCCGTTTGGGGCCAATCGAGTCTGTAATGCGGCCTCCAACCAACTGGCTCCCGAGACTGAGCACGCCCCCAACAAGGTAGACAGCCCCGATCGTGCCCAGAGATACTCCCCGTTCGGCGCTGAGATAGACAGCGAGAAACGGCATTGTCGCCGACCAGCCCACCGAGTTGAGGGTGACAATCGTGAATACTGCCCAGGTGTCGCGCGAGACACGCATCATCGGGATCCACTCGGAGACAAGGCTTATTCATCGGGGCCGAGGGAAGGGCTCTAAGAGGTTTGGGCGAGCTGGATTGACAGCGCGTGGGTTCAAGCCCCGAGCCCAGGTCCTCGGGATGGACAGGTCTTGAAGCTCTCGACCAAGCTTGTGGTGGCGTTGGTGATAGCGGTCGCTGCGATCGCGTGTCTGCTCTCGTATCCGTATTTCTCTGCGACGCAGCCTTCCTGCACGACCGCGTGGGCTTGCGCCTTGCCCTACCCGCTTCAGGGGGGAAGCACCGCCGGGGTGGCAGGGGAGCAGTGCACTGCAGACTCCACGAGCGTGCACTGCGTGGTCGGATTCGACGAAGGCTCTGTGGGGCTCGAGGGCACAGTGAACTACGCTCCGCTCAGCTCGATTCCAGGGTAGCTTCCTGCAGGACCAGTCCAGCTTCATTAAGCAAGCTCGAGGGCCGAATGACGCCGTGTCTCGATACTCTGGAGGGCTCTTCGGGATGTCAATGGCGCTCCTCTCCGACCGGAACATCAGGGTCTTGGCGGTCACCGGGCTCATCTCGGGGGTGTACCTCGGCATGCTCAACGGCATCCTGCAGCTCTTCCCGGCGAGCCTCGGATTCGGCGTGGCGACCCTGGGGATACTTCAGTCGGTGGGGAACAGGTTCTCCGGCGTGGCAGCTTCGTTGGCCCAGCCGATCGCCGGGCACCTCTCTGACATCCACGGGAGGAGGGTGATGATAGCCCTGGGAAGCGCTGCGACGATCTTCTCCATGACGCTGTTCATCCTTGCCGCCCTGACCGCGAACCTGGCCTGCCTCTTCGGGGCGTTCTTCACGTTCGGGGTGTCCGTGCTCGGGAGCCCTGCGTCCCAGGCCATGGTAGCCGAGTCCGTCGGCCTTGACACTTCGAAGATGAACGTCGCCTACAGCGTTGTGTTCCTCCTCAGCTCCATCCCTGGCGTCGTGACCCCATACCTCGCAGGCGCGATTGCGGACAGCTACGGGTACGTCGTGATCTTCTTGGCCGCGGCGCTTCTCGAATCTGCGGACCTTTCCCTCTACCTGAAGGAGCTCTACGAGACGCGCTCGGCTTCGAGGCAGGGGCAGGCAAGGCCTCCCGGTGGGTTCTCTCTCAGGCAGTCCTTCCGCATCCCCCGCGGCTCGTGGGGATACTTT
>Ga0335079_10006659_pt1 | contig 13220 bp, 11 predicted proteins | sample Lox_Sample_33_FD_206719 | JGI IMG/M metagenome (GOLD analysis project Ga0335079, IMG submission 206719) | Soil microbial communities from Loxahatchee National Wildlife Refuge, Florida, United States - Lox_Sample_3.3 | ecosystem: Environmental > Terrestrial > Soil > Wetlands | place: USA... | reverse complement strand
GTGGCGATCACCGAGACCAGCGTGGCTCCGATGGCGTAGTGCAAGTCGACGCCGAGCAGAAGGACGAGCGCGGGCGTGAGCACCACGCCCCCGCCCAGTCCGGTGAGGGCGCCGAGAAAGCCGGCCCCCCCGGAGATGAGGCTCACCAGCGCCGTGAATTCCAGTACGTTCAAAAAGGTACGCTCCCGGGTCTCCGCCGAATCTGGCGGGCTGAAGCCCGCCACGGCAAGCTTGCGCCACCGTTACCAAGATACAACGCGCGTTCCGGGACATCCCGTCTTTTCGCACTGCGTCTGCGTCGTTGTGTTAGAGTTTGAATTAGGAGTTGGTTTGACGCCTGAAGCGCCCGCGTTCCTTCTGCAAATCAACATCTGGGAAATGGTTGGCCGGGGCGGTCCCCTGACGCTCGCCGTTCTGGGCATCCTGCTGATTTTTTCCGTTTTCTCCTGGGCCATCATCTTCGCGAAATGGAGCGCGTTCCGTACGGCGCGGTCCGCCGACGCGCGCTTTTTGCGGGCCTTCCGCAAGGCGGCCGGGCTCGACGCGGTGATGGTGGCGAGCGAGCAATTCAAGCCCGCGCCGCTGGTGTCGGTCTTCGAGTTCGGATACGAAGAAGTCCACCGCCAGGTCAAGGCGCGCGGCACGGTGGGCAACAAGCTGGCGCTCGAGCGCTCGCTGCAACTCGGCATCAGCGAGGAGTTGAACAAGCTGGAGCGCAACATGAGTTGGCTGGCGACTACGGCTTCGGTGAGCCCGTTCATCGGTCTGTTCGGGACCGTACTCGGGATCATCCGGGCGTTTGAAGGCCTGGGGATGGAGGGCAGCGCCAGCCTGCGCGCGGTGGCGCCGGGCATCGCGGACGCGCTGATCGCGACGGCGGTGGGACTGGCCGCGGCGATCCCGGCCGCGATCTTTTACAACCACTTCAGCCACGCGGTGCGGGAGCTCGGCGCGCGCATGGACGACTTCTCGCTCGAGTTCCTCAACATGGCCGAGCGGAGCTTCGGGGAGTAGGCGTGGCGATCTCGATCAACGGCGGCGGCAACTCCCGGTCACGCCGGCGGGCTTATTCCGGCGCGCTCTCCGAGATCAACGTCACGCCGTTCGTGGACGTGATGCTAGTGCTGCTGATCATCTTCATGCTCACGGCCCACGTTATGGAGTTCGGCATCGAGGTGGACGTTCCCAAGGTGCGCACCGTGAAGGACAGCGCCAAGGAACTGCCGGTGGTGAACATCACCAAGGACGGCAATTTGTATCTCAACGAGACGGAGGTCAACATCCACGACCTGCCGGCCGAAATCGCGCGGCGCTTCAGCAATGCCAAGGCCGTCTACCTGCGCGCGGACAAGGATACGGTCTGGGGGCCCATTGCCAACGTGATGAGCGAATTGGGCGCGGCGAAACTGCAGGTCAACGCGGTGACGCAGCCGGAGGACCTCGCGGACAAGAGGCGCAAGTAATGGCGCACGCGGACATCCTGGATCAGCCGGATTCCCTGAACAAGCCGTTGCTGGGATCCCTGGCGCTGCATGGCGCGGTTTTTGGCGTGCTGCTCGTGTCGGGAGCGGCGCTGACCGGCCATCGGGAAGCGTGGGGGGATGCGAATTCCGGCGGCCCGGGCAGCGTCGCCATAAACGTGGTGAACCGGATTCCGCTGCCCTCGCGCGCCGGCGTCGTAAATCCGCTGGCGAACAACACGGAATCGAACGTACCCACACCTCCGCCCGCTGCCAAAGCGCAAAAGCAGGCGCCCGAGGAGCCGGACGCACTCCCCATCAGGAGCCGTTCCCACGAGAAGCCGGCGGATGCCGCCAAGTCCGCCCAGAATAACTGGCGCGCGAAGCAGCAGGACCGCAACAACCAGCTTTACAGCGATTCCGGGCAGGCGCTGGTTTCTCCGATGATCGGCCAGACCGGTTCCGGCGGAGTGGGGATCGGGCAGGGCTCGCCGTTCGGCAATCGTTTCGGCAACTACGTCACGATCCTGCGGCAGCGCGTCGCCGAGAAGTGGCGCACCGGCGACGTCGATCCGCGCATCAAGACCGCGCCGTCCGCCATCGTCACCTTCGATCTCCAACGCGACGGCACGGTGCGCAACGTGCGCGTGGCGCAGAGCAGCGGAAACTCCGTGCTGGACTATTCCGCGCAGCGCGCGATTTATGATGCCAGCCCCTTTCCTCCCTTGCCCGCCGGGTACGAACGCAACGACGCCACGATCGAATTCTGGTTTGAGTTGAGGCGCTAAATGAAAAGAGCTTTTTGGTTTGCCGCCGCGTTTGCCGGGATGCTGCTGGTGCTCGCGGCCCAGCAAAGCGATGTCATTATCAAGCTGACCCAGGGAGACCGGCCGGCCATCGCCGTGCCCGAACTGAAGGGCGCCGGCGCGGCTCAGCCTCTTATGGGCGCCTTCAACACGACGCTTTACAACGACCTGGATTCGTCCGGCATCTTCAAAATGGCGCCCAGGACCATGTATCCTCTCCTGGTCCCGCAGCAGCCATCGGATTTCCGCGAGCCGGCCAGCCGTTCCGGACAGCCCCGCACGGGTGGCGGCGCATGGCTCTCCGACTGGTCCTCGCCTCCGGTCTCCGCCAACTACCTGGCCTTCGGCTACACCGCCGTGCAAAACGATGTGCTGGTGTTGTACGGCTGGCTATTCAATGTCGCCCAACCCACGGTGGCGCAAGCCCAGATCCTGGGCAAGCGCTATTTCGGTTCGGTGGACGAGGCCGGCGCCAAGAAAATCGCCCACGAATTCGCGGCTGATATCGTGGCCCAATTCGGCGGCGCTTCTCTTCTCGGCAGCAAGATTTATTTTGTATCCAACCGTACAGGCCACAAGGAGATCTGGGTCATGGACCCGGACGGCTCCAATCAAAGGCAAATCAGCCATTTCAATTCCATTTCAATTATGCCCGCCGTCTCCCCGGACGGGACCAGAGTCGCCTTTACTAGCTTCGCTCGCGGCAATCCTGCTATATTTATTCTCTCTACGGATACGGGACGGCAGTTGCCGTTCTATAATCAAGTCGCATCCATGAATGCGACCCCGGATTTCATGCCGGACGGCAAACAAATCGTCTACTCGTCTACGGCAAGCGGCTGGGCACAGATCTATAGCGCCAATATCGATGGCAGCAATCTGCGGCGGATCTCGGACACCCGCGCCCTGGAGGTCGAGCCGAAGGTGAATCCGAAAACGAGCCGCGAGATGGTCTTTGTCTCCGGCCGGTCGGGGCCGCAACAGATCTATCGCATGAACATGGACGGCACCGACGTGCAGCGTCTGAGCAGCGGGGAAGGCGAGGCGTCCAACCCCTCCTGGCACCCCAACGGACAGATCATCGCCTTTGCCTGGACTCGCGGATTCGCCACTGGCAATTTCAATATCTTTGTCATGGACGTGACCACGCGCCACTTCGACCAGTTGACCTACGGCGCCGGGCGCAATGAAAACCCCGTGTGGGCGCCGGACGGCAGGCACCTGGCGTTCATGTCCACGCGCAGCGGTTCGGAGCAGATCTGGACGATGTTGGCGAACGGCACGCAGTTGCAGCGTCTGACAACGGCAGGCAGAAATTGGACCCCGGTATGGGCCAAGTAAAATTCAGGACGAGATTTTCAGGAGGCTTAGCTCATGTTCGATAAACGGAAGATCGGTACTCTCGGCTTTTGCATGATGTTGGTGTTGTTCGCGGCTGGGTGCAAGAAGAAGGCGCCTCCACCGCCGCCCCCGCCCCCGCCGCCGGCGCCCGAGGTGAAGCCCGCGCCCGCGCCGCCCAACATCGTTGAGTTCGTGGCTGAGCCGTCGTCGATCGAGCGCGGCCAGTCGTCCACACTGCGCTGGAACGTCGCCAATGCCGAAAGTATTTCCATCGATAACGGCATCGGCGCCGTGCAGGCCGCCACCCAGCGCCGCGTGTTCCCGGCCGACTCCACCACCTATACGCTGACGGCCACCGGACCGGGCGGCTCCAAGACCGCCACTGCCTCGGTGAACGTGACGGCGCCGCCTCCGCCGCCGCCTCCGCCGCCGCCGGCGGCGAAACCCACTTTGGGCGAGGTGCTCTCGAGCACCGTCGTGGACGCTTTCTTTGATTACGACAAGAGCGACATCCGCGAGGACGCCCGCGCCGCGCTGAGCAAGGATGCCGAAGCGCTAAAGGCCATCTTCAACGAGTTCCCGGACATCGTCACCATCGAGGGCCATTGCGATGAGCGCGGCTCGGCCGAATACAACCTGGCTCTTGGAGACCGGCGCGCCGCGGCCGCCAAGAGTTTCCTGACGCAGTTGGGCGTCCCCGCCGACAAGCTCAATGTCAAGAGCTTCGGTAAAGAACATCCGCAGTGCACCGAGAGTAACGAGGAGTGCTGGCAGAAGAACCGGCGCGTGCACTTCTCCACCGGGCAGTAAAATCAAACTTGGGCCGGCCGAGCCCGGCCCATCCGCAACCGGCGGGGCGGTTCGCCCGTCCCGCTAACAAGGAGATTCTATGACCTTTTGGCGCGGGCTCGCGGCTGCCCTTTGGATCTGCCCTCTGCTGGCGCCGGCAGCCAGCCGGGAAATTGTCGAATTGCAGCGCGATGTGGCCCAGTTGCAGGAACAGGTTCGCACCCTGCAGCGGTCCCAGGACGAAAAACTGGCCGGCATCCAGGTGCTCGTGCAGCAAGCCCTCGACGCGGCGAATAAGGCCAATACCTCGGTCGCGCTGTTGCAGAATAACCTCCAGCAGAGCATCAAAGAACAGCAGAAGAGCGTCGTCGATCCGGTGGTTGGGGTGGGAACCAAGCTCGACCAGATGACCACCGACGTGCAAGCGTTGCGTGAATCCGTGGCGGATATTTCCAGCCAGATGGGCAAGCTGCAGCAGCAGGTGATCGACATCGGCAACGCCGTCCGCACGATTCAATCTCCCGCCGCGCCGCCCCCCGGCAATACGTCCGGGCCGTCCACTTCGCCGGGCTCGACGGCGAGCGTCCCCCCCATGCCGGCCGAGCAGTTGTATCAGAATGCCATGCGCGACCGCAGCGGCGGAAAGGACGACCTGGCGCTGCAGGAGTTCGCGGATTACCTGAAATATTACGGCAGCACCTCCCTGGCGCCCAACGCGCAGTTTTACGTTGCGGAGCTGCACCTGAAACAGAACAACCTGGACCAGGCGCTGCAGGAGTTTGACATGGTCCTCGAAAAGTATCCGGACAACAACAAGACTCCGGACGCCCTGTATATGAAGGGCGCCACCTTGGTCAAGATGGGCAAGCGCACCCAGGGCAAGGCGGAGTTCTGCGAACTGGCGAAGCGCTTCCCGGCCAACGATCTGGCCGGCCGGGCGCGCGCTCAAGTAAAAAGCTTGGGCCTCACTTGTGGTCCCGCGCCGACCCCCACGCATACCCGCAAGAAGGGTTGATGATCCTGAAGACGCTCCCATCCCGCCCACCGCTCCGCGAGTACGCGGACCTGGCCAAAATGATCGATCATTCCCTGGTGCGGCCCGAGTTGACCGACGACGATGTGATCGCCGGCTGCGAACTGGCGCGGCGGTACGATGTGGCCAGCGTCAGCGTGCGCCCGTGCGATATCGATCTGGCGGTGCGGCTGCTGGACGGCGGCAGCGTGAAAGTGGGCAGCGTGGCGGGGTTCCCGCACGGGTCCAGCACCACCGCCGTCAAGCTCTACGAAGCTCGCGACGTGTTGCGGCGCGGAGCGCGCGAGATCGACATGGTCCTGAACTTCGCCAAGCTCCGCTCGCGGCAGTTTCAGTACGTCGAGACGGAGCTGCTCCAGATGGCCGAAACCTGCCATAAGGAAGGCGCCCTGCTCAAGGTGATCTTCGAGAACGCCTGGCTGACCGACGAGCTGAAAATCGTCGCCTGCCGCATCTGCGGGCGCGCGGGCGTGGATTTTGCGAAGACTTCCACCGGCTTCGCTCCCACCGGCTACACGCTCGAGGATCTGCGGCTCATGCGCGCGCACTTGCCCGAGCAGGTGGGACTGAAGGCCGCCGTGGGTGTGCGCACGCTCGAGAAGGCCAAAGAGGTCTACGAGGCGGGCTGCACGCGCTTCGGCGCTACGGCGACGGCCGCGATCCTGGACGCCTGGAAAGCGGAGCTGGCGGAGCCACGGCCGTGAGGGAGAGTTCCCAGCGTCCTGTCTGTGACGCCGTGGACTCGACGGCCGTTCGTGCAGACCGCCGCTGGCAGATCGAACATATCCGGCAAGGTCTGCGGGAAGCCGATGCCGGCAGGTTTGCGGCCGGCGCTACCGGGAAAAAGGGTGATGACCCGGCTGCGCCATAAGTGACGCCTCTACGGAATCCCGTCACGCAGCCGCATGTTGGCTTGCAAAGCTACTAGCATTTTGCTAGTATTATCCTTGAACGTCATCAGCAGACGGGGACTCTTCGAGCGGGCGGCGAAGTATCCGGATGCGAGATCCGCGCTCCAGGTCTGGTATGACACGGCTGTAGAGGCGGATTGGAGTTGCCTCCAGGACGTTCGCGCGGCGTTTCCGGCAACGGATATGGTAGCGGACCTGGCAGTTTTCAACATCCGCGGCAACCATTACCGCCTGATTGTCCGCATGGTCTTCCGGTACAGGCGGATCTACATCAAAGAGTTTGTTACGCACGCCGAATACGACAAGGGGAGGTGGAAGAAATGGCTTTAGCCGCAATCGACAAGCGCTCCTACGCGCGGCTCCTGACGCGCGTCTTGCCGCAGATCGTCACAACGGAAGCCGAGAACGAACGGATGATCGCAGAGTTGGAGAAGCTCGATGCGCGCGGCCGCCCGCTAACGCCTGAAGAGGAACGCCTGGCACTGTTGTTGAGCCTGTTGATTCGTCAGTTTGAGGAAGCGCACTATTCGCTGGGACACGCCGAGCCTGTCGAGGCGTTGCGCGTTCTGATGGAGTCGCGCGGACTGCGGCAACGCGACCTGATTCCCGTGTTTGGATCCAGCAGCGTCGCATCGGACGTGCTCAACGGAAAACGAGCGCTGAGCAAGACGCACGTGCGTAGGCTCGCCGAGTTCTTCCGCGTCCCGGCGAGCCTGTTCATCTAGCCGCGCAATCCTGTTCATTTAAGGCTGGCTTCCTGACGCTCCGCTCTAGCCGCAGGTTGTAGGGACCAATTTCCGGGTGGCCGACGATACACTTAGTTAGAGCCGACCAAAAGCGAACCGTGTCCGGCTGACGACAAGGAGTTCGAGCCTTCAAATCGCAGTGGTCCTTTGAGACAGACAGTGGGGACCGGCGTGAAACGTTAGCTAGAACAGCCGTCAGATGCTATCCGGAACCCTTCACGGGACAGAGTTTCGATATTCCGCAGGCCCTGACTCTACTAGGCCTTCGGAGTCCAATCCCGAAACTTACCCATTTGGGAAACAGGCGCAATGGAACACTTTTTGCGAAAACTGTTCTTCATTTCATGCGGCGCAAGGCAGGCTGGCCCGCTCGAAACCCTCGCCAAACCGTGTTGCCGGTCTGCTCGCTAGCTGCCGTTCTGAACCAGAATTACCTATGCCTCTTTCACGGACCTGGGGGCGGGCTTTAAAACCGGCCGATGTGGACGCTTCTCCAAACATTTGAGATATTAGAGCAGGAGGGCCTATCAACTTGCAGACGTCAAGATCGCAAACGGGACTGCACGACATTCAGGTTGCATTCGCTGAGGAACACTCGACCAGGCGGCACCAGACCAACGCGCGCATTCGCCGCGCACTGAATTCCTGCGGACCATCAGTCACTCTCCGGTACGCGGAGCTTGGGAGGGAAACATGGCTTGGCTAGGTCGAAAGAAGCTCGCATTCATTCCGTTGACTCGGACAAACATCGATACGGCGCCTCCAGACTGGAACGATCTGATTTTGCAACGGCTGCTTTTCAATCCAGCCTTAGACCCGAAAACCGGCGCTCCTATACCCGGCACCGATCGATCCGTCCGCGCCTACTTCCAAGCCGTATCCTCAGGACAGGCGGGCCTTGACGTCGCCGTGCTGCCTGCACAAACCATTGCGGAAACGAACGTGCCACCCGACGCTCTGGACTCGACAATGGGCGCCCAACTGAGATCCGAGGGCTATAACGGCGGGGCAATCGTCTTTCCCGGTGGGGCGTGCGGTGAGACCACCATAAATACGAGTTTTAATTGGACCCGGATTTGCATGGGCGATCCTCTCGGCAACTGGGTGGGCGAGCTCCTGCACAATCAGTGCAATCTTCCCGACCTGTTTGATTACGCTGGGGACGACAACATGGGGGCCTTTGACCAGGAGGCTGGCTATGACGCTACCCATATCTCGGCCTGGACAAAGCGAGCCGTCGGATGGCTGGATCCTTCGGCCGTTGCGCTGCACTCGGGTGGAGTCGTTGAATATACCCTGCATTCGGCCAGCCTCATTCAGCCGCCCCCGCCGGGAAGAGTTACCGCTGTCCAGATCGGCTCTCAGGTGCCATACCTCATGGTGGAAGCGCGCCTGAAGGCCGACCAATTCGACATCAATATTCCTAACGAAGGCGTTATTGTTTACCGGGTACAGACAACAGATCCACTGGGGAACGCTCAGAATGAGATCGCTCCCCTTGCGCTTCTTACGAAAAATGTGCTCACGGTAGGACAATCGTTTCAGACAGATGGCGTAACCATTAGCGTTGACAGCACAGTGCTGGGTGGCGGCTTCTCCATTGAGGTCTCGACCGTCGCGAGCGGCCAATTGCTGTCCTATGGAGACACCGGTGTTTCGGACCCGGCGATCGTTGGCTTCGGCGGATGGCAGGCCTTCCAGTTTCTCTTCGCCGGCCAGAACCTCTCCGGCGAAAACCGCATTTACGCGGTGAACCAGGCCGGACAGTTACTGTCTTATGGAGACGACACCAATCCCGGCAATGTCTCTGACCCGGTGATCGTCGGCTTCGGCGGATGGCAGGCCTTCAAGTTTCTCTTCGCCGGCAAGAACCTTGCCGGCGTAAACCGCATTTACGCGGTGAACCAGGCCGGACAGTTGCTGTCTTATGGAGACGACACCAATCCCGGCAATGTCTCTGACCCGGTGATCGTCGGCAACGACGACTGGCTGACCTTCAAGTTTCTCTTCGCCGGCCAGAATCTCCAGGGCCAAAATTGCATCTACGCGGTCAAGGAAGGGCAGTTGCTGTCCTATACGGACGATGGCACTCCTGGCAATGTTTCGAACCCGGTGCCTGTGGGCGGCGGTGACTGGCTGGACCTCAACCTTATGTTTGCCGGCCCGAATTTCTCGGGCCAAAACCGCATCTACGGGGTCAACCAAAACGGGCAGTTGCTGTCCTATGAGGACAATGGATCTCGAGGCGCCGTTTGGGGGCGATACGCCAGCCTTGGCGGATGGAACAACTTCAAGTTTCTCTTCGCCGGCAAGAATCTCTCCGGCGACAACCGCATCTACGCCGTCAATCAAAGCGGGCAGTTGCTGTCCTATGGAAGCAGCGGAATTCCCGGGAATGTTTCAAACCCTACGATTATCGGAGTCAACCAAATCGGGGAGTTACTGTCCTATGGAAGCATCGAAATTCCAGCCAGTATTTCGGACCCGGCGATCATCGGTTTCGGCGGATGGCTGCCCTTCCAGTTTCTCTTTGCCGGCCAGAATCTGGCCGGCGTCAACCGCATCTACGCGGTGAACCAAAGCGGGCAGTTGCTGTCCTATGGGGACGACACGAATCCCGGCAATGTTTCGGACCCGGTGATCGTCGGCTTCGGCGGATGGCAGGCCTTCAAGTTTCTCTTCGCCGGCCAGAATCTTTCCGGTGTAAACCGCATTTACGCGGTGAACCAGGCCGGACAGTTGCTGTCTTATGGAGACGACACCAATCCCGGCAATGTCTCGGACCCGGTGATCGTCGGCAACGACGACTGGCTGAACTTCAAATTTCTCTTCGCCGGCCAGAATCTTTCCGACGTAAACCGCATTTACGCGGTCAACCAGGCCGGACAGTTGCTGTCTTATGGGGACGATGCCAATCCCGGCAATGTTTCGGCGCCGGTGATCGTCGGCAACGACGACTGGCTGAATTTTAAGTTTCTCTTCGCCGGCAAGAATCTCGCCGGCGATAACCGCATCTACGCGGTGAACCAAAGCGGGCAGTTGCTGTCCTACGTCGACGATGGAACTCCCGGCAATGTTTCGAACCCGGTAACCGTCGGCTTCGGCGGATGGCTGAACTTCAAGTTTCTCTTCGCCGGCAAGAATCTCTCCGGCGTAAACCGCATTTACGCTGTGGTTGCCTAACGTTGTTCGAAAGCGTGCTCTACGAAATGCTGACCGGCGAAACAGCCGTGGAGCAGCGTGGACGGCAAACGTTCAAGCCTTCCGGGACATTCGCCCCCTTTAGCGAGGTCGAGCCACATAATCCTGAATGACCTCAGGTGTGAATTGGAGTCTTAGGATGACCGGCTCAAACGCGACGGCCGGTCGACGCGCCACTCGGAAAATGGTCCATCTCCGACCGGCGCAGGCGCGGAGCCCTTCGCTCCAATGATTTAGCGTGAACAGTTTTGCAACCAGCCGGACCCGTTCTCAAAGCCGCTATCGCTTGGCGGCCGGCGCCGCCTCGCCTTTGACCACCAGGTGGCTGTGATGCCGGCTGTAGGTGAAATAGATGGTCAGCCCGATCACCAGCCAGACCACCAAGCGAATCCACGTGTCCTTATCGAGCGAGGCCATCATCGCAAGGCACACCAGTATGCCGAGGATGGGCACCAACGGCACCAGCGGCGTGCGATACGGGCGCGGCAGGTTCGGATTGGTTCGCCGCATCACCATGATCCCGGCGCACACGATCACGAATGCCAGCAGCGTGCCGATGCTGGTCATGTGTCCCAGATTCGAGATCGGCAGGAAGCCCGAAAATAGCGAAACGAAGACCATGAAGATCAGGTTGCAGCGCCATGGAGTGCGGAATCTCTGGTGCACGTCGGAGAAGACCTTGGGCAGCAGGCCGTCGCGAGACATCGAGAAGAACACCCGCGATTGTCCGAGCAGCATCACCAGGATGACCGAGCTGTAGCCGGCGATGATGCCGATCACGATCACGATTTGCAGCGCCTCGCTGGGAAACTGCTTGATGACCGTAGCCACCGGCGATGCATCTCCCCTGAAGATCTTGTAACTCACCATGCCGGTGAGCACGCGGGCGAAGAGCACGTAGAGAATGGTGCACACGGCCAGCGAACCGATGATGCCGATGGGCATGTCGCGCTGGGGCTTGCGCGCCTCCTGGGCCGCGGTGGAGACGGCATCGAATCCGATGAACGCGAAGAACACGACGCCGGCGGCGCGCATGACGCCGCTGACTCCGAATTCGCCGAAGGCGCCGGTATTGGGCGGAATGAAGGGATGATAGTTGGCCCGGTTGACGTAGCCGAAGCCGACCGCGATCACGACGATGACGATCACCACCTTGACGGCAACGATCACTCCATTCACCTTGGCGGATTCCGAAATGCCTACGATGAGCAAACTGGACATCAGCAAAATGATGAATACGGCCGGAAGGTTGATGATCCCGGGTGTCATGTCGAAGGGGCAGTTGACGAGGCTGGCGGGAAGCTCGATACCCAGCGTGTGCAGCAGCTTGACGACGTAGCTCGACCAGCTTACGGAGACCGTGGCTGCGCCGACCGCATACTCGAGCACCAGGTCCCAGCCGATGATCCAGGCGAGCAGTTCGCCCATGGTCGCGTACGCGTATGTGTACGCGCTGCCTGCGATGGGGATCATGGTGGAGAACTCGCTATAGCACATGCCGGCGAAGGCGCAGCCAATGGCGGCGACCACGAACGACAGGACCACCGCCGGTCCGGCGTTTTCGGCCGCGGCGATGCCGGTGAGCGAAAACAACCCCGCGCCGATGATCGCGCCGATCCCCAGCGCCACCAGGTTCACCGGCCCCAAGGTGCGCTTGAGCGAATGCTCGGTGTCCTCGGATTCGGATTTGATGCGCTCCAGCGATTTCGTCGCGGTCAGGTTCATTTCACACCTTCGGAGGATGGGATTTCGGTTTCCAAATGAAATAGACGGGGACACCCAGCAGGACGATTCCAAGGCCGGGCCAGGTGTAGTTGGGCTTGTAGGCCAACAGAAGGATCTCAATCAACCCGGCCGCCAGGATGTAAAACGCAGGCAGGAAGGGATAACCGAACGCGCGGTAGGGGCGTTCCATCGCGGGGCGCGTACGGCGCAATACGAAGATTCCCGCTATGGTCAGGATGTAGAAAAGCAGAGCGGCGAAAATGGCATAATCCAGCAGGTCGCTGTAGCTGCCGCTTAGAGTCAGGACCATCGCCCATACGCCTTGCATCGCCAGCGCGAATACCGGCGCGTGGTGGCGGGGATCGAGCGTGGCCGCCTTGCGAAAGAACACACCGTCCAGCGCCATCGCATAATAAACCCGTGCGCCCGCCAGCACCAGGCCGTTGACGCATCCGAAGCACGAGATCATAATCGCTGCCGCCATGATCCCGACCGCCGCCGGACCCAGGATCGCCTGCATCACAGCCGTCGCCACGCGATCTTCAGGAGCGTGCTGAATCGCCTCCAGCGGCAGGACGTTCAGATAAACCAAATTGGCCGAGACGTACAGCGTCATCACGATCGCCACGCCCAGCGCCAGCGAAAGCGGCAGGTTGCGCCGCGGATTGCGCACTTCGCCCGCGGTAAACGTTACGTTATTCCAGGCGTCTGCCGAAAATAGAGATCCCACCATGGCCACGCCTACGAGCCGCATCGCCTGCCACGTCCAGCCCGCGTGATCCCAAAAGTGGCCGCCGAAGTTGCGGCCCAGCGCCGCCGGGTTGCGGCCCAACGAGAAGCCGATGGCGACGAGGCCGAGCAGGGCGGCCGTCTTGGCAAACGTGAAGATGTTCTGCACCACGGCGCCGGTGCGGATGCCGCGCATATTGACGGCGGTCAGCACCGCCACGATCGCGATGCCCACGAGTTGTTGCGTGGTCAGCCCCACTCTTCCGCTGCCGATCAAATGGTTCTTTGCGGAGATCCAGGGCCAAAAAACGCCGAGAAACTTGGCGAAGCCCACCGCCACCGCTGCAATCGTTCCGGTCTGAATCACCAGGAAGAGCGTCCAGCCGTAGAGGAACCCGCTCAGCGGCCCGAACGATTCGCGCAGGTAGACGTATTGCCCGCCCGCATGCGGCATGGCGGCGGCCAGTTCGCCGTAGCTC
>Ga0335079_10006658_pt1 | contig 13221 bp, 8 predicted proteins | sample Lox_Sample_33_FD_206719 | JGI IMG/M metagenome (GOLD analysis project Ga0335079, IMG submission 206719) | Soil microbial communities from Loxahatchee National Wildlife Refuge, Florida, United States - Lox_Sample_3.3 | ecosystem: Environmental > Terrestrial > Soil > Wetlands | place: USA: Florida... | reverse complement strand
CGAGCACCGCGGCGTCCTTGCGGCCGCTCTTCGCGGGGACGTGCCAGGAGTGGTCGGCGTCCTCGATGAGGCTCAGCGTGGCGCGCGCGCCGAGTCGGGCGATGAGCGCCTCGAGGAGCGACCGCTCCGCGAGCGCATCGCGCGTACCCGAGAGGAACAGCATCGGGATCGCGACGCTGGCCAGGTGCGCGGCGCGCTTGTCGGACGGCTGGCCGGCCGGGTGTAGGGGGAATCCGAGGAAGGCAAGCCCGCGCACACCAGCCAGGGGCTCGATGGACTGCGCCTGCGAGGTCATGCGACCGCCGAAGGAGCGGCCGCCGGCGATGAGCTTCAGTCCAGGGGCGAGCCGCGCGGCAACGGCCACGGCGGCGCGCACCGTCGCATGACAGAGGGGCGGGGAGTCCGGGCGGCGCGAGCCGCGCTCCATGTAGGGAAACTGATAGCGCAGGGTCGCGACGCCGAGGTCGGCGAGCCCCAGGGCGATGGCGTGCATCGCAGGATGATCCATGCCCGCGCCCGCGCCGTGCGCCAGCACGTAGCAGGCGCGTGCCGACTTCGGCGCAAGCAGCCGTGCGGAGACCGTGATCTCCTCGCTCACCGCGAAGCTGGTGAGCTCACCCGGCGGCGGGGCGGTATCCCTCATAGCCGAGCGCGCCGCGGACTAGAATCGCGGTATGAAGCGATCGCCTGCACGCCGGACAAGGTACGCGTGGCCCGCGATCGCCTGCAACCTGATGGTGATCCTCTCCTGTCCGATCGCGGCGGGACAGGCGGCCAGGGTGAGCACCGCACAGCCCAACGTTCACGTGCTCCAGAGGCCGTTTCCGATTCCCGGCCTCAACCGCGAGCGCACCGTGCGCCTCTATCTGCCGCCCGGCTACGAGAGCAGCCGGCAGCGCTATCCGGTGCTCTACATGCACGATGGGCAGAACCTGTTCGACGAGGCAACCGCCTACGCCGGGGAGGAGTGGGGCGTAGACGAGACGCTCAACCGCCTAGCGAGAGAGCGCAACCTGTACGTCATCGTGGTCGGCATCGATAACGGCGGCGCCGATCGCATTCACGAGCTCAACGCCTGGGACAGTCCCGAGTTCGGCAAGGGCGAGGGTGCTAAGTACATGGCGTTCATCGTTGAGGTGCTCAAGCCCTGGATCGACGCGCATTACCGCACGCTCCCTGACCGGCGGCACACGGTGATCATGGGCAGCTCGATGGGTGGGCTCATCTCGAGCTACGCCGTGAGCCGCTATGCGCGGGTGTTCGGTGCTGCCGGAATCTTCTCGCCGGCGTACTGGCTTGCGCCGCAGGTGTTTGCCGATACTGAGGCGCACCCGCCGCCGCGGGACGAGCGGCTCTATTTTTACGCAGGTGGGAGCGAAAACGAGACCATGGTTGCCGATATGAAGCGCATGGTGACGGTGCTGCGCAGCACCGGCCTGCCGGCGAGCAACCTCGAGGTGCGCGTCGATCCCGTCGGTCGCCACAACGAGGCGGCGTGGCGCGCGGAGTTTCCGCGTGCCGTCCGTTGGCTCTTCAGTGCGGGCCGCCCGTGACGGTCGCGACCCAAGCGGCGTAGGGCGTGAGCGTCACGGTCTCACCTGGCGCGACGGCGCCGAGGGGCACCGGGCTCGAGAGCAGGGTCTCAAGACGCGCGCCTTTCACACCCGCCTGCGCGAGGCGCGGCGCGATCTGCTGCGAGCGCGGCGACATATTGAGCGCGACGAAGACCGCCGCGCCGTCGTCGGCGACGCGTAAGTAGGTGAGCACCGCGGCGTTGTCGCGGTCGAGCATCAGGGTGCGTCCGTCGCGCAGCGCTGCGCTCGTGCGCCGCAATTCGATCAGCCGCCGGTACCAGTTGAGGAGCGACTTAGGCTCCGCCAATTCGGTCTTGACGTTGACTAACCGGTAATTCGCGGTCACCGGCAGCCAGGTGTGGGCGTTGGTGCTGAAGCCCGCCTGCGCGTCGGCGCTCCACTGCATGGGCGTGCGCTCGCCGTCGCGCCCCTTCTCCTTAGGCCAGCCGGTGATGCCGATCGGATCGCGTACATCCTCCACCCGGGTGGGGGTTGCGGTCGTCTGGCCGATCTCCTCGCCCTGATAGAGGAGTGCGGCGGAACGCGAGGTGAGCAGCAGCGCGGCGAGAATGCGCGCGATCTCGATGTTGTGCACGCCGTCCCCGTAGCGGTCGATGCTGCGCACGTTGTCGTGATTGTCGAACACGAACAGCGGCTGCCCGCCGCCGAGCTCGGTGTCGGCTTCGAGCAGGCGGCGGCGAAACACGCCTGCATCGAGCTTGCTGCCCAGTCCGAACAGCGTGTCCATCGGCAGCTGCAGCTCATCGTGCCGCGCGCCTCCGTACCAGGGGGCGATGTCCGCGGTTCTTGCGAGATAGGTCTCCCCGACCAGCACGCGCTCGCCGGGATAGCTGTCAGCCATGGCGCGCATGCGGCGGATCACGCCGTGGACCTCCGGCAGATTGTCCGTATAGATGTTCTTGAGATTCGGGTCGCCCTGGGAATTGGTGCCGCCGAGCACCGGCTCATCGCGCAGTTGTGCGTCCTCGAACAGCGTCGTGATGGCATCGAGGCGGAAGCCTGCGACGCCGCGGTCCAGCCAGAAGCGCATGGCGCCGAACATCGCCGCCTCGACCGCGGGATTGCGCCAGTTGAGGTCCGGCTGCTGACGATAGAACTTGTGGTAATAGAACTGGCTCACCGCCGGCACGTATTGCCAGGCCGAGCCGCCGAACAGGCTCACCCAGTTGTTGGGCGGGGCGTGCTGGCCGCCGGGCGCGATGCGGCCGTCGCTCCAGCAGTACCAGTCGTGCTTCGGATCGGTGCGCGATGCCGAGGCTGCGATGAACCAGGGATGCTTGTCGGAGGTATGATTCAGCACCATGTCGAGGAGCACCCGGATGTGATGCCGTCCGGCCTCGGCCAGCAGCCGATCGAAGTCCGCGAGCGTGCCGTACTGGGGATCCACACTCTGGTAGTCGGAGATGTCATAGCCGAAGTCCACCTGCGGCGAGGGATACATGGGAGCGATCCAGATGGCGTCCACGCCGAGCGACTCGAGGTAATCGAGCCGCTGTGTGATGCCGTTCAGATCGCCGATGCCATCGCCGTTGGAGTCCTGAAAGCTGCGGGGATAGATCTCGTAGATCACCGCGTGCTTCCACCAGGGGTCGGAGGTTGCGGCGTTGCAGGGCGTCGCCCCGATGAGGCAGACGCCCAGACATAGCCCGATCCAGGCGCTGGCCTGCAGCAGGCTGCACCGCCGTCCTCGCGCCGACGTTGACCACTCAGTGACCGTGTGCATAAATCGCCGCGCCCTCGCTGCCGGAAAATAGCCCGCGCATAGTACGCGCAAATGCCGCACACGAAACCGATCCTCTCGTTCTGGCAGATCTGGAACATGTGCTTCGGCTTCCTCGGCCTGCAGTTCGGCTTTGCGCTGCAGAACGCCAACGTGAGCCGGATCTTCCAGTCGCTCGGCGCCGGGCTCGAGCAGGTGCCGCTGCTGTGGATCGCGGCCCCCTGCAGCGGTCTGCTGGTCCAGCCGCTGGTGGGTTATTTCTCCGACCGCACCTGGACGCGGCTCGGCCGGCGCCGGCCGTACTTCCTCGCCGGCGCGCTGCTCGCGGCCACGGCGCTGGTGCTGATGCCGCGCTCACCGAGCCTGTGGGTGGCGGCGGCGCTGCTGTGGCTGCTCGATGGCGCGATCAACATCTCGATGGAGCCGTTTCGCGCGTTCGTGGGCGATCAGCTGAGCCCCGGGCAGCGCCCCGCCGGCTATTCCATGCAGAGCTTCTTCATCGGGCTGGGCGCAGTGGTCGCGAGCCTGCTGCCCTGGCTCCTCGAGCTCGGTGGCGTGCGCAATTTCGTCGCCACGGGCGATGGCAGCGCGGTCGCCGATACCGTGCGCTACGCCTTCGACATCGGCGCCGCGGTGCTGGTGCTGGCGGTCGGCTGGACCGTGCTGCGCTCGCGCGAATATCCGCCGCAGGAACTGCTCGCCTTCGAGGACGCTCTGCCGGCCGGCCCGCTCGCAGGCGCGCCGCGGCCGCGCGCGCGGCGCGGCGTGCTCGCGACCATCGCGGCGGATCTGGCGTCCATGCCGCTCGCCATGTGGCGGCTCGCTCCGGTGCAGTTCTTCTCCTGGCTGGCGCTCTTCTCGATGTGGATCTACACGACTCCCGCGGTCGCGCAGGCGCACTTCGGCGCCACCGATCCGCATTCCGAGGTGTTCAACCACGGCGCCAACTGGGTGAGCGTGCTGTTCGGGGCCTATAACGGCTTCGCGGCGCTCGCGGCCGCCATCATTCCTTCGATGGTGAAGCGCCTCGGGCTGCGCCTCACGCACCTCGTGAACGTATGGCTGGGCGGAGCCGCGCTCCTGTCGTTCCTCGTGATCCGCGATCCGCACTGGCTGCTCGCCAGCATGGTCGGCATGGGCTTCGCCTGGGCGTCCGTGCTGTCGCTCCCCTACGCGTTGCTCTCCGACAGCGTGCCGGCGCAGAAGATGGGCTTCTATATGGGCGTCTTCAACGCCTTCATCGTGATTCCGCAGATGGTGGCGGCGAGCGTGCTCGGCTTTCTGCTGCGCACGCTGTTTGGCGGCGCGCCGATCTACGCACTGGCGCTGGGAGGCGCGAGCTTTATCTTGGCGGGGCTGCTGGCGCTGCGGGTTCCGCAGCCGCAGCCGGCATGAACTCCGGCAGCGCCCGCCTGCCCAAGTCACTCAAGGAGTAGACCATGTCGTCACGCCCGATGGGACTGTTGCTCGCCGCCGCTGCGCTGCTCGCCGCGGCGACGCAGGCGTCGCAGCCGCAGACGACAGTCGAGCTCTCGCCCGCCGCGGCAGCGCACATGCCGGACTACGGCGAGAGCGAGCAGGCGACGCTCGAGTCGGCGATCACCACCGCGGTGTCGCGCGCGATGCGCTCCGTGCCGCTCGCCGCGGGGCTCACGATTCACGTGACGCTCAAGGACGTCGCGCCAAGCCGCCCGACCCGGGCGCAACTGCTCGCAAATCCGTCCTGGGACCCGGTGCACACCCACTTCCTGGGTGGGGCCGAGCTCGCCGGCGAGGTGCGTGATGCCAGCGGGCACGTGCTGACCACGGTCAGCCACCGTTACTTTCCTCCGACGCTCCGGCTTGGCTCGCCCGCATTCGACCCGTGGGCGGACGCGCGGCTGGCGATCGATCAGTTCGCGCACAAGGTGGCCGCGGCCTGCCGCGCGCTGCCCTCGCGCTGAGTCAGGCCTCTGCCGGGCTGCCGCGGCTCTTGGCTTCGGCGAGTGCCGGAGCTGCGGCGCCGCACGAGCGGCGCACCACCAGGCGCGTCGGTAGCATGCGCCCCTCGGTGGGCTCGGCGCGGACCTGCCTGAGCAGCGTCTCGACTAGCACCTCGCCCGCGAGGCGGGTGTTCTGCGCGATGGTGGTGAGCGGCGGATTCGCAAGTCCCGCCGCCGGGATGTCGTCGAAGCCGACGACCGCGACAGAACCGGGCACATCGATCCCGTGCTCCTGGAGTGCGTGCATGACGCCCAAGGCGATCAGGTCGCTCGCGCAAACCACCGCATCGAACGCGCTGCCGCGACGGAGCAGCTCGCCGGTCGCCTCATAGCCAGCCGCCTCGGTGGTGATCGCATCCACCTGCAGCTCAGGTGTCGCACTCAGGTGCGCGTCCTCGAGCGCCCGCAGAAAGCCGCGATAACGGTCGAGAAATTCCGGGCAGCCGCTCGAGGCACCGCCGATGAAGGCGAGACGGCGGCGCCCGAGCGCGAGCAGATGGCGTGTCGCCTCATAGCCCCCCTGGGCGTTGTCGGAGCCGATGGACACGCCCGGCTGTCCGGGCTGCACCGCACCCCAGCGCACGAAGTGCGTCCCCTGCTGTATCAGCCGCTCGAGGCGTACGCGGTAAGCGAGATAGTCGCCGTAGCCGAGCAGGATCAGGCCGTCGGCCTTGTGAGTGTCCTCGTACTCCTCGTGCCAGTCGCCGGACTGCTGCTGGAAAGAGACCAGCAGGTCGTAGCCGCGCTGCGCGCAGGCGCGCGTGACGGAGCCCAGCATGGAGACGAAGAACGGATTGATCGCCGAGTCGTCGGACGTGGGATCCTCGAAGATCAGCAGCGCGAGAGTGTTCGAGCGCTGGAAGCGCAGGTTGGAGGCGTTCTTGTCGACCTTGTAGTTGAGCTGCTGAGCCACCGCCAGCACGCGCTTGCGCGTCTCCTCGCTGACGCGGGGACTCCCGCGTAGCGCGCGCGATACGGTCGGCTGCGACACGCCGGCGCGATACGCAATATCGAACGACGTGGCCTTGCCGGGCGCACGTCCCTGAGCCTTGTCGCCGCTCACTTCGCCCCCTCGAGTACCGGCGAAGTATAGGCGCAAAAGACCACTCCGGCGAACCCGCCGGCTCAGGTCAGGCGTAGCGTGGACCCAACATGTGCCTCCTGCACATGAATACGTATGCCGTCTCTTCCGGGACCTTGGGCGCGCTCGCTAAGCTCGAATTGCAAGCTTGCCGACGGCGCCACTCACGTGCCGCAACGCCGGCGAAGCCTCAACAACTCGGGGGGGATCCAGCGTGTATCGCTTACTCAGCATTGGACTTATGGCGCTCGGCCTGGCGCTCGCCGTACCGGCCTGGTCGCAGGAACAAAAGGCAGAGACCACCGGCTCGGCGGAAGAGGTGCTCCAGACCGTGACGGTGACCGGCGTCCGCGCGGCCATCGAGACCGCCATCGGCGTCAAGCAGGGATCGGACAACATCGTCGAGGTCGTGTCCGCTGAGGATATCGGCAAGCTCCCCGACACCAGCATCGCCGAATCGATCTCGCGCCTGCCCGGCCTCACCTCGCAGCGCTCGGACGGCCGTGCCTCCGACATCAGCATCCGCGGCACCGATCCACAGTTCGCAACCGGACTCCTGAACGGTCGCGAGCAGGTGAGCACCGGCGATAACCGGGCCATCGAGTACGACCAGTATCCGGCCGAGCTCATGAACGGCGTGGTGGTTTACAAGACTCCCGACGCGGCGCTGATCGGGCAGGGGCTCGCCGGCACGATCGCGCTGCAGACCATCCGTCCGCTGGAATACGGCCACCGTGCCACGGTGCTCGATTTCCGCCTGGAGAAGAACTCGGATGCCAGCATGGGTGCCGACTCTAAGAACAACGGCTATCGCGGCAGCTTCTCCTTCATCGATCAGTTCCTCGACAACACGTTGGGAATCGTGCTCGGCTACGCGCGGCTTTCGTCGCCGGTGGTCGGTCGCGAGCTCGGGCTCTACGACCCGTGGCATGCGAACCAGACTCCGCCCAACCCCCCCGAGCACGCCGGTGTACCCGGAGACGTCCAGGTCACCGATGGCATCAAGTCGCTCGCCAGCATGGGCAGCAACGTGCGCGACGGAGCGCTCGGCACGGTCGAGTGGCGGCCGACGAGCTCCTACACGAGCACGCTCGATGTCTACTGGACCTCGGAGCTGCAGAACAACAACCGACGCAGCCTCGAGGTCAATCTCGGCAACTATCCGAACACCACCGACTACTCGAATCTCGACATCGTCGGCAACTCCCTGGTCGGCGCTACGATCAGCAATGCGGTGCCGTTGGCACGCAACTTCCTCTACATCACGAGCGATGAGATCTTCCAGGTCGGCTGGAACAACAAGTGGAAGGGCGACAGCTGGAACGTCATGAGCGACTTCGCCTATTCGCGGGCGACGCGCGATGAGCACGACTATGAGACCCAGGGGCAGTACACCGGAGGGATCACCGACACCGTTACCTACTTCCTCCCGAACGGCTCGCAGCCCACGTTCACGGCGCAGAACAACTACTCCGATCCGAGTAAGGTGCTGGTGGGCCCGACCATCTACGGCGGCGGTTACAGCCGTTTCCCGCACGTGGTCGATGAGCTGAAGTCGTTCCGCGTCGAGGGCACCCACGAGGCCGGCTGGTGGTTCAGCGATGCAATCCTCGGCGTCAACTATGACGATCGCTCGAAGGACAAGATCCAGCCGGAGACGGGGCTGAACACCAAGGGTGGCACTTTCGATCAGATCGGGAGCCAGTACCTGCTGGCGCCGACCGACCTGAGCTTCTCCGGGACGCCAGCCTCGCTCTCCTGGAACGTGCCGGGCGTGCTGGCCAACTACTTCCAGCCGATAGTGCCCGGATACCCCAACGAGCCGGGCTACGGTTACCTGACTGGAAAGTTCTGGGACGTGTTCGAGAAGATCACGACGCTCTACCTCAAGGGCGACCTGAACCACGAGCTGTCATCGGACGTCACGCTCCGGGGCAACATCGGTCTGCAGGTGGTGCACACCCAGCAGAGCTCGACCTCCTTCTCCTACGATGAGGCCTCGCAGTCGAGCGTCCCGATCTCGGGTGGCAAGTCTTACAACGACATCCTGCCTGCCATGAATCTGGTGTTCGTGTTGCCGGCGCAGCAGCTCATACGTTTCAGCGCCGCGCGCGAGATGGCCCGGCCGCGCATGGACCAGATGACGGCCGGCCAGGACTTCAGCGTAGCGACCACGACCGGCATACCGTCGAATACGGCCGGCAATCCGCTGCTCGATCCGTGGCGCGCCGACGCGCTCGATCTCTCGTACGAGAAGTACTTCGAGAACAAGGCCTATCTGTCCGCCGCCGTCTTCTACAAAGACCTCAAGACCTATATCTACGACCAGACGGTCACGGCCGATCTGACGCAGCTGGTCTCGGAGCTGCCGCCGCCGATGACGGGCCAGCATCCGTATGTCGACACCGGCTTTCTGACCGTTCCCCTGAACGGCAACGGTGGAAGGCTGGACGGCATCGAGCTCACCGCATCCGCACCGGGTGACGTCATCGCTCCCTGGCTGAGCGGCTTTGGCGCCAGCGCCAGCGTGTCGTTCACGGACAGCTCGATCCAGATCCAGGGACAGGTCGCGGGCGAGGCGGCCTCGAACACCATCACCCTGCCCGGACTCTCGAAGACCGTGGCGAGCGCGATGCTGTACTACGAGAAGGCGGGCTTCGCGGCGCGCATTGCCTCACGCTACCGCTCCGACTACATCGGCGAGATCACCGACTACGCCGGCGACCGCGCGCTCGAGTATGTGCGCCACGAGCTCATCACGGACTTCCAGACGAGCTACGAGTTCCAGAACGGATTCGCGAAGGGACTCATGGTCCTGTTCCAGGTCAACAATCTCACCAACACTCCGTTCATCGATTACTCGGGGACCACGGTCCAGACCCGGGATTACGAGACTTTCGGAAGGGATTTCTTCTTCGGACTGAACTACAAGTTCTAGACTTGCAGCCGCAGAACCGGCCGGCGCCTTGCGCCGGCCGGTTGCGCGAGAGCCGGAAACGGCGCCGGCGACGCGAGAATCAAGATGGGGCAAAGAGCGAGCCGCGCGACCGCACGATGTGTCCGCCTCTGGGCGGCGGTCGCCGCAGCCGCGCTCTGGAGCATGGTGGGCGCTGCGGATTACCGCGAGCGCTTAGCCGCGGACGAGGTCGTCTACTTCCTGTTGCCCGACCGCTTCGAGAACGGCGATCCCGCCAACGACCAGGGCGGCGCGAGTGGCGGGCGGCTGGTCACGGGTTACGACCCGGGCGCCAAGGGCTTCTACCACGGCGGCGACCTCAGGGGTGTCGCGGCGCGACTCGACTACATCCAGTCGCTCGGTGCGAGCGCGATCTGGCTGGCGCCCGTGTTCACGAACAAGCCCGTGCAGGGTGAGCCGGGCCGGGAGTCGGCGGGCTACCACGGCTACTGGATCACGGACTTCACGCGCGTCGATCCGCATTTCGGCACGGACGCGGACCTGCGGCGCCTGGTCGACGCCGCCCACGGGCGCGGCATCAAGGTCTATCTCGACATCGTCACCAACCACACGGCGGATGTGATCCGCTACCGCGAATGCCCGACGCGCGATTGTCCTTACCGCTCGCGCGCCGACTATCCCTACACGCGCCGCGGCGGCATCCACGGCGAGCCGATCAACGAGGGTTTCCAGGGCGACGATGCCGCGCACCAGACGGCGGAGAACTTCGCCCGGCTGACGCGCCCCGACTACGCCTATACACCCTACCTGCCGCCCGGCGAGGAGCATCTAAAGGTGCCGGCGTGGCTCAACGATCCGATCTACTATCACAACCGCGGCAACTCGACCTTCGCCGGTGAGAGCTCCACCTTCGGCGACTTCTACGGGCTCGACGATCTGATGACGGAGAACCCGCGCGTGGTGCAGGGCTTCATCGACATCTACGGCGCGTGGATCGAGCGCTTTCACGTCGACGGCTTCCGCATCGATACCGCGAAGCACGTGAATGCCGAGTTCTGGCAGCGGTTCGTCCCGGCGATGCTCGAGCGGGCGCGGGCCGCGGGAATTCCCAACTTCCACATCTTTGGCGAGGTCAGTACCGGCGAGGTCGACCCGGCGCTGCTCGCCGCGCACACCCGCAACGATCGCCTGCCGGCAGTGCTCGACTTCGCGTTCGCCGCGGCGGTGCGCCGCACGGTGGCCGGCGCTGCGGGTACCGAGGTGCTGGCGCGCCTCTTCGAGGGCGATGCGCTGTACGAGGGCGGCGCCGCGGCGGCCCTCGAGCTGCCGACCTTTGTCAGCAACCATGACGAAGGCCGTTTCGCTTACTTCGTGCGCCGCGCCCGACCCGGCATCGGCGACGCGGAGACCCTGCGCCGGGTGCAGCTGGCCTATGCAATGCTCTTCACGCTGCGCGGCGTCCCGGTCGTCTACTACGGCGACGAGCAGGGATTTGCCGGTTCGGGCGGTGATCAGGACGCGCGCCAGGACATGTTCGCGAGCCGCGTGCCGTCCTATCTCGCCGAGCAGCCGCTCGCCGGTGTGGCCGGAGCGCGCTCGCGCTTCGACGTCCGGCATCCGCTCTACCAGGCGCTCGCCGGGCTCGCGCGGCTGCGCACCTCGCAGGCGGCACTGCGGCGCGGCCGGCAGCTGTTGCGCAGCTACGGACCCGTGCCGGGACTCTTCGTGGTGTCGCGTTTCGATCCCGACGACGGCCGTGAGCTGGTGATCGCATTCAACACTTCGACGGCGTCGCTCAGCGCCCAGACGCTGGTCGAGGCGGGCTCGCGCGACTTCAGCGCGCTGCACGGACATTGCGAGGCGCAGCCCAGCGCCCCCGGCAGCTACCCGATCGAGCTCGGGCCGCTCGACTACCTGGTATGCGCGGCGGCGGTGACGCGATGAGTGCCGCAGCGGCCGGCACGCAGCCGGGGCTCCCCTGGTGGCGCGGCGCGGTGATCTACCACATCTATCCGCGCTCCTTCGCCGACTCCAACGGCGACGGCATCGGCGACCTGCCGGGCATCACCGCGCACCTCGGCTACATCGCCTCGCTCGGCGTCGACGCCATCTGGCTGTCGCCGTTCTTCAGCTCGCCGATGCGGGATTTCGGCTACGACGTCGAGGATTACTGCAACGTCGATCCCATGTTCGGCACACTCTCGGATTTCGACCGGCTCGTGGAGCGAGCCCATGCGCTCGGGCTGCACGTCATCATCGACCAGATCTATTCGCACACCTCGGACACGCATCCCTGGTTCCGCGAGAGCCGCGCGAGCCGCGACAATCCGCGCGCCGACTGGTACGTGTGGGCGGACGCCAAGGCCGACGGCTCGCCGCCCTCGAACTGGCAGTCGGTGTTCGGCGGGCCGGCGTGGACCTGGGACGCACGGCGCGGCCAGTACTACCTGCACAACTTCCTCACCGAGCAGCCGGATCTCAACGTGCACAACCCGGCGGTGCAGGACGCGCTGCTCGCCAGCGCGCGCTTCTGGCTGGAGCGCGGCGTCGATGGCTTCCGGCTCGATGCGATCGACTACGCGATGCACGATCCGGCCCTCACCGACAACCCCGCACGGCCCGCCGACGGCCGGCCGCGCACCCGGCCGGTGGATTTTCAGCAGCCGCTGCACAACAAGGGCCACGCGGATCTCGTCGGCTTCATCGAGCGCGTGCGCGCCCTCACCGAGAGCTACGGCGGACGCTTCACCGTCGCCGAGATCGGCGGCGAGGCAGCCGAGCCGGTCATGAAGCTGCTGACCGCCGGCGAGCAGCGGCTGCACACCGCCTACGGCTTCAACTTCCTCTACGCCAGTGCGCTGACGCCGGCAGTGGTGCGCAGCGCGCTCGCGGCCTGGGACGACGATGCTGCCGCCCCCTGGCCGAGCTGGGCGTTCTCCAACCACGATGCCCCGCGCGCCGTATCGCGCTGGTCGGCGCCGGCCGACCGCGCCGCCAGTGCGAGGCTCGCGTTGCTGTTACTCGTCAGCCTGCGCGGCAACGTGTTTCTTTACCAGGGGGAGGAGCTCGGTCTGCCGCAGGCGGAGATCGGCTTCGACGACCTGCGCGATCCGGAGGCGATCGCCAACTGGCCGCTCACCCTCGGCAGAGACGGGGCGCGAACGCCGATACCGTGGCTCGAGCACAGCGCGCACGCGGGGTTCTCCAGAGCGCGTCCCTGGCTGCCGGTGCCGGAGTCGCACGTTCGCCTCGCCGTGGATGCGCAGGAGCGCGATCCCGAATCCACTCTGGCGGTCGCGCGCCGTGTCATCGCGCTGCGCCGCGGCCACGTGGCGCTGCGCACCGGTGCGCTGCGGCTGATCGAGGCCTCGGAGGCAATCCTCGCCTTCGAGCGGCGCACCGCGGATGAGCGTCTGCTGTGCGTCTTCAACCTCGGGGATGCCACGGCGCGTTTCGCCGCGACGCCGCCCGGAGACTGGCGGGTGCTGGAAGCGGTCGGTGGCGCGGGCGCCTGGACACTGCCGCCACGCTCGGCACTGATCGCCGTGGACGCGGCGCGCTCCTGAGACGCGGCGCGGCCGCTTCGGCTAGCGTTTCACCGAAGCCGCGGTCTGGCCGAAGAGGATGCGGCGTTCCTCGTCCGATATCTTGCGGCTGTAGGACTGCGCGACGCCCTCATAGGTCCTGAGCGTCGCGGGTCGCTCGCGCAGCGCTACGAACCAGCGCTTCAGATGCGGGAAGTCATCGAGGTTCTGGCCGTAGCGCTCGTACGGCACGATCCAGGGGTAGCAGGCCATGTCGGCGATCGAATAGTCGCCGGCAATGTAGTCGCGCCCGGCGAGCTGGCGGTCGAGCACGCCGTAGAGGCGGTTGGTCTCCTTGACGTAGCGCTCGATGGCGTACGGGATCTTCTCCGGCGCGTAGGC
>Ga0335079_10006657_pt1 | contig 13222 bp, 9 predicted proteins | sample Lox_Sample_33_FD_206719 | JGI IMG/M metagenome (GOLD analysis project Ga0335079, IMG submission 206719) | Soil microbial communities from Loxahatchee National Wildlife Refuge, Florida, United States - Lox_Sample_3.3 | ecosystem: Environmental > Terrestrial > Soil > Wetlands | place: USA: Florida... | reverse complement strand
CGTCGGCAAACTCCGACGTGCCAGCTTTGCCTCCGATATCACGCGTCAATTTTTCGGGATGCCGATAGACGCGCTCCAGTGCATTACGAATCTGGGTGGATGCGTCATGTTCTCCGAGATGCCGCACCATCAGCAATGCCGACCGTAACAGGGCGGTCGGATTCGCCAGGTTCTTGCCCGCGATGTCAGGGGCTGAACCGTGAACAGCTTCAAAAATCGCACAGTCATCTCCGAGATTTGCGCTGGGGACGAATCCGAGGCCGCCGACGAAAGCCGCGCATAGGTCCGACAGGATATCGCCGTACAGATTTTCCATTACCAGCATGTCGTACTGATAGGGATTCATCACCAGCTGCATGCAGGTGTTATCGACGATGTGCTCGCCGTAGGTGATCTCCGGATAGCCTTTCGCTACGTTTCGCGCACAGCGCAGAAATAGTCCATCGGACATCTTCATGATGTTCGCTTTATGAACGGCGTGAATCTTTTTGCGTTGGTTCTTGCGCGCATACTCGAAAGCGAATTTTGCGATTCGGGTGCACGCTTTTTCGGTCATGATCTTCAGGCTCTCGACGACTCCCGGCACGACCTCGTGTTCCAGTCCGGAGTAAAGTCCCTCGGTGTTCTCGCGGACGATGATCAGGTCGACATCCGGATAGCGGGTTGGTATGTGAGGAAGATTCCGGATGGGGCGAAAATTTGCGTAGAGCTCGAACTTCTTGCGAAGCGCTACGTTGATGCTGGGAAATCCGCCGCCGACGGGAGTCGTAACGGGACCCTTCAGGCCGACGTGCGTACGCTCCAGGGATTCAATCAATTCTTTGGGGATGTATTCGCCCGATTTCTCGTAGGCCTTGGCACCGACGGCGAACGTCTCCCATTCAAACTTCACCCCGGTCGCTTCCAGGATCCGCACCGTGGCGTTGGTGACTTCCGGGCCGATTCCGTCGCCGGGAATCAGCGTTACTTTATGAGCCATGCGTATTTATTCCTCAAGAAAAATTCAGAGCTGCACGAGTCCCAGGTACAGGCTGCAAATTGTGGCTGTCATCCCGAGCAAAGCGAAGGATCTGCGCATTTCTATTCAAGACGCAACGAGCTTACTGTGCTTTCACTTTCACCAGATCTTTCAACTCGTTCATAAACTCTTTCACGTCCTTAAAATCCAGGTACACCGAGGCAAAGCGCACGTAGGCGACCTTGTCGTAGCGGCGCAGGCGATTCATGATCAGCTCTCCGAGTTCGCTGGTCTTGCGTTCGCGTTCTGGCGACTCGATCACGAATGACTCGGCTTCGTTCACAATCTGCTCGAGTTTGCTGATCGGTACCGGACGCTTCTCGCAGGCTCGCAAAAGCCCATTGAGCACTTTCTGGCGGTCAAATTTTTCCCGGCGACCGTCTTTCTTAACGACCATGTAAGGAATCTCGTCGATGCGCTCGTAGGTGGTGAATCGTTTTCCACATTTGAGGCACTCGCGCCGCCGACGGATCGAATCGGCTTCCTTGCTTTCACGCGAGTCCACAACTTTGTCGTTCTCAAATCCGCAAAAGGGACATTTCATGGCGCTTGGGTATCAATGATCGGTCAGACACTTCGGATTGTTCCTTCCGCGTTGAACTTGGAACGGCGGAATGAATGGGAATCTCTGCTGCTGGCCGAAGAGAAATTGTAACAGTTGAAAGAAGAGGGCAGAGTTTCTCATGGCACCGAGTATCGCCGGCGCCACAAGCCTATTCCGTGACCACCGCTTTCACGAGGTTGCGCGGGCGATCCACGTTGTATCCCTTTTTCACAGCCACGTGGTAGGCGAACAATTGCAGCGGAATGACCTCGACGATCGGCAGAAGGAGTTCGGTAGTCGGGGGCACATAGAACACATGGTCGGCAATGTCGCTGATTTCTTTGTCGCCCTCGGTGGCGACCGTGACAAGTTGTCCTTTGCGCGATCGGACTTCTTTCATTACGTCGAGCGTGCGGCGATAACGCAAGACGGAATCGGGATCGCGATGATCGCAAGTGGCCAGCACGACAACAGGGAGTTGCTCGTCGACCAGGGCATTGGGGCCGTGCTTTAACTCTCCCGCCGGATATCCCTCGGCGTGCGCGTAGGAGATTTCCTTGAGTTTCAGCGCGCCTTCGCGGGCGATGGCATAATGCACGCCCCTGCCGAGATAGAGAAACTTCTCGGCCTTGCAGTAGATTTCGCCAAATTTTTCCGCCAGGCCGTCCCAAATCGAGAGGTTCTTTTCAATCGCATCCGGAAGACGCATCAATCGCTGAAGATAAGACCGCGTCACCTCCGAAGTCATTCTGCCGCGCTTGCGCGCCAGGAACAGTGCCATCAAGTAAAGAATCGCGACCTGAGTCGTGAAGCTTTTGGTTGCAGGAATCGAAACTTCAGGCCCGGCGCCCGTGATTAATGCCGCTCCGGCCTCTCGCACAATCGTGGTGCCGGGCATGTTTGAGACCGCAACCGTCTTCACGCCGCGCGTCAGAGCCTCGCGTTGGGCGGCGATCGTATCGGCGGTTTCTCCCGACTGCGTGATGACCATGACGATCGGATCGACGGCGGCGTGAGTCGAGCGGTAGCTGTACTCGCTGGAATATTCCACGTCGACAGCGACTCCGGAGAGATCCTCGATCATGATTTCACCGGCGAGACCAGCGTGTCGGCTCGATCCGCTGGCCGCGATGATCAGCTTCTCGAATGTACGCAGCGCGCTTTCTAGCGGAAGAAGTTCTTCCGGAAAGATGATGTCTTCCTTGAGGTGCTTGTCGATTGTTTTCGCAATGGCCGCGGGCTGCTCATAAATCTCGCGGAGCATCGCGTGGGAGTGGGTCTGATTCGGTGCGGTATCCGTATTGTTCGTAGGACTCATAATCAGTTCGAAATCTGTTCCGTTGCTTCAGGAATTAACCAATCATTTGGTGTCGGCCCCGCTAATTATGCTTTTGCACCCTCGAAGTGCGCTTCGATCTCCTCCAGCGTCTTGCCTTTTGTTTCAGGCAGGAACCACGTGGCCGTAACGAAATAAATCACAGTACAACCAGCAAAGCCGAAAAACATCGTGGAGTATCCGTATTTGCCGACGGTGGGTAAGAATATCGCAGCAATAAATGTCGCAACGGCCTGATTCAGGAGCAAAGCGATGCTCATGCCGTTGGAGCGAATGCGAGTCGGCATCAATTCCGAGAGCGCCAGCCAGACACATACACCCGGTCCAACCGCGTAAAACGCCATGAAAATGTATAAGCTAACGGCCACTAACCATCCATTACGCGCATTGGGCACGGGACTGATGAGCGCTTTGTCGATCGTCAATGGGGCTTGGCGCGCGGCATCAAGGTTTCCGAAAGGATTCGAGAAAAATGCAATGACTTTGTTCGCTGGGACGATGTCGCGGTTAAGGTCGATTGGCTTTGTGGCCGCATCGTTGGAACGCACGACCTGGCTCGTGGCCCGGAAATCTCCGTAGGAATAAATGATGACGAGCGATGTAGCGCGATCGATGATCGCATTACCACTTTGCCGCAAAAGTTGATCCGCAACCGGAGCACTATAGGTCAAGGTGAGTTTCTGATCGGGCGTGATCCGGGACTGCACGGCCTCCCGCACGTCGACTCGATGTTTTTCGTTTCCGAGGAAAAGTAAGCCCGTGCAGATCATCGAGGCAATGATTCCACCAGTACCGACCGAGAGCAAAAACTTCCTGCCTTTCCGGTCCACCAGCATGACGCCGCAGAGAGTCACGAGGAAGTTGATGATCTGGAAAATCAGATAACCGAAATGCGCCGCGAAATCGGACAAGCCGCTCTGCAGCAGGATATTTGCGTTGTAGCCGATGATGGAGTTGATGCCTGTCGCCTGGTTGAAAGCCAGAATGATGCAAGCAAGGATGAACGGAATTACGTATTTGCGGCGCAGCAGAGACTCTTTAACCTGGCTTCCAGTGGCCGATTTTTTCTTCTCGGCGGCCAGAACATCCTGCATCTCTCGAAATTCGACTGCGGCCTCGGCGCTGGTCCGGGACCGGAGCAGCGCGGCTTGCGCGGCTTCTTCTTTCTTTCGGCGCAGAAGCCAGCGCGGTGATTCGGCAACCATCAAGCTGCCGATGACGAACAGAATTCCCGGAGGCAGAGAAACCCAAAAGATTCGTCGCCATGCCGTGTCCTTAAACGCGAGCAGTTGTGCCGCGTCTGCGAGTTTAGCCACCTGATCGACACGAAAACTGAAGTAGAGGCCCAGTGCGGCCGCCGTTACGAGACCTAGAGTCAGCAGCCATTGAAAAATGCCGGTACCTTTACCGCGATCCGAGGCGGTAAGACATTCGGCCAAATAGAGCGGAACAACAACTCCGATTAGTCCGCCGCTCACGCCTTGCAGCAGACGTCCGGCGACCAACGACTGAAAGCCGTGCGACAGCGCGATGGTCGGAATGCTGACCACAAACATCAGGCCGCTGACGGCCATCAGCGATCGGCGGCCCATCCAATCGGCAAGCATGCCCGCGAATAAAGTAGAGATCACGCTTCCGAGCAGGACGGCCGCTACGACGATCGAGAGCTGGCCGGATGTGAAACCGGAGGTAGCCTCCAAGTAGGGAAGGGCCCCGGCTACAATGCCGACGTCCACTCCGTAAAGAAGGCCGCCGAGTCCGGCCACGATCAGCAGAAAGCGGTTGTAGAAAACTTTCTTGTCGTCGAGAGAGGAAAGAGCGCCGGTCGCCATCTCAGAGGTCATAGGACTTGTTTCACACGAAGTGTTGCCGGCGCAACGCGCCGGTCGGTTCGTATCTTGTTGGTGAAATGCACCATGAATTGTAGCTTAGACTCCAGGAAATCCCGTCAAAAGTGCTATACATGAAACAGCGGAAACATATGAGGACGGGGGCATCGTTTCAAGGGCGTCAATAGCCCGAAACCGCCCGTCAGATACAATACCCAAGCCGCCAGGCATTTTGGGGACTCGGGAAAATCTCTTCCGGATGCGATACGGATTCATCATCGACAATCGTAAGTGCATCGGTTGCCACGCTTGTACCGTGGCGTGCAAAACCGAGAATCACGTCCCGCTCACGGTGAACCGCACGTGGGTGAAATACGTCGAGAAGGGGACGTTCCCCAACACCCGCCGGGTTTTTCAGGTCACGCGCTGCAATCATTGCGAGAACCCTCCGTGCGTCACCATCTGTCCGGTGACGGCGATGTATCAGCGCAAGGACGGCATCGTCGATTTCAGTTCCGAACGATGTATCGGCTGCAAAGCCTGCATGCAAGCCTGCCCCTACGACTCCATTTACATTGATCCCGATGAAGGCACCGCAGCCAAATGCCATTTCTGCGCGCATCGAACGGAAGTTGGCTTAGAACCTTCTTGCGTTGTGGTCTGTCCGGAACACGCGATCATTGCGGGCGATCTCGATGCCGATGGAGAGATCGCGCAACTACTGGCTCGAGAGCCGGTGCGAGTTCGTAAACCGGAGCAGGGGACTCGTCCGAAGCTCTACTACATCGATGCCGACGAAAGTGCGATCGTGCCAACCGCGGCGCGACACGAATCGATGTACATGTGGTCGCAACGCAATGAGAGCATTCACGGTGGCGGGGCTATTTATCCGACGGACAGTCCATTGCTGCAGAAGAATGCACTGGCGACGTACGACGTTTCGCACTCGCGTCCGTGGGGATGGCAAGTTCCTTTTTATTGCTGGACCAAGGCGATCGGGTCGGGAGCCCTGGCTATTCCGGCATTCGCGATGTTGTTTGGATGGGTAGGGGCGGATCGCCTTCGGGACGTCGTTCTTTCGACCATCGCCTTGATCTTTACAGCGATAACCACGGGATTGCTTGTCTGCGATCTGGAACACAAATCGCGATTTCTGAGGGTCGTGTTCACGCCCCAAACAAAATCGTGGCTGGCTCGCGGAGCGTTCATTTTAATCACCTACAGCGGGCTGGCAGGCTTGTTCTGGCTCGGGGCGGTGCTGAGTTTAAGCGCGATGACCGCGGCGCTCCTGTGGCCTACGGTGCTCGTTGGATTCCTGGCTGCGGTCTACACCGCTTTTTTGTTCGGACAATGCGAAGGACGCGATCTCTGGCAGACCCCACTTTTGCCGGTCCATTTGATCGTGCAAGCGTTGATGTGCGGAGCGGCGGTGCTGGCAATGTTACCGGATCCGCTGGGTGGATCGAGTGCTGCACTATCCATCGCAAGAATTGCACTCATAATCACACTTGCATTTCACCTGCTAATCGCCGCAGCCGAATTTTCGATGCCTCATGCGACGGATAACTCCGCCTACGCCGCGCGCCTGATCACGCATGGTCCATTCAAAACGTGGTTCTGGGGCGGAGCGATTCTGATAGGAGGCGTTCTGCCTCTCATTCTGCTTGTGCTTGCGATTGCGCAAGACAACTATGCGTTCGGAGCTGTATCCGCCGGCCTTTCATTGCTCGGCTTGCTGGCATTTGAGTGGTGTTTCGTGATGGCGGGGCAGAGCGTGCCCAACAGTTAAGGTATGGAGATTTTTCGATGACCGATTTCAAGCGCGATGGCAGCCACCTCGCCTACTGTCCTCCGGTGGAGAAGTGGGACGACTGGGTCGAACTCGATCCGGAAGCGTGGCCCCGTCGCGTCGAGAAGCACTATCAACTGGTCCCGACGGTGTGCTTCAACTGCGAGTCAGCTTGCGGCCTACTGGCATATGTCGACAAAGCGACGGGAGAAGTCGCGAAGTTCGAAGGGAATCCCATGCATCCGGCGAGTCGCGGCCGGCTTTGCGCGAAGGGTCCAGCGACGATCAATCAGATTCACGATCCTGACCGCGTGCTTTATCCGATGAAAAGAGTCGGGGCAAGAGGCGATGGGAAGTGGGCTCGAACAACGTGGGATGAGGTGCTTGAAACTTTTGCCGCTCGCATTCGCAAGGCAATTCAAGAAGGGCGCGGCGAAGAAGTCATGTATCACGTCGGCCGCCCCGGGCACGACTTCATTATGGAGCGCACGCTGCAGGCGTGGGGCATCGACGGCCATAACTCGCACACAAACGTCTGCTCATCCTCGGCGCGTCTTGGCTATTTGCTCTGGCACTACGCGGATCGTCCGTCGCCCGACCATGCCAATTCGCGCTTCATTTTGTTACTCTCGGCGCATCTCGAGTCCGGCCACTATTTCAATCCGCATGCGCAGCGCATCATCGACGGAAAAATGGCAGGCGCGAAGCTGGCCGTGATGGATCCGCGTCTCTCGAACACGGCGAGCATGGCGGATTACTGGATGCCAACCTATCCCGGCACTGAGGCTGCGGTTCTGCTCGCGATGGCGAAAGTAATTCTTGACGAGAATCGGTTCGATGCCGATTTCATGCGCAAATGGACGAACTGGGAAGAACTCGAAGTCGACGGATTCAAAGCCCAGGGGCAAAGCTTTGAAACTGCAATCCAGGCGCTAAGAAAACATTACGCGAGATTCACGCCCCAATTCGCTGAAAAGGAAAGTGGAGTTAAAGCTGAGACGATCGTCAGAATTGCGCGCGAGATCGCAGCGGCAGGCACTCGCTTCGCCTCGCATCTCTGGCGCGGAAGCGCATCAGGCAATCTCGGTGGTTGGCAGCCGGCGCGGGCGCTGATGCTGCTGCACGTGCTGACGGGATCGGTCGGAACCGAAGGCGGGCACAATCCGAACGCGTGGAATAAATTTGTTCCAAAGCCCTTCAAAGTGCCGCCGCCGCAGAAGCGGTGGAACGAACTCCTCTATCCACCCGAGTGGCCGCTGTGCACGCACGAGATGTCATTCCTGCTGCCACATTTTCTGAAAGAAGGGCGCGGAAAAATCGAAACCTACTTCACGCGCGTGGTCAACCCCGTGTGGACTTATCCCGATGGCTTCTCTTGGATCGAGATGCTGCGCGACGAAGAGAAAATCGGGCTGCATGCCGCCCTGACTCCGACGTGGAGCGAGACTGCATGGTTCGCCGATTACGTTCTGCCTATGGGCTTTAGTTCCGAGCGTCACGATCTGATGAGCCAGGAGTCTTACGCAGGGAAATGGATCGGATTCCGCCAGCCCGTAAATCGCGTGCTACGTGAAAGAAGCGGGGAAAAGTTCGAGTACACCTACCAGGCGAATCCGGGCGAAGTTTGGGAGGAAGACGAGTTCTGGATCAATCTGAGTTGGGCGATTGATCCCGATGGATCGATGGGGATTCGTCAATATTTCGAATCGCCGAACCAACCAGGAAAAAAGCTCACCGTCGACGAATACTACGGCTGGATTTTCGACCATTCGGTTCCGGGCCTGCCCGAGGCGGCGAAAAAAGAGAGATTGACTCCTCTCGAATACATGCGGAAGTACGGCGCCTATGAAGTCACGCGTGACGTGTATAAGCAGAACGAGAAGACGTTGTCTTCGGAGGAGTTGGCGGGAAGCCGGACCGCATTGAACGGGGTGGTTAAGAAAAACGGGAAAGCAATTGGAGTGAAGATAGGCGGCGCAGCAGTGGTCGGCTACAACACGCCCTCGCGCAAGCTCGAGCTGTTTTCAAAAACAATGGCGGACTGGAAATGGCCGGAGTTCGCCTTGCCGGAATACTACCGAAGTCACATTCACCGCGGCGCACGAGCAGCGTCGATCGGTGAGGCCACCGAAGAGTTCGATCCGAACTATGCTCCTGCTGTCGAATGGCCAGAACATGCGCGTGGAAACGTGTACACTCTGTTGCCCATCTTCCGCTTGCCAAATCTCATTCATACGCGCTCGGGAAACGCGAAGTATCTCTACGAGATTTCGCACAAAAATCCGCTATGGATCAATCCGGTGGATGCGCGCACGCTGAACGTGCGCACCGGCGACCTGATGAAAGTTCACACCGAGATTGGATATTTCGTGCTCCACGCCTGGGTCACCGAGGGCTTGACGCCCGGTGTAGTGGCTTGCTCGCATCATCTCGGACGCTGGCGCATTAATAAAGACGAGCAGGTCGAACGCATGTCTAGCGCATGGGTCGATCTGAAAGAAGTCGGCAAAGGGCAGTGGAAGATGCGCCAGCTCGAATCAGTCTCGCCCTATCAGAGTCCCGATCCCGAGACCAAGCGCGTGTGGTGGAGCGACGCCGGGGTGCATCAGGACATCACGTTTCCCGTTCATCCCGATCCGGTTAGCGGAATGCACTGTTGGCACCAGATGGTGCGAGTCCAGAAGGCTGATGCCGACGATCGCTACGGCGATATTTTCGTCGATACGAACCGTTCGTTTGAAGTTTATCAGCGGTGGAAGGCGCTCACGCGTCCAGCGCCGGGACCAGGAGGACTTCGCCGTCCGCTGTGGATTCCGAGGGTTGTGCGGCCGGAGGAGTCGGCGTTCTACATGAAGTAGCCTCGAATTGTAGCGCCGGCGCCCCGCCGGCTGTCGTGAGCCTCGGCCTCGCGTCGCGCGACTACGCTCGCCTGCCATTTTCCAGTGGCAAGCTGAATGAAAACACTGATCCGCTCCCCAGTTGGCTCACCACTCCGATCGTGCCGCCGTGGGCTTCGACGATCACTTTCGCAATCGCGAGGCCCATGCCCGTTCCAGGAGCCGTGTAACGCTGATTCTGCCCGCGATAGAACTTTTCAAAGATCATGGATTGCTCCAGAGAATCGATCCCTGGTCCGCGATCCGCAATACTGGTGACCAGCTGATTTCCTTGCACTTCGCTGCTGACTTTGATCGGAGCGCCGGCGGGAGAATACTTTCCCGCATTCTCGAGCAAGTGCATCAGTACCTCGCGAATGCGGTTCACATCCATCGGAACTTTCGGCAGGCGTTTGTTATCGGCATGAACCTCAATGGGATGTTTGTCGAGCACGCTCTGGGCGTCTTGCATCGCCGGCTGGATCGCATCCCAAATGGAGTGAGGTTGCAGATCGAGCTTGAACATCCCCGAATCGAGTTGCGCCATCTCAGCAGCTTCGCCGACGAGCCGATTCAGCCGATCGGTTTCTTCGTCGATGACGCTCAGCAGATCGCGTCGTCCCTGATCATCCAGCGAAGCGCCCGAGAGCAACGTTGTCACGCTGGCCTTGATCGAAGTTAACGGCGTTCGAAATTCGTGCGTCACGGAATCGAGCAGCGCCGCCCGCAACCGCTCGTGCTCCTGCTCGGCGCGATTCTTGCTGAGCGCTTCGAGAGCGCGAGCCCGTTCAATGGCCAGTCCCGCAAGGCTTCCAAGCGCATCGAGCGTTTCCCTGGAAAGCTCGGCTCCGATGACGGCGACAGCTCCGACGGTTCGCATTCCGAGACGTAAGGGTACGTACGAGACTCCTCCTTGCGTGATTGGCTCGCCGCGTAACAGAGTCGAACGCAGTACGCTCTCTTCGAATTTGGCATCTCGCGACGATCGATAAATTGTCGGAGGATCGGCGGCCATCACTACCGCACTGGTGAAAGAAAAGGTTTCCTGAAGATATTGTGGTAACGCGTTCATCAGTTCGAGGACGTTTTCCGATCCAAGCAGTCGCTGGCTGAGACCGTACAGCCGTTCCACTTCCCGCCGCCGCTGCTTCGCCCCTTCCGCTTCGCGGCGCGCACGCTCTGCTAGATTGCTTGCCACCAGTGCAGTAACGAGGAACGCAAACAGCGCAATCCAGTTCTGCGGGTCCGCAATTGTGAATGTTCCGACGGGAGGAAGAAAGAAAAAGTTAAACGCGGCTGTCGCCACAACAGCCATGACAACCGCGTAACGCAAGCCCCAGTAGGCTGAAGTCAGCAGTACCGTGACCAGAAACATCAATGCCACTGTCGTGTGATTCACATGCAGCCGGTAACCGACTGCCGTGATCACGGCGATGGTACCGGCCACGACTGCAAAGCGCAGTGCCTGCGTGCGAGCCCGCGTTTTCACTCCCGCATTGTACGATGGAGATGATATTTTCGAGGCTGCGAAAGACACAGCTCCGATGCCCAAGACACCTGAAGACTGGCTGAACGAAGTTTCTGCCGAAAAGCCGCGCGGCATCTTTAAGCTATTTATGGGATACGCTCCCGGTGTCGGCAAGACCTACAACATGTTGAGCGAGGCCATTCGGCGCTCCAGTCGAGGCGAAGACGTTGTCGTCGGAGTCGTGGAAACTCACGGCCGCAAAGTAACGGCAGAGCTGGCAACGAAGCTCGACCGAATCCCTCCGCGTAAGCTCGAATACAAAGGCACGATCTTCGACGAGATGGATGTGGACGCGATCCTCGCGCGCAAACCGCAGGTTGTTGTCGTCGACGAACTCGCCCATACGAACATTGAGGGCAGCAAACATTCAAAGCGTTACGAAGACGTAATCGAGTTGCTCGATGCCAAGATCGACGTGCTTTCTACCATGAACGTGCAGCACATCGAAAGTGTCGGTCCGACCGTCCTGCAAATTACGGGCGTGCAAGTCCGCGAGACAGTTCCGGACTGGGTGATGCAGCGCGTCGATGAAATTGTCCTCGCCGACCTGACGCCGCAAGCGCTTCAGAAGCGAATGGAGCGCGGCGATATCTATCCCGGCGACCGTGCCCAGCGTGCCCTCGCACACTTCTTCCGTCCCGGAAATCTCATCGCACTTCGCGAGCTTGCCCTGCGGCAGGTGACGGGCGTCGTGGACCGAAGCCTCGACGCGTTCCTCGAGAAGGACGATACGAAGCCCACCCACACGGTTCGCGAGCGGATCGGAGTCTGCGTCAGTTCCAATCCGGCTGCGCAATACATCATCGCCCGCGGGTCGCGCATGGCGCAGGCCATGGGCGGAGAGCTTTACGTTTTCTACATCGATGTAGGCCGCGATAAGCGCCCTGAGGACCAGAAGACGCTGGGCGAAAATATTCGTTTCGCGGAGAATCTGGGTGGGAAAGTGATCCGCCGAACAGGCAGGAGCATCGCCGACGGTCTCGCGCAATTAGTCCGCGAGAATCACATCACGCAAGTCATTTTCGGCCGCTCCGCCCGGACCGGCTGGCAACGATATCTTTATCTCTCCGCGATTCAGCGTTTTCTTCGCGACTCGCCTTCCGTCGACGTTCACATCGTCACGCAGGAGGCGCGCTGATGGCCGACCATCCTCACATTCTCGTCGTCGACGATGAGCCGCAGATCACGCGAGTTTTGCGAACGAGCCTGTCCGCGCAAGGCTACGACATTCGAATCGCCAATTCCGGCGAAATGGCGCTGGAGATCATGAAAGATTGGCAGCCGAACCTGATCATCACCGATCTGTCGATGCCTTCGATCGACGGCGTGCAGTTGTGCCGGCACGTACGCGCGATTTCGCAGGTTCCAATCATCGTTCTTTCAGTTCGGGACAAAGAGCAGCAGAAGGTGGAAGCACTTGATGCGGGGGCGGATGATTATGTTACGAAGCCTTTCGGGATGAACGAGCTGTTGGCGCGGGTTCGGGCCAACCTTCGTCGCATTCCAGTCGGCGGAGAAGAAGATCAGGTGATCGAGATCGGCGACTTCCGCATCGACACCGCCGCTCACAAGGTAACTGTGCGTCGCTCCGAAGTTCGGCTCACGCCGAAGGAGTTTGAGTTGCTCGTCTACTTGGCGCGCCGGCCCGGAAAAGTGATCAACCACCGCACGCTATTGGCCGCGATTTGGGGAGGCCAAAGCACGGAGCAACCGGAATATCTCCGCGTCTTCGTCGGGCAACTCCGCAAGAAACTCGAGCCGGATGCATCTTCTCCGCGCTACATCGTCACTGAGCCTTGGGTCGGATACCGCTTCGAACCAGGCGAGTAAGTCGTCCCTACGCGCGATTCGAAAATTACGGACATTCTACGAAGTCTTTATTCAATTCTTACACTCGCCGCAGTCCAATACGTAGGACGGCGGGATGAACTAAGCCCGCCGCCGTGAAAGGGCTGAAGATTCATGTCGACGATTCAAGAAGTGTCCGCTGAGCAGTTGGCTAAACTCTTTCATCATTACCACCAGGCGCTGGCTCGCGATTGTGGATCGGATGGGAAACAACGGCCCGCTTCGTGGGACCGCACCTCTCAGAACGAGCGAAAGCTGATGATCGCTGCTGCGCGACTGACCCTCCTTGAGTTATCGACAACTCCCGCGGTCTCCCGACCCGGCCGCAAGTACTACGCAACACCCGGCGAAGCGGAATGGGGTGCGTGATCGGCACCCGTTCGTAATCACCTTGGTCACCATGGTCCTTACAGACTCCTTATGAAGTCTTAACCCCACTCTTACGCACGGCATT
>Ga0335079_10006656_pt1 | contig 13222 bp, 11 predicted proteins | sample Lox_Sample_33_FD_206719 | JGI IMG/M metagenome (GOLD analysis project Ga0335079, IMG submission 206719) | Soil microbial communities from Loxahatchee National Wildlife Refuge, Florida, United States - Lox_Sample_3.3 | ecosystem: Environmental > Terrestrial > Soil > Wetlands | place: USA... | reverse complement strand
GAGAGGGCTGGCGGATCCAGCGCGATACGCCCGGCTACGGTCCGCGGCGAACGGCAGAGGAACTGCGCCGGGACCTGGCGGCGGCCAAGCGCTATGCAGATCAGTAGCATCCAAGCCCATCTGATGGGGAGGTCGATGGCGAATGAGCGCCCTGCTGGAGACCGTTCTCTCTTTAGGGCCGCAGAAGGCGGGAGGGGCAGAGATGAGGGCAACTCCACCCCTGGATGGCGAGACTCACGAAAACGCGAGTTTTATAGAAGATCGAAATTGCGGACCGGCACAGAGCCTTCAGGCATCGGTTTCCCGACCTCGGGGAAAATCCGCGCTTCTTTGACCTCAATTCGTGAACTAATCGCTGCTCTCATTTCCTGCCTGCTCTTCTGTAGACGACTGGAACCGCAGCCGGCTGCAAGGCTTTGCCAAGAGTGCGTCGCGAAAGGCTATCGGAGAGCGCCGAACCGTTGCTTTGGGTGAGTGTTTGCAATGCCCATTCGATTCCGCTTTTGAGCAGAAGACAAATTGCGAAGACCGCGAAGGGCAATGTCGTGGCGGTCAGAGCCACGATGATGCATGCAGCATACTCATAGATGATGTACATCCCATCCTCACTTCTTCAAAGAGCCAGGAGAAAATTGCTTAAACACTTTCTTCGGGCCCAATAAACTCGGTGATCCCTCCTCGATTGTGCCGTCATCAGAGGCTTCGGTGTCTCGATCGACACAATTGGAATAGGCAACACGCCTGCCAAACCCGATAAATTTGTAAGTGACGGAAAATAGAGGCCGATTATGGGTGATCAAGAGATGCGGGGTGCCAAGCTGTTAAACAACACGTTCAAATGCGGGCCCAAGTTTCATGAAGTTCGCGAATTCGCGAAGCAATTATGGTCACACCCTCCCTGTTCTCAAACGTTTTAAAGAGTTTAGGTTTGGTCCTCCCATTGCAAGATGACAAAAGCCCGGCGGGTCGAGGGGTCGTGATCAGCGTGGTACATGACTTCTGGCACCTGCGGGATTGAGGAGGAAGTATGAAGCTTCCATCAACCATCGCAGCATCAAAGGCGGACAGGAACACAACAAAGCTGGACAAAGGCGTGAGCAAAATGTTCCAGCATTTTCCTTCGGGCTCGCCGAAGGAGTAGTGGTGGTCCGAATTCACTGGTAATGCTCCAGGATCTCGCGGGCCAGGCACTGCAGTGAGTTCAGGGGAGGGTGGTTGGGCAGAAGGTCCACGGCCTTCTGATTGATGAAGAACCCAGCCGGAAACCTGACCCGTCAAAACTGACAGCTACTTGAGTGCGTTTTGGATTAGGAACTGAAAATGAGAATCCCCGCTGGCGCGGCGTGGCCTCTTTTCCTAAAGAGCATTGCGAGTTCTCTGCTGCTCGTACTTTGCCTCTTTCTCCCCTCCTGCGCAATTAGAAGCGGATCGAGGAGAATTGTGCCCGACAGGTTCAACTACGCTGCCGCCGTTACCACCTCCTGGAAAGAGCAGATGCTGTCGAACCTGGTCAAGCTGCGCTACCTGGACCCTCCTGTCTTTCTGGACGTCGCGCAGATTGTTACGCAATACACCAGGCAAGGAGCGGCGGCGATTAATTCTCCCGATTGGAAAGGAAATCCCGCCGGCCCGGCGGCAGGCGCTTCCGGATATTGGGCGGAGAGCCCGACCATCACCTATAACCTCATGACTGGCGATAAGTTCAGCAAGAGCCTGCTGGAACCGGCCTCTCCTATATCCCTTATGCAGTTGATCGAGTCCGGCTGGCCCATTGACGCTGTGTTAGGGGTGGGGGTGAGAGCCATCAACGGTCTCTATGCAAGCTCCGGCGCTGAAAGCTTTCGCCACCAGGGGGACCCGAAATTTCATGAGCTTCTGAAGCTGCTGAGAGAGCTCCAGTTGAGGGACGCTTTCAGTATTCGGGTCCTGAGCGAAAAGGGTGACAAGAAGGGCGCCGCGGAAGAAGAAGTAGTGCTGGTCTTCCACGGGCGCCGCTCGGACTTGGAGGCGCAAGAAATGGCGAAAACCGTCAGAGAATTGCTGGGTCTCAATCCCAACCTGTCGGAATTCCACATCGCTTTCGGCGCTATGAACAATGCCGACACGGAGATTGCCTTTCTGACACGCTCGATGCTCGATATCCTCACCGAGGCGGCAGCGGGCGTTGAGATCCCGGCCGCCGATCTCGATGAGGGCCGGGCAACCAAGCCGCCCGCGGCGCAGACAGTGGGCGAGCTTAATCTCCAGCAGCTCGTTCGCGTGCGGTCGTCGGCGCATAAGCCAGACGCGCATGAGGCGTTCACCGCCATCCAGTACCGTAACTACTGGTTCTGGATTGAAGATCGCGACATCAATTCCAAGCGTGGGCTCGCCTTTCTCATGATGCTCTTTACTCTCGCGTCGCCGGGCGCCAGCCTGGCTCCACCGGAACTGACGATATCCAAACCGTGAAACATACCGACGTCAATGCTTGCGCATTCGAGTATGGCGGTGGCGCCGTCGTCGATCGGAGACCGACGCTACAATTTATGTTGCTCTTTATCGAAAGGCGGGTAAACAGATGTCAAAGGATCGCGTGGCAATCGTGGGCGTGGGCAATGTGGGCGCAACCACGGCTTATGCGTTGCTGTTGTCAGGGTTGGCTCCCGACATTGTGCTGATTAATCGCGACCGCAACAAAGCCGAGGGTGAGTTGGAGGACATCAGCCACGCCGAACCGTGGTCGCACACCACCCTGGTGCGCGCCGGCGATTTTGAGGATTGTGCGACCGCCAAAGTTATAGTGATTACGGTGGGCGCCGGCCTCAAGTCCGGCGAAACGCGGCTCGACCTGCTGAAAAAGAACGCGGCCATCTTTCGCGACTTGATTGCCAAGATCACGTCGACAAACCCGAAAGGGATCCTGCTGATTGCCACCAATCCTGTCGATGCGCTGACGCATTACGCACGAAAGCTCTCGGGCTTCGAGCCCCACCGCGTGGTGGGCTCCGGCACAATTTTGGACACGGCGCGGTTGCGGGTGCTGCTCGGCGGCCATTATGGCGTTGATCCGCAGAGCGTGCACGCCTACATCATCGGCGAACACGGCGACTCGCAGGTTCCGGCATGGTCCGCGGCGAGAATTGCGGGACTGCCGATCGCGGAGTTCTGCCGGGCGCGCGGTGTTGCCTACGATAAGCCGGCGCTGGATGACATGGCGCTCCGGACGCGCAACGCGTACTATCGGATCGTGGGGCAAAAGGGCGCGACGTTCTACGGCATCGCCTCAGGACTGGTGCGCGTGCTGCTCAGCATCTTGCGAGACCAGAACACCGTGCTCACCATAGGGAGTCAAATGCCCGAAGCTCTGGGTCTCGGTGACGTGACCATGAGCTTCCCGACGATTGTAAACGCTGGGGGGATCGGCGGCGTGGTGCCACTCAACTTGGGTCACGCGGAGCAGGCGGCGCTGACCAGTTCGATCGAAGGGATCCAGAGGCAGATCGCGGTGATAGAAGAGGCGGCTACAGCAAGCTGACTGGGTGCGACCCAGCCTCTTGACCTCGGAACCCACGGAATTGGCAGATTCTGGCTCCACTTGGGGATTTTCCTGGCAAAAAGGCGCAAAAATTAAATTCTATTTTGATATGCCGCTGACGACAAACGGAAGGAGTATTGTTATCTTTTTAACTTATTGAAGATAGACTATTTACGACGGATTTCTTGAAGACCGTGGGGTATTATCGGAATTTGCGGGTTAATCACAATGCGCATTGGGGCGGGCTGACCCTTTGCAATTTCGGTAAAGCTCAGCGCACAGTGAGCACCGGACACGGCGCGGTGCGGACCACTTCATAGGCAGTGTCAGATTTGGGCAGGTGAGCAGCCATGACCGGGTCCATGCGTCGCGCGCCCAACACGATCAAGTCCACGCCCCCATTAGTGGCGAACTTGAGAATTGCCTCCGCCGTCGGGCCGAAACCGGGCTCAAAGCTTGTGCGTGCGCGAAGGTCCGATTCTGCTGGAATATGATCATCTATCCAGTGCCTGACGGGCCCCTGGACATGGGCTTTCTCCTCCGAAGACGGAACCATCTCCGCAAAGACCTTCATGAGGGTTAGCTTGGCTTGGTATTCCTCAGCTAATGAGACAGCGTAGGCCGCGGCATTGCTGGGGTCAGGGACGAACTCCAGCGGGTAGAGGATGTGGTCCAGACGAACGTCCATCGCCTGTATTTCCGCGGTTCTCGGTCCGACCGTGAGCACCGGACACGGCGCCATTCGAAAGATTTCCTCCGCTACGGAGCCGAGCACTAGCTTACGCCAGCCTCGACGTCCGTGAGTACCCACGACAACCAAATCGATGCCGCATTGTAGGATCATGCCGTGAAGAACATCCCAGATCTCGCCGTCCCCAATTAAGGGTTGGCACGAAACGCCCCATTCACGTCCGGCACTGAGGAAACGCTCCATGTTTTGTTGCGCGAATCGCTGGGCCTCCTGGCGGATCGTTGGTCCCCGCTCAGGTGCTATGAGGTCTGCAAACTCCGGGGAGATCACGTGGGCCACGAAAAGCTCTGAGCCATAGTGGCGGGCGATGGTCAACGCGTAAGGTAGCGCCACGTCTGACGCCGGGGAGAAGTCTGTGGGCAACATAATTTTCTTCAGCGCCAGACGGCTCTGGGGATTCAATGGATTCATTCTGCACCTCGAAATAAACTACCGGCATACCCTCAGCAAGCTAAATCAGATGCATCCCAAGTTTTCGTGGACTATGGCCCAATCACAGGAACCCTACGGATTGCCTTCCAGCGTGTTCCGGATGCCCATGAGCGCGTTTTGGAGATTTGAAACCGACCGGCCCACCGCGGCCTTTCGAACGATCGATCCCTTGGGGCCGGTCAGACCCGCCTGCTCGGAGCCCATCGCCTTGATCAGATAAAAGCCGGGTTGCTTCGGGTCATCACCCCCACGGACACAGACAGAGAGGTCCAAGGCGGTCTGGAAGTAGTGGCTCGAATAGAGTTGCTTTTGGGCAATCGCACATGCTATGGGATCTTTAGAGTTCCCACGCATGGTCACCATATGCACGATGCGCAACGTCGGTTTCAATCCGAATTTCACCTTTGCCCAATAGAATGTGTCCTCGTAGTTCGCCGGCTTCGCTTGGGGGTAAAGGAGAAGATAATGGTAGAAATCCGGCTCATGCTCTGACAAGGCCTTGCCGTAGCTGAGCAGATAGGCGAATTGCTCAGGCACCGCGGTCGGGTCACGCTTATCGTTATAGACTCCCAAGGCCTCATTGCCCTCGTGCTGGTAGGCAAGTAGACGCTCGAATGCCGTCTTCTGCAGGAGTTGATTCACCTGGTTGTTCACGTCGGAGGCGGACCAATTGATAGATCGGTGAAGCTCATCGATGGACGTTGCGGGCATCTGAATCCGGCAGTTGCCGGTTTCGCAACTCTTCAAAGCATCGATGTCATCGCTGTCGAAGGCAAACCCTTGCAAGTCAGAAAGCTGCGGAGGATTGGTGAACACCCCAAGCGCCAAAAAGCCGGGAACCTTGCGAAGGCGGTCGAAATTGCGGGCAAACTGGAAGTAGGTCTCAGGAGTAACATGGATATAGACCGCACCAAACAACAAGACTTCGGCTGGCGTACGGGGTGGAAGAGTCGTCGTGACCGCCTGTCCGCTGCGGATGGCGGCGATTTGATCCTCGCTCAGTCCGATGTTCTGCCGAAAGAATGTATGCAGATCAGGATTCGACTGAGAAAAGCCGGGCTGGGCGACCACGGCAACCAAGACCAGCATTGCGGTCGCAGGCATAACTTTTCGGATCATGGAAACTTTACCTCGCAATTTCGCTACATCGCCCTTGGAGCGTCAATCCGAACAGTAGTTAGGCGACACGCAGGACGATCTTGCCGCGCGTGTGGCCCGTTTGACTGAGTTCGTGGGCCTGCCGGGCATCCGCCAGCGGCAGGACGGTTTCCACCACGGGTTTCAGTTTCCCGGTATCTGCCAGCTTGGCGATTTCCGCTAGCTCCGCGCCATTGGGCGTCATGAAAATGAACGCCTGCCTCACGCCAATCTTGGCAGCCTCTTCAGCCGATGGCGGAGCCACAATAGAGACGAGGATTCCGCCCTTCTTCAACACCTTCCACGAACGTCTTTGGGTGTCTCCGCCAATGGTGTCGAACACCACCTCCACACCACGGACGAGATCCTCGAACCGGTCCTTTTCGTAATCGATCGGTTCATTGACCCCCAACTCCCGAAGATAAGGCTGATTCCGCGCCGAAGCGGTCCCAATGACGTGCGCGCCCTTCCACTTCGCAAGTCGCACGGCAAAGCTGCCGACGCCACCGGCGGCGGCATGAATCAGAATTTTCTGGCCCGCGCCCAACCCGGCGGTATCGAAGATTGCCTGCCAGGCGGTCAGACACGCCAGAGGAATGGCGGCGGCTTGGATGTGGTTATACGATCTTGGCTTGAAAGCCACTTCCGCCTCCTTCACCGTGATGTATTCGGCATAAGCCCCGTTACGAGCGCTGTCGGGTCGGGAGAAAACCTCATCGCCTATCTTAAACTTGCCAACGCCGGGCCCCAATGCCTCGACGACTCCCGAGAGGTCCCATCCCAGAATCAAGGGAAACGTATAGGGACGGAAGTCTTTCATGTAGCCGGCGCGAATTTTCCAATCGACAGGGTTTACTCCGGCAGCATGGACTCTGATCAGGACCTCCTCAAATCCTGGCACCGGACGTGGGGCTTCCTCGAAGATGAGGACTTCCGGGCCACCGTATTGGTGGATGCGCACTGCTTTCATGTTTTCCATTTTAGACATCTCCTTGGTTGAGATTAGTGACTGCTGATCAGCGAGCCCACCAACAGGCCTGCCGCGCCTGCGGCCGCGGCAATCGTCAAGGTCTGCACTGCCGTCACAGCTACATTCTTGTGACCAATGATGCCGCGTCCAACGCCTAGCAACAGGAGCATCAGTGAAGTGACCACGAGCGAGAGTGTGCGGGCCGACCCGAGCGGCAGAAACGCGAAAGGCAGCACGGGCACAAAAGCTGCAAACAGATCCGCGACGAACATCCAGATCGACTGCACCCAGGGATTCTGGTCAGCCGGTATGCCAATCTGCGGATCGAATGCGGTCTCGCTCTTGAGCATTGCGCCCGGCGTACGCCGAATGATCGTCAGGGCCATCTCTGCGTCCGCTTGAGTCAAGCCTGCCCGCAACAGCCGGTGGCGAACCTCCTGCGCCACCTGTTCAGGCTTATGCTCGATTTCTTCCTGATCTTTGGCGACCTCAGCCCGCGCTCGGTCGCGCTCGGTCGAGACGTCCAGGTACGTGCCAGCCATCATGGACACTGCCGCCGACATCGCGCCGGTTGCCCCGGCCAGCAGCACCGTCTTGCTATTGGTCGCGCTGGCGGCGACGCCGAAGACTAGTCCGAAGATCGATACTGTGCCATCCTCCATACCAAAAACGATGGAGCCCAGCGCGGACATGAAAGACTGCCAGACCGCTTGTAAGAAGGATTTCGACTTTAGATGCACTGTCGCTGACTTCATCTCTCTGTATCATCCTTCATGTATGGCCCCACTATATGAGGTCCGGGCGTCTGATCAGTCAAGCGCCCCTCGTTAGACATGAGAAGCGCTTGGGCTTCAATCAGAAATCTCCTTGCCCGAGCCTAGGTTGCGACCGTCAGGGTATGTCCGAGCTTGGCCACATTCTTGGCGGTTTCCTTACGGAGAAGGACCCGTTTGCCGGCTTCCACCAGCAAGAGATAGACTGCCGTCGCGACGGCCACAAAAGCAAAATATGACCGAGGCAGCGGCGTGAAGCCGAGTAAGCCGGCCAGCGGGCTGAACGGCAAATAAAGCCCGATCGCCACAACCCCAAGGCAAGTGGCGATCAAGGGATTACTCGGACGGCTAAGAAACAGACTTTTGGATGTCCGGATGACGAACAGCACCAGCGTCTGGGTTGCCAGGGATTCGACAAACCAACCGGTATGAAACTGCGCTTCGCTCGCATGGAAGAAATGCAGCAACACATAGAAAGTCAGAAAGTCGAAGATGGAACTGATCGGTCCGATGAACACCATGAAATTGCGGATCAGGCTGATATCCCAGCGTTGGGGCTTTGCGAGGTAAGTCTCGTCAACATTGTCCGTGGGAATGGTGAGTTGCCCCACGTCGTAAAGAAGGTTATTGAGCAGGATTTGAGTGGGTAGCATCGGCAAGAACGGCAGGAAAACCGAAGCACCGGCCATGCTGAGCATATTTCCAAAGTTCGAGCTTGTACCCATTAGCAAATACTTCATCACGTTCCCAAAGGCTTTGCGCCCCTCGATGATGCCATCATGCAGAACCCGCAGGCCAGGCTTAACCAGAATGACGTCGGCAGACTCGCGAGCCACGTCCGCAGCGCTGGAAACGGATATGCCTACATCAGCCGCGTGCAGCGACGGCGCATCGTTGATGCCGTCGCCCATGAACCCCACTGCATGGCCGTTGTGTTTGAGAGCCAGGAGGATGCGGTTCTTCTGCACCGGGGAAATACGCGCGAAGGCGCGCGTCTCATCGGCGAGGTGCGCCAGCGCCGGGTCCGTCGTGTGGTCCAGTTCATCACCAGTGACGACGTGGCCGGGTTCGATTCCCACCTGCGCGCAAACATGGCCAGTGACGCGGTCGTTGTCACCGGAGATGACCTTGACCTCAACACCATCCTGCTTCAAGGAAGCCAGAACCTGGGCGGCGTCAGGCAACGGCGGATCAGCAAAGCTCAAAAAGCCGGCCAGGATCAGATTGCACTCGTCCTTGACTGAGTAATCTGGTCGCGCCGGAACTTCGGCGTAGGCCACCGCCAGAGAACGGAATCCCTGGCTATTCAGCTCATCGCTGGTCTGTTGGATACGCTGGGTAGCGTCCTTGCTAATGGGTTCCACTTTGCCTTCGGCCTCGTAACCGGAGAGGAGTGGCAAAATCCCTTCCAGGGCACCTTTCGTGATGAGAACCCGCTGGGACTTCCGCTCCACCACTACCGAAAGCCGCCTCCGCTCGAAATCGAACGGGATCTCGTCGCGCTTGATGTATTCTTCCGTCCTGGATGGAGACTGATGCAGAATGACGTCATCAAGTGGACTACGGATTCCCGTCTGGAACTTGCTGTTGAGATAGGCGAGTTCCAGCGTGCGGGGGGATGGATTCCCGAAGGGATCGCGAGAGCGGTCGAGCGTCATGGTTCCCGCGGTGAGCGTTCCTGTTTTGTCGCTGCACAGCACGTCCAGACTGCCGAGGTTCTGAATCGAGGACAGATGCTTGACAATGACCTTTTTATGGGCCATGGCGACGGCGCCTTTGGAAAGCGTCACCGACGTAATCATGGGCAGGAACTCGGGTGTCAAACCCACGGCTAGTGAAACTGCAAACATCAGAGATTGAAGCGGATCACGGTGGCGTATAATGCTGGTGACCAGTAGGAAGAGAACAAGGAAGAATACCGTTCGCGCAATGAGATGGCTGAAATTTTTCAAGCCCTTATCGAAGGCTGTCTCTTCCGGGCGTGCGGCCAGGCGAGCCGCAATATCGCCAAAGGCGGTCCGCGCGCCCGTGGCGACGACCTCGGCGGTGGCGGTTCCGCTCACAATGGAGGTGCCGAGGAAAACCATGTTGCGCGCGTCCGCTTTGGTCGAGGTGGGCTCTCCGGTCGCTTCCTTATCGGTGGGGAGCGATTCGCCGGTTAGCATTCCTTGCTGGACATAGAGGTCACGCGCAATCAAGAGTCGCGCGTCAGCCGGCACCAGATCTCCGGCGGAAAGGCGGATGATGTCTCCCGGCACCACGTCACGCCGCGCTATTTCTTTCCACTCCCCACCGCGAAGAACGGATGCCGTCGGGGCAACCTGATTGCGCAGTTCTTCTACGGCACGTTGGGAACGATATGTCTGACTTAAGTCGATAGCCCCGCTCAGCAGAACAATAACGCCGATGATTCCCGCATCCACCTTGTCGCCCGTGAATGCCGATACGACGGCGGCAATCACCAGAATTAACGTCAGCGGATTCATGAACACATGCAGGAGGTCGGATAGGAAAGAATAGTGCTGTGTCGCCGCAGGCTCATTGGGCCCGAACCGGTCGAGCCGAGCCTGCGCTTCTTGTGGCGTCAAGCCGGTAATCGCAACCTGGGTTGGAGCAGCGTTGGATGCCATGACGAGTATCCCTATTCGGATGGGCCCCCGGCGCCCTCAAACAGTCGAGCGGTAACTGCCCCAAAGATAAAGCCCCCCACGTGAGCGGCATAAGCGACGCCACCACCACCCTGTGCATTGGCCACGGCGCCGACTTGACTGAAGAGCTGGATCAGAAACCAAAGTCCGATCAGGAGCACCGCGGGAATAAAAGTAATGCGGGTGAACCAGCCCAAGAGAAGCACTGTGCGTATCTCATCATGAGGGTAGGTGATCAGAAAGGCGCCCATCACCCCGGCAATCGCGCCGCTGGCGCCCAGATTGGGAATGGTGGAATGGGGCATCATGGCGGTTTGCGCCAGCGAAGCCGCCAGACCGCTCAGTAAATAAAACGCCAGGTACTTGAGCGGCCCCATGACATCCTCGACTTCCGGGCCAAATGCCCGGAGGAACACCATGTTGCCGATAATGTGCATCCAACCGGCGTGCATGAACATTGCCGTTAGGATGGTGATCCAGTGGTGGCCTGCGACAATATCGGCGGGGATCTCCGACCACTTCAGTACAAATGCGTCACCACCCATCAGTTCCATCACGAAGACAATCACATTCACGACGATGATTGCCGTGGTGGCGACGGGGAAACTCGCAGGCTTTCGAGATGCGTCCGATAATGGGATCATGCCACCCACGTTATTTCCCTCCGTTGCACCGGACACGCTTGCGCATGCCCGAAACGCGCCTATAGACTTGTTCGCCGTTCATACCTCCGCTCCGGATCCGCCTAGCTCACTCCTTCGTTCAGGAACACGCTTTCCCGGCAGGTACTCGACAGTGGGGAAATGTCGCACCGGTTGGGGATAGAGCGTCATAAGTTCCAGAACCTCCGGCGGCATCTCCGAGCTGACATGCAGCCCCAGCTCTTTGGCGTAATCGAAGGTAATGGAGAAATCGTGAGTCCACCTTCCCTCCGAGAGCAGGGTTGCCAGATTGTCGACAATCGAATCAGAGTATTTGCCTCGTAGCAGTTCCCGAACCGTTTCGCGCACTTGCGTAATAGCCTTATTGGCTTGGTCCGCCAGGATCAAAGTTTCGTCATCGATTCTGTTTTTGGATTTTAGTTCCACGGCCTTCAACAGCGACACCGCCGGATATTGCCCCAGTTGGGGATCGACCGGCCCCAGCACCGCGTGCTCGCACATGACAATTTCATCCGCCGCAAGTGCAATCAGCGTGCCACCGGACATGGCGTAATGCGGCACGAGGGCCGTGACTTTTCCTTTTCGCCGGTTTATAGCGCGGGCAATCTGGGTCGCGGCTAGTACTAAACCGCCTGGAGTGTGCAGTACAAGGTCAATGGGAATACTTGGGTCGGTCAGGTGAATGGCGCGAATGAGTTCCTCGGAATCATTGACGTCAATGTATCGCACCAGCGGGAAGCCAAGAAAACTCATAGTCTCTTGCCGATGCGCGAGCAGAATCACTCGTGATCCGCGCTTCCGTTCGATGTTGGCGATCAGTCGCCGCCTTGACGCCTCAAGCATTCGCTTCTTCAGCGCCGGCTGGAGTGACACCAGCATGATAAATACCCAGAAAACATCCATGGGACCTATATTCATGGGAGCTGCAATCATCGTCGCCTCCTCCAAGCCCTCACTCGGCTGGTCTGGCGGGCGAGAATACCGAAGCCTCTAATTTCAGCCAATGCCACCGGCAACAGGTACCAGGCTTCGATCATTCTCCAGTGCCTCTTTCACATCACTACCGCTCACCGTCTCTTGCTTCAGCAGTTGCTGGGCCAAGGTCTTGTGGGCCGCCTGGTGCTCCTTCAGCAATGCCTGAGCACGCACGTATTGTTCGGTCACAAGACGCTGGACTTCCTGGTCGATCACTTGACGAGTCTCGGGACTGAGCTGGCTATTGTCCTCCACCGATCCTCCCAGATATTGGAGTTGTTGACCCGCGTAGCGCACCGAGCCGAGCTTTTCACTCATGCCAAATTCTGTGACCATGCGGCGGGCCAGGTCAGTTGCCCGTTGAATGTCGTCGCTGGCCCCGGTGCTGATCGTCTCAAACTTCACCATTTCGCCGGCCCGCCCGCCGAGCATAACCGCAATCCTATCCTTCAATTCGTCGATCGAGAGCAGATAGCGGTCTTCGGTTGGCGTTTGGATGGTGTAGCCCAAGGCGCCCCGGCTGTGGGGAACGATGCTGATCTTGGTGACGGGTTCGCCATGCGGCACCAGTTCCGCCACCAGCGCATGGCCGGCCTCGTGGTATGCGACCGTAGTGCGCTCCTGCGGGTTCATCACCCGACTCTTTTTCTCGGAACCTGCAATCACCCGTTCGATCGCGGTCTCGAAATCACTCAGAGTGACTGCCGCGGCCTTGCGGCGGGCGGCGCCTAGTGCTGCCTCATTCATGGCATTCTCCAGATCCGCACCGCTGAACCCCGCCGTCATTCGGGCGGCCTGGTCCATGTCAAAGTCTGCCGCGAGCTTTATACCCTTACTATGAATCCGCAGGATTTGCGCCCGGCCAATGAGATCCGGATTGCCGATGGCGACCTGCCGATCAAAGCGGCCCGCGCGCAGAAGTGCCGGGTCGAGCACCTCCGGGCGGTTGGTGGCAGCCATAATAATCACGGGGGCGCTGGTGTCGGTTTTGAAGCCGTCAATCTCCGCCAGCAACTGGTTGAGGGTCTGCTCACGCTCGTCATTGGTGCCCATGCGGATCGCGCCTCCCCGGCTCTGACCAATGGCATCAATCTCGTCAATGAAAATGATAGCCGGAGCCGCCTTGCGCGCCTGCTCGAACAGGTCGCGCACGCGTGCGGCGCCCACCCCAACGAACATCTCGACAAACTCCGAGCCACTGGTCTCGAAGAACGGGACCTGGGCCTCGCCTGCCGTGGCTTTAGCCAATAGCGTCTTGCCGGTGCCCGGGGGCCCGACGAGCAACACGCCTTTGGGGATATGTCCGCCAAGTTGCTCGAATTGCTCGGGCGCCTTCAGAAACTGAATGATCTCTTGG
>Ga0335079_10006655_pt1 | contig 13223 bp, 13 predicted proteins | sample Lox_Sample_33_FD_206719 | JGI IMG/M metagenome (GOLD analysis project Ga0335079, IMG submission 206719) | Soil microbial communities from Loxahatchee National Wildlife Refuge, Florida, United States - Lox_Sample_3.3 | ecosystem: Environmental > Terrestrial > Soil > Wetlands | place: USA... | reverse complement strand
GCGAGATCGTGCTGCACTCGGCACGCGCGCAGGCATCGGCGGAAACCTACATCGGGCTGGTGGAGGTCGGAGTTGGGCTGATTCCCGCGGGCGGAGGATGCAAGGAGATGCTGCTGCGGCTGGGAGATGGTAAAGCGGCTTTCGAGCAGATCGGGTATGCCAAGGTGTCGACCAGCGCCTCGGATGGCCGCGACCTGGGGATCTTGCGCCCGCAGGATGGGATTTCGATGAACCCCGAGCGGCTGATTGCGGACGCCAAGCAGGCGGCGCTGGCGCTCGTGCCGGTTTATGCGCCCGGCGCGCCGCGGCAGGACATTCCCGTGGAGGGCGACGCCGGCTACGCTCTGCTGAAGATGGGTGTTTACCTGGCCCACGAGGGCGGGTTCATCTCGGACCACGACGCGGTGATCGGCGAGAAGCTCGCGCACGTGCTTTCGGGCGGCCGGCTCACGGGGCGGCAGACGGTTTCCGAGCAATACCTGCTCGATCTGGAGCGCGAAGCGTTTCTGAGCCTCTGCGGGCAACCTAAGACGCAGGAGCGCATCCAATATATGTTGAAGACGGGGAAGCCGTTGCGGAATTGACCGGCCTCCGCACAAAAGGAAATTATGCCTGAAGCTGTGATCATCGATTGTTTGCGCACCGCGGTCGGCAAAGCGCCGCGCGGCGCGTTGCGGAATACTCGGCCGGACGACCTGGCGGCCGACGTCATTCGCGAACTGCTGAAACGCTATCCGCAGGCCGCCGAAGTGGAGGACGTCATCGTCGGGTGCGCCATGCCGGAAGGCGAATCGGGCGGCAACATGGCGCGGCAGATCTTGTTGCGAGCGGGGCTGCCGGATTCGGTGCCGGGCATGACGATCAATCGATTTTGCAGCTCGGGGCTGCAATCGATCGCGTTGGCGGCCGATCGCATTCGGGCCGGCAGCGCCGATATCCTGATCGCCGGCGGCAGTGAATCGATGAGCATGATTCCGTTTGGCGGAAACAAGCCCGCGCCCAATCCGTGGTTTGTCGATCACCGCCCGGAAGTCTACATGAGCATGGGGCTGACGGCCGAACGCGTGCAGAAAAAATACGGCGTGACGCGCGAAGATGCCGATGCGTTCGCGCTGCGCAGCCATCAGAACGCCATTCGCGCGCAGCAGGAAGGCTGGTTTGACGAGGAGATTGTGCCGGTTGAAGTGGGCTCGGTGAGCCCCGGCAAGACCGCGAAGAGCGTGTTCCAGCGCGATGAAGGGCCGCGCGCCGACACGAGCCTGGAGGCATTAGCGAAGCTGAAACCGGTCTTTCATGCGAACGGCACGGTGACGGCGGGAAATTCTTCCCAGACCAGCGACGGTGCGGCGGCGGCGCTGGTGATGTCGGACACCAAGGCACGCGAACTGGGGCTCAAACCCAAAGCGCGCTTCGTGAGCTTCGCGACCGCGGGAGTGCCGCCGGAGATCATGGGCATCGGGCCGGTGGCGGCGATTCCGAAAGCGCTCGACAAGGGCGGCGTGAAACTGGATCAGATCGGAGTCATCGAGCTCAATGAGGCGTTCGCGGTGCAGGCGCTGGCCGTGATCCGTGCAGCCGGGCTAGACCTGGAACAGGTGAATCCGAACGGCGGCGCGATCGCGCTGGGGCATCCGCTCGGCTGCACAGGCGCGAAGCTGACCGCAACCATTCTCCGCGAAATGGAGCGGCGCAACGCGCGTTACGGCATGGTCACGATGTGCGTCGGCGGCGGCCAGGGCGCGGCGGGAATTTTCGAGCGGCTACAGTAGCCGCCGGTACATCTCCGCAAACTGATCGAGCGAAATCTGCTCGGCGCGCAGGTGGGCTTCCGGCCAGGCGTCGACGCGCTCTTTTCCGTAAATCTCAGCCAGGTTGTTGCGGATGGTCTTGCGCTTATGCCGGAAGCACAGGCCGATGAATTTGACGAAGGCGGCGGTGTCCCCAATGCCGAGATCGCGGCGGCGCGGTTCGAGTGAGACCACGGCCGAATCCACTTTGGGCGGCGGATGGAATGCCGCGGGCTTCACCTCAAAGCGCAGCCGGGCCTCGGCGAACAACGCGATGTGAACGGTAAGAAAGCCATAGTCGGAGCCGCCCGGGCGCGCCACCAATCGCTCGGCAACCTCCTTCTGGATGAGAAAGACGGCTCGGGGCACATCAAGCGTTGCGGCTTTCTCGAGGATGGGCGAGGTGATGTAGTACGGCAGGTTACCGGCAATCGGCGCGCGGCCCCATTGGGTCAGATCGGTCTCGAGGACGTCGCTGTGAACAATTTCCAGCCGCGGCTCGGCGGCGAAGCGGGCACGCAGGTGTTCGACCAGGTACGGATCGACTTCGATCGCCACCACGCGGCCGGCGCGCTTCAGCAATTTCTCAGTAAGAGCGCCGCGGCCGGGGCCGATTTCGATCACAAGGTCTTCGCGAGTGGGACAAACCAGAGCGGCAATGCGCTCGAGGACGGAACCTTTGACGAGGAAATGCTGGCCGAGTTTGGGGCGCGGCACGCGGGAGGGGAGTTAGCCTCTCACGTGGCGGCGCGCGCGCCGCGGGAAGACCACCAGCACTTTACCCCACGTGCTCCTGCCATTCTGAGTGGCCGGAGTAAAGCGCGAGAACATGATGATGCTCCAAATCTCCGGTGTGAGTTCGCCGCGGCTAATGGAGTAGTCCGCCACGCGGCCGGTCTCGTCGATGATCAACTCGAGGACCGCGTCCTCGCCGGAAACCACTGCATTGGGGGATTCGAGGCGGGGTGAATCGGCAGTCAACAACCAGGTCGGCGCACCATCAGCCGGCAGGCTTTCGACAAGACGGCCGCCGGGATCCGACGACATCGACAACTGTAAGTCATCGCTGAAGTTGTGATGGAAACTCAATTTCGGAACGAGCATGCCGAACAGCAGGAGCGCCGACAAGATTCCGCCGGCAAACGGCACCGCCAGCGGACGCATCAGATTCTCGAAGAGCAAACTAGCGGCGTCGGCCCAATGCTGCAGACGCGCTGACAAGGTGGCACGCTCGAGCCGGCGGGCGCGCTCGTGAGAAGCGAGGACGCGAAGCCGGGTTGCGAGAGTCGCCGGAATCAGCGGCTGACCCAGGCCACGCAGCGCCGCGCGCACGCTTTCGACCGAATGCAGATGCGCGCTGCACGACGGGCACGATTTCAGGTGCGCCGATACCTCCTCCCGCTCCGCGGCCGCCAGCCGGCGGTCGAGGAACCAAGAGATCCGTTCTTGCACACGTTCACAACCCATAACTCACTCTGCCGGATTCGGCACTAAGCGCAGGGGACGACTGCGTTTCAATTCTCCTTTAAGCTCTTCACGCAGGGCTTCGCGGCCCCGCAGAATTCTGGATTTGACCGTACCGAGAGAAACACCCAAAATTTCGGAGATTTCCTCGTAGCTCAAGTCGGCGACATCGCGCAGCACGACGGCCGCGCGAAACACCGGATTGATGCGGTCCAGAGCCGCCTCGATGATATTGGCCTGCTCATGATCGAAGGCGACATCGAACGGCGAGCGGCTGCCGTCGGGAATGGTGTCTTTCCAGTCGCGCGCGTCACTTGCTTCCTGGTCCAGTTCCACTTCGCGGCCGCGGTGACGAAAGAACCATCGGCGCGCGTTGTGCGCCTCGTTGACGGTGATTCGATAGATCCAGGTTTTCAAGCTGCTTTGGCCGCGGAAGCGCCCGATGTTGCGGAAGACTTTCAGAAAAACTTCCTGGACCACATCGCTGGCTTCACCTTCGTCATTCAGCAGACGCAGACAGAGCGTGTAAACCGGCTGCTGAAAGCGCGAAAGCAGTTCTTCATAGGCTTGTTCAGCGCCTTCGCGTAGGGCCGCAATCAGCCGCAGATCGTCCGCCGGTACGGCGGTCGAGCACTCCGGGTGCAGTTCGAAAATCGCGGTGGCCACAGGCAGCCTCACAGTCGGTCCGATATAAACCGTATCAGGAAACCGAACCGCTTGCAAAGGAGTTAGACCCCGGCGGCCAGCCGAAAGTTCCCGAGGGCTCCCGGTGGCGCCGAAAGTGTCTATAGATCAATATGTTGGCGAGGGCGCGAAGACGGGAACATTGTTGCGTGATAATGTTTTGCTAGATGCCCGGGGCCAATCGTGTCCGACGCAAACCGAAGAAGCCGGTCTTTGTGCCCGGAAGGCTGTTCGGGCTGCTGGCGATCGTGGCTTTCCTGGTGGGAATCGCCGGGGTGGCGTTCCAGGCGAGGTACTCGATGAGTTGGCAGTCTCCCGTGCGCGCACGCCTCCAATGGCCGTTGGTGGTGGCGCCGCGAACGTCGGGCGAGGAAACGGCCGAGGCGCAGGCGGACCAATCGGGGCATCGGCTCACCGCCTACCAGCAGTATGCGTGCAACAAGTTCGGGTCCGCGTGCCGGATTGCGCTCGCGGTGCAACGGGCGGAAAACCCGCGTGGCGCCTGCGAGATCTACCACTACAACTCCGATGGGACTTTGGACTGGGGATATTTTCAGATCAACACCGTACACCTGAAGCGCCCCGGCCTCAACCTGCGCGACCTGCTGGACTGCAAAGCGAACATCGATTTCGCTTACCAGCTATACCGCGAGCGCGGCTTCGAACCCTGGACGACGTTTACAAGCGGCGTGTACCGGCAGTTCTTGCGGAACTTCTGAGTAGTTTCGTTTCCCCGACCTGAACGCACCACCGTTGAACATCGGGACCGGTGACCCGAGTTCGACCAATGCGTCTGTTAATCGATCTTCCGCAGATCACGATTTGCCGGCTGGTGGACGGACAGCCGTGCGACGATTGCAAGACCACCAGCGGCCTCGGCCAAAGCGCGTGCGGTAGGCCCCGCTAGCGTACACTGGGGAAGAGTGCTGGTTTCCATTACTCCTCAGGCGGAGCGGCCGAAATGGTTGCGCGCGCCGGCGCCCGTTGGAGAAAACTATCGCGAGTTGAAGGACCTCATCGGGCGGCTGCGGCTGCACACGGTGTGCGAGAGCGCGCGCTGTCCCAACGTGGGCGAATGCTGGAATCACCGAACCGCCACGTTCATGATCCTGGGGAACGTGTGCACGCGCCGGTGCGGCTTCTGTGCGGTGGAGAAGGGCGCGCCGCTGCCGGTCGACTATGACGAGCCGCAGCGCGTCGCCGAAGCGGTAGCGGCCATGGGACTGCGGTTCGCGGTTGTCACCAGCGTGAACCGCGACGACCGCACGGACGGCGGCGCGGAGCTGTTCGCTCTGACGATTCGCGCGATCCGTGAGCGTGTGCCGGGCTGCGGCGTCGAAGTGCTCATCCCCGATTTTCAAGGCAACCGCGCGGCGGTCGAGACCGTGATGGAGGCGGCTCCGGACGTTCTCAACCACAACACCGAAACCGTGCCGCGTCTGTATCGCCAGGTGCGGCTTGGGGCCCGATATGATCGCTCGCTCGACGTTCTGGCGTATGCGAAACAGATTGCGCCGGACTGCCCGACGAAAAGCGGCTTGATGCTCGGGTTGGGCGAGACAGCCGAAGAAGTGCTCGACGTCATGCGCGATCTGCGCGGCCATGGCGTCGATATTCTCACTCTGGGCCAGTATCTTCGGCCTTCCTCGCAGCACCTTCCGATCGTCCGCTATGTGCGGCCCGAAGAATTCGACGAACTTCGCCGGGCGGGAATCGAGATGGGGTTCGGACACGTGGAATCTGGGCCGCTCGTGCGCAGCTCTTACCACGCGGCCAAAGCCGTGAAGTAACCGGCTCCGAATGGAATCTTCACCGGTGCGCAACAGGCTGATGCTAGCCGCGGCGGCGCTGCTGTTCTCGACTGGCGGAGCGGCGATCAAAGCGGCCACGCTCACCTCGTGGCAGGTGGCCAGCTTTCGATCGGGTGTCGCGGCAATGTTTTTGCTCGCGGCGCTGCCGGAGGCCCGGCGCGGCTGGAGCTGGCGGATCGTTCCCGCGGCCACGGCATACGCGGCCACGCTGGTTCTGTTTGTGCTGGCGAACCGGCTGACCACATCGGCCAATGCGATTTTTCTGCAATCGACGGCGCCGCTGTACCTGCTGCTGCTCGGACCGTGGCTGCTGCGCGAGCCGGTACGCCGGGCGGACTGGATCTGTATTCTGGCAGTCGCCATCGGACTAGTGCTGATCTTCATGGGCGCTCCAGCAGTCGCCGTTACCGCGCCCGACCCGGGGCGGGGAAATCTCATCGCTACCGGCGCGGGGTTGACGTGGGCGCTGACGCTGGCCGGCCTGCGGTGGCTCGCCCGCGCCGGAGATCGGAATTCCGCGATGGCCACAGTGGCGGCCGGCAACTTGATCGGGTTCCTGGTGGCGCTGCCAATGGCGTTGCCGGTGGATGCCGCCGGCGCGGGCAGCATCGCAGTCGTCGTGTATCTGGGGGTGGTGCAGATTGGGTTGGCCTATGTGCTGGTGACCCGCGCAATGCGCCACGTTGCGGCATTTGAGGCAACCACCGTGCTGCTCCTGGAACCTGCCATGAATCCGGTGTGGGCGTGGCTGGTCCACGGTGAGCGCCCGGGACCGTGGGCGTTGGCGGGCGGCGGCGTCATTCTCATGGCGACTCTCGGCAACACGTGGCGGCAGGCGCACGCTCCGCGGGTTGCTTAACCCGCTACAATGCCCGCATGCCGCAGTGGGATCCCAACCAATATCTGAAGTTCGCCGGGGAGCGCACGCAGCCGGTCTTTGATCTGCTGCATCGGATCCAAATCGAGAACCCCCGCCGGATCGCGGACCTCGGATGCGGGCCTGGCAACAGCACGGCGGTGCTCCGTGAGCGGTGGCCGGATGCGTTTCTTGTGGGCGTCGATAGTTCGCGCGAGATGATCGACAAGGCGCGGCAGTCGCGGCCGGATGCCCAGTGGGTAGTGGGGGACGCGGCAACGTGGCGTGGGGACACCTCGTTCGATCTGGTCTTCTCGAATGCCATGATGCATTGGGTGCCGCATCACGATCGAGTGTGCCGGCACCTGCTCGATCTGTTGAATCCCGGAGGCGCGCTGGCTGTGCAAGTGCCTGCGCATTACGATTCACCGCTGCATCGTGAAATCGTCGAAGTCTCTCGCGACCCCGCATGGGTCGATCGGATGGACGGTGCGCGGCGCGCCCTCACGAATCAGCCGCCCGGCTTCTATTACGATCTGCTGACGCCGCTGGCGGCGCGGCTGGATCTGTGGGAAACCACGTATTATCACGTACTATCAGGGCCAGAAGGGGTGGTCGAGTGGTTTCGAGGCACCGGGTTGCGCCCGTTTCTGGAAGCCCTCGGCGCCGATGAGGAGCGCCGGCGCTTCGAGCGCAAACTATTGGATCGCTATACGGTAAGCTATCCCCGCCGCGCCAACGGGTCGGTTCTGTTTCCGTTCCGCAGGTTGTTCTTTGTTGCCTATAGATAACACCGCGGTACGGTACGGTACCGAGTGTCCGCGGGCCCGAACGCATGCTAAAAAGGAAGAAGAGGGTGTTAAAGTTTTGCGCGCCTTTTTCCGATCGTTAGGAGTGATCCTGATTCAAGGATTGTTGTTTTCGTTTACCCTGATCGCATCGGTCAGCAACATTATCAATTTCGATAACTCGGCCCTAGGCAAGGTTCCCGCCGGGTGGATTGTTCCAGGCAATCATGATCCGGCCGCTCGTTGGGAAGTCCGCAAAGATCCGACGGCTCCGACCGCTCCGTATGTCTTCGCGCCGGTGCCGGCCAACCCTCGCGGTGACGAATTCTCGCTCGCAATCCTGAACTCGATGGCGGTGCGCGACGGCGACATCAGTGTCCGGCTGAAACCGGTCGGAGGACATGACGACCCGGGAGGCGGCCTGGTTTTCCGGTATCGCGACGAGCGGAACTATTACCTGGTTCGCGCCGATTCGCACGCCGGTGAGGTGACTGTCTTCAAAGTCGAAAATGGTCGTTGCACGCCGATTCGGCCGCGCGGCGCTCCGCCCGCAACCTTCGCGGTGAAACACCCGATCCAGCCGAACACGTGGAACATTCTCAAGGTTTCCGTGCGCGGCACCCGCTTTCAGGTGTACGTGAATCATCGCCGGTTGCTGCAGGCGGACGACGGCACTTTCAGTGGCGCCGGCAAAGTCGGTCTGGCCACGGTGGCCGATTCCATTACGTACTTCGACGACTTCCGCGTTTACACAAAATAGCCGGCGACCAACGTCAGGGTGCACGGTCGACGGGCGGCAATCCGACCCGATTTTCGACCGTTCCGCGCCAGTGCTTCCAACTTGCCGGATCGCTCCGGATCATCAGCGCGGCAAGCTGCTTCTGGAACGCGCAATCATAAATGCGGCTCAGCATCTCTTTACGGTTGGCGTTGGGCAGGAGGTGGAACCTTCTGACGTATGCCCGAAATGTCCGGGGCTGAAACTGAAGGCAGCCGTAATAGAGTTGTCCATCGCGGTCGCGATGGACGAGCCGCTCTCGATTGCCTGATTCCGCAATGGCGAGGGCATCGAGCCAGGTATCGAGGGGATTCACGGCGGGCGAACTGTCCGGTGACGGGATGGGAGCGGCCGCGGGTTTGTTGTCCTGAGCACCGCAAAGGACGCAGGCCGCTGCGAAGATCGGGAGTACCTGCTGAAAGCGACCGGTCAATCCTCATTTCTCCCAGGTGGTGCCGGCGATCTTGTCGCCGGCGACAAGATCGCCGGCGCTACTGAACTCGTCGCTCAGGCGATTATGCGGCGGCGCGGCACGTCTCTCAATCTGTCGTGAGTTATTGGGGATTTCCCTGTATATAATTTGATTCGGAGATGAGATGACTTCCACGAGATCAATCGGGTTGTTTGCCGGGCTCGCCATTGTGGCGGCAACTGGCGCACAGCAGCGCGGCGGCCAGCCTGCGGCGCCTCCTCTGGCCGAATGCGGGGCGCACGGGGATATCGAGGTTCTTTGTGGCACGCGCCAGCCGGAAGATCTGGAGATCGCGCCCGACGGAAAATATCTGATTGCCACGCAGTTCATCAATGCGGGGCGCGGCGCGCAGAGTGGCGGCGGTATGGCGCTGTTCGATCTAAAAAAGAAGACGTTCAGCAAGATGGCCCAAACGGCTGAACCCGATAAGTCCTGGGGAGATCCGGCATGCCCGGGAGACATTGGTGATGGACTGATCTCACATGGCTCATCGCTCCGGAAACGGAGCGACGGCAAGTGGGCGCTCTACGTGGTCAATCACGGGCGGCGCCAATCGATCGAGATGTTCGAAGTCAAACGCGCCTCGAACAACTGGGCACTCGTCTGGCACGGCTGCGTGGTCGGCGCACACGATTACAACGATGTCGCGATTCTGCCGGATGGCGGCTATGTCGGTACGTATCCCACTGGACTGGTGCCGCCGGGAGGCGGCGCGGCACAATTCGGCGGCGGCGTGACCGGGTACGTCGCTCGATGGACGCCGGGCAAGGGCGAGTCGGAAGTCCAGGGTACGCGCGTAGCCTATCCCAATGGGGTTGTGGTGAGCGCAGATGGTCACGACATGTTCCTCAATGTGTTTGCCGCACGTGAAGTGCGCAAGTACGACCTCACTACGGGTGCGGTCACTGGTTCGGTGAAGGTCGAGTTCATGCCCGATAACCTGACTTGGACGAAGCAGGGCCGGCTGCTCGGGGCAGGAGTGAAGGGAGCGCGCGGGGATTGTCCCGAGGGCAGCGGCCGGCCGTGCATCCAGGGCTTCGGTGTCGCCGAAATCGACCCCGCCACCATGCAAGCCCGCACCGTTTTCGATTCCGCCAGTCACGACCCTCTGATCGGTGGCGTTTCGGTGGCCTTCGCGGTGGGCGATGCGATCTACCTTGGCGCGTTTCAGGGCGATCGAATCGTGCGGATTCCTTATAAGAGATAAGGCAGGCGCGCCGGGCCGCCCCTCGCGGCGGCACTCTCGCGCGCGTTCCGCGCAGCTTACCGTAACTCCGAGTGAATTATGCGGCTAAGCGCTATAATCGAGGCATGTTAACGCCCACCGAGAAGATCTGGCACAACGGCCGCTTTATCCGATGGGAAGAGGCGACACTCCATGTGCTGTCGCATGTCGTGAGTTACGGCACGTCCGTTTTTGAAGGCATCCGGTGTTATGCCACACCGAGCGGCCCGGCCGTGTTCCGGCTGCATGAGCACGTTCGGCGATTGATGGATTCAGCCAAGATCTACCGCATGGAGAACGTCGGCTATTCGAGCGCGGAGCTGGCGGCAGCGATGCTCGAACTGGTGCGGGCGAATCACATGGATTCCTGTTATATCCGGCCAATTGTGCTGCGCGGCTACGGCGAGATGGGGGTCAACCCGCTCAAGAATCCGATCGACGTGTACATCGCGTGCTGGTCGTGGGGCAAATATCTGGGGGACGAGGCGCTGGCCGAGGGCGTGGACGTGTGTGTGTCTAGCTGGACGCGAATTGCGCCCAATACCCTGCCCGCACTGGCGAAAGCCGGCGCCAATTACATGAACTCGCAGCTCGTCAAAATGGAAGCGCTGGCCAACGGCTATTCGGAAGGAATCGCGCTCGATGCGAACGGGTATGTGAGCGAGGGCTCGGGCGAAAACATCTTCGTGGTGCGGGACGGCCGCATTCACACGCCGCCCCTCGGCGCCTCGGTGCTGCCCGGCATCACCCGCGACACGGTCCTGGCTCTGGCTCACGAGCTTGGGATTCCGCTGGTGGAAACGATTATTCCGCGCGAAATGCTGTACATCGCTGACGAAGTGTTCTTCTCTGGAACCGCGGCGGAGATCACGCCGATTCGCAGCATCGACCGCATTCCAGTCGGAAAGGGACGGCGCGGACCAATCGCGGAGAAGCTGCAGAAGGAATTTTTTGCGGTGATCAACGGGACCAAGCCGGACCGTCATCAGTGGCTATCGCCCGTGCATGCGGGCCAGCCAGCCTCAGTCCGCTAAATCGCCGATCGATTGACTTCAGACGCCTGCGCGACCGGATGACCACCTCCCCCGAGATTTGCCACCCGCGCCGCGCAGCCGCCTAATGGACTCTCCTTTTTTAACCTGACTCCCTCGCGAACGCCAGAACGATCTGCCCCCGCCTGTGTGGTTTTCAACAATTATTTCCCGCATTCCTTCTTGCATTTACGGGCGCTTGGATGTGACAAACTTGTGAATAAAACGAGCCGCGCTGGACTTGTTCAAATGAAAATTCGCAGGGAACGGAAGTCTTATCGAAACAGCGCTTCGGCGCCCCGCTGGATCACGGCCGCTCCGGCCAATCCCGTCAATGCGGGGAAAAAAGCCGGGGCTGGACCGCGCGTCTTCCATTCGGTATGGACGGCATGGTATCCGAGATACAAAATCCAGCCGGCCGTGAGCCCGAGCGGATAAAGCAGCCACTCGCGGCCAAGCAGCGGCAGCATCAACAAACCGGCCACGCCTCCGATGAACGTCACGCCTTCGGCGAGGACGCACCAGGCGAAAGCCGCCGAGCGCGAGTGAACGGCAGCCCGAAGAATGCCTCCTAAGGCAATTCCCTCGGGGATTTTGTGCAGCGCCACGGCGAGCGGGACGGCCACCCGGAGCCCGAGCGGCGCGGCCGATTGCGCCGTGGCGACGCTCCAGCCATCCAGGAAGCTATGGATCGCGGCCGCGGCGATCAGCGGAACCGCCATGCCATGCAGTTCTTCGGCGCACCCATGGTGGTCGTGGTCGTGGGCGCACGTCGGACAGATGGGATGGATATAGCGATCGGTCACGATCAGAATCACGTATCCCGCGATTGTCAGCGCCAGGCTGCGGAACCAGCCGGCCGCGAGTGCCAGTTCGGGGAAAAGCCCAAACATCGCGACTCCCAGCAACACGCCGGCGCTGAACGGGACAACCAAGCGCGCGCGCCGCTTAACCCCGGTGAGCCAAAACCCGATCGACGCACCGGCAATGCCGACCACGGCGGCGACCGCCGGAGCGAGGATGCCACTCGATTCAAAAAGAACGGCGAACAAGTCTCTACTGTAGCAACTGTGACGCCGGGAGCCGTGGCCGCCGGTTCACGGCGCCACATAGAGATTGCGCATGCGGAACGAGCGGTACTCGAACGTGCCAAACTGAATCCCATAAACGACGTCGCCCGATATGTTCAACTCCAGCGACTGGGCGTAGCCGGCACCGCCCGAGGGATTGGCGGCGGACCCCACATCAAAATGATAATCGCCGTTCGGCAGACGCTGCGCCGAGCCCAGCGCGGACGCGTAAGCGCCCAAGTCCGCATTTAAGACCAGCGTGGCGGTGTAGTTCGCTTCATCAAGATGAAGGACCTGCCCGCGACTGTGCGCCGTCGGATCGCTGACGGCGCGCGTATTGCCGTCATCGAAAACGGCCAAGGTAACGTCGTCAGCTTCCACATTGGCGTCATGCTGATGGGAGAACCAGGGAAACGCGTCGGAAGACTGGATCTGGAAATCACCGCCGGCGCCGAGGCGCCAGAGGATATTTCCGGTCCCCGCGCCGTTCCGATAATCGATTTTCACGATCCAATCCTGATGGCGGATCGAATACAGAATGTTGCCATCGGGCGTCAGTTCAAGTGCGTTGCCGTGAAGCCAGTCGTTGGCTGTTTGTGCGAGATAAAAGCTCGGACATCCGGCGTTGGCTCCGTAACTGCATTGCTCTCCCAACACCGCCAGGCGATGGGGGTCCAGGTGGTCGAATGCATCCCAGGCCCACTTTACCTGTAGGTTCGGGTCGAGGACCAGGATCATGTCGCCGAGGACGTCGACCGGCCCGGGACCTTGAATGTCTGTCAGAATCCGTTCCGAATTCGCCAGAACCAGGTAATCACCATTCGGCAGCTTTCTTGCCTCGTGATGAAACGCATCGATGGGATGGAACCCCATGGCCGTGAGCTGCTCGCTTACACGCGCCGCATTGGTCTCGGCCACGGTGTTGCCGACGAAATCGAATTCACGAAAAAACTGATAGGAGGAATCCCGCGTTCCGTCATCGTAGATGCCCAAGAATGTCCCGCCTGTAACCGGCCTGGTCACGTAGGAAATTCCGAATGGACCATACCAGATCAGATTCCCTGCCAGATCGGTCGCGACCGAGGGGCCTTGAAGAACACTTTGCAGCAAGATTCCGTCCGCAGCCGGCGTGGGCGGCGGAGTCAGTGGGACAGCCGGAAAATCGAACGGAACCGCGGAGGTGGCGAAACTGACCGGGATGCCGGCAGTGGACGACCCAGCGGTCTCCACGATTTGCCAGGCCGAGTAGACGAGCCC
>Ga0335079_10006654_pt1 | contig 13224 bp, 10 predicted proteins | sample Lox_Sample_33_FD_206719 | JGI IMG/M metagenome (GOLD analysis project Ga0335079, IMG submission 206719) | Soil microbial communities from Loxahatchee National Wildlife Refuge, Florida, United States - Lox_Sample_3.3 | ecosystem: Environmental > Terrestrial > Soil > Wetlands | place: USA... | reverse complement strand
CATTACCGACAACCAGATCAAGAGCTCCAGCGTGGGCGCAGTCGCGGTGTCGCAGTCGAACCCGGACATCGTCTACATCGGCATGGGCGAAACCGAGCTGCGCGGCAACATCATGCAGGGCGACGGCGTCTACAAATCCACCGACGCCGGCCGCACCTGGAAACACATGGGCCTCGCCGACACGCAGGCCATCTCGCGCATCCGCGTTCATCCGACAATTCCCGATATCGTTTACGTCTCCGCCCTCGGCCATCCTTACGGCCCGAATGCCGAGCGCGGCGTCTTCCGCACCTTGGATGGCGGCAACACCTGGGACAAGGTTCTTTACAAGGACGAAAATACCGGCGCCATTGACCTTGCCGTGGATCCGCATAATTCGAAGGTGATGTTCGCCGCCCTGTATCAAATCCGTCGCTCGCCGTGGAGTCTGGACAGCGGCGGCCCCGGTAGCGGCCTGTACCGCTCGATCGATGGCGGAAACACCTGGAAACATCTCGAAGGCAACGGACTGCCGGAAGGCATTCTCGGTCGCATTGGCGTCAGTGTTTCGGGGGCGGACTCGAACCGGGTGTATGCGTTGATTGAGTCCAAGCAGAGCGGTCTGTACCGCTCCGACGATGGCGGTGAAAACTGGGCGCGCGTGAACGACGATCAGCGGCTCACTCAGCGCGCGTGGTACTTTACGCATATTTTCGCCGATCCAAAGAACATCGACACGGTTTACATGCTTAACACCGGCGCGTTTCGATCGATTGACGGCGGCAAGACGCTCAGCCTTCTTCCGGCGCCGCATGGCGACCATCACGGGTTCTGGATTGATCCGCAGAATCCCGATCGCATGATCAACGGCAATGACGGCGGAGCCTCGATCTCTGTAGACGGCGGCAAGAACTGGTCCACCGAGTACAACCAGCCGACGGCGCAGTTCTATCACGTGGCCGCGGACAATCAGGTTCTTTACAACGTCTATGGCGCCCAGCAGGACAACTCGACGGTTGGGATCGCCAGCCGCACTGACGATGGCTTCATCGGGCGGCAACACTGGTTTGAGGTAGGCGGCGGCGAAAGTGGTTACATTCAGCCGGATCCGGAAGACGCAAACATCGTTTATGCAGGTGCGGATGGCGGTCCCATAACGCGCCTTGACCGCCGCAGCAACCAGACCCAGGACGTGTCCGTGTGGCCCACCGATAATTCCGGGCACGGAGCCGGGGACCTGAAGTATCGCCTGGGCTGGACGCAGCCCATCTTGATTTCACCGCACGACCGGCACGTGATCTACACAACCGCTGAGCGCGTATTCAAGACCACCGATGATGGGAAGAGTTGGACGGCGATCAGCCCCGACCTCACGCGCAACGACCGAAGCAAGCAGGTTTCCTCGGGCGGACCGCTCACCAAAGACAACACTTCGGTCGAGTATTACGACACCGTGTTCGCGATTGCCGAATCGCCGGTCCAGAAGGATCTTCTCTGGGCGGGAACGGATGACGGCCTGATTCACATCTCGCGCGATGGCGGAAAGAACTGGGCGAATGTCACCCCGAAAGGTATTCCAGAGTGGAGCCTGGTCAGTATTGTTGAGGCTTCGCCCTTTGATGCAGGAACGGCCTATGCTGCCGTAGACACGCACAAGCTCGATGACTTCCGTCCCTGCATTTACAAGACAACGGACTTCGGCAAGTCCTGGACGAAAATTGTCAATGGCATTCCGGAGGGTGCTTATACTCATGCGGTGCGGGAGGATCCGGTACGAAAAAATCTGCTTTATGCGGGTACGGAAATCGGTGTTTATGTATCGCTTGACGGTGGAACGAACTGGCAGCCGCTGCAACTGAATCTACCGAATTCTCCGATTCACGACCTCATCGTCAAGAACGATGATCTGGTGGTGGCCACGCACGGGCGTTCTTTCTGGATTCTCGACGACCTGACGCCGCTGCGCGCGGCGACCGCGCAACCAGCAAACGAAGCAGTTCTTTACAAGCCGCGCGCCACATACCGGTTCCGATGGCCAGACTTCTACGAGAAGCGGCAACCGGTGGGGCAGAATCCCCCGAACGGAGCGATTCTGTATTACTACTTGCCGGCGGCGCCGAAGGGCGTAGTGAGCCTGGACGTTCTCGACGCACAAGGCAAACTCGTGCGGCACTTTTCAAACGAGGAAAAAAAGGAGGCCGAAACCCCACCTGAATGGCCGGACATGACACCACCGCAGGAGAAAATTCCCACTGCTGCTGGACTCAACAGATTTACCTGGGATTTGCGGTCGCAAGGCGCGACACCGCTGCCGGGAGAACCAGGGGCCGAATTCCGCAATCGCGGGCCTATCGTGGCCCCCGGTGTGTACCGGGTCCAACTTACGACGGAGGGCAAATCCTACACTGAGCCCCTGGAACTGAAGATCGACGTGCGGACAAAAGCTACGAACGAAGACGCCCAAAAGCAGGCTGAACTGGGCAACAGAGTCGTGGCCGAGATCTCACAAATCCACGAGTGGATCGCCCGGTTACGCGAAGTCCGCGCCCAGACGCACACGCTGAACCAACGCTTTGGCGATGACCCCCACTATGCCCCGCTGATTTCCGCGGCCCGCGACTTCGACAAAAAGAGCCTCGACGTGGAGTCGCAATTGCTACAGGTGAATGCGAAGAGTTCGGAGGCGACATTGAATTATCCCGTGCTGATTGACGAGAGGTTACATTACCTTGTCTCCAGTGTGGATGCGGCCGATGCGCCTCCGACCGCGCAGCAGTATGAGGTTTTCGACGAGCTTGAAAAGCACGCGCGTCCCTTGCTGGCGCAGGCTCAAGAGCTGATAAAGAAAGACCTGCCGGCTCTCAACGAAACCATCAACAAGCTCAACATTCCGGCCATTTTTGTGCCGGAAGCGAAGTGATCGGCCGAAGGGAAGTGATCAGCCCGCAGAAAAATCCAGCGGCGAAGACCTGACGATCAGCAGCCAATTGCCTTCGGGTGTTTGGGCTGATACATGCCGATGTGGCCGCCGCCGGGGAGCGCGATTTCTGTCAGGATCCCCCAGCGCTGTTCGGTGACCGGTCCGCACTTGACGTTGATTTTTTCGAGCGAGCGTATCTCCGCTTTCAAGTCATCGCACATGAAATAGAGTTCGTGTGCGCCATTTCTTTCTGCGGGATGAAACGCCGCTTCAGCGGCAGGAAGGGCGAAGATCAGCCAGCCGGGCCCCGCCTCTACCGCCGGAAACTTGAGAACATCGCGAAAGAAAAGGCGGTCGGCTTCCGGGTCCCTGCTGTAAACAACAATATGAGCACCGTTAATGATCAGCCTTCTCCTTGGAAACAGCTGTCCGGGATGCGGGCGACCGCCCCTATTTGGATATCACGCCGCAGGCTATGCGGTCCCCGGCATTGCCTGCTGGATCGGTCTTCTGATCGTCCGGCGCCGCATGAATGACAATCGCCGTACCGCCGTTGCTGAACAGGGAATGGCTGTCGCCGCCGAGATTGACGTCTTTATTCACGGCGCGGAACTTGGCCTTGCCATCCGGGCCGACGGTGAAATTGGCGTTGTCCCCGGCATGGTGGCCTTCGGGATTGTCGAGTCCGTGCTTCTTGTTATCTGGATTGAAATGCCCGCCTGCTGACTTGAAATCGGGCGCCTCGCACTTGGCATTTTGGTGGAAATGCACCGCGTGCTCGCCCGGAGGCAAGTTTTCCAGATCAAGTTGCATACCGACACCGCCCGAGTCTTCCTGCCACAGGATGAGCGTACCCACGCTCTTGCCTTGGGCATCTTTCAGAAGCACGAGAGTCTTAGCAGCGCTTACAGTCGTTAGAACAGCCACAGTCAGCAAAACCAGAGCAAAAAACCGGGAATGTCTCATATTGGATTTCACACCTTCTTCGGTTCTTGTGGACCTGCCAGTCTGTGTAGACCGGCGTTCGGTAGAATGGCCGAATGCCGGACATTAAGTCAAGCGCCGCGAAGACGCTGTCGCAGGTGGGGTTGTTTGCAGGTCTTACCGAACCCGAACTGGCGTTTCTAGTGCACAGGGCGATCGCGCGCAAGTTCTCCGCTGGCGAAATAGTGTTTTCAGAAGACGATCCCTGCACGGGCATGTATGTGGTCGAGTCGGGCCAGGTGCGAATTTTCAAGACCTCGCCCGGAGGTCGCGAACAAGTCCTGAGCATTGATGGGCCAGGCGGGTCAGTGGCCGAGTTGCCGGTGTTTGATGGCGGCAACTACCCGGCGTCGGTTTCCGCGATCGAAGATTCGACCCTCCTTTTCATCGGCAAACAGGACTTTCAAGCCTTGTGCATGGCTCATCCACAGGTGGCGTTGAAGATCTTGCGGGTGATCGGGGCGCGGTTACGGAAACTGGTAGGTATCATCGAGGAACTGTCCTTTACGACGGTGCGGCACCGGTTAGCGGCGTTCTTGGTCCGGCTGGCACGGCGCCAAGGTACCCGCGTTGCCGGAGGAATCGAGGTCACGCTGCCCGCAAGTAATCAGGAACTGGCCGCGCAGATCGGCACGGTCCGCGAATTGGTGTCGCGCAATCTCAGCCGTTTTCAGTCGGAAAAATTTATTCTGATGGACGGTCGACGAATCGTCATCGCGGACATCAAAGCGCTGGAGGCGGAGCTGGACGGGAACGAATAGCCGCTACCTTGTGGCCAGCCCGTTACTTTTTAGTAGATACCGAAAGCTGGGTCTTGCTACCAATTCTCCCCGTGACAAAAGTCATCGTCAGGGAAGAAGGCATCTTCTAAAGTGGTTTACGTGAGAGCAGCCTGGGAGCTGCGAGGAGAAGCTAAATGACATTGACCACGGCCAAGACCGTTCGTGACTACGCGAGCGAAACGCCTCAGACCATCCCCGTGTTCGAAAAGTTTGGAATCGATTATTGCTGCGGCGGCAACCGGCCGCTGGATGAGGCCTGCGCGGCCGTCAACGCGAACCCTGAGCAGGTGCTGAAATCGCTGGAGGCTGCGGTTGCGCAACCGGTCCCGCCGAACGAGCGCGAATTGCGGTCGGGATCGCTGGCGGAGCTGATTTCGCACATCGTCAAGACCCACCACGTGTTTGTGCGCACCCAGGTGCCCCAGATTGGCGCCCTCCTCGAAAAGGTCTATACCAAGCACGGCCAGAACCATGCGGAACTGGCCAAGATTCGTACCGTTTTTCAGGGCCTGGGCGAAGAACTAATGACGCACCTCATGAAAGAAGAAAATATTCTGTTCCCGTACGTGGAGCGCATGGAGGAATCGGTGATTGGGCGCGAGCCGATCCTGCCGCCCCCGTTTGGCTCTGTTGCGAATCCCGTGCGCATGATGGAGCACGAACACGACAACGCGGGCATTGCGCTGAAGATTCTGCGGGAAGCAAGCCAGAATTTCACACCGCCCGCCGATGCGTGCACCAGCTTCCGCGCGCTGTATACGGTTCTTGCGAGCTTTGAAAAAGACCTGCACCAGCACATTCACCTCGAGAACAACGTGCTGTTCCCGCGGGCGCTTGCGATGGAGCAGGGCGAAGGGCGGCGCTGAACGCCCTCCCCCAATACCGCCCCCATGGCCGCCGCTCGATCAGGGCGGCCTTGGCTGGTTCAGAGCAGGTGCCAGCAGAGTGAAAGGGGCCCCGAGACAGCTTTATCGGTAGCCTGCCCGCCCGGGCGAGGTCGATTTGGCGATTCATGGGATGCTATTTGGCGCGGGATGCCTGTCAATGGGACAATAAGCGATATGCGTAAACCTATATTCGCAGCGGTCCTATTGGCTGCAGGAACGTCGTGGGTGGCCAATGGCATCGCCCAACAGACTCCGGCGGCTGCGACTCAACCCGGGACTCCCCCCGTCGTGAAAGAATCCACCAAAACACCTGCAAAGCCCGCCGAAACGAGCGCATTCAAGTCGCGAAAAGAAAAATTCAGCTATGCGCTGGGAATGAACATTGGCAACGGCCTCGGTCAGAATCTCAAAAAGCAATCAGTCGACTTTGACCCCAGCCTGGTGGCGAATGGCCTGAAGGATTCCCTGTCAGGCGGTAAGACGCTCATGACAGTCGAAGAAGCGCAGGTGGTGCTCAAGGAAGTACAAGTCGAAATGCAGAAAGAGCAGCAGGAAAAAATGAAGGAGGCCGCCGAGAGGAACAGGTCCAGCGGAGATGCTTTTCTGGCCGCCAACAAAGACAAGGAAGGCGTTGTAACGCTGCCCAGTGGCTTGCAGTATAAGATCCTGACGGAGGGCACGGGCCCCAAACCAACGGCCGACGATTCGGTTGTCTGTAACTATCGCGGCACCCTGGTTGACGGTAAGGAATTCGACAGCTCATACAAGCGCGGCCAGCCCGCGACTTTCCCAGTAAAGGGAGTTATCAAGGGCTGGACCGAAGCCCTGCAACTGATGCCTGTGGGATCGAAGTGGGAACTCTTTGTGCCCCCTGGCCTCGCTTATGGGGAACAGGGCGTGGGAGCGGACATCGGGCCCAATTCCACTCTGATCTTTGAGGTTGATCTGGTTTCGATCAAGGAAAGGGACCAGGACAAGAAAGAGATGAGACCGTCCGAGCTGAAACCAGACGATCAGAAGCCCGATCAACAGGAGTGAAGCGCGGCGTACCCAAGGAGATATGCCCCATCCGCTCTGCGAATGGGGCATGTTGTTGCGCCGCCTTGCCCGGGCCTATGCTCCCAGGTACATAACGTGAACGTAGACGCCGAGGCGCACGTTGTAGGCCAGGTACCACCCCGGGTGATCGGGATCTTCGTAAAGCACAATCTCGTCGGAATCCCACAACCATCCGTCGCAGAAGCCAATGTCATAGGGAGCGACCGAGAAGTAGAATCCACCGAACCAAAACGCGACTCGGCCCCCCGCCTGCGAGCCGCCACACATGGCTGCGGCCGAAGCCGCCGGTGAAGTGGCCATGCTCCCACGGATGATCAAGGTGGTAATGCGGATCATCCCGCCCCGTGTCGTGTCCCACCCAGGTTTTTCCCCGGTCCACGTGCGGGGCGTTCGGATGGCCTTCTTTTTCGCTGAAGTTTCGGTTTTTCCGCGCGGGTGCCGGAGTTCTTACGGGTGCGGGGCCGTGGCGCGGAATGTTCTGGTGGCCCCCTCCTACCTCAGGACGCGCCCCGCCTTCATGTTTTTGTGCCAGGGCTGAGAGAGAAAACAAGAAGCAGATCGCGAGTACTCCAATCAATTTTCTCATTTGTTTTCATCATCCTCGTATCACGGATTTGGTAGTTTACGCTGGGGTATAACCCCGCGTTATCTTGGATGTAGGCGAGAGCCTCCGAGTTCCGGCTGTCGCTTCGCTACCAGACATTGTCACAAGTCTTTCTCCGGCAATGTGCTATCGAGGCTGGCTTACTCGTAGCGCAGAGCCTCGATGGGATCAAGGTGGGAGGCGTGGATGGCGGGCACCATGCCGCTCACCAGTCCAACCAAGCCCAGAATCAAAACCGCGACGAACAAAATAAGAGGATTGATCATCAGGCGGATATCGCCAGCCTCGGCGTGCTTGGCCATGGCGCTGTAGAGTGTGAGCCGTCCGACCGAAAGCGCGACAACATAAGCGAGGATGATGCCAAAGACTCCGCCCATGAACGTAATCGCGAGAGCCTCAGCCAGGAATTGCAGGAAGATGTGTCTGCGACGCGCGCCCAGAGCCTTCTCGACCCCAATTTCGCGAGTGCGCTGCGTTACCGAGACCAGCATGATGTTCATCAAACCGACCCCGCCAATGCCGAGCGTGAGCGTACCGATGAAGCCGAGCAGAACCTTCAAGCCGAGAGCGATAACTTCAAACTGATGCAGTTGCACCATGAGGTTGTAGACCATCACCGCGCGCCGGTCGGCGGGATTGAATCGGTGCTGGTCCGCCATCACGTTGCGCACAGTTCGTTCGATCTGCTCATAGTCATTCGTTTCATAGCGGAACCAGATATTGCCGAGATAATGCGTATCCATCAGATCGCCGAGCGTCGTATACGGGATAAACACCAGCCGGTTGATGTTGTCATCTCCGGCCTGCATCTTTGCGCTGTAAATGCCGATCACTTCAAAGCTCAAACCGTCGATGCGGATATGTTCTCCGAGGGCATTGCGGCCGGAAAACAATTTCTCTTTGGCTTCGCTGCCGATGACTGTCACCCGGGCGCGTTGAGCCTCCTCCTGTCCATTGTAAAAACGTCCCTGGTCAAAGCTCATTGCGCGGATGATCGGACTGTTGGGATACTCCCCGACCAGATCGAGATTAAACGACCGGTTTTCATACTGAACGTTCGCTTTTTTGCCGTTGCTGGGAGTGATATGGGTGATCTGCGGAATGTTGTTCGTGAGCAGGTCGATATCGTCCAGGGTGAAGCGAACTCGCGCGCCCGCCTTGTCTCCGCCGGCTTGCATGGAGGTTCGCCCGGGCTCGAGGATCATGATCTTGGTGCCGAAAGCGGCGAAGATATTCGCGATCGCCCGCCCGAAACCGTCGCCGTAGGCCAGAAGCATGCACACTGTCGCAATCCCCCACGCCATGCCCAGCATGGTCAGGGTGGTGCGGCGGCGATTGTGCCGCATGGCATTGTAGGCTTCTGGAAAAATGTCGCGCATCATAAAAGCTTCTGATTTATGACCGCGTGTTCGGGTCACGAGTCAAATTGCCAGTTACATGTTGCTCACTCTTGCCGCAGCGCTTCTACCGGCTCCAGACGCGCTGCTCTCCGGGCCGGATAGAGCCCGGCGATGACTCCGGCCAAAGTCAGGCCAGCGATCGCGAGAATGGCCGTCATCGGAACCAGCCGCGGCGGATCGAAGCCTCCCGGGCCTTGATAATTACGGAAGGCAATCATCACCCCTCCGGCCAGTCCCATGCCGATCAACCCGCTGACCAGGGTCAGAAGAATACCCTCGGCGAAGAACTGGAGCATGATACTGCGGTTGGTGGCGCCGAGCGCTTTGCGCAATCCGATCTCACGTGTCCGTTCGCTGACCGCGACCAGCATAATATTAATCACGCCGATGGCACCCAGGGCCAGCGTCACCAGCCCGACCGTCCCCAGGAATTCATCCATGGCGTCGAAAATCACGCCCATCATTTCCGCCTGTTTGACCGTATCCCAACCTTCAAATGCATCCTTGTCCCGGTAGTCAAACCCATGGTTGCGCCCGATGACCTTGCGCATCTCCTCCTCAGCCAACAGGTGGTCCGCCGCCACGATCGGCTGGTAGTTCATGGAGGAGATTGCGTCGTAAGAGTTGTCGCCTTTGATGGGAAAATCGCTTCGCATAACCTGAAACGGAATATAGCAACGCATGTTGGTGGAGTTGTCATCGCCCCGGCCGACACGTTTCAGAGTACCCACCACTTCGAAGCGGTAGCCGTTGAGCAGAATTGTAGAGCCGACGGCCGGGCGCCCGGGAAACAAATGGTGGGTCATCTCATCGCCGAGTACAACGACGTTGCGTTTCTGGGTTTCATCAAGCTCATTCAGCCACCGCCCCTGCAAGAGAGGCAGAAACCGGATGCCGTTATACTGCGGCTCCGCTCCAGTGAGTTGACCGCTTGCAGTCGCGAATTCGCTAACCGCATGAACGTCGTCGGTTACCAGGACCGGAGTCACCGCCCGTACGTGCGGCGTCTCGGTTCGAGCGTCGAGATAGTCGCGGTAAGTAAGGCGATAATTGCGCGCGGAGTTCATGCTTCCCTGGACCACAGGAGCGCGCCCCGGGAAAATCATCATGATGTTTTCGCCGTACTCGGAAAGCCCGCGCTTGTTGCCGGTTCGAAACCCTTCCCCCAGGCCAACCAGCAGCAGAAGAGAGCCGACGCCCCAGGCAATGCCGAACATGGTGAGGAAAGAGCGCAGCTTATGTGCCCACAAGGCGCGGAAGATCTCCGCAAAAACATCCTTCAAAATCCTCATGCCACGTTCCTTCCGGGCTCAATTCTACAAGACAAACGTAGAGTGTCTATATGTGGGAAAAATGAAACTATCCATGTTTACTTAGGCTGGATTCGGCGGGCGCAGACTATCAGCACGCTAACACGCTAAGTGGTCGCGCGTTAGCTTAAGGCCTGTCAGGTTGCCGAGGATCGTGACTGCAATCTGGTCGGTTCGGAAGAACTCCATGGCCGTTTGCTGCAGGTCTTCCGCTGTTACCGCCTCGATGCGCTCGATAAGTTCGTCGAGCCCGTAAAAGCGGTCGTAGTACATTACCTGACGGGCCAGGTTCGACATGCGCGCCGTCGAGGATTCCAGCGAGAGCATAAGGCTGCCTTTGAGCTGATTTTGCGCGCGCCGCAGCTCCTCTTCCGGCACGGGCGTGGACTTGAGATTGCAGAATTCGGCGACCACATTCTCGACCACTTTGATTGCGGACTCGCGCGAGGTGCCGGCATACACACACATGCAGCCGGTGTCGCGGTAGGGATTGAGGTCGCTGTAAATGGAGTAGGCCAGACCCTGGCGCTCGCGAATGTTCTGGAACAGCCGCGAACTCATACCTCCGCCGAGCAGCGTGTTGAGAACATAGGAAGCATACCTGCGCTCGTGCGCCACCGGATGCGACAAAACGCCGATGCAGATCTGCACCTGCTCCAGCGATTTCTTGTTGCGCAGATTGATGCGATACGAGGTCTTTGGGGGAGGTGATGACAAGCCATTCTTTCCCGGCTTTACTTGCTCAAAATATCTTGCAGCCAACTGAACAAAATTCTCGTGGTTCAGGTTGCCGGCCGCGCAAATGATCAAATTTCCAGGCGCAAAATGGTGCCCGTAGAAACGGGAAACGACCGGCCGCTCGAATTTCTTTACCGTTTCCCGTGTGCCAAGGATTGGCAGGCCGAGAGCATGGTCTTTCCAGAAGCTCTGGGTAAAGATTTCATGGACCAGATAATCGGGATTGTCCTGATCCATTTTGATTTCTTCCAGAATCACTCCGCGCTCGCGTGCAATATCCGCAGCATCGAACACCGGATGGAGAACCAGATCGCTCAGTACATCCATGGCAATCGGGAGGTGCTCGTCCAGGACCTTGATATTGAAGCAGATGCATTCCTTGGCGGTGAAGGCGTCCATGTTGCCGCCGATCGAGTCCACCTGACGGGCAATTTCCTCGGCCGAACGCGTTTCGGTGCCTTTGAAGACCATGTGCTCGATGAAATGAGAGATACCATTCCATTCAGAACCCTCGTCGCGCGAGCCTGTCTTCAGCCAGATGCCGATCGAAATCGAGCGGATATGGGACATTTGCTCGGTGATAATCGTGAGGCCGTTCGGCAAAACGTGGCGATGAATGTTCCGCGTTTCCTTTACCATGAGGCTCGTTTCGTGTTACTGGACTCCAGTGGCGGGTTATTTCTCTGTCTATATATTGTCCCACAAACCTTGTCCCTGCTCGACGAGCGACGGCCGCCCTTTATTTTCTTGGAGTTGCAGTCCTCCCATCTGGGTCGCCGCAATCGGCCTTACACTCAATAGATGTATATGTCGATTCCTGCGTCCAACTCGCTGCTCGGCCTGACTCTAGAAGAACTTACCGAGCTTGCGGTGGAGTCAGGCCAGCCGGCCTACCGCGGCCAGCAGCTTTTTGATGCCATTTACCGCCAGAGAATCGAGCGGTTTGAGCAAATTTCCACCTTGCCGTCGCTCTATCGCGCGCAGATGCTGGAGCGAGGATGGCAGATCGGCGCCCCTGCCATCTCACGCAAGTTCACATCGAGCGATGGGACAGTCCGCTACCTGATCGGGCTGGCCGACGGAGAAACGGTTGAGACCGTCTGGATGCCAGAGGGCGATGGAGGCGAAAGCGGCGATGGAACAGAAGCCGGCGATGAAGATCGCGGAGACGGCGTCCAGACGCTGAAGGTGAGCGACGCGCCGTCTGGCCGAACCACTTGGCGCCGTTCGACAATCTGTGTTTCCAGCCAGGTCGGATGCGCGGTCAACTGCAAGTTCTGCTTTACGGCGCTGCTGGGCGTGAAGCGAAATCTCGAAGCGGGAGAGATCGTTGGTCAAATTTCCGCCGTTCTGCGCGATCAAAATGTTGAACCTACGCTGCAGCGCGTGAACCTGGTCTTCATGGGTATGGGCGAGCCCTTGCTGAACTACGAAAACTTCATCAAGGCAGTGCGGTTACTGGTTGCGGGCGTGGGAATTCCGGAATCGCGCATGACGGTTTCGACGGCGGGCATCGTACCCAGGATTTATGAGTTTGGCCAGGAGCCGGTCCGGCCGAAGCTGGCGATTTCGCTGAATGGATCGAACGATGCGCTGCGGAGCGACCTGATGCCGCTGAACCGAAAGTGGAACCTGGAAGCGTTGATAACAGCGGCTCGCGATTTTCCGCTGCGGGCGCGAGAACGCCTTACCTTTGAATATGTGCTGCTGAGTGAAGTGAACGATTCCCTGAAGCATGCGCGGGAGGTAGTGGAACTTGTGCGCGGCCTGCGGGTGAAAGTGAATCTGATCGCGTTGAATCCGGGATCTGAGTTGCCCTACCGCACGCCCGCCGAAGAACGTGTTGCAGCGTTCCAAAGAACATTGGTAGCAGCTGGCATACCTGCTTTCATAAGGCGCCCACGCGGACGCGACATTTTCGCCGCCTGCGGACAGCTAAAAAGAACGGTGGAAGGCTAAACAGCGGTCAGGACTGCGGTGACGGTAAAGAGGGCGGTTTACTTGCCGCCGTGAGCGGCGGCGCGGTTAGGCTCGGAGGAACTGGAGTTTGATGCGATCGTCAGCTCCAGGCGGAAGGCGGGAATGGTGAGGTTGGATGGCCGTAGCAGGCGTCCGCCATGTTCCTCGATGATCCGGCAGCAGGCGTTCAATGAAAGCGTGGAAGCCCGGTGCTCCCCCTCGGATGCAAGCACTAGATCGAATGACGGCGACCCAAGGAAAGGCGCTTCGGCAAAAAAATCTACGAGCAATGTGTTGCCCACCTGGCAGGTGCGAACACACAAGTCGGAATTGGTCCCGGAATCAAGCTGCGCGGCGATTTGACCGGCAAGATGCAAGCAGACGTGCAGAAGCTGGTTGGAATCGGCGAGCACAGGCGGAAGCGAAGAAGCCAGTTCATGCCGTACCTCCACCCCATGTTCCTCTAGTTGGGAAGGAAGCAGACGCAGACCGGTCCGGAGCACCGAGTTGACGTCGACCATGCCGAGTTTGGGCGGGGTGGGGCGGACAAATGTCAGCAAGCTTGACACAAGAGCTTTGGTCCGTCGTACCTGCTCGCTAAT
>Ga0335079_10006653_pt1 | contig 13225 bp, 14 predicted proteins | sample Lox_Sample_33_FD_206719 | JGI IMG/M metagenome (GOLD analysis project Ga0335079, IMG submission 206719) | Soil microbial communities from Loxahatchee National Wildlife Refuge, Florida, United States - Lox_Sample_3.3 | ecosystem: Environmental > Terrestrial > Soil > Wetlands | place: USA... | reverse complement strand
GGCTATGCTCCGGTCGGCGGCCGTCACCAGGACAATCTGCCGGCCCTTCCTGGCCTCTTCCCGCAAGTGAGCCACGAGTTCCTCGCGGTAGGGCAGCAAGTCCGGACGGAAGGCCGCCCGCAGAGACACCGCCCTTTTGAAAGCGGCAATTCCATGCAGCAGCTCGACCAGCGCCGCCAGGAAACCCAGCGGGTTCGTCTTCAACAGAATCAGAACCTGCTCGTGAAGCGTGTCCGTGCGAACCAGAGTGCCATCAAGATCCACACACAAAACCGGCGTTTGTGCGGCGAGTTCGGAACCAGAAGACGTCACTACCTGAGCAGTGTACAACAGATTCGCATATCCTTACTGCTTCCATTTGGGAATGGGACGAATGGGACGCACCAGGATTGATTCGGCCGCTCGCGATGCCGCATAATCAAAAGTTTGACGGCGCCCCAAACCGCGGAATTACGCTCCACCGAACGTCCTGTACTCAGGATGATAGCGGTGTTTCTGTTACTTACGGCCGGATTTACTCTTGCCCAGGTTACCGTGCACCACCTCCGGCAAGATATGACCAATCGTTTCCTCCCCTATGTCGACGAGGAGGAGCACTTCATGACCGGCCTCATGATCCATGACTACCTGGTACAGGATCTGCCCCACAACCCCATCCGCTTCGCTAAGTTATATTACCTGCATTATCCAAAGGTGGCCTTCGGCTCCTGGCCGCCTCTGCTGCATTTCGGCCTGGCTTTGTGGATGTTTCCCTTCCCGGCGAACCGTGCTTCGGCGATTCTCTACATCGACGTGGTGATGTGCGCGCTGGCGGTGGCGGCCATACTGAGCGCGCGCCGCCGCGTTCCTTGGGCCATCGCCCTTGCGGTAGGGATCGGCGTCTGGTGGGCGCCCCTGACACAGTCTCTCGACCGCTTCGTCGGCGCGGACATGCAGTACTCGCTCTTTTCACTGACTTGCGTCTACCTTTTCGCCCTCTATCTGGAGCGCCCAAAGGCTTCGCGCGCCTTCTGGTTCGGTGCCGCATTGCTGGCTTCGGTGATGTCCAAGAACAACGGCCTCTTTCTGGGGGTCAGCGTTCCCTTGATGATCCTGCTCACGCGCTCCTGGAGCGTTCTCCGCCGTCGCGATCTCTGGCTGTCAATCGTTCCGGGCGTGGTGTTCGTGGGCGTCTGGCAGTATCTGACCCTGCCCTTCAACATCGGCAACATGAAGGGATTCACGGAAGAGAGCATCCCCGGAGCAGTGATTCTGATTTTTGTGAAGCAACTGGTCGGCCTGGTATGGATCGGCCTGCTGCCGCTGATTTTATGGTCGGTCTACGCGCGCATCTTGCGGCCTCTGTTCCAGCGCCGGCCGGTGAACATCATGGACGCCGCCACCTTCGCCCTCCTGGCCGGCCCGATGCTGTTCCACTCGATGCTGCCCCACGACGCCAACCAGCGATACCTGCTGCCCAGCCTGGCGGCGCTGCTCCTGTTCGCCGGCCAGGCGCTGCTCGATCTGTTTTCGCTCGCGGCCTTCACCCGCATTCCGCAACCTCTGAAACTGGCGGTGATCGCCGTGGTCCTGGTGTTGTCCAGGTCCACTATGCAGTTTCCTCCAACCGCGCAATGCGGCTATGCCGACCTCGCAACGGAACTGTTGGCCCGGTACCCCGCCGCCGACAATCCCTCGATCCTGATCTCGGCGTCGTTTGGGGGAGAAGAGCTGTTCGTCTCCGAAGTTGCCATTCACGAACAGCGGCTGGGACATTGGCTGCTGCGCGGCAGCAAGATTTTCCGGCGCAGGACCGGCATCCTGAACAATCGCGAGACCGAATTGACCAGGGACCCTCCCGAGAAAATACTCGAGTACCTGGATGAACTCCCGGTCAGTCTCCTGGTGCTGGCGGATGACGGCGATTCCGAGCATGCTGCGGAGCACGACTTGGTCGCCAGCCTCATCCACGATTACCCGGACCGCTGGACTCAGGTCATGACCGGTACTGTAGGCGGCGAATGCCGGGATGCGCCGTGCACCATCGAAGTCTACCGCCTGAACAGCACCATCGGCAAAACCCGCTTCTCGCCCGAGAAACTCCCCACCGGCATGTCCCTCTGGAAAGGCCTGTAGTAGGGTGGCGCAGGCACTCTTGCCTGCCGCGTCCCCACTCATGGGGACGCTTGGCGCCCCGTCCGGAAAGCGCGGACTATCCCAAGTTTTCAACTGTAATGGGCAGTCCGGCATCCCCCACTCTCCCGCCCCCCAGTCACACCCTTTGCAAAATCCCCAACTCCTTCCTTGCCATCCGCTTGCCCTTTTCCCCCGCACTCCCTCCCGGAGTCGCCCTGCTACCCTCTTCTTCGAAACTATGCCGACCACCGCGCAAATCAACGCCAACCGGCGCAACGCCCACAACTCCACCGGCCCGCGCTCCGCTGAGGGCAAAGCCGCCTCGTCGCAGAATGCCCTGAAAACCGGCATCGACGCCCGATCGCTCGTCATCAAGGGAGAAGACCACGCCACCCTGGAAGCCCTCGCCACCAGCTACCACGATCGCTTTCAGCCCGCCACTCCCGACCAAACCGTCCTCGTCGATGCCTTGATCACCGCGGACTGGCTCCTCCGCCGTCTCCGCCAAATCGAGCCGCAGCTCTGGGAAATCGAATTCCAGGAAGCCAGGGAATGGCAGCGCTTCCACAAAAAAGTCATGCTCGGCGACGCCTTCACCCGCAGCCAGCGCGTCTTCGATCGTCTCCAGCGCCGCCTCGTCTCCGCCGACCGCGCTTACCACCGCGCTCTCGACGCCCTCCGCATCCTCCGTCCCGACTGCTTCGCCCCCCAAAATCCGCCTCCCGCTGCTCCTCCCGAACCTCCAACTCCCATCCCCTCACCGGAAATTGGGTTCGTTCCGCAAACTCCCGCCGCCGACCCATCCGCGCCCTCGCTCAAACCAGTTTCGCCCCACGCTCCGCCAGCAGCCGCTTCAGAATCGAGCGGTGACACCGCTGTTCGTCCTCGCAGTAGCAACCCACTGCAAAATTCGTCTGATGGGAAAACGCCGCCAGTGTATCCAGAAGCCTCGAGGCATCCGGCCTCTTCATCTCGGCCCGGTATTTGCGCTCGAAGATCTTCCAGGAGCGCTCGTCGTGGGCCGACAGGGCATACGTCACCAGCTCCTGGCTGGGAGACAGGTTGGGCAGCCAGACGTCATAGAAGTCCAGCTTCGCGAAATCCGCTTTCGGCACGCCGCGCGGCGGGCGGCGCACCGTCCCGAGACGCAAACCCTCACCCGGCTTCCGGGGAGATCCCAGCTTCACAACCGCAATGGCCAATTTGAGTCCTCCGTGTCGGGTCCGTTTTAGTACTGGATTTGCGCTTTGACGCAAGCCGGGCTGTTCGCCGAATGACACAGCCGGCCTCGGCAAGAGACCGCGTCGAGCCACAATTGCGCATGATCATACACCAGTCTTTGTACCCAATACTATGAATCAGCATATGCTGAGTCGTTCTGTTTTTTGAGGCGAAAGTTGCCATGACACGGATCCCAACTGTTCTAAAACAATACGAATCAGAAATCCTTGCCGGGTGGCTCCTGCGGCAGAAGTCCGTTGCGGGACCCAGAGGGCAAACCAGGCCGGAGTCCGAACTGCGCGAACAATCCCGCCGCTTTCTGAACCTGATCCGGCAGGCGGCTCAATCCGGAAACGTCACCCATGTCGATAGCCCCGACTGGAACGACGTACGTGGTTTTCTTCAGCCTGGGAAACGATGCGGAAGAGATCTGGACTGCGACCCTGCTGCTCGATCAGCTCGGTCTGTACACCGTCGAGGTGTTTCAGAAGAACCGCGAAGAGTTGATCGTCCGCCAGCAGCAGGAAATGATCGAATTGTCCACTCCGGTCATCCAGCTTTGGAGCGGCATCCTGGCGCTTCCGCTGATCGGAACCCTGGACAGCAGCCGCACGCAGGTGATCATGGAAACCCTGCTTCAGAAGATCGTGGAGACCGGCTCGGCGATGGCCATCATCGATATCACCGGCGTCCCTACCGTGGATACCATGGTGGCCCAGCACCTCATGAAAACCGTGGCCGCCGCCCGCCTGATGGGAGCCGAGTGTCTCATCAGCGGCATTCGCCCGCAGATCGCGCAGACCATGGTCCATCTCGGCGTGGCTCTCGGGGACGTGCTCACCAAAGCCACCCTGGCGGATGCCTGCTTTCCATTCAAAGCGCCCCGGCCTGCCATTCCGGTTCGCTGATTCGGGTCTTCCAGATCCGCACCCGTGGCAGCTCTCAGCTTGAGTCCCCGCCCATCCACCACCCAGAACGCTTGTGTCCCCGTCGAGCCATCGCTCTCGCAAAACGAAACCGAACTGCCATTCCGGCGCTTCCTGAATACGATTTGCGCAGTGCCGACGTGGCGATCAGGCAGCTGTCGTTATTGCTCGACGGTGATCAATACGGGTTCTGTTGCGGCTGCCATCATCCACTTCGCCTATTATTGCTCAGTCCAACGGGAGCGCTATACAGAACAATCGACTCGCTGCGTCTCCCAAGAGACAACCAGGTTCAAAGCTTGAGCTCGAGCTGAAGCGCATGAAAAACCTCTTTAAGATTTCTCAGCTTACTCTCCAGACGTGGCCGGTGATCCTGGTGTGTCTCCGGAAGGAGCCGTTCGACCGGCAGTATTCCTTTCTCCACTGCCTCCAGCTCTTTTTTCGCCAGGGCCGTGTTGCCGACCGACAACTCGAACCTGGCCATCTCCAAAGCAGTCAGGCATGTCGCCAGCACAGCTTCGAGGAATCGATAGCGCGTAGACTCGGTGGCTTCGGTTAGCTCCCGGATCTCTCTATCCAGTTGGGTCATCATGCCGGTGGTGGCCGGCAGATGCTTCAACAACTCATTGAAAGCCTCCAGTCCGCCCGCTGAAGCGCCTACCCCTACGACGATTATGTTTTGATTATCCGCTTTACCCCCCTGCTCCGAGGCTTGAGGCGATTGAATTTGGGAATCAGCCTTTTCATTGTCCATACTGGACCTCCAGGGGAGCGATCTGCCCTCCATAGATATCATCATCCATTGGTGTTTCAGTGGTCGGAACAGGCCGCAAAGTTCCGTTTTTCGAGCGCAGAAGGGAAGGAAGGGAAGGTCGCTTCCTGTCAGTCGCTCATAGCGTTATGATTGCATGGGGGAACATTATGTCCTCGGACCCAACACCCCTGTCTTTCCATGAATTAGCGGTGTTGTGGCGAAACCGCGTAACGCTGGCACGGCAGGACTACGATTCGGCAGCCGACCATGCCTCCGTAGCTTCGAAGGAGTTCTTGCAGGGCCACCGTCCGACCCCGGACGGCGGGCTTCACTTCCGACAGTTGATCCTCGCAGAATGCTCGGCACGTGAGGAATACATGCGCGTCCTGCGCATCTTTACCAACTTGATTGTCAGCGGGAAAGAGCCGCCGGAAAATTGACCACTCCTTCCCATCGCGGCCGGTTGGTTTTACACAGCACCAACATGGTCAACAACAGCATAGCTGACTGGTAGCGGAAGCGGTTCAACAATCCAAGACCATGCGTAGCCGGGCGCATCTCATGTATGACGAAGCAAAAGAAGCAATCAACATGGCCCGGCAGATGCGGGAACGCCTCACACCGCTACTCGAGGGCGAATGCCCCTCAGCCGCCGCTACGTTATGACGCTTGAAGAACTTTCGTGACTCCTTCCCATCTACGCCGGGCCGTATTCTTCGATCGCGACGGCACCTTAATGGAGGAGGTCCACTACTGCGGAGACCCCGCCCAGGTCAAAGTCTACGCGGGGGTGCCGGAGGCGTTGCGCAAGCTGAAGGAAGCCGGCTTCCGCACGTTGGTCATCACCAATCAGAGCGGGATCGGACGCGGCCTGATCACCGAAGCGCAGTATCGCGCGGTCGAGGCGGAATTCCTGCGGCAGGCCGGAGAAGGACTGCTCGACGCCACCTACTTCTGCCCGGATGCTCCCGGGACTCCGTCCGCCCGGCGGAAACCCGAGCCCGGCATGTTGCTGGAAGCCGCGGCCGATTTCGGCATCCACCTGGCCCAGTCGTACGTGATCGGCGATAAGAGCGCCGACATCGAATGCGGCCGCCGGGCGGGCGCCTGGACCATTCTGGTACGAACGGGCTACGGGGCGGAACAGGCCTGCCAGGCGGACTTTACCGCGGAGGATGTTGTTCAGGCAGTTCAAGTTGTGCTGCAGGAATCGGATTCGCTTGCGGCTAAATCCGCGAAATCCGAGCATTGACTTCGCGGCTATTTTCCGATACTGTACTATTCTTAACGCTGATCAAGTTCTTTTTCTCACGTTCAGGCTCAGGCTCCTGCTCCGACTCCCCCTGCTCCCCCCGTTCCACTCCGACTTCCTGATTTCAGCGTTAACCGGGCGCATAGGCTCCGGCTTATGCGCCTGCTGACTTTTTCGGGGAAAGCCCAAATCGCAGGCCCCGGCCCGCTACTCGAAGGTCAGTTCCTTCTTGACCTCGTGTGATCCGTTGAGCAGGCGGACCTTGAGCGGTGCACCGACAGCCGCCGCGATCGCCCGGCCCAGACTATTGACCGCCGCCATCAGCCGCGGATCGTCCCAGACGCCGTCTTTAACTACCAGCGAAACTACCGTGCCGCCGTTCCCCTTCGCCAGGAGCGCCACGCCACCTTTGCCGCCGAAGAAGCCTCTTTCCCGAAGCGTCTCCGCAAGCGCTTGGGCGTCCTCCTCCGTCGCCGAACCGGAATAATCGATGACATCATTCGAACCCACGGCAAGCCGGTGGCCTTCCACCGCCACGCTCTTCCGGACCTGGCGGCGGGCATCGCGCAGATCGATGCGCAGAGGGGTGCCTCCCACGGAGTCCGCAATCTGGCGCCCGAAGCTCTCGATGGCGTTGAGGTAAGTGGGATCGTCCCAGCGGTCGCCGGTGACCGAAAACGAGATCACCGTCCCATTGGCGGCGGTCTTCGACAGCAGGACCTCGGCTCCGCGGTCCTGGAAGAACCGGTTGTTCTGCAGCGCCAGGCCGAGGGCGGTGGCCTCCTCTTTGGTAGCCGTCCCGGAATAGATGAGGGTGTCCTTGGTGCCGACCTTGATGCTCGGAGACTTGAATTCCGCACGATACCAGTCCGACTGAGCATCGCTTGGGCCGCCGCGCAGCCGCACTGCGGCCGCCACAAAAACGGCGAGCCCGATGGTGGCCACGGCCAGGCTGCGGCGAAGTCCCGAGGATGGGCCGGAAGGGACAATCGGCCGGGCCAGAGCGCATCCCGCCAGGAAGCCGGTGACGAGCCCGCCGAAATGCGCCGTCAGGTCGATATTTAACTGAGGGTTGATGCCGAAGAGGGCGTTGTAGCCGATGAATACCAGGGCTCCCTGGGCCAGCGTGGCAACGGTCTTCTTGGGGATGGTCTTGCGCTGCACCAGCAGGAATCCGAGGAGGCCGCCATAGACGCCGAACACCGCTCCCGAAGCGCCCGCGGCCACCGTGAGAGGATGCCAGGCCACGCTGACCAGATTGCCGCCAACCCCGGCGAGCAGATAGAGCGCCAGAAAACCGGCATTCCCGAAGAGCCGCTCGGTGAATCGGCCGGAAGACCAGAGCACATACATGTTCATCGCGATGTGGAGGATCCCGATGTGCACGAATGCCGCCGTGAGAAGCCGCCACCACTCGCCATGCGTCGTCAGCGGCCCGAAATCCGCGCCCCAGCGGACCAGTTGCGGCAGCGTCGGGTCGGTCAGGGAGACGCCGGTCAAAACCATGAGAACGAAGACGGCGGCGTTCAGTGCGATCAGCGCCGGAGTCACATACACTTTGGGCGTCACCACGGCCAGGGTTCGGGCGAATTGGGCGGCCTGATAGCCATCCGACTGTTTGATGATTTCCAACAGCGGGATCCAGCTCTGGCTTTCCTCGTGCCAAACCAGGTCCGTCAGGAGGACCTGCCCATCGTTCAACAGCCGCTGCAGCCCTTCGCTGGAATACGTTCCGATCTGCTGTCCGCCCCGGCTGATGGTGTAAGTCATGGAATCCCTTTGGTCTGTGGACTTCCCCCGTTCCTCACAGTTTAACAATCGAGACGCTTTTAGCAGAAGCTACCTCATGTAGCTACAATAAAAGGCATGGAAGTCGGAATCCGGAATGCCAAAAACACCTTGTCGAAACTGGTAGAAGCCGTACAGGCAGGAGAAGAAGTTTTTCTGACCAACCGCGGCGTGAGAGTAGCGCAGCTCGTGCCTGCACGAAAACCAGCTGCCAAGAATCGCGGCCGCGGATCCTGGAAGGGCAAGGTGAATCTCTACCCGGGGTGGGATTCGCCGGAAGAAGACAAGAAGATCGAAGACATGTTTGAGTTCCTCCACGAAGAGGACAAGGAATGAAGCTGTTGCTCGACACCAACACGTTCGTGCGATGGCTGACTGACACCCCGCTGCCCCGAGGTGTGGAACGGATCCTGGCGAAGCAGCAGACTGAAATCCTGGTCAGCATCGTGACCTGCTGGGAGGTTGTCATGAAACCGAAACTCGGCAGGAGCACTGCGGAAGTCGAGGCTGGCATTGCGGACTTGGACGCCGTGCTCCTGCCGATCAAGTTCACGCATCTCGACGCACTCTCCCGCATGCCGGTCTTTGCGCATCACCGGGATCCATTCGACCGGATGCTGATTGCCCAGGCGATCGCCGAAGACGTATCCATCGTCAGCAGCGACATGCGATTCGGCGGCTATCAACGCCTGCGCGTTCTGTGGGATTAGCGCCTATCCTTTGATTCGTGAGAGCGCTCTCCAGTTGATCGACCCACCCTCCAAAATGTTGACAGCGCTCGCGGAGTTTCGGCAATCCGATTCCAGCCACCGTCAGGATGCCATCGGTGGTCTTTTGGTATTCGGGGATGACGTCTCGAATCCAATAGGACGGCGGCCGAAGCCGATTCACGAGTTCCGGGGAGTCGCGCTCGGCCAGATCGGAATCTCCCGCCGCCGGTGCAAGTGCTGTTCGGCCAGCACCGCAAGATCCACCAGAACGAGGGCCTCAAACTCGTGCAACTGGAGGTAAGGGAGGAAACGGCCATCCCCGACATCTTCCCGGCAGCGCTCCTCGAGGTGCCGCACGCGATCACGCGGAGCCGCGACATTCGCCGGACCGGAGTTGCCGGGGTAATCCCTGGCAACTCTAAAGAGATCGATCATGGTGGTCACGATCACATCGGATCCAGGGGCGCCAAGCAGGTTCTTCACAGTTTTCTTCAATCGTTCGTAGGTATGGTGCCCGCCCAACCGCGGAGCTTGGACATGGATGCGGCCCGGCGCGCGCTTTTCCAGATGAGGCTTCAGTACCTGGGAAACGAAATTGACTTCGGTGAGCCCCTTCAGCAACTACAAACAAGCGCGTCATGCGGCCGGGGTACCGCCGATCAGATTCTTCTCCCAAAGATCCCCCATGGCGTAGTCCTCAAGCCATTGCGCGAGATCCACGGAGCTTTGCCTCACGAACCGGCTCTGGCCACCCTCTCGGGTAACGGTCACCACGTCATCGGCGGCAAACTGGTTCACCAAGGCTACGGATTGGGTGGCGACCAGAAGCGTATGGTTTACCGCGGGGCTCTTGATCAGCGCGGCCACGATCTCGAGCCCGTAGGGATGCAAACCTATCTCTGGCTCATCCAGAACGATCACGGCCGGCTGGTCTTCCTGCGGTTGCGCCAACAGCGCGATAAGCGCCATGACGCGCAAAGTGCCGTCAGAGAGCTGATGAGGGCCGAATAGATATGTCGAGTCGCGGTCCCTCCAGTTCAGCAGGATGGAGTTGGCATCGGCCGGCATGGGAGCCAGTTCGAAGTCGTCGAAAAATGGCACCACCTGCCGGATCAGTTCCACAATCCGCTGGTAACCAGAGCGTTGGCTCAGGCGGAGCCGATAGAGGAATGCCGCCAGATTCCCGGCATCGTTCCGCAAATGACCGTTTTCTTCGATGTAGCCCCGGCGGCGGATGGCGGCCGTCTCGGAAGTGTCTTCGAAGTGGAAGATCCGGATATCAGCCAGCAGTTCCCAAATTTCCAGGTAATGGTGCTCGTCGGCCATGAGCAAGCTTTCCTTGTGGCCGGACCCCAGCCGCACGCGTTTGGGAGGGGCGGTTCTCGTGATCCGAGATCCCACCTGTTCATCCGAGAAGATCAGCGAATCGGTCGCCGTGCTGGTCAGTTGGAAGAAGTACAGCCCGGGCCCGGTTTTGCCTTCGAACTCGAGCAAGCCCCAAAACCCGGGCGTCTGCTTCGCACCGTAATAGAGGAGGGTATTGGCGCCTCCTGCGCGTCCCACATATTCCTGCAGCCGGTTCTCGGAGAGAGCACTCAGCAGCCCGAGAAACGAGATCAGGTTCGATTTGCCCGCGCCGTTCGCCCCGATGAAGACGTTCACCGGGCGCAGTTCGAGCGGCTGTAGGTCACGGATCGATTTGAAGCCGCCCACCCCGAGCTTGGTCAATCGCGGCATATTCGAGCGTAACGTATTCTCACATTCCCGTCTTGGCCAGGTTGTTGTTCCCCAGAGAGGTTTCGATCGATCTTACGTGAACTTCACCCGCAGCGCCGCGAAGGCCGCCATGCGCAGCAGCAGCACCCCGTGCCGCCAGCGCTGGATATTCGTCTCTCCGTAAGTCCGCGCGCCGTAGCGCACCGGCAGGTCTACGATCTTGCGATTCAAACGCGCCGCGCCGAACAGGAGATCGAAATCGCCGAAGGGATCGAAATCGCCGAAATAGGCGCGGTTGGCGGCGATCGACTCGTAGTCTTTCTTCCAGAGCACCTTGGTCCCGCAGAGCGTGTCCTTCACCGGCTGCCGCAACAGCCAGCTGAACGCCATGCTGAAGAACTTGTTCCCGAGAAAGTTGAACGGGCGCATGGCTTCCTCGTGCATGGGGTACACCAGCCGCACGCCGTTGATGAAGTCGCCCTTGCCCGACACCAGCGCCTCGTAGAATTTCGGCAAGTCCTCGGGTGAGACGGTGATGTCGGCGTCGAGGATCATGAGCACCTCGCCTGCGGCCTCGCGGAATCCCAGGCGGACGGCGTCGCCCTTGCCCTTCCCGGTCTGCTGCAACATCTTGCAGGGACGCCCGCTGCGCGCCACTTCCCGCTGGATGGTCTCCCAGGTGTCGTCGGTGGAGTGGCCTTCCACGAAGATCAGCTCCGTGCCGGCGCCCATTTCGGGAGTACGGCGGATGATTTCGGCGATATTGCCGGCTTCATTGCGCGCGGGCACCACCACCGAGACAACCGAGGCCTCCCGCCCGTCCGGCTCGGGGATGGGCCGGGCTATGGTGACGTTGGTGAGGGCGAAATACCAGAAGGGCCACAGCTTCACCAGCCAGCGGTTGAAGAGCGCGCTCAGCGGCCGGAACGGCAGCGGCCAGAGGATTTCGGGCTGATTGCGGAGAGTCTCGAAGCCCGCCAGATACAGCAGATTGCTCACATCGTCCGACACCAGCCAGTTCTGCGCCAGCTTGGGCGTGGAGAGCCCCAGCTTCGCGGTGAGCCCCAGGATCGGCGCCCACACCCGGCTGTACCAGTTGACGATCACACGGGTGGATGGCGTGGCCAGGCGGCGGATCCGCTGGAAGATTGTCTCCACGTCCCAGACGTCGTTGATCAGGTCGGAGAGGATGATGACGTCGAACGTCTCGTCGAGCGAAAGCTCATGCGCATCGGCATGCAGGAAGGTCATCTCCGGATGCTTCTGCCTCGCCCGGTCGATCATCCCCACCGAGAAATCGACCCCCACGCCATAGGAGGGCCGCAGGGCCTCCAGCAGATCGCCCTGCGCGCACCCGATCTCGAGGATGCGCTGTCCGGGCGGCACCAGGTTCTGAAAGATCTGGGTCAGCCGCCGGTGATAGTAGCGGTTGCCGGCCTCCCACCGGGAGAGGTTCCGCGCCACGTAGTCCCACTTTCGCAGGCGGTGCTCGCGGTACGCCTCGGGCGTACCGGCGGCCGGTTCCGCGGCCGAAATCTCGGGCGTGGTCCGCAGCTCAGGCGCCGGCATTCACGTGCTCCTCGAGAAAGGCGCGGTAAAAGAGCGCCAGCCCCTCGCGCAGCGGCGTTCGCGGAGACCAGCCGAGCCGGCGCATGCGGCTCACATCCAGCAGCTTCCGCGGCGTGCCATCCGGCTTGCTGCTATCGTAAACCACGCTGCCGCGATATCCCACCGTCTCCATCACCAGGTCCACCAGCTCGCGGATGGTCAGATCTTCTCCGCAGCCGATGTTCAACAGCGGCGGATCCAGCCGGCAGGCATCCTGGAAAGCCGCGTCGGGCAGATTCATCAGGAAGACTACCGCGTCGGCCAGGTCTTCGCTGTAGAGAAACTCGCGGCGGGGCGTCCCGGTCCCCCAAACCGTGATCGAGGCGCGGCCTTCGAGCCTGGCCTCGTGGACTTTGCGGATGAGCGCCGGCAGCACGTGGCTGGTCTGGAGGTCGAAGTTGTCGCCCGGGCCGTAGAGATTGGTCGGCATCACGGAAAGATACCCGGTCCCATACTGCTGATTGTACGAGCGGCAGACTTCGATGCCCGCGATCTTGGCGACGGCATAGGCTCGGTTGGTGGATTCCAGCGCGCCGGTGAGCAGGTACTCTTCCTGGATGGGCTGCGGGCAGTCGCGCGGGTAGATGCACGACGATCCCAGGAACAGCAGGCGCCGGACCCCGGCCCGCCGCGCGGCTTCCATCACGTTCGACTGGATGGCGAGGTTCTCGCGAATGAAGTCGCCGGGATACGTCGCGTTGGCCAGGATACCTCCCACCCTGGCGGCGGCGAGGAAGACAAATTCCGGCCGGTGCCGCTCGAAGAAGCCGAACACCGCACCAGCATCGGTAAGATCGAGCTCCGCGCGGGATCGGGTCAGCAGGTTGGTGTAGCGGCAGGCTTCCAGCCGTCGCAAGATGGCGGACCCGACCAGCCCGCGATGACCGGCGACGTAGATGGGGGCGTCAGGAAGCATGCTCGCCGCGAGCGAAGCGAGCATGTCTTACTCCTGGTGCCCCGACATGACCGAATAGCCTTGCGTCAGATTCATCGCGTCACGCTCCGCCCTCCGGATATCGGCGTCCACCATCTCCGCCACCATCTGCGCGAAGGTGTGCTTCGGCCGCCATCCCAGCTTCTGGATGGCGCGCGAAGGATCGCCCTGCAGCGTATCGACCTCGGCGGGACGGAAGTA
>Ga0335079_10006650_pt1 | contig 13228 bp, 12 predicted proteins | sample Lox_Sample_33_FD_206719 | JGI IMG/M metagenome (GOLD analysis project Ga0335079, IMG submission 206719) | Soil microbial communities from Loxahatchee National Wildlife Refuge, Florida, United States - Lox_Sample_3.3 | ecosystem: Environmental > Terrestrial > Soil > Wetlands | place: USA... | reverse complement strand
ATCCAGCACGCGAACGCGACGGCCGCGTGGCCCGATGGGATCCCGCCGCGGAGCGGCGTCCCGCGGCCCGTGTACGCCTTGAGCGCGATCACGCCGATCACGACGAGGACGAGCACGACGAGCGTGAGCTCGGCCGGCGCCTGGCGCAGGCGGTCGAGCAGCCTGGACGAGCGGTCCGCGACCTTGCCGGCGAACACGAGGTAGCCGACCGCCAGCGCGTTGACGGAGGCGAGCAGGACCGCGCCGGCCGCGATGTCCTTCGCCAGCTTCGCCATCGGGTCGAACGACGTCGTCGCGATGTCGATCGCGCCCTCGATCGCCGAGTTGATCATCTCCGCGATCAGCACGAAGGTGATCGAGATCAGCAGCGCGATCAGCTCGAGCTTCGTCACGTTCACGACGAGGGCGAGCACGATCACCGCGAACGCGACGGCGAAGTGGATGCGCATGTTCCGCTGCGTGCGGAGCACGTGGATGATCCCCTCGAACGCGTAGTTGAAGGAGTCGAGCAGGCTCGGCGAGCGGCGGGCGCTCATACGTACGCATCCTCGAGCTCGGACATCTCGGCGCCGTGGTCGTAGCCGAGCAGGTGCAGCAGCCCGTGCACGAGCGGCCGCCGCCACTCGTCGGCCACCACCTGCGGGCAGATCACGACGTCGCCCAGCTGGCGCGGCAGCTCGTCCGGCAGCTCGGACGTCCCGTCGATCGGGAACGAGAGCACGTCGGTCGCCTCGTCGATGCCGAGATGCTCCTGCTTCAGGCGCCGGATCTCGTCCGGGCCGACGAACGCGATGCCGAGGTCGCCGCTCGCGATCCGCTGCCCGGCCAGAACGTCACGGGCCAGCTTCCTGGCGGCCGGTGCGTCGACCGGCATGCCGCTCCGGTTCTCGACCTCGATCACGACTCCGGTCATCGGCTTCGCTCGTCCGTGTGCTCCTTGTACGCCTCGACGATCCGCTGGACGAGCTTGTGCCGCACGACGTCGCGATGGCCGAACCCGATGAAGGAGATGCCGTCGATGTCGATCAGCACGCTCTGCACGTGCACGAGCCCCGACCGCTGGTCGCGCGGGAGGTCGATCTGCGTGACGTCTCCGGTCACGACGACCTTCGACCCGAAGCCCAGCCGCGTCAGGAACATCTGCATCTGCTCAGGCGAGGTGTTCTGGGCCTCGTCCAGGATGATGAAGCTGTCGTTCAGCGTCCGACCGCGCATGAACGCGAGCGGTGCGACCTCGATCGTCCCCCGCTCGATCAGGTTGTTGGCGCGATCGGGCTCGAGCATGTCGTAGAGCGCGTCGAACAGCGGGCGCAGGTACGGGTCGACCTTTGCCATCAGGTCGCCCGGCAGGAACCCGAGCCGCTCCCCGGCCTCCACCGCGGGCCGGGTGAGGATGATCCGCGAGACCTCCCGCTCGTGGAGCGCGGCGACCGCGAGGGCCATCGCGAGGTACGTTTTCCCGGTTCCCGCGGGGCCGATCCCGAATGTGACGGTGGACTGCCGGATCGCGTCCACGTAGCGCTTCTGCATGACCGTCTTCGGGGCGATCCGCTTGCCGCGGTGACGCCAGACGACGTGGTCGAAGACCTCCCGGACGTCCGTCTCGGCGTCGAGCGCCCCGATCACGGCGTCGACGGTGTGAGCGCCGATCTCGTGCCCGCCCTCGACCAGGTCGACGATCTCGTCGACCACGATGCGGGCCTCGGCGACCTGCTGCTCGTCGCCCTCGAGCGTCAGCTGGTTCCCCCGCAGCCGGATCGTGCAGTGGAGCCGCTCGCGGAGTGCGTCGAGCACGCCGTCGGACATCCCGGCGAGCCCGGCGGCGACGGCGTTGGAGACGTCGAACGTGTCCTGCATTCCGCACCTGAGTGTAGGCCGCGCTCCGGAACCTCCGCCTGGGCCCGCGGCCGGTGTCTATGTTCCGCCGGTGGAGCGGAAGTGGTGGACATTGCTGGCGGTCTGCACCGCGACCTTCATGCTGCTCCTCGACATCACGATCGTGAACGTGGCGCTGCCGGCGATCGAGCACTCGCTCGACGCATCGTTCTCGGATCTCCAGTGGGTGGTCGACGCCTACGCGCTGGCCCTCGCCACCTTCGTCCTGACCGCCGGTTCGCTGGCCGACCAGTTCGGCCGGAAGCGGCTGTTCCTGATCGGGATCGTGCTGTTCACCGCCGCGTCGGCGGCCTGCGGCCTCGCGAACGACCCGCTCTTCCTGATCATCTCGCGTGGGGTCCAGGGGATCGGCGGCGCGATCATGTTCGCGACGGCGCTCGCGCTCATCTCGCAGGAGTTCCACGGCCGGGAGCGCGGCACCGCCTTCGGGGTCTGGGGGGCGACGATCGGCGCTGCCGTGGCGATCGGGCCACTCGTCGGAGGGATGCTCACGTCCTGGCTCTCCTGGCGGTGGATCTTCCTCGTCAACATCCCGATCGGCATCGGCGCGGTTGCGCTCTCGCTGCCGAAGCTGCGCGAGTCGAGCGATCCCGAGCACAGCCGGATCGATCCGATCGGGCTCGTGACGCTGATCGGCGGCCTCTTCTGCCTGATCCTCGGGCTGATCGAGGGCAACAAGCGCGGCTGGACGAGCGACGTGATCATCGGCCTGTTCGTCGCCGCGTTCGTCCTGCTGGCGCTGTTCATCCTCTCGCAGGCGCGAGACCGGGTGACGATGGTCGACCTCTCGCTGTTCGGGCGGCCGGCATTCGACGGCGCACAGGTGACCGCATTCGCGATCTCGTCGTCGATGTTCGCGATGTTCCTGTACCTGACGCTCTACATGCAGAACGTTCTCGGCCTGTCGCCGCTCGAGACCGGTGTCCGGTTCCTGCCGCTGAGCATGGTCTCGTTCGTCGCCGCGCCGATCGCGGGCCGGCTGTCGACCCGTGTCCCGATTCGCTGGCTGCTCGGCGGCGGCCTGGCCCTCGTCGCGCTCTCGATGTGGCTGATGAGCGGCATCACGACGAGCTCGGACTGGACGACGCTCCTGCCGGGATTCCTGATCGGCGGCATCGGGATCGGCATGGTCAACGCACCGCTCGCGTCGACAGCGGTCTCGACCGTGCGCGTCGAGCGGGCAGGGATGGCGTCCGGGATCAACAACACCTTCCGCCAGCTGGGCATCGCGACCGGCATCGCCGCGCTGGGCGCGATCTTTGCGAGCCGCGTCACCGACCGGGTCGTCGCAGGGCTGTCGGGCCTGTCGAACGTCCATCACCTCGCGACGCAGCTCGCGAGCGGCCAGGCGACGAGCGCGATCGCCTCCGCGCCGGTGGGCGACCGCGGCCGGATCGCCGAGGTCGCGCGCGCGTCGTTCGTCTCCGGCCTGAACCACATCCTCGTCATCGGGACGATCGTGGCGGCGGTCGGCGCGGTCCTCGCGGCCGTGCTCGTCCGCCCGCAGGACTTCGTCGCGAGCGGGCCGCCGGTAGCGGCCGAGCCGACCGCCGCGGATTAGGCGAGCTTCTCGCGGACGAGCTGGCCGACCGCCGAGCCGTCGGCGCGCCCGGCGACCTGCGGCATCACGTCCGCCATCACCCGGCCGAGGTCCTGCAGCGACGTCGCGCCGTTCTCGGCGATCGCGTCGTCGACGATCTGCTCGAGCTCCTCCTCGGTCAGCGGCTCGGGCATGAATTCCTCCAGCACGGCGAGCTCGGCCTCCTCCTTCGCCGCCTGCTCGTCGCGGCCGGCGTCATGGAACGCCTCGGCCGCCTCGATCCGCTTCTTGCGCTCGCGCTGCAGCACCTGGAGCTCCTCGCCCTCGGAGAGCGGGCGCTGCAGGTCCTTCTCGGCCGAGCGCAGGCTGGAGAGGATCAGGCGCAGCGCATCGCGGCGCTCCACGTCGCGGGCGAGCATCGCCTCCTTGACCTCGTCTTCGATCTGCGCGATCAGGCTCATTGCGGCTCTCCGAGCACGTGCCAGTGGAGGTGGAAGACAGTCTGCCCCGCGCTCGGGCCGACATTGACGACGACACGGTAGTCGGTCAAGCCCGCAAGCTCGGCGGTCTCGGCCACGAACGCGAGCATGCGCGCGGACTCCTCGCCGTCGAACGCGCCGACCTCCCGGAAGGTGTCGACGTGCCGCTCGGGGATCACGAGCAGGTGGACCGGCGCCTGCGGCGCGATGTCCGCGATCGCGACGAAGCCGTCGCCGGTGTGCACGTGGTTGCCCTCCCGGAACAGCCGGCAGAAGAGGCAATCGTCTGCCTCAGGCGGCAAGGATGCCCTCCTCGGTCACCGCTGCCGCGCGCACGCGCACGAGCTCGCCGACCGGCGCGTCCACGAGCCACGGCGAATAGTCGTCGCCGTACCCGCGGCCGGGACGGTCGACGAGGACCGTGTCGGTCTCGCCGACCTTGCGGAGCCAGCGACGGGCGGAGAGGTCGCGCGAGAGCGCGCGCAGGCGCGCGCCGCGGTCGCGCTTGACGTCGGCCGGCACGCGATCGTCGTGCTCGGTCTTCGTTCCCGGGCGCGGCGAGTACGGGAAGACGTGGACCCCGCTGATGCCTGCGCGCTCGACGATGTCGATCGTCCGTGCGAAGGCCGCATCGTCCTCGTTCGGAAAGCCGACGATCACGTCGGTCGTCAGATTGAAGTCCTCGAGCGGGCCTAGCCGGCGAAGGTAGGTCGCTGCGTCGTACCGGCGCTGCATCGCGCGCAGGACGCCGTCGTCGCCCGACTGCAGCGGGACGTGCAGGTGCCTGCTCACCGTGGGTGTCTCACGAAGCGCCGCGACGAGCTTCTCGTCGATGTGGTTGATCTCGATGGAGCTGAGGCGCAGCCGGGACAGGCCCGCGATCGTCCCGGCTTCCCGGACGAGCCGCGCCAGGTCGTAGCCTGCCGCGCGGTCCCGGAAGCAACCGAGGTTGATGCCGGTGAGCACGACCTCCTTGTGCCCCTGGTCGACGCGGCGCCGGATCTCGCCCAGCACCGCCCCGGCGCGTCGGCTGCGCGACGTGCCGCGCACGAGCGGGATCACGCAGAAGTTGCAGGAGAACGAGCAGCCGTCCTGGATCTTCACGAAGGCGCGGACGCGGTCGAGGCGGGCGTCGGACTGCACGCAGCCGATCGCGCCGACGTCACCCGCGACGAACGACGCCGTCTCCTCGCTGCGCTTCGCCACGACCGTGACGCGGTCGGGCAGGCCGGCGAGCGACGCCACCGGGAGGTTCGCGGCGCAGCCGGTCAGGTACACGCGCGCGTGTGACCGCGACGCCCTCGCAGCCGCTTTGCGGCTCTTCGCGAGCGCCTCGTTGGTCACGCAGCAGCCGCTGATCACCGCGATGTCGGCGCCGTCACCGTCGAGCTCGCGGTGACCGTCCGCCAGCAGCGCCTCGCGCACGGCCTGCGCGTCGGTGTGCGACACCTTGCAGCCGAGAAAGTCGACGCGGAACGTCGCCACGCCGGTGATCGTACTCCGCTTCAGGCGCGTTCAAACACGTCGGCGGCCCAGCCGTCGAGTGCGACACGGTTCACGTGGGCCCATCCGTCCGGCTCCGGGCCGTCCGAGATGAGGTAGCCGGACGTGAGCAGCGTGCGCGCCTCGACCCGCTCCGCCACCGACGTGACGCCGGCGAGCGAGATGTTGGCGACCGCGATCTCCGTGGCCGGCAGATCGTCCGTGAGGTCGACGAGCCTGGCGTCGATGCGGACGCCGTTCGCTTCCGCGTTCGCGCGCGCCGCCTCGACCGCCGGCGGCTCGACGTCGACGGCGACGACCGGCTCGAAGCCGAGGAGGGCCGCGGCGATCCCGAGGACGCCGGAGCCGCACCCGACGTCGAGCAGCGGTGCGGGCGCGATCTCCTGGAGCAGCCGCAGGCACAGCCGGGTCGTCGGGTGCGCGCCGGTGCCGAACGCGCGCCCCGGGTCGATCACCACGGCCAGCGCCCCTGGCCTTGGCTTCTCCCACGAGGGCCCGACCCACAGCCGGCCGACCTCGACTGGGTGGTGGAACGACTGCCACCGATCCTCCCAGCCCTCCTCGACCTCGGTCGATCGCGCCGCGCCGAACACGTGCCAGACGCGCTCCTCGCCGGCCGAGTCGGTGTAGACGACGAGCTCGGTCGCACCCGCGCGCTCGACCTCCTCGAAGCCCTCGGGGAACAGCATGAGCATCGCCGCGCGCGCCTCCTCGACTCGCGGGTCGCGAACCTCGACGGCGACTCGCCGCAGCGCGCTCAGCGGAACGCGCTCTTCAGCTTCTCGAAGAAGCTCTCGTCGTGGCGGTACGTGTGCTCGTCGCTCGCGGCGTCGAACTCCTCGAGCAGGCGTCGCTGCTCGTCGGAGAGCCGTCGCGGGACCGTCACGTTGACGAGCACGCGATGGTCGCCGCGGCCGAAGCCCTGCAGCACCGGCATCCCGCGGCCGCGAAGCAGGCGCACGTCTCCGGGCTGGACACCCGGCTCGAGCGCCAGCTCGACCGGCCCGTCGAGCGTCTGGACCTCGATCTCCGCGCCGAGCGCCGCCTGCACGACGGTCAGATCGACCTGCGAGTAGATGTCGTTGCCCTCGCGCACGAAGCGCTTGTCCGGCAGGACGCGCACGCCGACGTACGCGTCGCCGGCGCGCCCGCCCAGTTCCCCCGCATGGCCCTCGCCGGAGACACGGATGCGCTGGCCGTCGTGGATCCCGGCCGGCACCTTCACGTCGATCGTCCGGCGCTCCCCGATCCGGCCCGATCCCTTGCAGGCCTTGCACGGGTGCTCGACGATCCGCCCGGCGCCACGGCACTGTGGGCAGGCCTGCGTTCGCACGAACTCGCCGAAGACGGTCCGCGAGACGTGCTGCAGCCGCCCCGAGCCGCCGCAGCGGTCGCAGGGCACCGGCGTCGTGCCGGGCTCGACCCCGTCGCCGCCGCACGTCGCGCACGCAACGGTCACATCGAACGGCACGGCGACGGTGGCGCCGCGCGCCGCGTCGACGAGCGTGATCTCGATCTCCGCCGCGACATCCGCCCCACGCCGTGCTCGCTGGCCGCCTCCGCCGAACACGTCCTCGCCGAAGAACGTCGCGAAGAGGTCGCCGAGGCCGCCCATGTCGAACGTCGGCGTGAAGCCGCCGGAGCGGAGCCCGGCGTGTCCGTAGCGGTCGTAGAGCGCACGCGTCTCGCTGTTCGTGAGCACCTCGTACGCCTCGGCCGCCTCGCGGAACCGCGCCTCGGCGTCCGGCTCCGACGACACGTCGGGATGGAGCTCGCGCGCCAGCCGCCGGAAAGCCTTCTTGATCGTGGCGTCGTCCGCGTTGCGCGGCACGCCGAGCACTTCGTAGAGATCGCGGTCGGTCGTCGCCATCAATCCTCCGCGTACACGTCCTCGACGAAGCGGGAGAGGTCGCGGGCGGCGGAGCGCACCGACCGCAGCGCCTTGTCGTAGTCCATCCGCAGCGGGCCGAGCAGGCTGACCGCGCCGAGCGTCCGGTGCGCGACGCCGTACGTCGCGCCGACGAGCGCGAGCTCTCTGAGACCGGGCTGCTCGAGCTCCTCTCCGACCCGCGCGAACGGGCGGCGCGGATCGAGGCGCTGCGCCAGCACGTCGAGCAGGGCCGCGCGCTTCTCGAGCGCGTCCATCAGGCTGCGGTAGGCGCCGATCTCGTCCTCCCGCATCTCGTCGAGCAGCCCGGCAGCCCCGCCCACGAAGAGCATGCGCCCCTCGTCGGCCGCGTGGTCGAACGACGGCCGGATCGCCTCGAGGAACGCTCGCTCCCGCGGCGAGAGCCCCGGCTCCTCGAACGCGAGCCGGACTGCGCGCGATCCGATGCGCGCCCCCGTCAGGCGGTCGTTGAGGTAGTCGGCCGCCCAGGTCGCGAGCCCCGGGTCGACGTCGTCGGCGAACTCGGTGCGCAGCTTGGTGACGCCTCCGAGCGAGGTGATGACCACCGTCATCACGACCCGCGGCTGCAGCATCAGCACCTCGACGTGACGGACCGTCGCCGCCTGCAACGGCGGCGCCGAGACGAGCGCGAGCAGCCTGGTCACCTGCGCGAGCATCTCCGTGGTCGCCTGCAGCGCCCCCTCGACCTCCGCCCGCGCGACCGGGAGGTCGAGCTGGAACTCGCCCGCCCGCGGCTCCTGGCGCTCGAGCAGCTCGTCGACGTAGAGGCGGTAGCCCGCCTCGGTCGGCACGCGCCCCGCGGAGGTGTGCGGGTGGGTCAGCAGGCCGATCCGCTCGAGCTCCGCCAGCTCGCCGCGCACGGTCGACGACGAGACCGAGAGCCCCGAGCGCTCGACGAGGGACCGCGAGCCCACCGGCTGGCCGGTGGCCACGTACTCCTCGACCAGGCGGCGCAGGATCCCCTGCTGCCGCTGCGACAGCGCCATGCTCATCCGCTCATGGTAGGAGCGAGCAGGCGGGCGGTGACGCCGCCGCCCAGGAACCGGCCGCGCTCGGTCAGCACGATCGCGTCGTCGCGGGTCGCGACGAGGCCCGCCTGCGCGAGGCGCGCCAGCTGCTCGGAGTCGATCGCATCGCGGACGGCGGCGAGCGGGAGCGGCTCGTCGAGCCGGAGCCCGAGCATCGCTCGTTCCACGGTCCGGACGGCCGCCGGCAGCTCCTCGACCTCGCGCGGCGGGCGCTCGCCCAGCTCGAGCGCCCCGAGGTACCGCGCGAGCGACGGGAGATTCCGTGTGCGACGACCGGCGACCGTGCCGACGGCACCGACCCCGAGCCCGAGGTAGTCGCGGCCGAGCCAGTAGCCGAGGTTGTGCCTCGCCCGCAAGTCCCGCCCACCCGTGCGGTCGCCCGCAAGGCAGAAGTTGGCGGTCTCGTACCAGCGGTAGCCGGCGCCGGTCAGCGTCCCCACGACCGTCTCGAAATAGCGTTCCATCGCCTCGGCCTGGAGCTCGAGTGCCGGCCCGTGCGCGTGGCTGAAGCGCGTGCCCGGCTTCGCTTCCAGCTCGTACGCAGACAGGTGCTCGGGCTCGAGCGCGAGCGCCTCGGCGAGGTCGGAGGCGAGGTCGGAGGGCTCCTGGCCCGGGATCCCGTAGATGAGGTCGATCGAGATGTTGTCAAAACCGGCATCACGAAGAGCATAGACTGCCCGCCGGACGTCGTCAGGCGAGGCAACGCGGTCGAGGACGCGGAGGAGCCGGGCCGAGAAGGTCTGGGCGCCGACGGAGACGCGGTCGACCCCGGCAGTGCGAAGCAGCCGTGCCAGTCCCGGGGTGACCGTCTCGGGGTTGGCCTCGACCGTCAGCTCGTGAGCGGCCGGCAGCCCGGCGAGAAGGCGTTCGAGCGCACGTCCGTCGGTGAACGTCGGGGTGCCGCCGCCGAGATAGACCGTCTCGAGCTCCGGAGCGAGGACCGCACGCTCGAGCTCCAGCTCGCCGAGCAGCGCCCGCACGTAGCGCGCGTGATCGGCGCGGCGCCCGACCACCGTGACGAAATCGCAGTAGCCGCACCGGGACGAGCAGAACGGCATGTGAACGTAGAGGTGGCGAACGCCCGCCGTGTCGAGCGTCACTACTTGCGCGCTCCGTCGTTCAGGTTGAGCACCGCGAGGAACGCCTCCTGCGGCACTTCCACGGCGCCGACCTGCTTCATCCGTTTCTTGCCGGCCTTCTGCTTCTCGAGCAGCTTGCGCTTGCGCGTGATGTCGCCGCCGTAGCACTTCGCGAGCACGTCCTTGCGGCGCGCCTTGACCGTCTCGCGCGCGATCACGCGTGCGCCGATCGCGGCCTGGATCGGGACGTCGAACATCTGACGCGGGATCTCCTCGCGCAGCTTCTCGACCAGCGCCTTCCCGCGCTCGTAGGCGAACTCGCGGAAGACGATCAGGCTGAGCGCGTCGACCGGCTCGCCGCCGACGAGGACGTCGACGCGCACGAGCGATCCGGGACGGAACCCATCGAAGTCGTAGTCGAAGCTCGCGTAGCCCCGCGTGCGCGACTTCAGCTGGTCGTAGTAGTCGAGGACGATCTCCCCGAGCGGCAGCTCGTAGACGAGGTGCACGCGCTCGGGCGAGAGGTACTCCATGTGGTCGAACCGGCCGCGCCGGTCGTTGTTGAGCTCCATGATCGTGCCGACGAACTCCTTCGGGACGATGATCGAGGCCTTGATGAACGGCTCCTCGACCTCTTCTGCGCCGTCGGGCAGGTCGGACGGCGTGTGCACCTCGCGCCAGTCGTCGTCGTTCAGCATGCGCACCCGGTAGGCGACGTTCGGAGCGGTGACGATGAGGTCGAGGTCGAACTCGCGCTCGAGGCGCTCGCGCACGATCTCCATGTGCAGCAGGCCGAGGAAGCCGCAGCGGAAGCCGAAGCCGAGCGCCTGAGACGTCTCGGGCTCGTAGAAGAGCGCCGCGTCGTTCAGCTTCAGGCGCTCGAGCGCGTCGCGGAGCTCGGGGTAGTCGTCGGAGTCGGTCGGGAACAGCCCCGCGAACACCATCGGCTTGACGTCCTTGTAGCCGGGCAGCGGCGACGACGCCGGCGACCGGTCGGACGTGAGCGTGTCGCCCACGCGGAGCTCGGAGACGTCCTTCAGCCCGGTGATCACGTAGCCGACCTCGCCCGCCCGGAGCTCCGGCACGGGGCGCATCGCAGGCGACATGAACCCGATCTCCTGCGCCTCGAACCGCGTGCCCAGCGCCATCGCGCGCAGCGCCTGCCGGGGACGGAAGACACCGTCGACGACGCGGACGAACGCGACGACGCCGCGGTACTGGTCGTACGACGAGTCGAAGATCAGCGCGCGCGGCGGGGCGTCCGGCTGCCCGTCGGGCGCGCCGATGCGCTCGACGATCGCGTCGAGGACGGCCGCGACCCCTTCGCCGGTCTTCGCCGAGATCCGGAGCACGCGGTCTGCGTCCTCGCCGATCAGGTCGGCGACCTCGGCGGCGGCGCCGTCGGGATCCGCCTGCGGCAGGTCGATCTTGTTCACGACCGGGACGATCTCGAGGTCGTTCTCGATCGCGAGATAGGCGTTGGCGAGCGTCTGCGCCTCGATTCCTTGAGCCGCGTCGACGACGAGCAACGCCCCCTCGCACGCCTGCAGGCTGCGAGACACCTCGTACGTGAAGTCCACATGGCCCGGCGTGTCGATCAGGTTGAGCTCGTGGCCCTTCCACTGCACCCGGACGGCCTGCGCCTTGATCGTGATCCCGCGCTCGCGCTCGAGGTCCATCGAGTCGAGGAGCTGGTCGCGCATGTCGCGGGCGGAGACCGTCTCCGTGAGCTGCAGGATGCGGTCGGCCAGGGTCGACTTGCCATGGTCGATGTGCGCGATGATCGAGAAGTTGCGGATGTGCTGCTGGTCCATGATGCGTCGGGCCGCTTACGCTCGGCGGCCCCGGATTGAGAGTAGCGCCTGCATCTCGCGCACCCGCAGCAGCGCGCACGAGGCGACGTATGCGGCGACGCCCAGGGCCATGGCGAGACCGAGCGAGACGAGCTGAGCGGGAAGCGAGCGGCCGAGGAGCCTGTCCAGCCCGTCCCAGACCGGCCAGCAGACGGCGGCGAGAACCGCACCCGCGACGACCATGCGCAGGAAGGACGAGATCGTCCCGAGCAGCCTGAGCCCGCCGTACTGGCGCTCCAGCAGGATGAACAGCGCGACGGTGCCGACGATGTTCACCACCGCCGTCGAGAGCGGGATCCCCCAGACGCCGAGGTGGTAGAACGCCGCGTCGAGCGCGGCGTTCACCCCGAGGTTGAGCAGCGCGACGAGGGTCGGGATCCAGTTCTCCTGCAGGCTGAAGAACGCCCGGTTCAGCATCAGCATCGCACCGTTGAACGTCAGTCCGAGCGCAAAAGCGGCGAGCGCGCCGGCGACCACCGGCGTCTGACCCGGCCCGAAGGCGCCGCGCTGGTACAGCAGCCGGACGATCGGCTCGGCGAGCACGCCCGCGATCACCGACGACGGGACGAGCAGAAAGGCGATCTGGCGAAGCCCGCGCGAGACGGTCGCCGAGTGCGCGACCAGGTCGCCGCGGGCGGCGTGGCGCGACAGCGTCGGGAAGAGCACCGTCGCGATCGCAACCGAGAAGATGCCCTGCGGCACCATGTAGAGCAGGAACGCCTTGTTGATCGCGGTCGGCGCGAGGTTCGGGTTGATGAAGCGTGAGGCGAAGAAGGTGTCGATCAGCGCGTTGACGTTGATCAGGCCGAGCCCGAGCGTCACGGGAACCATCAGCTTGAGGACGCGCCAGACCGCTGGATCGCGATAGTCGATGAGCACGTGCAGACGGCCGTCGAGACCTCGCAGCCAGGGGAGCGGCATCAGCACCTGGATGAACGTCGCGACGAGGATCGAGCCGGCGTAGACGTAGAGCTTGGCGTCGGCGGTGGCGACCGACGGCACGCCGATCACCAGGCCGAGGATGATCGCGACGTTCCAGACGACCGGTGTCAGCGCCGGGACGGTGAAGTGGTCGTACGAGTTGAGAATCCCGACGATCACGCCGGAGACGCCGAGCAGGACGACGATCGGGAAGAGGACGCGCGAGAGACCGACCGCCAGCTGTGGATCGGAGGCGTGGAACGGCCGCAGGAGGATCGGCGCCGCCAGCATCAGCAGCGCGGTGAAGCCCCCGAGCCCGAGCAGGATCAGCCAGATCAGCGACGACGCGACACGCCAGGCCCGCTTACGTTCTCCTCTCTCGAGCAGCTCGCTGAAGACGGGGACGAACGCCGAGGACAGCGCGGCGTCGGCGACGAAGGCGCGAATCAGGTTCGGGATCTGGAAGGCAATCGTGAACGCGTTGATCGGCCCGCGCGCCCCGAAGTAGTACGTCGCGACGATCTCACGCACGAGGCCGACCACGCGGGACACCCCGGTGGCGACGGCGAAGATCACGGTCGAGACGCCGAGCCGCCGGCGTGCGGACTCCAGCGCGACCGCCTCGTCCGCGTCCGGGGCCGGCATCGCGAGCTGCGTCAGCGGGTCGATCGACCCCCAGGTCGGCAGGCCGCGTGCCTGCCGGCGCTCGTTTCGCGCGCGCAGCCGCTGCTCACGCTCGTACGCCAGCTGCGCCTCGTCCACGTGCATGAGCATAGGGAGGCCCTCAGCCGGTTCGGGCCCGGATTCCGGTCTGATCGGCGGCTCTGGTACCATCGCTGCGCCCGCTCGAGCGGGCTTTTCTTCGACGATGCCGAACATCAAGCAGCAGAAGAAGCGCGTGCGGGTCGCCGCCGAGGAGCGGCTCGAAAACCTCCGCTACCGCTCCACGATCAAGACGCTCACGAAGCGGCTCGCAGCCGTGGTCGAGGAGGACGATGCAGCGGCGATCGCGGCGGCGCA
>Ga0335079_10006648_pt1 | contig 13229 bp, 8 predicted proteins | sample Lox_Sample_33_FD_206719 | JGI IMG/M metagenome (GOLD analysis project Ga0335079, IMG submission 206719) | Soil microbial communities from Loxahatchee National Wildlife Refuge, Florida, United States - Lox_Sample_3.3 | ecosystem: Environmental > Terrestrial > Soil > Wetlands | place: USA: Florida... | reverse complement strand
TCGCCGCCGGCGCCAACGTCACTCTTTCCCCTTACACCAGCTGTGGGCATTGTTCTTCCTGTCTTCGCGGCCGGCCCAATGCCTGCCGCTTCAATGAAACTCTGGGCGTGCAGCGCGACGGCGCAGCCACCGAGTACATCCGTGTTCCCGCCGGAAAAATTTATTCCGCCAATCTCACCCTCCGCGAACTCTGCCTGGTGGAACCACTCACAGTAGGATTTCACGCCGTCGCCCGGGGCCGCGTCACAGCGGAGGATACCGTCGCCGTCATGGGATGCGGCGGCGTAGGCCTGGGCGCCATCGCCGCCTGCAGTTTTCGCGGCGCAACCACCATTGCGATCGATCTCGACGACGCCAAGCTGGCTCTGGCCGCCAAAGCCGGCGCTGCTCACACCATCAATACCAACCGCCAGACCCTGCACCGCCGCCTCGCAGAAATCACCGGCGGACACGGCCCCGACGTGGTGATCGAAGCCGTAGGCATTTCCCAAACTTTCCGCGCCGCGGTCGAAGAAGTCGCATTCACCGGACGCGTGGTATATATCGGCTACGCCAAGGAACTGGTTCCCTACGAGACGCGGCTTTTCGTGCAGAAGGAACTGGACATTCTCGGTTCCCGCAACGCTCTGCCGGAAGATTTTCAGACCGTGATCCGCATGCTCGAAGAGCATCGCTTCCCGGTGGATGACGCCGTAAGCGCGACAGTTCCCCTCGAGGAAGGCCCAGACATCCTGAAAACCTGGAGCCAGAACCCCACCCAGATCTCCAAAATCATGCTCCACTTGGACTAACCGTAGCGCCGGCGTCCCGCCGGCACCTAACGGTCGTTCCACAGTCGGCGGTGCAACTGTACCGAACGGTGCCGGCGAGACGCCGGCGCTACCCCGTAGTCTTAAGCGCCACCACACTCACGTTCGCATCCGGCGCCCGCGCTGGAACGTCGATCGTGAGCGACTCCTCCGTCTGCCGGAACTTCAGAGGCTCCCCACCCGCGAGCAAGCGCGCCGAAAGCACCTTCGGCTTCACCCCGCTGATCTCAAGCGCCCCGGAAGGCCAATCGAAAACATGCAGGTAAAGACTCTCGCCCTTGGCTGTAGTGCGTAGCGCAGCCACGCCCTGTACCGGCCCATAGGTCGTGCCATAGATCGCCTCGCCATTCACCGCCAGCCACTCGCCGATGGCTCGCAACCGCTCCTGAAATTCCGGCTGAATCACGCCGTCCGGCTGCGGCCCAACGTTCAGCAGGAAATTTCCTCCGCGGCTCGCCACTTCCACCAATCCCCGAATCAGAAACTGCGCAGACTTGTAGTCATGATCGTGCATGTTGTACGCCCAGGTGTTGTTGATGGTCATGCACGTCTCCCAAAGCTGAAAATCCTCCGGCTTGGGAACGCTGGTTTTCAACTTCTGCTGAATGCTCGTGTCTACCGCGTTGAACTTCACGCCCTTGGTGGGGATGCCAGCAGGTATGAACTGCTCCGGCGTCTGATAATCTCCCGGAACTCCAATGCGATCGTTCACCAGCGTCGCCGGCTGCAACTGATGGATGAGGTCGATAAAACGAATGCCGTCGAATTTCTCCTGGTGATGCAATCCATCAAACCAGATCAGCGCCACCGGCCCGTACCGGGTCAGCAACTCGGTCAACTGCAGCTGCATGTAGTCCAGGTAGAGCGGCCACTCCGGACGCCAGGGCTCTCCATTCCAATTCTCCGCCGCCAATTTCGAGGTGTCGCGAAACGCCGGATGGTGCATGTCCGGCGGCGAATAGTAAAACCCCAACGGCATGTTCCGTTCCTTGCAGGCATCCGCCAGTAGCCGCACGATATCCTTGCCGTACGGCGTGTTGGTGATCTTGTAATCGGTGTAGGAGGTATCGAACATGCAGAAGCCGTCGTGGTGCTTGGTGGTGAACACCATGTAGTGCTGCCCCGCCGCGCGCGCCAGGTCCACGAAGGCATACGGATCGAATTTCGTGGGATTGAAGCGCTTCGGCAGTTCGCGGTACTCAGCCTCAGTAATGCCCCACGACTTGGGCTCCATGATCGGCCAGGAAGCCTCCACGCTAGCCAGCGAATACGGCCCCCAGTGAATAAACATGCCAAACTTGGCATTGCGGTACCAGGCGGTGTGCTCCTCCTCCGACCCAAACGCAAACCCAAAGCGAGGCAGCAGCGGAAGCGATGACGCCGCCAGCGCCAGCTTAAGAAACTCCCGGCGATCCTGCAGATGAATGCTCATGCGCGTTGCTCCCCCATGGATTGCTCGTCCTTTGTCATCCCTCTATCCCCTGTTATCCCCTCTATCCCCTGTTCCTCAATCGCCCTGTCATCCCCAACCCACTGTCGTCCTCCTACCCTCTGTCATCCCCCTATCATTTGTCATCCCGAGCGAAGCGAGGGATCTCGGTCTTTGCGTCCTCATCAACACCGTCCACCACAACTACGCAACCAAATCCCTCAGTCCAAATGAAAAACTTCTTCCATTTCCGCCCACCACTCGCCCTCTTTCCGCGTCGCCAGCGGTTCCTGCATCGGCTTCATCACCGCCCACCATTCCTGCGTCTTGGGATGGGCAGCCATCCTGTCCATATCACCCGGGAAGTTTGTGCCGTGATACTCGAAGTAACTGAAAAGAAATCCGTCTTTGAAATAGATGGAGTAGTTTCTGATGTTGCAATCCCGAATTTTCTCAAGCACTTCCGGCCACACCGCGGCGTGATAGCGCCTGTACTCCTCTTCAATCCCAGGCTTCAGCCGAATCACACTTCCGAATCTCTGCATGTCCAAGCCGCCTTTCTTCGCGTCCTTTGCGTTCTTAGCGGTTCAACAAACAATGCGTGAAAACAGGAGAGCCAAACCACCTTCGTGTACCTTCGTGTCCTTAGTGGCTGCTTTCAGCGCGCATCGGCAAACAGCAAAAGCAACCACGAAGACCACAAAGGTACACGAAGGAGAAGCCACGAAGGAAACCCGATTCGAGGCTATAAGCGCTTAAACTGATTGACGAATTGCTTATATACTGGCTATGCTTCCGATGTCAAAGCATTTAAGCACTTGCAATGCCAGCCCATTCGGTTCTTTCAACCCGCGGCCTGGTCAAGAATGACCTGGCGGAGCGCCTCCGCAAAGAGATCATGAACGGCTCGCTGCCGCGCGGTGTGCGCATCGTCGAGGGCAAATGGGCGCAGAAGTTCGGCGTTGCCCAGGGATCGATTCGCGAAGCCATCAACCTGCTGGCGCTTGACGGATTCGTCACTAAAGAGCCCGGACGCAGCGCCCGCGTGATCCATTTAAGTGAGCGCGATGTCGAGCAACTCTACGAAATGCGCAGCGCCCTCGAAGGACTCGCCGCCCGCCTGGCCGCCGCGGCAAAAGCCGATCTCTCGAAGCTGCAGGCAGCGGTGGACGCCATGCGCCGCGCCGTGATCGCGGGAAATTGCCAGGACCTGATCCAGCACGATCTCGCTTTTCATCTCACTCTCTGCGAGCTTTCCGGCAACGCCTACATCGTGGACCAAAGCCGCCGCATCCTGCTGCCGTTTTTTGCTTTTGTGCGTATGCGCGTGGCTGCCAGCGGGCAGGGAACTTCCGCCTGGGATAAAGACCTGGAAGCCCACCAGCGCATCATCGATCTTCTCAACGAAGGCGAAGGCGATGTCGCCGAGCAGTACGTAAAGAAGGCGATGGCCCGCTTCGCCAAAACCGCTTACGACAACTGGGAGAAGCGCATCCCCCATGCCGGGTGAGCTAAACGAAAAAGTCGTGCTGCTGACCGGGGGCGCCCAGGGCATCGGGCGCGAATGCGCTCTTGCTTATGTCCGTGAAGGCGCGAAGGTCGCGATCCTCGACGCCGACCTCGATTCCGCGCAGCGCACCGCCGCCGACCTTGGCCCGCAGAGCATCGCGCTGCATGCCGACGTCTCCGATGGCGCGGCCGTGAGCGCCGCGGTCGCGGCGGTCATCGAAAAGTTTGGCCGCATCGACGCCGTTCACAACAACGCCGGCATCGCCAGCCCCTCCAAGCCCTTGCACCAAACCACCGAACAGGAGTGGGACCGCCTGCAGCAGGTAAACCTCAAGTCGGTTTACTGGACTACCAAATTCGCCTTCGAAGCCCTCGCCGCAACCCAGGGTTGCATCCTCAACACCGCCAGCATGGTCGGACTCATCGGCCAGCAGGACCACGCCGCCTACGTCGCCACCAAAGGCGCGATGATTTCGCTCACCAAGGCCATGGCCGCCGATTATGCCCGCCAATCGATTCGCGTGAACGCGGTTTGCCCCGCCGGCGTCTGGACTCCCATGCTGGAGCGCTGGTGCGAGGAACAGCCCAACTCAGGCAGCATCCGCCAGTATCTCGACGACATCCATCTTCTCGGCAAGTGCCCGCGCGGCGACGTGATCGCCGATGCCGCTGTATTTCTGCTCTCTGCGAAAGCCAGATTCATCACCGGCTGCATTCTGCCGGTGAGCGGTGGCGCCGAGCTTGGTTACCGGCGATAGCGAAAGAAACCATGCCCGACTGCGCCATTCAATCGATCTCCACCTACGACGCCCGCTTCACCTTACCGCCGGGCGCGGGAACCGATTCCGTCCACACCAACTCCGAGTATTGCCTCGCGGTAACGCTGCTGAACACCGACTGCCGCATTCGCGGCAGCGGCTTCGCGCTCACCTTGGGAGAAGGGAACCGTCTGGTCTGCGAGGCCATCGAGCTGCTCGCCAGACCGCTCGCCGGCATGGCCATTGAAGAATTGATGGCCGATTTTGGAAAGATGTCCCGCCGCCTGGCCGATGATCCCTCGCTGCGCTGGCTCGGCCCGCACAAAGGAGTGGTCCATCTTGCTCTGGCATCCATCACCAACGCCTGTTTCGATCTTTGGGCAAAAAGCCGCGGCGTGCCCTTGTGGAAGCTGCTGCTCGATCTGTCTCCCGAAGCAGTCGTGCGCTTGCTCGATCTGAGCTACCTGGAAGACGTTCTCAGCGAAGAGGAGGCATTGAATGTTCTTCGCGGGCAGGCAGCCGGCCGCGGCAAGCGCGAGCCCATCCTGCGCCTGGGATACCCCGGCTACGATACTTCCATCGGCTGGATGGCCTACGATGACGACAAAGTGCGCGAACTCACCGCTCGCGCCCGCGAACAGGGATTCACCGCCTTCAAGCTCAAAGTGGGGTCAGCCGATGAGAACCGCGACCTGCGCCGCGCGGCCATGCTTCGCCAATCGATCGGCGACGACGCCACCCTCATGTTCGACGCTAACCAGCACTGGAACCTGCCCGCCGCCCTTCGTATGTGCCGCAGCCTCGCGCAGTACCGCCCGCTGTGGATTGAGGAACCCACTCATCCCGATGACATCCAGGCCCACGCCCTGCTGGCCCGCGAAATCGCGCCGGTGAAAATCGCAGCCGGCGAACACATTCCCAACCGCATCATGTTCAAGAATTTTCTTCAGGCTGGAGCGCTGCATTACGTGCAGGCCGACTGCACTCGCCTGGCGGGAGTGAGTGAATTTCTGACCGTAAGCCTGCTGGCGAAGAAGTTCCGCTTACCGGTGGCGCCCCATGTGGGAGACATGGGACAGGTGCATCAACACCTGGTGTTGTTCAACCACGTCGCGCTGGGGCACGATGTTCTCTTCCTCGAGCACATCCCCCATCTCCGCAGCCACTTCGTCTTCCCGGCGCAAATCAACGACGGGCGCTACGAAACCCCGCAGGAGCCCGGAGCCTCCTGCGATCTGAAAGCCGCTCCGCAGCGCGTGCCTACCGCATAAAGAACCACAGGAACGAGCCCAGAAAAACCACCACGGTGCAGATAATCAGCATCGTTACGTCCGAGTTATCTGACCGGCTTCGGAATGTAGCGTCCTGGGACATCTCTCTCACCGTGTCTATAGCATAAAGCCATTTGCCGTGGCGTCAACATTGCCCCAGTAATTGCGGTTTGTTACCGCTGGGTTACCGACACTCCGTTCTCGCCCGGCCAGGGCCGCGCGGAATTTGCCCCACATTCCCTAACTTAAGTCGCAATTCTGTTGCGCGGGTCAATCTGTCATCCGCCGGAGAGCGGCAGGCTTGCCCGTCACTCGGGAACCATCGTCAACACTCAGGAAAAGGGCAGTTGGCGGACCCCGATGTAGAATTCGGAGGTCACCAGGGTGCTGCATGCCTACGGAAACAGGGATATCCCATCTGTGGAGAATATTTCTTTGCCTGCTGTTCATCCTTGCCCTGTCGCAAGCGCAAGAACCACACAGCCACAGCGCTCCTGAGAAACTGGGAAGAGTATCGTTTCCGATTTCGTGCGCGCCGGCCGTTCAGGAGCAGTTCGATCGAGGCGTAGCTCTGCTTCACTCCTTCGCCTACACCGCTGCCGAAAGTGCATTCCAGAGAGTGAGCGAACTGGATGCGTCTTGTGCGATGGCACATTGGGGAATGGCCATGACGTACTTTCACCAGCTTTGGGACCCGCCGATCGTGCCCTCGACGATTCCGATTGCGCAAAAGGAAGTCCAGCGGGCCCTGCAGATCGGGGCGGGCTCTGTGCGTGAACGCGAGTTCATCAATGCGCTGGCCTTAATCTACCAGGACGCTCCCACCGTTCCATACCACACCCGGGCGGCGAACTATGAGCGGGCGATGAGCGATCTCGCTTCAGAGCACAGGCAAGATGCCGAAGCGCAGGTTTTTTACGCGCTCGCCCTGCTGGCCAACGCATCTCCTGCTGATAAGACTCATGCCAAGCAGAAACAGGCGGCCGATCTGCTTGAAGAGCTTTATCGTACCCACCCGCAACACCCGGGAATCCCTCACTACCTAATCCATGCTTACGACAACTCGGAACTCGCAGTGAAAGGCCTCCCAGCGGCGAAAGCCTACTCCCGGATTGCACCTTCAGCGCCTCATGCATTGCACATGCCATCGCACATTTTCACGCGACTCGGCCTATGGGAAGACTCCATCTCTTCCAACCTTGCGGCCAGGGAAGCGGCGCACCAGCAGGGCGATGAGGGAGAAGAACTGCACGCCATGGATTATCTGGTGTATGCCTATCTGCAGACTGGGCGTGACAAAGACGCGGCTCAGGTGATTCAACAACTCAAAAGCATGCCAAATCTGAACGCAGGTGATTTCAAGATAGCGTACGCCTCCACCGCGATGCCGGTTCGTTACGTGGTTGAGCGGCGTGAATGGGCTGACGCTGCCGGCATCATTCCTCTGGCAGGAGCCCCGCCTCATGTTGTCGCAATTGCGGTTTGGGCCCGGGGATTGGGACTCGCTCGGAGTGGACACACCGCCGAGGCGCGCACGGAAATTGTTAAATTGCGGCAGATCGAAGGGCAGCTTCGCACCTCAGGCGACAACTATTGGGCCACTCAGGTTGGGATCCTGACGCGCGAGGTTATGGCGTGGTCCGATCAGGCCGCGAAGAATCCAGATGAAGCCGAGACGCTGATGCGCTCATCAGCCGATGAGGAAGACGCAATCGAGAAACTTCCGGTGACACCAGGGCCGATTGTTCCGGCCCGCGAACAACTCGGCGACTTGCTCCTGGAGCAGAATCACCCGGGTCTGGCGCTCAAGGAATTTGAAACGACACTTGCGCATACGCCCGGGCGGCGCGGGGCTCTTCAGGGGGCGGCCCATGCCGCCCAACTCTCTGGCCGGAAGTAGACTTCATTACAGTGGTTCCGGGCGAATATTTCCAAGGATTGCCCGATGGCATTTTCGCCTCGAGCCACCGTGCGACAGAGTCCAGTGTTCTCGGCAAGGCTTACGGGAAGTTGGAGCACCCAGCAAGCCCAAAGCGCTCATGCGAGTTTGCCTGCCTTACCTGGGGATCGGCCTGCCCACCGCTTCCAGTGCACGAGCAACCTCTTCCACCGCTACGCCCGTATCGCCGAAGAAAAACGATCCCCGCCGCACAATGCGCGCGTAGATCTCTTCCGCCGAGGCAGCGCCGCCGGCTTCCAGCAGCGCGATTCGCACCGCCCGCGCCAGCCGGGTGCGCCTGCCGCGCAGCCGAAATGGCCGGTCGCCGGCCTGCTCACGCCACTGGCCTCTCAACCTCAATGACCCCTCAGACACCCCAGGCCGGCACCGATCCATTCCGTCAGAGGCGCGCCTGCCTACGCCCAGCTGCAATCCCCGCAACGTACAGCCCAGGCTGCGCATGCGCCGCTCGACCTCACTTCTTTGCTCGAGCAGTCGGCGCAATTCGGCCTGAACCAGCTCAACGAAGCCGATCGCAGAGCCGTTCGCTGATGCGGTTTCAACCGAGGGCGTCATAGTCAAAGTGATCGACGCCAGTTTCCCGAGAAGGCCAACACCAGCGGGCCAAACAACCCGAAAAGAGGGACGAGTGGCGCGAATACTCCTGCGCGTGTCACTCCTGGCGCCGGGCTCTCCAGCAATGCGAGAGCACACCCCTCCCCGCTGACACCTCTTGTCACACTGTTCTGTCTATTGGTTCACGCCAGGGTGGCGCTCGTCCCAGCAGCATCTTCAAATCGCTGTTTTTGTTAGACAATTCAGCTCAACGGGGGCACACATCGCGATCGTTTATGGAACAAATCACAGCAGTTACCTATTCCCAGCCCGCACCATCCTTTCAGCCGGATCTGGTTCAAGCCGCTGACATCGCCGATAACACCGATGTTGAACATGTAGTCGTCCAGATCCGCAAAGAACTGGATTCGCTTCATCTTGAACACGCAGCCATTGTGAAGCGCATTGCCCTCATCAAGCAGACACTTCACGGTTTGGCCGGCGTCTTCGGCGAACGGATGGTCAACGGCCAGTTGCAGAATCTTCTCTCTCTGAGCTCCGTCCCGCCTCCTTCGGGCGCCAGTCGTGGCCTCACTCAGTCCTGCCGCCGTCTGCTGGCGGAAGCCCAAAGCCCAGTCACGGTTCATCAGATCCATGCCGGTATCCAGGAGCGCTATCCGGAGGTTCTGGCCAACAACAAAAAGCCCACCGCCTCTCTCCAAGTGATATTGCGCCGCCTGGTCGAGTACGGAGAAGCCGAAGCCGGCTTCGACGCCAGGGGCAAGCGCACCTGGCGCTCCAAGTCGCGCCAAGCCGCATCGCCACCACAGGAAAATCGTCCCCTCTAGCGGATTAGAGGATTCTCTTTGCCACCTTTGCGTTCTTAGCGGTTCAAGCTGTTGAAGATCGGAACCGCAAAGATCGCAAAGGACGCGAAGGAACCCCGCCGGGAACTTGCAAGGTTAGGTAGCCAGGTACAGAATCCATAATTCCAGGGACGAATCCCATTTTCCCGGGGACGAGGGACGAACTGCAATCGCGCTATCCTGAAACCAAACCGCGGCAGCCGCGTCTATGTACTAACCGCTTGGAGGGTCCCAGGCACACATGATCGCAGAAAGTGCAGCACAGGTACCCGCCCCCGGGGCTGGTGGGACCGCAATCCGGGCCGTCATCGCCGATGACGAGCGTCTGGCCCGCGAAAAGTTGCGTCTGCTTCTGGATGGGGAATCGGCGATCGAAATCGTGGCGGAATGCCGCGACGGCAACGAAACCATCGCCGCCATCCGCAACCACAAGCCTGACCTGCTCCTGCTCGACATCCAGATGCCCGACCTGGATGGTTTCCAGGTCCTCGCCGAAGTGCCCCCGGCGGAGATGCCGGTCGTCATCTTCACTTCAGCTTACGATCAATACGCCATCCGCGCCTTTGAGGCGCACGCCCTCGATTACCTCCTCAAGCCTTTCGACCGCGAGCGCTTGCATCACGCCCTGGAGCGCGCCCGCGAGGAACTGCGCAAAAGCGAAGATCGCAAAGTCACCAATCGCATTCTCGACCTGCTCTCGCGGGTGAAGTCCGAGGTCCGGCCCTCTCCCGAATCTGATCGCCGCCTGGTGATCAAGACCAAAGGCCGCGTCGTGTTTCTCGATCTCGATGAAATTGACTGGGTAGACGCCTCCGCCAACTACGTTCGCCTGAACGTGGGCAAGGAGTCCTACCTGCTGCGCGAAACCATCAGCCGCACTGCTGAGCGCCTGGATCCGGCCCGCTTCATCCGCATTCACCGCTCCACGATCGTGAACGCCCGCAAGATTAAAGAGCTGATCCCGGTGAACAGCGGCGAATATGTCGTAGTGCTGCGCAGCGGCAAGGAACTCTCCTGCAGCCGTGGCTACCGAGCGGGCGTGCAGAAGATGATCGAGAAGAACTCTTGAAAATTTGTAATTTGGTAATCGGGCAATTTGTAATTTAAAACCCTTCGAGCGTGCGGCTCGCCAAATCGCAAATTACCCGATTACCAAATTACAAATCCAAACGCCCTCAGCCCACATTCCATCTTAAACAGAAAAGGGACCGGTCGAGGCCACCGGTCCCTTTTCTGCAGGGTGCTAAGCTAGAACACAAATTTCACGCTCAGCGTCATCTGCCGGATCCCGCCTCCGAACTGCTTTGCATCCAGAAACGCTCCGCTCTCCGGCTGCGCGTAGCCGCCGCTGGACTGCGCTATCGCAATGCCCGACGTGTTGAAAACATTGCCGTTGCTCAGGGCGTAGCTGGGGTGATTGAAGATGTTGAACACATCCACCCGCATCTGCAGGTACTTGCTCTCGCTGAGATAGGTGTTCTTCGCCAGTGACAGGTTGAAGGTGGCGAAGCCCGGTGAAAGGAAGCTGTTGCGGCCCACGGTGGTGAGCGCGCCACTGCCGGCCACCACGTAGCGCGCGCTGGGATCAGCCGGCGTGTAGCCGATGGCCGGATCGAAGCCCGCGCCGATAAACGCGAAGGGACCGTTGGGGTTGGCGGCGCAACCTTGCAGCGGTGCCGCGGTAAACGTCGTGGATCCGATGTAAGTGCCGCCCACCGGAACTCCGGAAGTGCTCCCCAAGGTAGATTCGCAAACCGGGAGAACATCCGTTCCCGTGTTTGCCGTTCCGCTCGAGTTGAACACCACGCGATCGCCGGCGGCATCCACGTTGCCGTTCGAATCCACGCCCGACTGAATCGTCACCGGCTGCCCGGTCTGCGCGAAGAACACCGTGCTGACCTGATAGCCGTTTACCAGCGTCTTCAGCAGGCGGTTGTCCGCGCTTGTCTTCGGCAGTTGATATACGATCCCCATCGAGAACTTGTGCCGCACATCCAGGTCTGAGTTAGCGCGGTCTGCTCCCAGATTGTTGGTGTCTTCTGAGCGCCGCGGGTTGAGCGTGCTGGTGAAGAACTCGTTGGTGGCATCGTCGATGGTGTGGGAATAGGTATAGCTGGCGTTGATCGAAACGCCGTGGCGTGTGCGCTGCGTAAAGCTGATCGAGCCGGAGTGGTAAATACTGCTGCCCAGCGGATCATAAGCGGTCACGTTCCCGAAGAAGCCATACTGCCCCCAGATGTTGGGATCGTTGCTGGTAAGGCCGGGAACCGGATTGCCTGGTCCGAACGGGCCGAGCCCGTTGAGTTCCTGGTTGAACACGAAGTTGTAAAACGTCGTATCGGTCGGCGTGCTGGCGGTGTAGGTCGCGGGAATCTGCGACCTATCCAGGTAAGTGGGCAGTGGGGTGCCGCCAGCGTCGAAATACGAAATAAAGTTCCGGCGGTTCTGCACCGGCAGTTCCAGGCCGCGCGTTCCCACGTAACGAACTTCCACCGTGGCGTTTCGGTACAGTTCGTGTTGCACTCCCAGGCTCCAGCTCAAAATCTTCGGTAATTGATTGTCAGGCAGGTAGGCGCTGGTCAGATTGCGCGCGTCCGCCTGGCCGGTGGGAGGAATGTACGCCTGCGGCAACCCTCCTCCTGCCAGGAACCCGCTTCCGCTGCTGCACCACGAGGGCGTGGGGCTGAGGGTGCAGGCCGATCCGGTGTCCAGTTCGCTCTGCAACTGCGGCGGCAGTGAAATCGAATCGAAGTTCTGGAACTTCACGTCATAGCCGATTCCAAAACCGCCCCGAATGGAAGTTTTGCCGCTGCCCGTCGGATCATAAGCGAAGCCGATCCGTGGCGCGATGTTGTTCCTGTCCGTCCCCGGGTTCTTGAAGGTGATCACTCCGGGAACGTCCGAGATGGAATTCTTGCTCCACTGCTCGTCTCCCACCGGATTGGTCCAGAACTCGTAACGCACGCCCAGGTTCAGGGTCAGGCGCGGAGTGGCTTTGAAATCGTCCTGGACGAATCCCGCAAACAGGCTTTGGGTTCCCAGGAAGAATCCCGAGCCCGCGTTGCGCAGGGCACGCACGTCGGGAATCTGGTCATTGATGAACGCCGAGGTGGAGCTGTAGGCATAGTCGCCCACGCTGCGCGGCAAGAAGAATTGTGGATAGATGAAGTGGTTGTACTCGCCGCCGAACTTGAACGAGTGCTTGCCACGCACCCAGGAGAGATTGTCGCGAACCTGGTAGCTGCTCTGCTTCTGGCTCTGGTTGTCCCCGACGCCCGCCGTGTCCACCGAATACATGTCGTTGAGCGTGATATTGGGCTGGCAATCCGTTCCCGGCGTGCACGGATCCAGCAGGCCGAGGAAGTAATACGAGTACTGCAGCCGCAGATCGTTCACTACGTTGTTGCGCGCCGTCCAGGTGTCGGTGAAGGCTACTTTGCGGTTGTTGACCGGTTCATCCTGGTTCCACACCGGCAAAGGAATAAACGCCGGAAGGATGAATTTTTCCTGGTTGAAGGTGAAGCGTGTGCCGAGCTGGTGATGCCCCAGGGTGTAGTCGGTGTTGAACTGGGCGTCATGCTCGCGCTGAAAGTTGGGACCGATGGCCACCAGGCTGCCCACAGGAATGCCCGTGCCATTCACATCGAGCGTGCCCTCGTTGTTGGAAGGCGCCACCGGAAAGTCCTTGAGAGCCGCCGCCACCGCCGGGTCCACGGCCATCGCCTGCAGCATGGTGAGTCCCTCGGCGGTCGGGGCGCTGTCCAGTGCCACCGGCGAGCCCGCGCCGTGGACGGTGGTGTACTCATAAGCGCCGAAGAAGAAAAGCTTGTCTTTGATGATGGGGCCGCCGATGGTGCCGCCGAAGCGGTTGTCGTCGTAAGCCGGCTTGCCGGCGATGGTTCCCGCCCCGATTGCTTCCTTGGTCAGGTTGTCGAGCGAGTTGAAATTGCGGTTCTGGAGATACCACTCGCCCGAGCCATGCACCTGGTTGGTGCCGGTCTTGGTGACCAGGCTGAACTGTCCGCCGGCGGAGTGCCCGTACTCCGCGCTGAACTGGTTGGTCTGCAGAGAGAACTCCGATACCGCATCCGGA
>Ga0335079_10006646_pt1 | contig 13233 bp, 10 predicted proteins | sample Lox_Sample_33_FD_206719 | JGI IMG/M metagenome (GOLD analysis project Ga0335079, IMG submission 206719) | Soil microbial communities from Loxahatchee National Wildlife Refuge, Florida, United States - Lox_Sample_3.3 | ecosystem: Environmental > Terrestrial > Soil > Wetlands | place: USA... | reverse complement strand
CCGCCGAACATATCTTCCCGGTCTCACCAGTGAGGAACGGCAGCGGGTCTACTACTACGCAATTTATCCAAACCTGCTCTTGAGCCTGCATCCTGACTACATGATGACGCACACGTTGTGGCCGCGAGCAGTGGATCGCACCGAGATCATTTGCGAGTGGCATTTCCATCCGGATGAAATGGCCAAACACGATTTCGTCGGAGAGGATGCAGTCGAGTTCTGGGACATGACCAACCGCGAAGATTGGAGAATCTCAGAACTCTCACAGGCGGGCATCGGATCGCGTGCATATAAACCAGGGCCATATTCCCGGCGCGAGGGCCTGCCTCACGCCTTTGACCAGATGATCCTCGATCACGAGAAGCGGATGGGCTGAAAATCCGCCTTCATTTTGCGCGATAAGCGATTTTGCCTGCGACCATGGTCCAGACCACTTTGGTGTCGCGCATCGCCTCGGGAGGAACGGTTAGGACGTCGCGATCTAACAGAACCAGATCGGCACGCTTCCCTGGCGCGATGCTTCCGATTGAATCAAGGTTCATAGCCCGTGCGGAATTTCGCGTATAGGCGTACAACATAGCTTCGCGCGGCATGTCCTGTGACGCGTCAAGAACTCCCTCGGCTCCTTTACGTGTTTCCGCCTGATAAATTGCCCGGAAGACATTGGCCGTTGAAACTGGCCAGTCGCTCGCTCCGGAAATGATGCCGCCATTGTCGAGAATTGAACGGGCTGGATACTGCCAGCGGTAAATTCCGGGATCAACATAGGGTTTCAAAATTTCGATGGTGTCGTTACTGGCTTCCGCCCAGAAAAGCTGCAACGCGCTGATCACGCCAAGTTCCCGAAAACGCGGAAAATCCTCCGGCATTACGAATTGTTCGTGGGTGAGCGTGTGCGGCAGGCCGGAATTGCCGTTTGCTTGACGTGCAGCGGCAATGCCGTCCAGGGCGGCTTTCACTGCACCGTCGCCAATTGCGTGTACGTGAATGATCAATCCTTGTTTGTCGGCGGCGACGCACAGTTCAGCAAATTTGATGGGATCGAACAAGAGTTCACCGTTGCGGCCTGTGTTCCTATATGGCTTGCTGAGGTTCGCGGTTTGGGAAGGATACTCGGCAACTCCATCCGCGAAAATCTTGATCCCCGTGACATGCAGATGCGGTACATCCTTATACTCTTCACGAGTTTTCTGCACGCGCGCTAATTCGGCCACTGGGTCGTTGGCAAAGACCTGCGGAAACGCCACGATTTCGGAATTGAGTTCTCCATGGTCGGCCAGCATCTTATAGGCCGATAACACATCGTCCGTGGCAAGCGGATCCAGCCATGCGGTGATGCCCAGGCTGTAGTTGTACTGCAAAGCTGCGCGGGCGGCAGCCAACAAACGATCCGGCGTAGGCGCAGGGAGTAGTGGTTCAATCTTCTGCGTGCCCGCGTCCACCAGGAATCCGTTCGGTTGGCCATTATTATCTATGCCGTAGTAACCGCGCTGGGTTGGAGAAAGCGTCTTCAGAAAATCTTCACTAATACCGGCGCGCTGCAACAGCGCTCGATTCGCCCAAGCCGTATGCCCATCCATGCCACGCAGCAGAACGGGTTGATTGGCATACCGTCCCGTGCTGAAGTCGGCATTGAGCGCGTCTGGATGGGACCAGAACTCCAGTGGCAGCCCAAGAATCTCAAGTATGTCGCCGCGCATTCCTTTAGCAGTTTTTTTTGCGTCAGCGGCAAAGGCCGGAAGCTGCGCGAGCGATTCTACTTTGTCAGTGGCATCGGCAGAAATGAGATTCAGACCGCCATCAATGGAGTGGCTATGGGAGTCGATGAAACCGGGAAAAAGAGTCTTGCCCTGAAGATCGATTCGCTCGGTGTTTGCTTCTGCGGCGTTTGCAACTTCAGGGAGGGTTCCTACGGCGAGAATCTTGTCTCCACGGATTGCAAGCGCGTCGGCGTATAGGTTCTGGGGATCGGCAGTAAAGATTTTAGCGTTGAAGAAAATCCGGTCACCCGAGCTTTGCTGGGCGAAAAGCGAAGAGAACGAAAAAACAGCCAGTAAGGTCGTGAGAACGACAAAAAACCGGAAGAGTTTCATGCTACTTTTTTAAACTCAGATCCGGCAAGATTCAAGTGAGAGCGGCGAGACGAGATTGTGTGTTCCTCTGCGCCTCTCTGTGTTCTCTGTGGTGAAAAACTCAACACAGAGGCCGCTGAGTATCACAGAGGTCTTCACCGCACTACTCAACCTGCCACACGGCGTCCAGCACAGTTCCATCAACCCATTTCACGATGGCGACTGGGCGCTCTGCATGTTTGGGACGCGCAGGCTTGCCGCCGCAAATGTGCTCGACCTCAGCCTGGATGTCCTGAATTGGTCGGATCGGCAGATTCTTACCTTTCACGGCATCGATCAGGTCTTGGCGCCGCGGATTGATGGCAATTCCACGCTCGGTGGCTACCACATCAATCAGTTCACCGGGACCGGTCAGGGTCGTAACGTTATCCACAATGACCGGAATTCGGTCGCGGAATGACGGGAGCGCCAGGATCGTGCAACCTGCGGCGAGGCAGTTTTGCCATCCGCCGATGCCATGAAGCAGACGGCCATCCGAGTGCGTCACAACGTTGGCATTGAAATTGACGTCGACCTCGGTGGCGCCGAGGACCACTGCATCGACCATTGATGCGAAATTGCCCTTGCCGTGATAGTTGTACGAAGTGAACGGAGAGGTAGCCTGGTGCCGCGGGTCGCTGGCGATCGATTTCACGCCGTCCAGATCAAACGTTTGGCCGTCGAGAATGTAGTCGGTGAGACCCTCCTGCAACATTTCAACGAGGTACTTAGTCGATCCCCCGCGAACAAACCTTGCTTTCACGCCATCTTCTTTCATCATTCGGCGCAGATAGTCAACAAACGCAAGCGCAATTCCACCCGCTCCCGCCTGGAACGAAAACCCGTTACGCATGATGCCGGCATCGCGCAGAAAGCGAGCGACAAATTCCGCGATGCGGAGGCGGTCGGGAGAGCGGGTGATTTGGGTCGTACCGGAAACAATCTTCGCTGGATCGCCGATAGAATCGACTTCCACCACATAGTCGACATTGTTGCCCTGGATCTGCCAGGGAATACATGGAAATGCAACGAGATTGTCGGTAACCACGATGACTTGGTCGGCATAGATGGAGTCGACGAGGGCGAAGCCAAGCGATCCGCAAGCGGATTTCCCGTGCGAACCATCAGCATTGCCGAAGGGATCGGCAGTGGGCGCGGCGATAATGGCGATGTCGATGTGAACTTCGCCGTCTTGAATCGCTTGCCAGCGTCCTCCATGGGAACGCAGCACGCCCATGCCTCGCATTCTTCCTTGAGTGCAGTAATCTCCAAGCGGGCCATTCATGCTGCCTTCGATATGGTGAATGACACCGCGTTGCATCAGCTCAATTGCGCTTTGTTGCGAGGGGAAAGAAGCGCTGGGGAACCACGTGAGGTCTTTCGCGCCGAGCCGGGCGGCAGCCTGCAATGCCATCAGCGCGACCGTATCGCCGTCTCGGAGATGGTGGTGATTGGAAATCACCATTCCATCACGAAGGCCGCAGTTGCGCAGCGCAGTTTCCAGATCCAGAACGCGCTTATCGCCATTCTCTGGGTAGTCATTGCTGGAACGGATCGGTGGCGCCGCTTTGTTGCCCATGGGACGATATTGCCCGATGCCCAGGTATGGTGTTTGAGATTTGCCATTGACGACTGTTGGAATCGGTCGCCCGGCGGCGTTCTCCACGAGTTCAGCGGTTGCGATCATGTCTAAAATCACCTGCCGGGCTTTGCCCGGCCTGCACGGGCGCGCGCGACCAGCTTTATTGCCCGCTCAACCACCGGCGGATCGATCATCTTCGAGCCCAGGCTCACCACGGCCAATCCGCGCTGTTGCGCGTCTTCGAAGGCAGCCACGATCTTCGCAGCTTTGTCAATTTCCGCCTGCGATGGCGAAAACGCTTCATGAATAACAGCGATCTGGCTGGGATGGATGCAGCCCATCCCTTCGAAACCAAGCGCGCGCGCGTTCTCGCCCCAGCGGCGTAGTCCGTCCAGGTCCGCCACATCGCCATAGACAGAATCGATGGCTTGAACGCCCGCGGCTTTGGCGGCGTTCACCAGTCGCGTGCGAGCGTACAAAGATTCTCGACCTTCCGGCGTTTTCACCACACCGAGATCCGCCGTGTAATCTTCGAGGCCGATCGTTAGCGCCACGATGTTCGAACTGGCTGTCGCGATTGCTAAGGCATTCTCGATGCCGAGTGCCGACTCCAATATCGGCATGATCCAGATTGGGCGCTCAACAGAATGCTGAGACTTGATTTCTGTGACCGTGCGATCGACTTCAATCACCTGCTGCGGCGTTTCCGTTTTTGGCAACAGAATGAGATCGGGGCTCTCCGGAACTACTTCAGCCAGATCCTGCAATCCGAGGGGCAACTGGTTGATACGCACCATGCGCTCGCAAGCGCCAAAGTCGACGGCCCGCAGCGCATTGCGCACCAGAATTCGCGCCGCATCCTTTTCGGCGTGATGAACGGAATCTTCGAGATCAAGGATGATGGCATCGGGCGAATGTAGAGCCGCGTTGATGAAATATCTCGGCTCGGTTCCAGGCAAGTAAAGACGAGAGCGGCGCAGGCGCTCGCGGGTGCTCGGCGGCGGAAGTGGAATTCTGTCAGGCAGAGATTTTCTCCCACGACCCAATCCGGCTCGCTTTACGGCGGTTTCGATCCGCGCTGCGATGACAAATGGGAGCGCCCCTTCATCATGGATGCAAACTCGCGCGTGACTTACCTCAAGCGCTTCGAGTGCTTGCCGAGTTTGCTGCAGGATCGAGTCGCCGTAGCAGAAACTCACTCGGGAGTCCAGCGCAATCTCAATTCCGCCGTCAGCTTCCGGTTCGATCGCCACGTGCAGGTCGCAGCGAATGTCCCTGCCGTAGTGTCCTGCCTCTGCTGCGGTGATCGAAATGTGCGTTGCAGTGCTCAAACGTTATCCTTGGGCAGCCTTCCGCGCCTGTGGCCGCCCCAGCTTCTCTAGAATCGCATCTGTCATTTGGTGCATTGAAGCCGCCCCTTGGCTGATTGCTTTGGGGCCACCAGAGAGCCGCATCATGTCATACGTGCGTACTCGTCCTTCCTGTACAACCGCAGCAATGGCTTTACGGATGCGCTCGGCTTTTATGTTCTCGCCGATGTGGTCGAGCATCATAGCGGCGGAAAGGATCATCGCGATCGGATTCACAATCTGCGGATCCAGTTCTGCGTATTTCGGTGCCGAGCCATGGGTCGGCTCAAACACGGCGACTTCTTCACCGATATTGCCGGACGCGGCAAAACCCAGGCCGCCGACCAGGCCGGCAAAAGCATCCGACAAAATATCGCCGAATAGATTGGAAGCGACGATCACGTTGTAGTCTTCAGGATTCTTATTCAGCCACATGAGTTGCGCATCAATGTTGGTAGACCAGAGCGCGATACCCGGATAGTTCTTCGCCACTTCCTTAGCGGTTTCCTCCATCATGCCCGAGGTTTCGCGCACGACGTTTGGTTTCTCGCAGATGGTCACGCCTTTGAAGCCACGCTTTTTGGCGTATTCGAACGCAGCAGTGATGATGCGGCGGGCCGCAGACCGAGTGATCACGCGCACGCTGACCGCTAGATCGGGGCCGGGCACATTGGCGAAGGCTTTGAATTTGGGATGACTGGCGAGTGCAGTGCGGACATTCTCGGGAGGATTGGTCCATTCGATTCCCGCATACATCCCTTCGGTGTTCTGACGGAAAACAGTCGTGTCAATTTGCGGTTCGTCGAAACCGCCAACTTTCTTGCGAATGTAGTTCAGTGGGTTACCCGAGAAGCCAACGCACGGACGCATGCAGATATCCAGGTTGAATTTCTGCCGCATGGTCACAATCGGGCTGTAATAGACGAAGCCCTTGCCACGTAACTCTGATCTCAATTCTTCTTGAGCCGCCTTGTTGGGCTTGGAGGTAATTGCGCCGAAGAGGCCGAGCTTGTGCTTTGCGAGCAGGTCAATGGTGCGCTGTGGCAGCGCATTGCCTTCACTGCGCCAGCATTCCCAACCGATGTCGGCGGGAAGATAGTCAGCCTCAAAACCGACCACTTCTAACACGCGCAATGCCTCGGGCAGAACTTGATTCCCGATGCCATCGCCCGGCATTGTGACTACTGTGTGTTTAGCCATGGTTGCAGGCTCCAATATCGATGCTCGTGTCGCGCATCATTGCAATCGCGCGTGCGGCGCAATTGCGCGCGGTCACTCGCTCAGATCCTTCGCTTCGCATAGTTCGCTTGCTCAGGATGACGGTCTTCATTTTGCTAGCCCCAGGCGTTTGGCGACCAGGTTTTCCACTCCTCCCGCGATCACCAATGACTGCGGGACGCTGCCCAGCCCTGGAAAAGAAAACTTCTCGCCACCCCATGTGATCACGCTGGAGGTGAAATCGATCTCGATTTCGGATCGAGCAATGATCGTCTTCTCCTTGGCTGAGATTTGTTGCGCGAACTGCTCGCGCAACCGCTTCACTAGCTCCGGCACTTCGACGCACAAAAAACCGTTGTTATAAGCATTGCGCAGGTAGGTTTGCGAAAAGCTGCCCGCGACTACTAATGCAATGCCTTTGGCCTTCAGACATGTAACCGCCTGCTCGCGGCTGGATCCGGTTCCAAAATTAAACCCCGCCACGATGACATCGCCCGTTGCTGTCCGCGAGGCGAACTGAGGATCGTAATTTTCCATAACGATCTTGGCCATCATCTCGGACGTCATGTCGTCACGATACGTGTAGTCCTTGCCATAAATCGCATCGGTGTTGATGTTGTCCCAGGGCATAAACACCACGCGCCCGCACAGTCGCTCGGGGAACCCGGGAAGAATTTCGACCTTTTCGGCGGAAGTGGGGATCGCAAATTCCTGGAAATCGCGAGCCGGCTCGTGACCATTGCTTGCATGCAAACCGCGAATATACCCGGCAATAGCCGAGGCTGCGACCACTTCTGGGCTGGCGAGGTAGCATTGCGCATCTCGCGACCCCATGCGGCCTTTGAAATTGCGATTGGTTGCTGAGACGCCGACTTCTCCGGCTTCGAGCAGACCTGTTCCCAGTCCTATACATGGACCACAACCGGGCGGCAGCGGTTTGGCTCCGGCATCGAGCAGGACCTGCCACGTGCCGCGGCGTTCGGCTTCCTCTTGCACCCATTTACTTGCGGCGGCCAAATAAAACTTCACGCTTGCGGCGATCTGGTTGCCCTTCAACACTCGCGCGGCAGCCTCCAAATCCTCTACTCGCGAGTTCACGCACGAGACCAGATAAGCTTTCTGAATGTAGATCTTCTTTCGTTCAGCCTCGAGGGCTGAGCGCATAACCTGCACGGTATCGGGCCCGGAAACGTGCGGCGTGACGTCCGAAAGATCAAGCACAATGCGTGCGGCGTAAGTGGCGTCGACATCCGCCTGCGGGGGATTCTTCGCCCAGTTCTCCAGATCTGCATCGGAAAAGCGCTCGACTCCTGCCGCCTTCAGTCGCCCACGCACAGTATGTAAGTAACTAATCGTGACTTCATCCACCGGAAACCAGGCCACCAGCGCCCCCCACTCGGTGCTCATGTTGGAAATGGAGAAGCGCGCGTCCATAGAAAGGCTTTCCACGCCGGGGCCGCTGAACTCAAGCGCGGAGTTCAGGACCTCGTCGTGGTTGTAAAGCCCGCATAGCGTGATAATCACGTCTTTTCCTGTTGTGCTTTTGGGCAGCTTGCCTTTGAACACAACCTGAATACTTCGTGGAATTTGCCACCAGAACTCACCGGTAGCCCAGACTGCTGCCGCGTCCGTGCGAACGATGGGCGTGCCGATCGCACCCAGAGCGCCATACATGTTGGAGTGCGAGTCTGAGGCAACGACAAACGAGCCAGGAACTACATATCCGCGCTCAATCATGATCTGATGACCGATACCCGAGCCGGCCGGGTAAAAGTCCACTCCATGTTCCTTTGCGAAAGCTTCAATCGAACTATATTTCTTCAGATTTGCGGCTTCCTCGTTCTGGATATCATGGTCGAGAGCAAAAACCAGTTGCTTCGGATTGTGAAGTTTTTTTTCGCCGAGCGTTTTGAATTTGGTCATCACCGCTGACGTATTGTCGTGGGTCATAACGTGGTGTGGGCGAATGGAGACAAAGTCCCCCGCTCGCAAAGGACGTTTCGGGCCCTCGGCCAAATGGGTTTGCGCGATCTTTTCAACCATAGTCTGCGGCATAGTCACTCTCGCTAAAGCAGATTCCTCGCAGCTAAAGCCGTTCGGAATGACAATCTCGAAAAGCTACCCTCCTGCCAGTGGGCATCGGTTCTAATCACGTACGCTGCTCACCGTCAGGGCGAGCGAGCTTCACATCCGCTTTCATAAGAGCCATCAATTTGGAAACTGAACTGATCTTTTCCAGATTCCAGACAGCATTTATCAGCTTTTTCTGAGCTTGGGCAGACAGCACGCCATCCGCAAGCGCGGTGAATTTTTCTTCGATTTCCGCATCCGTCAGCGGATTGCGCGGGTCGCCCTTGGGAAAATCCAGTTGCTTGCTGTAGCTACGGCCATCGACGGTCGTGATGTCCACAATCACTTGCTGCAGGGCTGGGAAAACTTTTTCGATTTCCGGATCGGCGACCACTTCAACTTTCTTCAGTTGTGCCCGGATCTTCGGGTCCATAATCTTTTTCATCGTGAACTGTGCGGGCGTGACTTGCCGTTCCGCCAGTGCTGCCGCAATCACGTAAGGCAACGAATGATCAGCGGTTTCTTTGCTTCGCGGATCGTATTTGCTGGGATCGGAAAGAATGTCGGCCGCACGCGCCAGCGAGCGAATTTTAACTTTGACGACTTGATCGGGTTTCAGATCATTCGATTTCACAATGTCGAGCACCGCCGAAATCGGCGTGTGCGTTAGCGCTTCGGTCGGGAAGGCTTTCATTCCGCATTGCGTGATGCGCCACGATTCGCCGAGCCCGTCGGTCAACACGTTCAGCTTCCATTCGGGCTTGAAACAGTGAGTCAGGCCTTCCTTGCCATCGATCACGTGCTCAGGCCCGGTATAGCCTTTTTCGGCCAGGAGGGCTGCCAGCACTCCGGACTGAGTGGCGAGGGGATCGACGGTGTTTTTCATCATCGTAAGCTTGCCGGCGGTGACCGCGCCCAGCGTGGCATGCCGGCTGGCAGAAATGCCGATTGCGTGCTGAATTTCTTCCCAGCCGAGACGCAAAGCTCGACCGGCGACAATAGGTGACACGAACGCGGTCAGAGTCGCGTGATGCCATCCCCGCTCGCGAATCCCGGGAAATGCAGCTTCACAAAACCGCATTTCAAATTCGTGGCCGAGCACGAGACCTACGATCAGCTCTTTGCCGTCGCTATTAGCACGCTCGCAGCAAGCCAGGGCCGCAGGAAAAATATCGGAAGGATGGCACGGGTCCTGCTTCCAGTAGATGTCGTTGTAATCCATGCAGCGGATCATGAGTGAATTGGCGAGCGAAGCAGAGACAGGATCGATGTGTTTCCCCGCGCCGATAACAGTCGAGCGGCCCCGGCCCGCAATTTCGTCCAGAACTCTGAGCGCGATCTTTACGTCGTGCTGCTTGTAGCCGCCAAAGGCGCAGCCGATGGAATCAAGCAAAAACCGCTTCGCCTGGTAAACAGCCTGTTGCGAGAGTTGCTGATAACCGAGATCGGCTGCCCACCGGGCCATCTGGGCTGTCACGGTCTCTTTCGGTGCGATTGCGTGTTTTGCTGCCACTAGATTCCCCCAAGTCTCGTTGTCAGTCCGAGGAGTGTAACGACGAATGACAAAACACAAACCGACGTTGTCATTTCGCTTTCACATTCTTTTCATTCTTGAATGGCAAGAACGCCATGAAGTCGGCGTGATGCACGATGAAAGCTTCGGTCGTGCGCTTCACAAGATCACCTTCGGCGGCGTGCGCAGCGATAATGTGACAAACCTCATCGGGCACGCCGCACTCCAACGCCAGCGCCACGCCAGTGAAGGGGTGCCGCAATGCCTCTCCACGCTCACTCTGCCGAGCTTCGCCGTCGGGGCCAATCTCGTATTCCAGCAGCTTGCCTACGTCTGCAAGGATTGCGCCTGCAATCACCGTGTCTTGATCGATCGGCAGGGCACGCCCCAGGAACTCGGTCATTGCCTCGGCGCTCCGCCGCGCGATGTGCACGACGCAGCGCTTGTGCTGTATGAATGTGATCGGGCAATTCGGTACCAGCAAAGTGAACGGGATTTCGTTCAGATCTTCGGATCGCAGCGGACTGCGCTCCAGGGCTTTGATCCAGGTCTGCGTGACCTGCTCACGCAGTTGTGCATTTTCGATCCACTGGATCTCCGGCCACAATTTGGCCACCACATCGCGCATACGCGCGCAGGCTCCTTCTGCCAACCTTTCAGCTTACTTTGGCGGCCATGAAATCATCGAGCAAACAGCGCACAGCTAGCAGTGATGGGCATCACTTTAGGCCCTCCGTGACTCGCAATGACAATAAGCCGTGCGCCCGAGCTGCCTATATCCTCGGCAAGCCAGAGGCCGGCCCAAATATAGGTCGTCAGTTCCGGAAAGTTGTGGTTGCCGTGAGTGTTTTCGGGGAATTACGATGAGCGGCTATGAAAAATACAACTCTTCTCTTATTCCTGTTCTTAGCTTTACCCGTGCTCGCGCAGACCGCCAAGCCCACCACGGCCGATGCGGTATACCCACTCCGAGAAGGCTTTGTGGACGCGCACGGCGTAATGATTTATTACATGTCCACGGGACGCGGGCAGCCGCTGATGGTTCTCCACGGTGGCCCCGGCGCTTCGCACGACTATTTCCTGCCTTATCTGCTTCCTTTGATGCGCCATCATCGCCTCGTCTTTATTGACGAACGCGGTTCAGGACGGTCGCAAAAACTTGAAGATCCGTCCGGATACACCATCGAGAACATGGTGGAGGACGTGGAAGCAGTGCGCCAGGCGCTTGGGCTAGGCAAAGTCAGCCTGCTTGGTCATTCTTACGGTGGCGCACTCGCCCAGGCATACGCGCTCAAGTATCAGCGCAATCTTTCACACCTGATTCTCGCCAGTACCTGGTCGAGCACGGTGGCTATGAATCAGGTTTTTGTCCGTATGAAGCAGACTATGACTCCGGAGCTTCGCGACCGCATTGACAAGCTCGAAGCGGAAGGCTTGTTCGGCCACGGTAAAGACTATGAGAAGAACCGTTACACCAGCGATTACATGATTGCGGCTTGGGGCGAGGGCTATTTCCCGTACATTTACCACAACCGCCCCGATCCCAATTACGATCCCATCGACCAGGGAAAAACAAGCTGGGATCTGTATCGTGAAATGTGGGGCGAACACGGGGAATTCGTGATCGATGGAAATTTGAAAACGGTGGAGTACACCAACCGACTCCCAAGCATCAAGGTTCCCACGTTGATCATTGTCGGCGATCATGACGAGTGCGATCCCTCGCTGTCAAAAACCATGCATGGCAAAATCGCAGGGTCAAAACTCGTGGTCCTGCCCAGTTCGGGCCACATGACGTTTGTGGATCAACCTCGAATGTTTCTCGACGCCGTGGATGGGTTCCTGCGCTAGCAAGCGAGAATCGGGTTCCGGTTTGCTCAAGCGCGTCGGATCTGTTCGGGAACAGCACCGGCGCGAGGATTAGCTTTCGCGCCTGCTCACGGGTAAGGCGTTGGTCGGCGGAGTAAAGCTCTACGGAACGGCCGGCATCACGAATGGTGAGTACGCCGCCTTCTGGAACGCCGGCGTTGTTTCCCTCAGACTGATATTCGTAGCGGATCATCAGTTCGGGGATATCAGCCGAGATTTCAGCTGCGATAGCCCCGGCGGGGTTGGAGATACGGCATTCGAATTCGGAGGCCTGATCGAAGCTGGCCGTGCCGTCCAGGTTTGTGAATTGTTTGACATCTTCAGCAAACCCTTGCGCCAGTGACCGCCAACATTGCGTTCCTCGTTCCTGTAAGGGCGAATCAATGTTGCGGTCGGATACACTTTCTTCGCTGCCGGTTTGCCTGTCCTCGGCAGATTTTTGCAGTTCTCTCAAGATCCAATTCATAGTGAACTTTTAAGATGCAATAGCAAACCAGGAAGTAGTCCGAACTGGTCGCGCACATATTGGAAAAAACCTGCAAGGAGGGTGGGATCTGTCGTACTTTGATAGGTGAAGCGCATAACATATGCGTTACCAGCGCGCAAGGAAGTATCGGACGTTCTATCTTTTTGCGGCACTGTTTTTTGCATTGCTTGGTCGTCGAATGTGCGCGCAAGAGGACCGAGTAAGACCGCTGAATATCGAATCCCAGAGCCTGCCCAAGGCGTTCCTGCGAACCCCATACCAGTTTCAGTTACAAGCCCGAGGCGGAGTGCCTCCTTACAGATGGGAAGTCACAGAAGGTTCCTTGCCGGCTGGTATGGTTCTGCAAAGCGATGGGGAAATGACCGGAATACCGCAGCAGAGCGGTGAGCTCCACTTCACCGCAACTGTGAGCGACAGCGGCAGGCCGGCGCATGAGATTAGGAAGTCGTTCCTTCTGAGCGTGGTCTCGCCGCTGATGGCGCAATGGGGCCGCTATCCGAAGGTGAATGCGCAGCGCCTGGAGGGATCAATTCTGGTCTCCAACGCGACCGAGCGCGATTTCGACCTTACTGTGATCGTGCTCGCGGTCAATGAGGTCGGTCGCGCCACAGCCATCGGCTACCAGCACTTCACGTTGCAGAAAGATACTGAAGGGATTGAGATTCCATTCGGCGACAACCTTTCGCGTGGAAGCTACCAGCTAAATGTGGACGCGGTGGCAGAAGTTGCGGCTACGCACTCGATTTATCGAACTCGCCTGGTGCCGAAGGAAAGGTTTCAAATCCAGCAGGGGCCGTAGCAGAGTGGCGGGTAGCCAGGGGTGACAAGCAGAGCTGAAAAATAAGAATCCCGAAGTGATGTTGGGATCATTCGTCTCGGCCAGTAGCTCGCTTTAGACCCTTGCTGACCTGCACTCATCATTTCCTTGCGGGAAACGATGCGCGATCATTGCTCGGGCTCCGGGCTTACCGCCAACCGGATAAACCAACCCAACGCCTCGGGATTCTATCCTGCCTTCAACAAGTCTTCTTGTT
>Ga0335079_10006644_pt1 | contig 13235 bp, 11 predicted proteins | sample Lox_Sample_33_FD_206719 | JGI IMG/M metagenome (GOLD analysis project Ga0335079, IMG submission 206719) | Soil microbial communities from Loxahatchee National Wildlife Refuge, Florida, United States - Lox_Sample_3.3 | ecosystem: Environmental > Terrestrial > Soil > Wetlands | place: USA... | reverse complement strand
TGCATGGTTTTATGACATCCCACGTCGGCATATACGATGTCGGTGGTCTGCATTTTCGGACCTTCAAGGGCCACAACTGGTATACGGGCCCTGAGGATGACGCGAAATACACGGAGCATTGGGATGTCGGGCCAAACCAGGTGTTCGTGGGCTTTGCTGGATGGTCGGGCAGCAGCGTCGACTGCCTTCAACCGCTGGTGGTTGAATTCTCGGCCACGACGTGGTCACCCATCAGGGAGGAAGCGCGTTATTTAGTTCGAGATTTCGCACCGGTTCGCGTACAGAACACACCTGGCAACGCCGCCTACGACCAGACTGTCCTCCACGGTACGACCTCTGGCGGCGTGCCGATTCAAAGCGTGTCCTGCGGGCCGTTCGGCGCGGGCGTGCGCCCCGCCGTTGGGATCAGGTACAGACTGACTCTAACCGAGAACCACGTTGCTTTGCCTCCCATAAACATGTACTGCACCTTCAGTGGCGAGACATCGCAATTCAACATCAATCAATAATCCGGCCAGCGGGCCAGGTGTTCGCGGCTGAGAAATCACCAGGACAGGGAGCGGTTCGGGCCATGCCGGGCGATAGCACGTTTTGGGATCAGGCGCGCCGCCGGCCCGACAATGGTCAGGGCCCAAAACGGCGTGATTGCCAATGTGTGCGTGGCGCAGGACTAGTTCCGCTACCGCCGCCAGCCCGGCCACCAGGCGTTGCGCCTACTTCGGCGTCACCGTGGTCTTCGGATCGGTAACGGCGGTACTGCCCACTTTCCGGCACTTCGACGCAGCCGTTGGAGCAAGCCAGCGGATTTGTATCTGGTCAAAAGTGCCAGTGCCAGCGGCCCCGCCGCTTAGATTCAACCTCCGGTTCACCTTCGCCTGGATCGCGGCTCACAAGCGGCGGCATTTGTGGCTGGCGAGGCAGGTACGGATTCATACGGCGTTTCCGGCAGTTGATGCCGGACAAGACTCATCGGATTTGACATCCACGCGTGGTCGCATCCCGCGTTCGTCGCGGCAACGAAGCGGTAGAGTTCAGTTGAATCGGATGGGTTCGAAGATAGGAGAACACAACATTCGCGTAACCGCGCCAATCGGCGTTGTATGCATGAGCGGTGCGCCTTCACGGCGCGGCGAATGGGACGGACCATTGGTAGGCGCGGCCGGACTCGAACCGGCGACCCTCTGCTTAGAAGGCAGATGCTCTATCCGCCTGAGCTACGCGCCCATACCGGCTTCTCCATTCGAGTCTAGCAAACTCAGGCTCGGAACCGGCGAAAAGCGCTCCTGCCCCCTTACCGGCGTACCCGCCGCCTCGGCCCTATTTGCCCGGCACCCGCAGCCACCCGCGCGAAACGAAGTCGCTCAGCCCGAGCAGCAGCAGGATCCCAAGCCATAGCAGGCCCCCGCCTACTACGACCTTCGTCAAAATCGAGCTGTGGCGGAGATGCATGAAGAACAGCGCCACCAGAAGCATCTTGACTACTGCGATGCTCAGCGCTACAACTACGTTGAACGATCTCAAATCTATGGTGGCAGTGACCGTCGTGGCCAGCGTCAGCAGCAAAAGCAACACGAAGACAATGGTGTAGGTCTTGATCGAGTCGATGTGTTCAGTCATGTCAGTGATGATGGCGGCCAATCAGATATAGCAGCGGAAACAGAAAAATCCAGATAATATCGACAAAATGCCAGTATAGTCCGCCTACGTCCACCGGCGTATAGTAAGCCGGTGTGTACCTGCCGGCGTACGCTTGAAACAAAAGTACCAACATGATACCGACCCCCACCACCATGTGCAAAGCGTGTACCCCAGTCATGGCGAAATATAGCGAAAAGAACAACTGCGCCTGTCCTTGCATGGACGTGCCTTCCAGGTGAAACGTGGGGCCCGGCACATGATGCTCCACGAACTTCTCGTTCCACTCATACGCCTTCACGCCCAGAAAGACTCCGCCAAACAACATCGTCAAAATCAAGAAAACGATCAAGGCCTTGCGGTTCCCGATCTGCGCCGAGCGCACCGCCAGAACCATGGTGTAGCTGCTGCACAGAAGAACGCCGGTGTTCACCGCCCCAATCACCACGTTCAGCGTGTTGCTCGCGGCCGAAAACACCTCCGAGAATTCATGCCGGTACACCGCGTAGGCCAGGAACATGCCGCCGAAGAACATGATCTCCGTGACCAGGAAAATCCACATTCCAAGCGTGGACGCTTCCTTCTGCTGCGTAGGCGTTTCGAACTGTTCCCGCAGCGCGAGTGTTTCAACGTGACTATCCAACTCTCGCCGCCTCCAGCGCGGCGTAATCGTAGGCCTCGGTCGTGACTATGGGGGTCTCTTCGAAGTTATGCGCCGGCGGCGGCGACGCTGTCTGCCATTCCAGGCCCGTAGCGCCCCACGGATTCGGACCTGCGATGGCGCCGTATCGCAGCGACCATACGAAGTAGATCAGCGGCATCAGATATCCGACCGCCAGCACCGATGCTCCGGCAGTCGACATCACGTGCAACACCTGGAACTCGTCGGGATACTGCCAGTAACGCCGCGGCATCCCCAAATAACCCAAAATGAATTGCGGAAAGAAAGTCAGGTTGAAGCCCAGATACACGGTCAGCGCCGAAAGCTTGGCAAAGCCTTCCGGATACATGCGGCCGGAGATCTTGGGCCACCAGTAATGCAGGCCGCCCAGGTACGCCATCAGCGTGCCGCCAACCATGATGTAGTGAAAATGGGCGATCACAAAGTACGTGTCGTGGACGTGAACGTTGATACCCAGACAGGCTACGAACAAACCGGTCAGCCCGCCCATCGTAAATAGACCAATGAAACCAAAGGCGTATAACATCGGCGTAGCGTATGAGATGGATCCCTTGTAGAGTGTCGCCGTCCAATTGAAGACCTTGATCGCCGACGGAATCGCCACGAAGTAGCTGAGGAACGAAAAGGCCAGTCCCGCATAGACGGATTGGCCGGAGACGAACATATGGTGTCCCCATACCAGAAACCCAAGCACCGCGATCGCCACGCTTGAGAATGCCACGAATCTGTAGCCGAACACCGCCTTCTTCGAAAATGTCGACACCAGTTCGCTGATGATGCCCATGCCCGGGAGCACCATGATATAGACCGCCGGGTGCGAATAAAACCAGAAGAGATGCTGAAACAGCACTGGGTCGCCGCCCCGCGCCGGGTCGAAGATTCCAATATGCAGGGAACGCTCGCAAATCAGCAACACCAGCGTGATCGCGATTACCGGGGTGCCCAGCACCTGTATCAAGGCCGTCGCGTAGTTCGACCACACGAACAGCGGCATGCGAAACCAGGTCATGCCCGGCGCGCGCATGCGGTGTACGGTCACGATGAAATTCAAGCCCGTGAGGATCGAAGAAAATCCGGCGATGAAAATTCCAAGGCCGGTCGCAATCACATAGGTGTTCGAGTAAGTGCTGCTATATGGCACATAAAACGTCCAGCCTGTATCCACTCCGCCAGCCAGCATGGCGTACATTCCGAAACACCCCCCGATCACCAGCAGATACCAGCTCAGCAGGTTGATCCTGGGGAACGCCAGGTCCTTCGCCCCGATCATCAGCGGCAGAAAAAAATTGCCCAGCGTGGCCGGAATCGAAGGTATCAGGAAGAAAAACACCATGATCACGCCGTGCAGCGTGAAGAGCTTGTTGTAGGTATCCGGCGCGACCAGGTCGCCCTTCGGTGTCAGTAATTCCAGGCGGATCAGCGTGGCGAAGATGCCGCCCAAAAAAAAGAAAAACGTGATCGTCCCCAGATACAACAACCCGATCCGTTTATGGTCCTTCGTGAGCAGCCACGACTTGATCCCGTAGCTCTCGTTCAAGTAGGTCTCGCGTTCTTGTGCCGCTGCGGTAATCATAAACTCTTATCGCTTCGAGATCTTCTGCCGGGGCGCGCCCGGTTCGGATAACTCCGGCGCCTGGGGCCCCGGTTTCGGCGTCAACGACTTGATGTATTCGATCAGTTGCAGCACGCCTTCCTCCGTCACCAGCCCCTGGAAGGTCGGCATGATCGGTTGATACCCCGCTACGATTTTGGCCGATGGATTCACGATCGATTCCCGGATGTAGGCCTCGTCCGCCTTGACGGATGTGCCGTCCGACAGCGGCACCGTGCTGCCGAAAAGATTGCGCAGGTCCGGACACCGGCCCTTATCTTTCAGGTGATGGCAGTTCGCGCACGCCAGGTCCTGAAACAATTTCTCGCCGCTCGACGACAGCGAGCCTGTGGCGCCGCCGCTCAACCAGGCCTGATATTCCTGCGGCTCCATCACATAAACCCAGCCGATCATGGCGGAGTGTTTGGTGCCGCAATACTGCGAGCAGAATAAGTGGTACTTACCGGGCTTAGTAGGTTTGAACCATACCGTCGTATAACGTCCCGGAAGCACATCGGCCTTGGTCCGGAACGCGGGGACGAAAAAGTCGTGGATCACGTCTTCCGAGGTCATCGTCAGCTTGACGGCTTGTCCCACGGGGATGTGCAGCTCGTTGATCTCCCTCTGTCCTTCCATGTGCTGCAGCTTCCACATCCATTGCTTGCCGACCACGTAGATCTGTTGCGCGTCGTCCGGAGGCCTCGATATCGTGAAGAATACGCTGGCGCCCCATACAAACATGATCATGGTCAGACCGAAAGGTATCACGGTCCAGGCAATTTCCAGCGGCATGCCGCCATGCACGGGGGCCGGCACTTCGGCCTCCGACCGGCGCCGGTATCTGATGGCGAAATAGAAGATGCTGAAAAAAATGCCCAGCGTGAAGAACACGGACACAGCCAGCAGGAAGTACAGGAGATGATCCACTGCGGCGGCGGTGGAAGAAGCTTGCACGGGAAATAGAGGTAATTCCGAACCCATGAATTAGTACCTGGCCTGCTTGATAGCTTGGCGATCCCTGCGCCAGTCGCGGCGCCATGCCACAAACAGGAAAGTGCCGCAAATCAGGACAAAAGTGGCGCCCCCAAAGCGCACCATGTTCATGGCTACCGCGCCGTACTTTCCGGTCGCCGGATCGTAGTGGTAACAGAACAGCAGAATCTGGTCCACCGGTGTGCCGATCCGGTTCCGGGAGGCCTCTACCAGGCCCAGGCGTATATCTCGCGGCGCGTACTCCACGCCGTAAAAGTATCGCGAGAGTTTGCCCCCCGGCGTCAGGATCATAATGCCGCTGACATGCGCGAACTGGCCCGTTGCCGTATCGAAGTGGTACCGGAAACCGACGGCCGAAGTAAGTGACTTGATGGATGCTTCGTCCCCGGTCAGGAAATGCCAGCCGTTGTCGGTGTTGGGCCGGCGATACCGCTGCAGATAAGTCGCCTTCTTGCGTGCGGCGATCTCCGGAGTGTCCCGCGGATCGAAGCTCACGGCCACAACTTCAAAATCTTTGCCCGGATCGAGCGAGATAGTCTTCAGGCTGCTCTCTACGCCATTGAGCACCAAGTTACAAAGCATCGGACATGTATAGTAGACCAGCGCCAGCAGTACTGGCTTGTTCCCGCTGAAGTAGGTGGAGAGCGGCAGCGAGCGGCCGAACTCGTCCCGGAAGACCAGGTCGAGCGGCGTCTGCTGGTTCAGCCGCTGCTCCATGGTTACGCCCTGCAGGGCTGCCGGCAGCGCCGCCGGTTTGGAATTCGGATCCCGCAACGCGGATGGCTGGGCAGGCGCCGGCTGATCCGGCTGCCCCCACGCGGCGGCTCCCGAGAGCAGCGCGAGAAATACCGCTCCTGCCCGATGGGACGCGCACTTCCGCGCGCGCGGACCGCGGGACTTCAATCCCGCCCGGCCGCCGGCTTCCATGACCGGGCTTCCGGAGATCCCCTTGCTTTCGGCTGCAGCCCGCCGGTCGGCAGGGCGCGCCGATGCTCTCTCCAGCGCGCGAATGCGTGTGCCACGCCACCCTGCTGGACGCTTCCCGACCATCACTTCGTCTTTCCTCCGCCCGCCAATCCTCTTTGCGCGACTAACTCCATGGCTCGCTCCACTGGTATCCGCACAATTCCTTTGTCCGGGTCGATCCAAGCGTATTGGCGCATCACCTGGTCCTCTTCCGCCCGCATCCTCCGCATGTCGAGCGCCGGATCGGGCTGCAAACGCGGCTCGGGCGGGAGCTTCTGCGCGGTGACAACCTGCTGAGGAGGCGCGTTCAACTCCGCTTCGCGCTTCGCGAAGTATTGAAACAGCCCCCACAACCCAAACAGGAAAGCCACCACCAGGCCGGCCATCGCCAGTCCGAACTTCGTCAGCGCCCGTGCGTTGACGTCGCCCGGCTCGTGATGGACGTGCGGGTTCCTCGGCTCTGCGTCCGCCAGCCGCCTATCTTCTTCCAAGTTCCAGAGCCTCCTCTAACTCCGCATCGCCCACCGGCATCAGCGGACGCCGTTCCAACTGCCACAAGAACGCCGCCAGCCAGATCCCGCCCAGTCCGATGGGCGCCAAAAAATCCATCCAACTCACGCCAAAATTGCCCTTGCGGAAGTCCGGCGCGACCAGCCAGTACAAGTCCACGAAGCGCATGACGATCACCAGGACAGCCACCGCGCGCAGCAGCTTGAAATTGCGCTTGATGTCCCGCGAGAGCAGCAGCGCGAACGGCAAAGCGAAATGCAGAAACACCAGCGACAATCCGATGTAGCCCCATCCGCCCCGCAGACGCTCCAGATACCACGGGATTTCCTCCGGCAGGTTTCCCGCCCAGATGATCAGGAACTGCGAAAACGAAAAGTAAGCCCACACCATTACAAACGCCAGCAGCAGCTTTCCCACATCGTGCAGATGGCGGTGCGTCAGGACTCCCGCCAGCGGCGCGCGGTTGTTCAGAATAACCAGCAGACAGATCAGAACGGCCAGCGCCGAAAGTCCCTCGCCGGCGATGAACAAGAGTCCGAATATCGTCGAGAACCAATCCGGATCGAGCGATAGGATCCAATCGATCGCCATGAAGGTCACGCTGAAACCGTAAAACGCCAGGCCCGGACCGCTGATGGCCGCCAGCCGGTTGGCAGCCCGCGCGTCGCCGCGATCCTGCTCGCCCGACCACTTATACAAAAAGTGCGCGATGAGGAGCCAGCCCGCGAAGTACACCGCCGCCCGGATCAGAAAGAACGGCACATTCAGGTACACCGCCTTATGCAGCAGCACCGGATCGTGCGCCACGCGATCGGCGTGCGACCAGCGATATAAGTGCGGAATCCCGGCGGCGATCGGAAGAAACAGAATGGCCAACACCGGCAGCGTACGCGAGGCCGCTTCACACGGCCGCCGGATCACCATGCCCCAGGCGCCTCCCGTCAGGTACTGCAACATCAGCAGCGCCGTCGATCCCAGCGCCACCCCGATGTAGAACATGTAGCACCACAGGTAGGAGCGGAAGAATTGATCCGCGTTGAAGAAGCCTCCGATCGCGCATAGGGCCAGCGCAGTTGCGCCGGCGATCCACGCGCGCTTCCGCCAGCGGCGCATGTCGCCCGCCAGATCCGGCGGAATATCGAACGCACGGGTGGCCGCGTGAGCCGGCATTACCTCGCGCCTCCCTGGGGAAGTTGGTTGCGCGCCTCGGGCGGCACATCGTCGATCGATGCGTTCTGGCTGAGCTGCAGCACCCGTATGTACGCCACGATGGCCCACCGGTCGCGCGGCTCGATCTGCGCCGCGTAATCCGGCATCGCGCCCAGCCCATTCGTGATCACATCGAAAAAGTATCCCACCGGCGCCTGCCGCAGACGGTCGCTATGGTATGACGCCGGCGGCGGGCGATTGAATCCGCGCCGCGCCACCATACCGTTGCCGTAACCCAAACGATCGTGGCAGGGCGAACAGTAAATGTTGAACCGCTCCTGTCCCCTTTCCAATACCGTGCGCGTGATCGGAATCGGAAAAGTATCCAACGGCTTGTCTCCCGTCTTTCCGGTATAGAACGCCGTGTCGGCATGGAGTTGTCCGCGCGCCACCGTGCCCTCCACCAGCGGACGCTCCGAACGGCCATCCGCGAAAAACGAGCTCGGACGCAGCGCGACGTACTTCGGCTGGTCCTGCATGTCCTGCCGGCACCCGGCCAGGCAAACGGCCAGCAGGACCAGCACCCGTGGCGCGCGCTTCAGCATGCCGCGGCGAACTTGGGTTTGCCGCACACCATCAGTGGGCAACTTCCGACACCTCCCGCGCCTCCAGAGTCTCCAGAAACTCCACGGTCGCCCTGCGCTCGAACAACGGATCCGCGGCCTCGATACAAAGAAAGAACCGGTTCCGCGAAGCGTGCGCGAATCTCGGCACGTTGAACGCCGGGTGATACGGCATCGGCAACCCGCACAACGCCAGCAGACCCAGCACCGCCGAAAGCGCCGCAAACAGAATCGTCAGCTCGAACGTAATCACAATGTACATCGGCCAGCTATGCAGCGGGCGTCCCGCGATATTGATCGGGAAGTAAATCACCGTCACGTAATACTGCATGAGGTAGCCGGTCAGCCCGCCCAGGATTCCGCCAATCAGCACGATCAAAGGCAGCTTGCTCTTCGGTAAGTGCAAGGCCTCGGCGAGTTCCTCGATCGGAAACGGAGAGTAAGCGTCCAGCTTGCGATAGCCGCGCGCCCGCGCCTCGCGCGCCGCGTTCACGAGCGCCGTCGGGTTGTCGAATTCCGCCATGACCCCGTAGATCGGAGGCCTCATGCTTGCGGCTCCTCCTCGACCTTGGCCTGCGGCAGCAGCGTGCGCACTTCGAAAATCGAAATCATCGGCAACAACCGGATGAATAAGAAGAACAGGAACAGGAACAGCCCGATGGTGCCCACATAGGTTGCCCAATCCCAACGCGTGGCGTGGAACAAACCCCACGACGACGGCACAAAATCCTGCGCCAGGCTCGTCACGATGATTACGTACCGCTCCAGCCACATGCCCACCAGCACCACGATCGAAGCGGCGAACAGCAGCACCGCGTTGCCCCGCACGCGCTTGAACCAAAGCAACTGCGGAGCTACGATGTTGCACGTGATCAGAGTCCAATAGACGCTGGCGTAGGGTCCCGTCATGCGATGCCAAATCGCAGCGCCTTCGTACACGTTGCCGCTATACCACGCCGTGAAGCCCTCCAGAATGTACGCATAGGCCACGATCAATCCCGTGGCTAACATGACTTTGGCGGAGTTATCCAGGTGCTTATCCGTGATGAGCCCTTCGAGTCCGTAAACCCACCGCAGCGGGATAGCCAGCACCAGCACCATGGCGAATCCCGAATAAATCGCGCCGGCGACAAAGTACGGAGGGAAGAACGTGCTGTGCCAGCCTGGCACGATCGCGATCGTGAAGTCGAAGCTCACTACGGTGTGGACCGACAGCACCAGCGGCGTGGCCAAACCCGCCAGCAGCAGCGAAGCCGTCTCATAATTGGTCCAATGCCGCGCCGAGCCCCGCCAGCCCATCGCGAATATGCCGTACAGGCCGCGCGCCACCCGGTTGCGGGCCCGGTCGCGCAAGGTCGCCAGGTCCGGCAGCAGGCCCACGAACCAGAACATGGCCGACACCGTGGCGTAGGTCGAGACCGCGAAAACGTCCCACACCAGCGGGCTCCGGAATTGCGGCTGCACGCCCATCGCGTTCGGGTAGGGGAACAGCCAATAAAACAGCCAGGGCCGCCCCAGGTGCAGCAACGGGAACATCCCCGCGCACGCCACCGCGAATAAGGTCATGGCCTCGGCGAACCGGTTGATCGAGTTACGCCACCGTTGATTCAGCAGCAAAAGGATCGCCGAGATCAGCGTGCCCGCGTGCCCGATTCCAATCCACCAAACGAAGTTCGTGATGGCGAATCCCCAGGCCACCGGCATGCGGATGCCCCAGATCCCCACGCCCTTGGTGAGCAGCAAGGCGACCGCCCACAGAAACAGCAGCAGCAAGGCGAACCCCACGCCGAAGCACGCCATCCAGAACACCGGTGTACGCCGCGTCAGCACCACCGACGAGATCTGGTCCGTAACTGTCCCGAACGTGTATCCCGGTGCGATTACCGGCGCCGGCTCTATCTCGTCGTCCGCTACTGGTCTTTCCTCAGCCATGTTTGACTAACCGTTTTGGCGCACGCTCCCGCGTGCCGCGGCGAACCGGGCTTTGCCGTCCCGCGTGGGGAACAAGCCCGCGCAGCCGGCCATCTAACTCTCCATCTCCGGATTCGGATTCCGCAAGGCCGCCAAATAGGTCGTGCGCGGCCGCGTATTCAAATCCGCCAGCAATGCGTAATTGGTCTTCTCCGCCTTTGTCTTGGTCACGCGCGCCTGTGGATCGTTGATATTGCCGAAAATAATCGCTTCGGTCGGACACGCCGCCTGGCACGAGGTCTGAATCTCGCCGTCCCGCACGTTACGGTCCTCCTTTTCCGCGTCGATCTTCGCCCGGTTGATCCGCTGCACGCAGTAAGTGCATTTCTCCATCACCCCGCGGCTGCGCACGCTGACATCCGGGTTGCGCTGCAGCTTCAAGCTCGGCGTAGTCCAGTCCGAGTAAAGGAAAAAGTTGAAGCGCCGTACCTTGTACGGGCAGTTATTCGCGCAGTATCGCGTGCCCACGCAGCGGTTGTAGACCATGTCGTTCAGTCCTTCGCTGCTGTGATTGGTAGCTTGCACCGGACATACTAACTCGCACGGCGCGTTCTCGCACTGCATGCACGGCAGCGGCTGGTGATCAATCTCGGGATTCGCGGGATCGCCCTGGTAGTAAGTGTCCACGCGCAGCCAGTTCATATGCCGGCCGTGGTGTACCTCCTCCTTGCCCACCACCGCGATATTGTTCTCAGCCTGGCAGGCCACCAGGCACGCCCCGCAGCCCGTGCAGGCGCTCAGATCGATGGCCATCCCCCACGCGTACTTGTCGTATGGGTAATCCGGATACAGCGTCAGCCCGCGCGGCGGAGCCTCCACAGCCTCCTGAATCACATTCGGATTTCTGCGATACTCCGCGATCTCCGCCTTCTCGATAATGTGGCGCCGCATATCCAGCGCGTGCTCGTTCTGCGTGGACGCCAATAGGTAACTGCCGTCCACCTTCCGCATTCCCAGGCCGTAATCCTGCCACAAGGCCGCGGAGGTCCGCATGCCGTACACATCGAAGCCGATGCGCGTGCCTACGTGCCCGGCGCGCCATCGCCCGTATCCCAAGTGCACCGTCACCGAGCCGTCCGCGTGCCCCGGCTGGATGAACACAGGCGCGCGCATTTTGTAACCCCGGTACTCCAATTCAACGACGCTGGCGAAACTTTCTTCCAGGCTGATCGTGTGCAGCCCATAATGCTCCGCCGTCGCCGGACTCATGATCGCGGCGTTGTCCCACGTCAGCTTGGTGATGGGCTTGGGGAATTCCTGCAGCCATCCGTTGTTCGTGAAGCGTCCGTCATAGACTCCCGGATCCGGACGGAACACCACTTCCAGGCCCTGCCTGGAGGCCGACGCCGGCCCGAGCGCCATGGCCCACCCGGCGCGCAAAGCCACAGTCTTCGCCGGCAGTGCCGTGTCCGGAACCACGCCATCGTGCACCGCCTTACGCCACCAGACTTCGAAATCCGCCCCGGTATGCCGCCCGCTCCAGTAGCTCTTTACGATGTCGTAACCCGTACGCTCCGGCTGATCGGTCAACATCGTGAGCACTTCGTGCGCCGACTTTCCGCCATAGAGCGGCGCGATCAGCGGCTGCATGATGGTCGCCGTCCCATCGTGCGCCCGGCAGTCGCTCCAAGTCTCCAGGTAGTGCGCCATCGGCAGATGCCACTGGCAAAGCTCGGATGTTTCATCGTCGTACAAGCCCAGGTGGACGCGCAGCGTGGCCCGTTTCAAACGATCCCGGAAGCCCAGCTCGACGGGAGCGTTGTAGGCCGGATTGCCTCCCAGAATCATCAACACGTCCACCGCGCCGGCGTCCAGATCCTTCGCCAGTTCCTGCAACGACGCAACTTGATCCGTCGCGTTCGCTTCCACCGGCTCGGTATACCAAACCGTCCTGCCTACGTTACCCAGCAGCGCGTTCATGCCGTGCGCCAGCGCGTGCACCGCCGCGCTTTGCTGCTCGCCCGCGATCACCAGGCTGGCCCCGCGATGCTTTTCGAGATCGCGCGCGATCGGGCCGATCCATTTGCCGAAAGCCGCGTTCGGCGCGCCTTTGCGCCCGCCCGTGTCCGCTCCCAGCGCCGCCGCCAAAGTCCACGCAAACTCCTCCACGTCCGCTGCGCGTAGCGGCAATCTGTGGTCCGCCTTCGCTCCTGTCGGAGTGGGCATCGGCTCCACCACGTACAGGCGACTCATGTCCGTCCGCTCGCCCCGTACCCGCCGCCGCCCCGCGAACTGCCGTGCGTATCGCAGGCTGCCCGGACCACTCGCCAGAAAATCCGCGTCCAGCGAAACGATCGCGTCCGCCTTGCTCAGATCGTAGATCGTGTTGACCGTTTGCCCGAACGCCAGCCGCGCTCCCGCACCGGCCGAGTGCGCGCCCGCGGGCTCCCATTGCAGCCACTTGGCCGCGGGAAACGCCCTCAAGAGTTCCTGGATCTGGGCCGCCAGCGTCGGCGACGTCACCGTCTCGGTGAGGATGCGCAGCCCGCCGCCGCCCTTTCCCTTCTGCGTCGCGAGGGCCTGTCGCAGGGCGCCCAGGAAAGCCCCCCACGAGCGGATCTCGCCTTCAAACGAGAGCGCCTGCGACCGGTCCGGATCATATAGCCCCAGGACCGACGCCTGCGCATACACGTCGCACGCCCCCAGGCTGGGATGGTCCGGATTGCCTTCCGCCTTAGTAGGCCGCCCTTCGTGACTCTCCACCAGCAACCCCGTCGAGCTGGCCCCCAGCGGCATTGCCGTTGCGAAAAACAGCGGCCGCCCCGGCACCAGTTCTTCCGGTTGCCGGACATATGGCGCGATCAACTCCGTGGGCTGCTTTGTGCACGCGGTCAAGCCCGCCAAAGCGAGCGATGCCCCCATCAGCTTGATGAAGTTCCGCCGGCTATCGCCATCCTCCCATTCCGAGGCATAGCGAGGGAATTCCCGATGCATCAAATCCTGAAACCCGTCGGTCTCGGCGAGATCTTCCAGACTGCGCCAGTACTGCCGCCCGCGCGATTTTTCCAAAAGCGCCCGCACCGTGGTTAGATCCAGCTTGCTACCGGTCTCCGGTCCCCTTTTGGCCAGACTCTTGGCGGAAGATGAGGGGCAGACGCTTCCGCGTGCAGCAGAG